>Ga0070683_100004866_pt1 | contig 11124 bp, 13 predicted proteins | sample KBSC713LmetaG_FD_64662 | JGI IMG/M metagenome (GOLD analysis project Ga0070683, IMG submission 64662) | Corn rhizosphere microbial communities from Kellogg Biological Station, Michigan, USA - KBS C7.1-3L metaG | ecosystem: Host-associated > Plants > Roots > Rhizosphere ...
TTGAGCGACAGCCGCAGCATGGTCGAGATCAGCAGCGTGGTCGGAAAGGCCGAGAATTCCAGCGGCGTCTGGATGAACAGGGCCGTCATCAGGATCAGGATCGACATGGTGATCGAGATCGCCAGGAACAGGTCGAGCACGACCGAGGGCAGCGGAAGGATCAGCACCACCAGGATGGTGAGGATGCCGAGCGCGAGCGCGATGTCGCCGCGCTTGAGGATGGCGCCGATTTCGCTCAGGGATGGAAATCCGCCGCCTGATGCGGCCGCACCCTGGCCCGCCGTTACGTCGACCATGCTCGTAGCGTCCCCCCGCGTATGCCGTTCACGCGCCCCAAGCAGCTTCGCGGCGGCCGAAGGGCCACCGGTTCTAAAGTGAGGCACCGCACTGGCGTCCACGGAGATCTCCCCCGCATCTAACGCGATCGACGACACTCGACTTCACCCGGCAATTTTTGCCCGGTGTATGGTTAGGAAAGGGTTAACTCCGCTATCATTCCGGGGCGATGCATGAGCATCGAACCCGGAATCTCGAGATTCGGTGCGCAATTGCGCACCTGAGGTCTGGCGCTGGCGCGCCATCCCGGAATGACGAACGCTTGGGCTGCCCCGCCCTTGCATGCCTAATCTCGCGGCATTGTGGGTTGACCTTTGGGCAGGGGGCGGCGACCTTCGCCTCGTGCACGCTCCCGCCGGACAATCCCCCGATTCCGCCGCTTTCACTCCCGACTCCGGTCAGGCTTGGGTGCGGCTGGCCGTCGTCCTGCTGATCGCCTCGATCGGGGCGGTTGGCATGTGGGCGGTCGTGGTGGTCATGCCTACCGTGCAGACCGAATTTTCGGCGAGCCGCGGCGCGGTCTCGCTCGCCACCACCATGATCTTCATGGGCTTCGGCTCGGGCGGCGTCGTGACCGGCCGGATCACCGACCGCTTCGGCATTGTCGCGGCCATGGCGCTCAGCATCGCGTTTCTCGGCGTCTCCTTTGTGCTGGCCGGGCTCGCGGCCACACTGTGGCAATTCAACCTGATCTACTTCCTGATCGGGCTCGGCACCTCGGCGACCTTTGCGCCGCTGATGGCCGAGGTGTCGCACTGGTTCGTGCGCTATCGCGGCCTTGCCGTCACCATCGTCGCCAGCGGCAACTACGTCGCGGGCACGATCTGGCCGCCGCTGGTCAATTGGGGCGTGCAGGGAATCGGCTGGCGCTGGACCCATATCGCGATCGGCATCTTCTGTACGGTGACGATGGCGATCCTCGTGGTCGTGCTGCGGGCGATCATCGGCAGCGGCGGGGCGCGCGATCACGCCAATGCGCCGCCGCCGCAGGTCGATCTCAACCTCTCGACCAATACGCTCACCGTGCTGCTCTGCATCGCCAGCATCTCCTGCTGCGTGGCGATGGCGATGCCGCAGGTGCATCTCGTCGCCTATTGCGGCGACCTCGGCTATGGCGTGGCGCGCGGCGCCGAGATGCTGTCGATGATGATGGGTTTCGGCATCATCAGCCGCATCGGCTCCGGTTTCCTCGCCGACAAGATCGGGGGCTTGCGCACGCTCCTGATCGGTTCGGTCGCGCAGGGCTTTGCGCTGCTGTTCTATCTGTTCTTCGACAGCTTGACCTCGCTCTATCTGATCTCGGCCATGTTCGGCCTGTTTCAGGGCGGCATCGTGCCGAGCTACGCCATCATCATCCGCGAGGCGATGCCGGCGCGCGAGGCCGCGACCCGCGTCGGCATCGTGATCTTCGCCTCCGTGTTCGGCATGTCCTTTGGCGGCTGGGTATCCGGCGTGATCTTCGACGCCACCGGCTCCTATGCGGCCGCCTTTGCCAACGGCCTTGCCTGGAACGCGCTCAACATGGTGATCGTGGTTGGGCTGCTGGTCCGTGCGCGCGGGCGAGGCCGGCTCGCGATGGCGTAAGCGCCGGACGTCTTACGAAGCCGCGGCTTCATAGATCCGTTCGACATGGAACGATTTGGCCGTGATGCGCCACTCGCCGTCGATGCAATGCCAGGCGAGATAGTCGAGATATTGCTGCGTGTCGATCCTGACCCTGACCTTGACGATGGCTTGCGTCGGCGAAGCGAAATCGACGAGCAAAACCTCCTGAAGCCGCGGCGCGTTCTTCGATTGTGGCGAGGTTCTCTCGGCGAGGCGTTTGCGGTAATCCGCCGCTGGAATGAGGTTCAACTTCCCGTCGCGCAGCCCGTGCAGTTGCGCGCTTGGCGCAAACACCTGGTCGAAGCGCGAGACGTCGCAGTCATACATCAGCGTGAGGTAGCGCTCGACGGCTTCGAGCAGGGGCGCGGGGGCTGGATGGGCGTTCATCATGGTTGCTCCGTTTCGGGCCACAACCATCCCACGGAGGGCCGGAGCAGGTCCTTGCAAAATGTGCTAATCTGGAATTTCCTGGCGCAATAACATGCCTCTTTTTGGCCTATGTGGATACGTTTTATGTCAAAACTTGAACTTGATGCGATCGATTGCCGGATCGTCAGCGAATTGCAGGCCAATGCCCGGCTGAGCAATATCGAGCTTGCCGAACGGATAGGGTTGTCGCCTTCGCCTTGCCTGCGCCGCGTGAAGCGCCTGGAGCGCGAGGGCTATATCGACGGCTACCGGGCGACCCTGCAGCGCAGCCGCGTCGGTCTCGGCTTCACGGTCTTCCTTGCCGTGAAGATCAATGGCCACGCCAACAAGGAGGCGTCGCGCTTCGAGAAGGCGGTGGTCGAGATGCCCGAAGTCGTCGCCTGTCACCTCATCTCGGGGGAGGCGGACTATTTTCTCGAAGTCGTCGTGCCCGACCTCGAGGATTACCAGCGCTTCCTCGTCGGCAGGCTTCTGGAGCTGCCGATCGTGCGCGAGGTCCGCAGCAACATCGCGATCCAGACGCTGAAGGCGGGCGCGCCCTTGCCATTGTCGCATCTCGCATGATCGACTTGGGGCTCACGCGCGGGCCCGAAGGATAGCTTCATGAAAAAGACCAAGCTGGACTATCGCGACGGCGCCGTGGATCTTAAGGGCGTTCTCCTCAGCGACGAAATTTTTGGCGCGAGCGGCTAAACCGAATCGCCCGCCTTCAACAGCGTGCAACCGGTGATCTTGAAGCTGCCGTCGCTTTGCTGCTCCAGCGTGTAGAGCGCCTCCCACGGCTCGCCATTGGCGTCGATGATATGGACGCGCTGCGCGACCCAGTTTCCGTCCGTCCGCGCTTCGCCGAATTCGAAGCTCCCGTGCCGATAGACCGGCGCGTAGGAGTTCTGGACCATGAACATGAAGCTCTCGGCCTGCGGGAACAGTTTCCGGATCGCCGGCGCCGCATGGGAATAGGCGGCCGCGGCGTCGTCGCGGGCGAACGCCTGCTCCTGCGCGCGGATCACGCTTTGCGCGGCGGCCACGTCGTCGGCTGCCGAGGCGGGCAGGGCGAAGGCGAGCAGGGCGATGAGGAGCAGGGCGACGGCGCGCATAAGGGGCTCGGTCGTTGTGCAGTCAGGCCTAGCTACGAAACCTAACCCGGCGCGGTTTCAGCCTCAATGCCCGGGCCTGAGCGTCCTTTCCCGAAATTTGATCCAGCGCAAGGCGCGGCGGCCCGGCCGGCGCCAGCATCTGCCGATCAAATCGATGGAGAGCACAATGACCCTCGACACCATCATGGTTGTCATCGCGGTAGTGGCGATGTTTGCAACGCTGGCGATCGTTCTTGGCTGGGCCGACAAGCAGACCAACGGGCAGGCGAAAAAGGGCTAAGGCGGCGCCGCTGCGCACTTCTCCTTGAAGTCGCCGGCCTCCGTCACGCCTTCTCCGCCACCGCGTCGGCCCAGGGCTGGAATGTGTCCGCAGCACCATGGTTGGTGTTTTCCGCGCGCAGCACCACGCTGGGGCAGGCGAATTTACCGAGCATAGTCTGCACCCGCGCTTCTTCGTAATCGAAGCGTGTCCTTAGGGCGGCGCGCGCTTCCGCCGATAGCCGCACATCGCCGATCACGATGTCGCCTTCGCTCGCGTCGATCCGCGGCTGGTGGATCGCCGCATTGAGGTCCATGCCGAAATCCATCACGAAGGACAGGATCTGCATCACCGAGGGCATGATGCGCCGCCCGCCGGAAGCGCCGAGCGCGAGCCATTGGCCGTCCGCCGTTTCGGCGACGACCGGCGTATAGTTGCACAGGCAGCGCTTGCCGGGCGCGAGCGAGTTGGTGGTGCCCGGCGTCGGGTCGAACCACATGATGCCGTTGTTCATGGTGATGCCGGTCCTGGGCGTCACGAACCGGGAGCCGAAGCCGGACAGCAGCGTCTGCGTCACCGCGGCCATGTTGCCCTCGCGGTCGAACACGGAATAATGCGTGGTGCAGGCGGGCGCGAGATATTCGGCGCCGAGCGCGCGGCGTCCTTCGGTGTCGCCCATGCCCTTCAGCCGTTCGCGATAGGCCGTCTGGATCGCCTCGGCATATCTCGTGTACGCCGCCGCGTCCGGCGCGCGGCCCGGCCTGAAATCCTGCTGCAGCGGCCGCAGCGCATGCGCGAGCGTCGGACCCGCCGTGAGCTCCGGCGTCGCAAACACCGTGCCGCCGCGATAGGGGATTTTCAGCGGTTCGCGGACCTGGGCGCGGAAGCCTGCGAGATCGCCGACGGAAAGCGCGCCGCCGGCGCCCTGCACGTCAGCGGCGATGCTCCTCGCCAGATCGCCCTCGTAGAAATCGCGCGGTCCTTTCGCCGCGAGCTGTTCGATCGTCGCCCTGAGACTGTCCTGCGGCATCCGCACGCTGGCGCGGATCCCCATTGCGGATTGGGCGGCAGCTCATCGATGAGATAGGCCGCGGAGCTGGCGTCATAGCGGCGGAGATCGGCGGCGGCGCTCGAGATCATCAGCGTCGTCCACCAGTCGACCAGCAAACCTTCGCCGGCGAGTTTTGCCGCGGGCGCGAGCAAATCGCGCCACGGCATCCTGGGCGTGGCGGCGATGCGCTTCCTCCAGGCCTGCGACCACACCGGGCACAGCGATCGAGCCCGGCCCATGCAAATTGCGGTCGTCCTTCACCCGCGCCCAGGGGAAGAGGTCGGAGGCCGCGCCGTTGACGATCGGATAATCCTCGACCCGCAGGCTCTGCGGCGCGCGCATGCCGTAGTCGATCACCTCGACTTTGATCTCGGGGGCGCGATAGAGCACCATCGCGCCCCCGCCGCCCATGCCGTTCATCCAGGGCTCCAGCACCCCGAGCGCAAATCCGGTTGCAACGACCGCATCGATGCAATCGCCGCCGGTGGCGAGCACCTCGGCGCCCACCTCGGCGGCCTTTCGCGATTGCGCTGCAACGATGCCGCCTTTCGACGCGATGGCGGGTTTCCGGAATTGCTGGTGGTCGGAAAACTGGTCGGCTGACATGTTTGTTATCGTTACCTCGGGCGTTTCCTGATGCGTATACTCAAGCCATCTTTGCCGAAAACATCAAGGGAGTGTCATGCCACGCCATATCGCCTGCCTGACCTTCGATTTCGACGCCATGTCCGGCATGATCGCATGGGGACTGACCTCGCCGACCCCGATCTCCCGCGGCGAGTTCGGCGCGATCGGCGTCAAGCGCATCCTGGCGCTGCTCGCGAAATACCGTATCAAGGCGACCTTCTTCATACCTGGCATCGTCATCGGCACCTATCCGCAAGTCTGCGAGAACATCGTCGCCGAAGGACACGAGGTCGGCCATCACGGCTGGACCCATGTGCCGCCAGCCAAGATGACGCCCGACCAGGAGGAGGCGGGTCTTGTCCGCGGCTCCGAGGCAATCCGAAAGCTCTGCGGCAAGAACCCGCGTGGCTATCGCTCGCCGGCCTGGGATTTGAGCCCCGCGACGGCGGAGTTCCTGATCCGGCATGGCTTCCTCTACGAGAGCAGCATGATGGGCAACGACCATCATCCCTACCAGGTGCGGACCGGCGACGTGATCTCGGCCGACGAGCCGATGAAGTTCGGCCAGGAAACCGAATTGATCGAAATGCCGATCAGCTGGTCGCTCGACGACTTCCCGCATTTCGAATACTTCCGGACGCCGGGGCTGATGGCGGCATCTGGCGTGCTCGCAAACTGGGTCGACGATTTCGAATACATGGCCCGCGAGGAAGAGTGGGGCATCCTCACCTATACCTGCCACCCTTACGTGATCGGCCGCGGCCATCGCATGATGATGCTGGAGCGGCTGATCCAGGCGCTCACCGAGTGCGGCGCGGTGTTTTCGACCATGGAAGAGGCAGCGCGGGAATATCAGGGAAGGCGGAAGGCGTAGGCGTGACCGCGAGGCAAAGTGCGCTCCTCCCCCTGAAAGGGGGAGGTTGGGTGGGGGTCAGCCACGGGGGCAGCGGATGTGGAGAGAGTTGATCCCCACCCGCATCGCATCTGACGATGCGATGCGACCTCCCCTTTTCAAGGGGAGGTTAGAGTGCCGATTTATTCTTCCACGCCCCACCACGGATACTGGCTCGGCATACGACCTCCCACGTAACGTGCTGGTTCATAGGCCATGCGAGCGCTTTGTTTTATCTTCTTGGTGAAGCGCGGCCAGGATTTCCTCGATTCGCGCAATGGTGATGCCCTGCCGTTGCTCTATCGCGAGGGGATGGTCGGTGGGCTCGAGCTCGATCGACGGGCGCTTGTTGCCACCCCGCACATGCACATGAGTCTCCAAATGCCGAGTCTCTGGATAGATGGAGATGTCGTTGCAAAGCCATCCGAATTTGGATGGCTCGTTCTCGATGACAGGAGCCGTCCACAAGTCGAGCATGCGCTTGAAGCTCTCCACCGAGACCGACACCCAAGTGCCCCAGCGAAAGTGATCATTCAGATCGAGGATTGGAATCTCCACCACCCCGCGGACGAAAATGTCCTTTTCGATGAAACAAACATCACTGTCGAGCTTGCCGAGCTTCTCGCGCTCGTCTTTGGGAATTTCAAACCAATGATCCGGCCCTTTGAACGCTATGTCGAGCTGAAGTGCGTTGAACTGCTTTCCGCAGCAACGACAGGTCCAGACGTGATCCATTCGGTCGCCCTCGTTAGCTTCAGGTGACCTTTACCTCGACGGCGCCGAGGCCCGCGAACTCGAAGCGGAAATCGGCCGGCTCGGTCGGAAACACCGTCTTCATCACGCTGCCGGTCATCACGATCTGGCCCCCGCGCAATCCGCCGCCGCGCGAGGCGAGTTGCGTGTTGAGCCACGCTACGGAGTTGAAGGGATGGCCGAGGATGTCGCGGCCATAACCTTCGCCGGCGGGCGATCCGTTCTCGGTCGCCTTGCCGAGCATGGATTCGAGATCCGGCCACTTCGCCGTGAAATCCGAAAGCACCACGCCGCCGTTCCAGGAATTGTCCGCGACCAGCGATTTCACGTCGAGCTTGCCGTAATCAGCCGCGCGATCGTCGACGATCTCGATCGCCGCGCAGACGCCCTCGATATGCGGCGCGATCGCCGCGGGCGTCGATGCCGTCGCGGGAATGTCCGACTTGATGCGCACGGCGATTTCGAATTCGAGGCCGAGCCGGCCGTAATCGGCGCGGCGTATGGTGGCGCCGGATTGATGCTCGCGCTTTGCCAGCACCACGCCGCCGATCGGATGATCGATGCCGCAAAAGGTCTGCATCGTCTTCGAGGTCAGCCCGACCTTGTAGCCGATCGTGTTGCCGTGCTCGGCGCGCAGCAGCGCGACATATTGGTCCTGGATGTCGTAGGCGTCCGGCATGGACGCAAGGCCCGTGCCCGGATCAAGCGTCTTGAACTTGACGCCCGCCTTATGCTCGCTCAGCAGCGCCTCGGCGGCGCGGCGGGCTTTGGTTTCCTCCATCACGATCTCCTTTTCGGGAGATCATAACGCGACAACCATGGCGGTCAAATGTCAGGCTTTCAGCGCCGCGAGCAGTTCATCCGGCCGCTCCGCCATCATCATGTGCCCCGCCCCTCGCAGCACCACGGTGCGTGCGTGCGGCATCGTGGAAGCCAGCGCCTTGCCGGCCTTGGCCGGCGTCATCATGTCCTTTTCGCCAAGGATCAGCGTGGTTGGTACGGTGACCTTCTCACCGGCCACGAGCGCGTCCTGATAGGAGTTGCAGGCCGCAAGATCGGCGAACAGCACGCCGGGCGCGCAGTTCCGCAGCACGCGCTGTGCGCCGCCATGCATCCACATTCCCGGCGCGAGGCTGCCGCCGATCCCGGCGTCGAAGCCGAGGCCCCAGATCGACACCATGTCGATCGCGTCGTGGTCGTTGGCTTCCGCGGCCTTCAACAGGTCGGGGCCGACCGTCATGGTCGCTGCCGCGCCGATCAGGCCGAGTGCCGACACTTTTGCGGGATGCCGTGCCGCGGTTTCCAGCGCGATCAGCGAGCCCATGGAATGACCGATCAGATGCGCTTTCGCAGCGCCCGCCGCATCCAGCAGCGCCGAAATCCAGTCCGCCATCTCGGCGATGGCCTTGAGCGCCGGGCCTTTCGAGCGCCCATGGCCGGGAAGATCAGGCACCAGCACGGCAAAACCATGATGGGCGAACCAGCGGCTGTGCATCGCCCAGGCGGAATGGTCGAAGCCTGCGCCATGGATCAGCACCACGGCCGGCAGCGATTTGTCGAACTCGCGGCCGCCGGTCGCCGCGAACACTTCCTTGCCGTTGACGGTCAGATTCATGGCTCAAATCCTTTGCGAGGCGCGCAGCGCCGATCCCAGATCTTCGGTGATATCGTACGCGGCTTCGATGCCGACCGAGAGCCGCACCAGCTCCTCGCCGATGCCGGCGGCCTTGAGCTGCTCCGCGTCCATCTGCTGATGCGTGGTGCTGGCGGGGTGGATCACCAGCGTCTTGGCGTCGCCGACATTGGCGAGATGGCTGATCATCTTCAGGGACTCGATGAACTTGCGCCCGGCGGCGCGTCCGCCCTTGACGCCGAAAGAGATGATCGAGCCCGCGCCGCGCGGCAACAGGCGTTTTGCCAGCTCGTGGTCCGGATGGTCGGCGAGCGAGGGATGCAGCACCCATTCGACCGCCTTGTTGGCTTTCAGGAAGTCGAGCACGGCGCGCGTGTTCTGCATGTGCCGGTCCATGCGTACCGGCAGCGTCTCGATGCCCTGCAATAGCTGGAATGCGTTGGTCGGCGAGAGGCACGCGCCGAAATCGCGCAAGCCCTCCGTGCGTGCGCGCATGATGAAGGCCGCCGGACCAAACTGCTCGTCGAAGACGATGCCGTGATAGCCGGCATAGGGCTCGGTCAGCAGCGGAAATTTTGCCGACGCCCGCCAGTCGAAATGGCCGGCATCGACGATGGCGCCGCCGATCGCAATGCCATGGCCGCCGAGCCATTTGGTCACGGAATGCATGACGATATCGGCGCCATGATCGGCCGGGCGTGACAGATAGGGCGTCGCAAAGGTGTTGTCGATCAGGAGCGGAAGCTCCGCGTCATGCGCGATTCCCGCGACCGCGGGAATATCGAGCACCTCGAGCCCGGGATTGCCGATGGTTTCGGCGATCACGAGCTTCGTGTTCGGCTTGATCGAGGCGCGGAATGCGGCGAGGTCGCGCGGCTTCACGAAGGTCGTGGTGATGCCGAAGCGCGGCAGCGTGTGCGCGAGCAGATTGATGGTGCCGCCATAGAGCGATGACGACGCCACGATATGGTCGCCGGCATTGAGCAGCGTCGCGATGGCAAGATGCATCGCCGCCATGCCGCTTGCGGTCGCGATCGCGCCGACGCCGTTCTCCAGCGCCGCCAGCCGCTCCTCCAGCACCGCCGTGGTCGGGTTGGAAATGCGGGTATAGATGTGGCCGGCGCGCTCCAGGTTGAACAGCGCCGCTGCGTGGTCCGAGTCCTGGAACACGTAGGACGTGGTCTGATAGATCGGCACCGCGCGGGCGCCGGTGACGGGATCTGGATGCTGGCCTGCATGCAGGCTCAGCGTTTCAAACGCAGGTGGCTTTGGCGCGGGCATGTCTTACTCGGCTGGACGGCGGGAACGCGGAAGGACGTTCTGCCACAAAGGAGACGGGGCGTCAGCAGGCCTCGTCATTGCGGAGCGGTAGCGACGAAGCAATCCAGACTGCCTCCGTAGAGAGATTCTGGATTGCTTCGCTTTGCTCGCAATGACAGGAAAACGGCCAAAAGCTGATCGGTTAACAGCCTCGGGCGATCGTCCCTCACTGGAAAATTCGCCCCGAATACCCAAATATTGCAGGGCAACATCCTCCGGATTTGCTATACATACGCGAACCAAACCAGGCGGGCTTCGCCCGCACGCGTGACGAAAATGGTACAGGCCCGTCGGTCCGGCGGGCCGTTGCCTTTTTGGGACGCCATTCGAGACATCAGGATGAGCCGCTCGAACCGAACCGACCATATCCGCCTCACCTCGCATCCCGAGCCCGGCGGCAAGCATGCCTTCCCGATCCACTGGGGTGCTGAGGATGCGCGCTCGCGCGGCCCCGTCATCGGCACGGTGTCGCGGCCGCAAGAGCGTAACGTGATCGGCAGCCATGGCGGTTCCTATGCGGTCTATCGCGCGCTCGCGGTCTCGGCCGGTGCGCTCGATCCGATCCGTCGGCCCGATCTCACCAACACCTTTCCCGCCGCGACCATCGGGCCGTTCCCGCAATGGAGCGAACCCAATCGCATTGTTGCGCTCGATCCCTGGGGCCATCTCGTCGCGGAGAATTTCGGCAAGGAGATCGCCGAGGGCGTCGACATCCGCCCAAGCATCGCGGTCACGCGCGCGCGGCTCGATCTGCCGGAGATCCGCTCGGCGATTTTGGCGAAGCGGCTGAAGCCCGACGGCAACGTCGTGCACGAGAACGGCAGCGTGTCGGTGGCGAAGGTCGCGATCGATCCAGTCTGGTATCTGCCCGGCGTCGCCGAGCGCTTCGGCACCAGCGAGACCAGCCTGCGCCGCACCCTGTTCGAGCAGACCGCCGGCATGTTTCCGGAGCTCGTGACGCGGACGGACATGCAGATATTCCTGCCGCCGATCGGCGGCACGACGGTCTATCTGTTCGGCGATGTCGAGAAGCTGCCGAACCATCGCACCAGGATCACCTGCCGCGTGCATGACGAATGCAACGGCTCCGACGTGTTCGGCTCCGACATCTGCACCTGCCGT
>Ga0070683_100004869_pt1 | contig 11122 bp, 7 predicted proteins | sample KBSC713LmetaG_FD_64662 | JGI IMG/M metagenome (GOLD analysis project Ga0070683, IMG submission 64662) | Corn rhizosphere microbial communities from Kellogg Biological Station, Michigan, USA - KBS C7.1-3L metaG | ecosystem: Host-associated > Plants > Roots > Rhizosphere ...
CCGCTGGTCACCAAGCTAAGATCCGCGGAAGCCCTGGGCTTTTCCAATTATCAGGGGCTTCAGATCGAAGCCCAGCGGCGTTTTCATCGCGATTTGTTCTTCCAGGCGAGCTATACGTGGGCAAAGAATCTAACAAATTTGAACGCGGGAGGACCCACAATTACTCCGATGCTGAATCCGCTGTCGACGTACTCCGTGACGGATCGTTTCAACACTCGCCTGGATCGGGGGAATCTTGATGGATTTCGTGATCAGCTGGCATCCTTTTCGGGTCTGTTCCCTATTCCGGTCGGGAAGGGGCGAAGTTTCGGGCGGAACTGGACGGGGTGGCGCAACGGCGTATTCGGCGGATGGGAGATCAGCGCAATCGGCACTCTCGCTTCCGGCGTGCACCAAAATGTCGTCATGCCGTTTGGCTGGGACGTCTCGAATACCAACCCCACATTGCGTACCGCTTTTCAGCGGCCGGATCAGGTCGGAGACCCGCGGCTCGCTAATCCGAACCCCGACGCTTTCTACAACCTGCTGGCATTCGCCCGTCCTCCGGCTGGTTCGGGCCGGTTTGGGAACGCAGGTACCGGGATTCTCACCGGACCAGGCCTAGTAACTGCAGCGGCTGGGCTTTCGCGGACCACAGCGCTTACGGAACACTTGCGATTGCGCATCGAAATCACGTTCACCAACATCGCCAATCATCCGAATTTTTGGCGACCTGTGACCGATATCAGTAATTCCGGTTTCGGGAAACTCACCAGGTCGATCGATAACCGGGTGGGCCAGCTCGGCGCGCGGCTGGATTGGTGATGGTGCACTCTGGACCACACCACGCATGGTAAGTATTCGAAACTGCTCGCAAACATGCGAGGAAGATGGTTCATCGGATACGATGCCCATACGATTGCTCAAGGAGCCATTACTCTCAGCGAAGTGGCCGAGATGAAGCGTATCCGATCGGCTCTTCATTCGTGCGTCCAATCCGCGTATCCAGAACAGGGCGGCACGCCAAAAGAACGATGGCTAACACTCCTTTTCCACTCCGTTAAGCACGCCGGAGCGATAGAGGCTTAAGAAATTGTTGAATCTGTTAGACCTGAGTACATCAGCATAAACGCCATTGTTCTTTATTTACAATCGACTCTCATATTCCCAAGCTGGACGTCGCCGGTTCGACCCCGGTCTCCCGCTCCATTTTTTCAATAACTTGCACGAAATCGATCTTTTGCACGAACTCACTTTTCGAGGTAACGGGGTTCGTGGACGTGCAGAACCCGCTGAAAGGAGTCGGGTTGACGGATTGACGTCCATCGTGCCGGGCTGGCCGTCATTAGATATTGCGGTTCGAGAACGTGGTTCGCGGTCAGAAGTGTGGAAACTTTGACAGGCGTCAACGCGTTCCATGGGAAAATCCTCGGGGCTTAGGGTTACGTCGTAACTGTCGTAATCTAACGCTTTTACCCTCTTCCCCATCCACGACAGCAAAATCCCCGAAAGGGGCTCCCAATTATTGAGCGTGCTGTCTAAGAGCTTCCGCACGGAGCAGGAAGCTTCCTTCGGTCACGACCATTTCTCCGGATTTCAACCCTTCTAGAATTCGAAACCCAGAGACAGATTCGTCACCTATTTTCACGGTCCGCTGGAGGAAGCGGCCAGATTCTGCCTCGACGGGTAAGAAGACGACACTCGCTGGACCGATGTACTGGATTGCTTGTTTCGGCACTACGGGTGCCGTCGCTCCGTGAGAATTTGTGAAGAGTACATCCATATACATCCCAAGCCTCAGTGCGAGTCCTGGATTGTCTACAGCGACGCGTACCTTTGCCGTCCGCGTTTGAGGATCGACTTGAGGATCGATGTAGCTGACCACGCCTCGATACTGACGGCCGGCGTACGCTGGAGTAGTGATAATTGCCGGGGTTCCAACGCTAACAGCGCCGAAATCATTCTCCAGAAGGTTTGCCTCAATCCAGACGGAGGAGAGGTCGGTTACCGTGAGAAGATCCTGTGCCGCCGTTACAACCTGCCCGAGATTCACGCTCCGCGCAGTGACGACCCCATCTAGCGGCGAAGGAATCGAAATGTTGGTGCTAGCTTGCCGTCCCGCGGCGACGTCGGCAACCTGCCGGTCATCGAGACCTAACAGCAGGAGTTTCTGGCGGGCTTCCTCTACGTGGGCGGCATGGACCTGGTGGTTGGCCTCGATCTCTTCCAGCTCCTGACGGCTGGCGGCACCTAGACGAACGAGTTCCTGGGTGCGTACGAGTTTCTTGTGATCGGCCTCGAGTTCCGCATTGTCGGCGATGTATTTCGTCTGGGCTTCAGCGAGGTCGCGGCTGAATAGTTGCGCTAGCGCTTGGCCGCGCTTGACTGTCTGTCCCAGCTCGGCAGCAACTTGCGTTACTACGCCTCCGGCCAACGGAGTCACATGCACCTGTTTATACGCGTTCGGCTGCACCGTGCCGGGAACACGCACCTCAACCTTGACGGCCGATTCAGTCACTTTGGCGAACTTCAAATGCAGGCGTTCGAGATCCTCCGCGGGGATTGTCACTTCCACCTCCGGAGGCGGAGCCACTACGGACAATGCAGCGGACGTCGGAGCGGCGGACATCGGCATTACCGGCGTACTGGAGGACTTCGATCCGGTTGATGCCCAAGGGTTGCCCTTCACGAGGTACCACCCGGTTCCTGCAGCCACAACGGCGAGACTCGTCAATAACATCGCCCAGCGCTTTCCATTCGGCTGCATTACTTTCCTCCCGTGACGGCGCGCACGCGCACGGCCGCTTGATAGAACCGATTCAACGCTTCCGTGTAGCCCATCTCAATGTCGATGAACCGCCGCTGTTCCGCGATCACGTCGAGCAACTGCGTGCGGCCCAGTTCGTAGGTCTTTCGAACGACTTCGAGATTCTGACTGGCTTGGCCGCGAACGCCGTCCCTGAAAATGCGCAGACCCTCTTGCGCCTTATCGCGAACCAGCAGCGCGACTGACACCTCCCGTGTCGCGACGAGCTCAGCGTATTCGCGACGGCGTTGGGCCTCGTCCATCTGCGCCACGGCCGTCTCAATCGCGCCCTGGTTTTTGTTGCGAACGGGAAGCGAAATCGAAACACCCACTGCCAGAAAGTGAAAAATGCCCTGGATGGGCTGCGGCTGTCCCAGGGCATTCAGACCGTTGACGTTGAAACTGGAATCCATGCGCTGGTAATTTGCCGAGATACTAGCGTCCGGTCGAGCTTCCGTCTCTGCCTGACGCAGCTTGGCGCTCGCAACTTGTTCAGCAGCCCGCAAGGAGAGAATATCCGGCCTGCTTTCGAGCACTCTTTGGATCGAAACGTCCGGGTCGCCAAACACAGCCTCCAGCGAACCTTTGAGGCGCAGGTCCTCATCCGGCTTCATTCCCACCAAGCTCTTGAGTTCGAGAATGCCCACGCCGAGTTTGGAATCGAGGTCCACGCGCAACGCGTCGATCCGATTCACTTCTACGCGGAGCAGATTCGCATCGAGCGGTGGGATTGCCCCTTGGTCCGCGCGCGTCTGAGTCAGTTCGAGGGCCTTTCGGTTCAGATCAAGCAACTCCTCGGCAACTTGAAGGTTTCGTGCAGCCGCCAGCACTTCCCCAAACTTCGTTTCAACTTCGGCGCGAAGCCGGCGTTCACGCTCGGCCTGATCGAACTCCGTCATTTTGACGGTGTTCTGAGCGACTTCGACGCGACGCTCCCGCCTGTGATACAGCTCCAGGGGAAGTGTTCCACCGATCATGAAGTTGTTCTGCCCTCCCGCGACCTCTTGCGATTCGTTGAAGGATAGCGACGGATTCACTTTCAGCCGTGCTTGCGTGACACCCCCCCGGGCGGCTGCGACTAGCCGCTCTCCCGCGAGAAGTTCACCGTTCTGAGCGAGCGCACGGTTCACGAGATCTTGGACGGTCTGTCCGCCGGCAGGATCCAACACAGATGGGCCCGCCCGCTGTCCGAACATTGGAAGCGCAAGAGTAAATGTTGTTAAGAAAATGAGCGGCAGATTCATAATCGTCACCGCACGTTGGTATTGAACGAGGTTGTCCCACTTCCGGCAGGACCGTTCCAGCGCACCTCGAACTTCCAGGCTCCGCTCATCGCGAAGTCGCCTTTCGCAACGTATTGCCCTGTGGTTCCCGCGGGTTCAAGTTCGATCGGCGCGGTCATCGGCGCCATACCGGGCATCGCCATGGACGAGCCGACAGTCACGGTCCCAACGTCGACGGGCTTGTTATCAGCGGCTGAGCGAAAGGCGATGATGAAGCGATTCTGCCCCATAGACAGTTCGCCTTTCTCGCTCAATAGGACGATGGTGAGATCCTTCGTGCGTTGCGTCTGAATCTCCTTGGTTTCGGCGACGGGGGCACTTTTGCACGCGCCCAGAATCAGGGCTGCCAGGGCCAGCGCGCCAAGGCAGACGTACATTCTTACTTTCATTGGGTGTCTCCTTGTTGTTTTGCTGCGGTTTGTTTGGATGTGGTCTTGCGAAGTTCCCGCTCTCTCAGCCACAGAAAAATCACGGGTGTCACGATCAGGACGTGAATGAGCGAACTCACCATGCCCCCTAAGACTGGCGTCGCGAGCGGCTTGATAACTTCCGAACCGACCCTCTGGCTCCACATGATGGGCAACAGCCCGGCGACGATAGTCGAGACCGTCATCACTTTAGGGCGCAGTCTCAATAGGGCTCCGTCGATCACGGCCTCTCGAAGGTGCGTCATAGAGAACGCCTCTCCCTTTTCGCGTTGTTTGCGTACGACCGCCTCTTCGAGATAGATCACCATCACCATTCCGGTCTGTACGGCGGTGCCAAACAGCGCGATGAATCCCACCCACACGGCCACGCTGAAGTTGTAGTGAAGCAGGTAAAGCAAATAGACCCCGCCCGTCAGGGCGAACGGGACAGCCAGCAACACGTGTGCGGCCTCAATGAAGGAGCGATACGTCAGAAACAGGAGGATGTAGATGACGGCCAGGACAATGGGAAACACTAGCTCCAGCCGCTTTCGTGCATGTTCCTGGTTTTCGTACTGGCCGCTCCATCCGAGGTAATAACCTGCCGGTAGGCTCACTCTCTGGGGGATCACGCGCTTGGCCTCCTCGACGAAACCACCGATGTCCCGATTGCGAACGTTTAAGAGAACAGCGACGACGAGGAGACCATTTTCGCTGCTGATCATCGCCGGACCACTCGATGGCTGAATGACGGCCAGACGGTTCAGCGAAATCTGCGCGCCGTCCGGCGTGGCCACCAAAACGTTGCCGAGGGCGTGAACATCGTTCCGATATTGGGGTGCGTAACGCACGCGGATGGGGAAGCGTTTGCGGCCTTCAATCGTAGTACTGAGGTTCTTCTCGCCAATCGCCGCCTCAACCACGTCCTGGATGTCAGCCACGGCGATGCCATAGCGGGCCGCTGCCTCGCGGTCGATCTTGATGTCTGTATAGAGAGCGCCCGTCACCTGTTCGGGATACACATCACGCGCGCCGGGGATCTGCCGGAGTAGTTCCGCGATTTCCCGGGCCTTCTGCTCCAGCATCTTGAGATCGGCGCCGAATACTTTGACGCCCACCTCAGAACGGACACCCGTACTCAACATGTCGATACGATTGATGATGGGCATGGTCCAAATGTTGGCGACGCCCGGAATCGCGACCGCGCGGTCCATTTCGGACTTGAGCTTCTCGACCGTCATACCGGGCCTCCATTGGTCTCGAGGCTTCAGATGCACAATGGTCTCTGTCATATTCAACGCGGCCGGATCGGTAGCTGTGTCGGCGCGCGCGACCTTGGCGACCACGGAAGCCACTTCCGGGAACGTCTCGATGACCGCATCCTGGCGCACTGCGATCTTTGTGTTCTCCGACAACGCAATGCTTGGATCGGCGATAGGCATGAACATCAGGTCGCCTTCATTCAGCGGCGGCATGAACTCATTTCCGATGCGAGTTGCAAGGAAGAGCGCTCCACTGAAGAGAGCGAGCGCCAGGGCGAGTGTGATGGCTCGATGCCGGAGAGCCCACCGCAAAACCGGCTGGTAAAGCCATTGCAGAACACGCATGACGGGGTTATCTTCTTCGCGATGAACCTTGCCGCGAAGCAGCAGCGTGCAGAGGATTGGAACGAGCGATACTGCCATCACGGTGGCGCCGGCCATCGCGGCGGTCTTAGCGAATGCCAAAGGGTGAAAGAGTTTGCCCTCCTGGCCGGTCAGAGCAAAAACCGGAATGAAAGCGAGCAGAATGATCGCCATCGAGAAGAAGATGGGCCGGCCCACTAACTTTGTCGAGGTCAATACTGTTTGCCAGACGGCGCGCCGGTCCCGTGTGTCGGTTCCGGACTGCTCCAGGTGACGGAAGGCGTTCTCCGTGACGACGATTCCTGCGTCTACTAGGACTCCAATCGCGATGGCGATTCCAGCCAGCGACATGATGTTGGAGGTGACGTTGAGGTAGTACAAGATCAAAAATGAACTGAGCACGGCCAGCGGCAACGGCAGCGTGACGATGAGAATGCTCCGAAAATGCGCGAGAAAGATAATATGCGCGAGGGTGACAAGCAGGATCTCTTCGAGCAGGGCGTGGCGAAGCGTGTCGATGGAGTTGTCTATTAATTCGGACCGGTCGTAGAAAGGAACGATCTTCACTCCCGCTGGAAGTCCGGTCTGGAGAGCCGTAATCTTTGCTTTCACTCGATCAATCAATTCCCGAGGGTTCACGCCAGAGCGGGCCACAACGACTCCGCCGACCGCTTCCTGTCCGCCCTTGATCAGCGACGCGACGCGAAATGCGTTCCCGACTGCGACGTTGGCAACGTCGCGGACATAAATAGGGACGCCGGCCTTGGCGCCGATAACAATATGCTCGATATCGCCGACAGACTGAATGAGGCCGAGGCCTCGCACGATCGACCACGAGCCGTTCGACTCGAGAACATTGCCGCCGACATTCTGGTTGCTGCGCATGACAGCATCCATAACTCGGCTAAGTGGTATCCCATATGTGCGAAGGCGATTCGGATCCACGTCAATCTGATACTGCTGGACTTCACCGCCGACGCTGGCAACTTCGGCAACGCCAGGCACGGAATTGAGTTGGTAGCGAATGAACCAATCCTGAAGTGCTCGTAACTCACGAAGATCGTGTCCAGAACCCTCGACGGTGTACCAGAAGACGTGCCCTACGCCGGTCGCATCCGGGCCTAGTGTGGGCACAACGCCGGGCGGCATTTGCTTGCTGACTAGATTGAGTCTTTCCAAAACGCGAGTGCGGGCGAAGTAGAGATCGACGTTGTCCTCGAAAATCGCAAAGATCATCGAGAAGCCAAACGCCGAGCTGGAACGTACGACGCGCACGCCGGGCAGTCCCTGAAGGCTCACGGTCAGTGGATAAGTGACCTGGTCCTCCACCTCCTGCGGACTGCGGCCGGTCCAGTCGGTGAAGACGATGACCTGGTTATCGCTCAGATCCGGGATCGCGTCGACGGGACTATGGGTGAGCGCCCAGTAGCCCCATCCAGCGATGCCCAGATAGAACGCCACGACTAGGAAACGATTCCTGAGCGAGAACTCAATGACACGGTCAATCATTTTTGCTTACCAAGGCGGTGCTCCCGAGACATCACCCATCGACAACACGCGCATAAGCGCACGTAATCGGTGCTTGTAACAACAAAAAAGCTAAAGAAGGGTTTGCCGGCACAGAGCGTGTCGGCTCGGGAGGATCAGACTAGGAGGGGAAGCGAGAAATTGCCGAGAGATCCCGGTGGGGATGGGGTGAGCAAATGGCCATGAGGTGACTGGAAATCGACGGTCACCAAAACAGCAGGAGCAGTCCAGGCCGGCAGGACCGCCAATTCGACTAGCCCAGCCGCAGGAGTTCGCTCCTTCGCCTGATCCTGCGTCACGGTGGTCTTGGAACTGACCTGACAGCATGGATCGGGATTCTTGGGGCCGCAGTGCCCTTTGCGGCAGCAATCGTGAGCCTGTTGGTCCGCAAAGAACAGGCTTACGCAGTCCCCGCCCTGAAGAAGGAAGATGGCGGCAACCATGAACAGTGATAAGAGTCGGCCGCGCATGATCTAAATCTACCGATCTGCACGACTTAATGTCAAACAATGCTTCGCTTCATTGCAGATGTCCTTCTGGCTTGACCCGCTCGTACAGTTCGGACGTGACCCTGTTCCCAGGTCACTGTGCCGTTACCCGGTGCAGGTCAATCTAGGTCCAGTACTTGGGCAATCCCCTCAAAGCCAAGGATGACGTTGAGGAGGAAAAACTATTGAAATGGTATGTGTGTTGCTCGTGTTTCTAATGCTGCACCAGGAGGTTATATGAATCAGGCAGAAGCGCAGCCGTCCGGGAACGAAGCATCGACGTTCGTGGTCGGCTTTTGGGGAGTTCGCTATCGGGTCAAGGATGTTGCGCGCGCAGCCGCGTTCTACACAGATCCGCTCGCTTCAACCTGGATCAACAGAATTTGCCGGCATTCGGCCAAGTGTCGATCGGGATTGAGTTGCCGGGCGCGATGTAGTTCGCAACCACATGAAAACGAAAGCCATTGTTTCCCGCTCACGGGCTAAGCCCGGGAACACGAAAACCGCGGAGTTGGTCCGCCGGCTAAATTGGTATCTTCTGGGTCGAAAGGTTGATGGCGTTGGCGTCACCAGGCGCTTCCACTCGACCGGTGCTGCTGGGGCTCGCGTAAATAGGAAGAACCAAACGGAATATGCATCCGGCCTCGGTCGAGTTAAGCTCCAGGAGCCCGCCGTGCGCTTCCGCGCCCCATTTAGCGATCGCCAGACCAAGGCCAGCGCCTCCGGCTTCATGCGATCGCCCCTCGTCAATGCGATAAAAGCGGTCGAACACTTTGTCACGGTGTTCCGGCGGAATGCCGGGACCGCAATCTTCTACCTCAAAGCAAGCGGTAAGCGAATCCCTTCGCAGGACGCGAGCTGTGATGCGGCCGTTGCAAGGGGAATACTTGATGGCATTGTCTAAAAGGTTTATGACGACTTGAAGCAAAATGACATTGTCGGCTTTCACGTAGACGGAATCGTCTCCTTCAATCGACAATGTCTGACCCTTTTCCTCGACGAGTTCGGTGAGAAGAGTGGCGGCTTCATGAATGAGCGGGAGTAGGCCAATCCTCGCTTGCTCCAGCCGGATCTGACCAGAATCTGCACGCGAGACCGACAGGAGACTTTCGACAAGCCGGCTTAGCCGGTTGGCCTCTTCCAGCATGCTCCCGATTGCTTCCCGATACACTTCGCGATCCCCGTCTTTTTGAAGGCCAACCTCACCAACACAGCGGATGGCTGTGAGCGGGGTGCGGAGTTCATGAGACGCGTCTGAGGTGAACCGCTTCAATTGTTCAAACGAACCTTCCAGTCGAGCGAGGGTCTCGTTGAAAGCCTGGGCCAGAGAACCCAGTTCGTCGTGCGGGTTTTCCACGTCGATGCGGGCGCCCAGTCGTTCCGCATTGATTTCACGGGCGCGGCGCGCCATCCGCTCCACAGGACTGAGAGCGCGCCTCGCGAGAAAATAGCCCCCAAAGCCAGCTAGTCCGAGCGCCAGAGGCAAACCGACGACGAGACCTATCACGAGCTGCCAGAAACGCTGCCACATTGGGTCTTCGCTAAATCCCACGCGGATGAGTATCGGAGTACCCGCGATTGTATGGCGTCTACTAATGACCCGGACCCGCATGCCATCCGTCAATCGAATAGACCGTCGTGAGTAGGAGCCCACTCCTTCTCCGGGTTCGGGCTTTCCTCCAAGTACTCGTTCGGCAAGCCCCTCCTCCTTGTACAGGAGAGTTCCATCTTCCGCGCGAACCTCCAGGAATCGTTGCTGCGTTTCGGCCGTGTAAGGATGGTAACGATAATCGTTTCGCAGACCAAGCTTGCCGTCGGAACCAAAGCTGAGGAAGCCCTCGACCGTCTCCAGGTCTTCAATCGCAAGGTGGTCCACCTGCGTCCGTAATTGCAGCAGCACGATAGCGCACGTACTGCCTCCATAGATCAAAAGGACTCCCGCCAGGATTGTGACGTACCAGAGTGTCAGCCGCGTGCGGACGTGTTGGGGCCAGACATGCCTCATAGCGCCTCCGATTTCAGCACGAATCCGATGCCGCGGACCGTGTGCAAGAGCTTGGTTGAAGATCCCTCATCGACCTTGCGGCGAAGGCGGACCATCAGCACGTCAATGACGTTGTCCAGCGGAGTGTGCCGTAATTTCTGTTTCCAGACATCGCGAGCAAGCATCTCGCGAGAAACAACCTGGCCCTGATGTCGAAGAAAGTACTCCAGCAGCTCGAACTCCCTAGCGGTCAGATCAATGAGCCGCGTTCCGCGCTTAACCGATCGGCTCACTAGATCCATTTCGAGATCGTGCATTCTCAGAGTAATTGTGGATTCCGGCTTTCCCCTGCGGAGAAGGGCTCGTATGCGAGCAAGCAGCTCAGGGAAAGCGAAAGGCTTAACAAGGTAATCATCGGCCCCCGCGTCGAGCCCGACGACCCGATCTTCAATCGAATCCCGGGCCGTGAGGAGTAGGACAGGGATCTTGTGTCCCTGCTTTCGGATGGCATCAAGTACCTCGATCCCATTTCTTCCCGGCAGCATGACGTCCAAGATGACCAGATCAAACCGCTCAGAATTTGCGCGGAAGAAGCCGTCCTCTCCCGTCTGGGCCACTGCGACCGAGTAGGAGTTACCTTCCAGCCCTTCCAGGATCGCCTTAGCAACCTTTGGCTCATCCTCTATGACGAGAATTCTGCAGACGACCTGCTCCTCCGCTAGCATGGTAATTAAGCCCCGTGCATCCTGCCGGATCGTTTTGTGAGTGGGTTGCATGCTGGTCTCGTCACCATTCTGACTCCTAACTGAGCTGCCGTGGGATTACTTTGCCGCGGGGCGCAGGGGGGTACCCTCCCTCATTTCATCATTAGCTCGCCGGACGATCATGTCGCCTGCTTTTACGTCACCGAGAATCTCGATGAGGTCGCCATCTGCCGCGCCTGTGCGGACGTCTACCCACTCTGCCCGTCCCTCCTTGTTGCGAATCACAAAGATCCGCTCGGTGGTTGTAACCACGCTGGTC
>Ga0070683_100004870_pt1 | contig 11120 bp, 8 predicted proteins | sample KBSC713LmetaG_FD_64662 | JGI IMG/M metagenome (GOLD analysis project Ga0070683, IMG submission 64662) | Corn rhizosphere microbial communities from Kellogg Biological Station, Michigan, USA - KBS C7.1-3L metaG | ecosystem: Host-associated > Plants > Roots > Rhizosphere ...
GTTCCAGCAAATCCAGGACGGTGCTGCTACCGTTGCACTCGCGGGCGGTTATGATTCGACGCTGCAACTGGAGTTGGTACTGACTCATCTGCTGGAAGGGCGCGCCGCCACGGGTGCAGAGCCCGATCGCGGTTACGTGCTGGGTGAGGGAGCGGCCTTCTTTGTACTGGAAGACAAAGCTCATGCGGAGGCACGGCAAGCGACCATCTATTCGGAAATCACGGGGGTGGCTCATGCTCACTCCTCTCCCAGGGCTGCCGCCGAGGCACTCTATCAAGTGGCCTGTGAGGCGTCGGCGGGCACTGACGTCGATGCGATCTTTGGAGACGGGCTGAACCTGCCTGAGGAAGGCGAGATGGAAGCGCAGACTGCGCTGCGATTCCAGCCAAAGCTCTCCGTTCGCTCACTGACGCGGAGTACCGGCTACTGTGGAGTCGCTTCACCGCTCTTTTCCATGCTGGAGGCTGTGCTGGCGATGAGGTCGGGTGAGGTGACGCGGCCGCTGGTTTGGACAAGCGACCACGGGCGGCATCATGTCGCTGTCGCATTGCAGAGCGCGGAGTGTGAGGATGTCCGGAGATGACGGAATCGCACACACTGCAAACGTTGTTGGAATCACTGCCAGGATTCGTGGGCCGTCGTGCCGTGGGAGCCCGTGCAACCTTCGGAACGAGATGGTGGAGCTTCGAACAGCTCTATCGAAACAGCCTTTACGCGGCGCATCTGCTTGCCCAGTGCAAGCTGCGCAAGGGTGATCGGGTTGTGCTGTATGCGCCTGTCTGCCCGGAGTGGACCGCGTTGTTGCTGGGATGCGCCTTGCGTGGCTTGATACCCGTCATCATCGATGCGAATGCTTCAACTGATACGCTACGAGCCACCGCGCTCGAGGTCTCTGCCCGGCTCGTCGTCTTTACGGCGGGACAGGACATCGAGGCGATGGCCTGTCCGATGTTGCGGGTGGACGACATGGAGACTCCCTCCGAATTGGCGCTGGATGTAGCAGCGTTGCGGGTACCGATCTCCGGTGTCGATCCGGCCATCGAGTACACGTGTTGCAATCCGATCGTCCGATCGTGGATCTCCACACACCGAGAAGTCATGGAGCAAATTGAACAACCGGGACAGCGTGCTTCAGAGCAAGGAGAACGAACATCGTCAACGGTTGTTGCGGCGTTCCCGCATCTGGGCTCGCAATGGATGTCCAACGTGCTCTCATCGTTGCAAATTGGAAAGCCGGTGCTCTTCTCCCGGTCCTCAAGCCCCCACCATCTGCTGCGAGTCCTGCGCTCGGGCGCCGCATCCAGGCTCGTTGCCTCCCGCGCAATCGTGGACTCCGTGGAAGCCTACATTCTCGCGAAGCAGCGATCAGCGCCAGGCAAAGGGTCGGGCAAGGCCCTGTTCAGGCGCACCGTGGATCCGTCCCTGAGCTCTGTGCTTATAAGCGACGGTGGCCTGCGACCGAACTCCCGCGAGTTCTGGGAGCGTAACGGTGTGCGCGTGTTGGAAGGCACAGCGTCTTCATGTCTCAGCGCGGAAGAATTGCAGTGCGAGCCGACTAATCTTGATGAGATTGTTCAGGATCGTGATTCCCCCAGGAGAGCGGCGAGACTGGTCCGCTATATCGAGAGCAACCTCTCTGTCGGCCAGCTTTCGACAGTACGCGAGTTCCTGAAGACTCTGCCACTCGATTCCATCGAACAGGCAGAAGTGATGGCGATGCTGCTTGACTCGTCTGTGCCGGATGCTGAAGAAGCGTTGAATGAGGAAGACGGTATCGCGGTTCGTTCTCATTGGAGGCATAAAGCTCCGGCCTGGCAATTCTCTTTCGCAGGAACCGCTCTGCGTGGGATTGTGTCTCCGACTTTCAGGCGATTGGTGTTGAGGATTGTATTGCGAGAACGTGTGACAGGATGCGAGCGCCTTCAAGGTCTATCGGGCCCGCTCATCTTCGCATTGCGCCGCAGCGATCGTCGCCATCCAGTGGAGTTTCTTGCCGTGGTCAAGGCGCTTCCCCCCAGCCTTGGTCGACGAGTGATGCTGGGAGTAAGCGACCGTCCTTTTTTCGAGAGCCACTTTTATCGGCGCCCCGGCGATACGTGGCTCTACCGATTCTTTGTCGGATGGGTGGCGATGTTCGGACTACCCTGCGTCTTTCCATATGCCTTACTGGAGTCCGCCCTCTCCCATGGTTTTGAGGAGATATGCTGCTGGGCCGACAGGGGGTACTACCCTTTGGTGACATGGTCGCCAGCTATGGCTAGACTCGCTACCGAGTTACAAGCGACGGTTATTCCGGTTCGTCTGCGCGGCCGGTCGAAAGGCTGGTGGAACGCCGAGGTGCAGGTTCACTTTGGTATTCCGCGCAGGAACCTGCCGTTTGCCGATGAGGGCTTTACGCATCTGGATGTAGAAGCTGGATTACGTGCGACATGGCCGGAGGTAGCGTGTTGACATCGGCACGATCATTTGGATCACAGGTTGTTCGAGGCCTCGGAATGTTGCAGCCGGATAGAAGATTCCGTAACTTCGCGCGCCGCCTGCAACAGCGACGTCGGCCCGATGGGAACTACAACGTCCTCGGAATGTGTTCAACCGGCCACGGGGCAAGCTTTGCTTTGATCTCGTCGCGTTATGGAGTTCGCGCGCTCAACTTTGAACGATTTGTTGCGCAAAAATACGCTCTGCTGATGGCGCGGGAAGAGTTGAGAGAGGTTGAAGAGCGCCGCGGGTGGATTCCCTCGAGCATCCGCTTTATGCTCAGCAACCGGGATGGCACCATGCCGCCGGTGTCTGTATTCGAGGATTCATGGGAGCCTTTTTTAGCTCACCTGCTGCGCGGGCTTCCGATGAGTACCAGCGATATCGATATGGTCGTCGGCAGTGAATCGCACTTTGCGATCAACCGTCGTTGGATGGGAAGATCGCTTGGCACTCTCTTTCCGAACGCGGAGGTGCATACCGATCTTGAACACCACCTGGTACACAGGGCTCAAGCGTATCTCGCAAGCGGCTTTGACGATGCGGCCATTCTGACGGCAGACGCCTCTGGTGAGCCGCTCTTCAGGTTGGGCGGCAGATGTCTCGCAATGACTTTGAGCCACGGTGCAAGCAATTCCGTGCAGGTCTTCGCGGAGCATACCGCACCAACATCCAGTCCCGGCGCGCTCTATGGGTTCATCAATGACTACCTCGGCTTCGAAAGTGGCGAGGAGGGCAAGACGATGGGGCTGTCTTCTTTCGGCAGAGATACCTGCTACCGCGCCTTGCGCTCCAGCCTGTCATTGCAGGATGACGGCGCGTTTCGTTTCCTTGATCGCGAGACACTGATCGAGGCGCTGGGTTCGCTCGGCATTCCGCGTCGTGAACCGGGAGAACCCATTACTCCGGCACATGAAGACCTGGCCTGCGGCATTCAACTTCTGCTCAACGACATTATGGTGAACGCTGTGCAAGCGCTGGAACGCCGCTCGGATTCCGCGAACCTCTGCATTGCCGGTGGCACGGCTCTCAATAGCGTAAGCAATGAGATGGCCTTCCGTGCTTCACGGTTCAAGCAGGTCTACATGATGCCGAACGCTGGCGATTGCGGCCACGCGCTGGGTTGCGCCTTGCATGGCGAACGGTTCCTATTGAAGCGGCGTAGCCTGAACTCATTCGCTCCGGGCGTGTTGCGCGCATCTGACCTGCATACCATCGATGCGCTTGGCCCACCGTATACGGATGAGGAGATTGAGTTGGCACTCACGCAGTCTGGGTTGCCCTTCCGTCGCGTCGATGCTGTCCATGAGTACACCGCGGAGAAGATCGCGGAAGGATTCATCGTGGGTTGGTTTCAGGGCGGGTCCGAGTTCGGACCACGATCCCTGGGCCAGCGCAGCATTCTCGCTGACCCGCGCTCACCGTCTATGAAAGATCACCTCAACCATCGCGTGAAACACCGCGAGGCGTTTCGCCCCTTCGCACCAGCCGTGCTCGAAGAACGGGCTGCTGAGTTTTTCGCGTTGACGGGACATAGCCCTTTTATGTTGCGTGTGGTGGCTGTCCTCCCTGAAAAGATATCGAGCATCCCGGCCGTCACGCATGTGGATGGGACCGCGCGCGTGCAGACCGTATCAGCAGGTGCGCATCCGAAGTTTCATGCGGTGATCGCAGCCTTTGGCAGGCTAACCGGAGTGCCGGTGCTCCTCAATACATCTTTCAACGTCGCCGGCAAGCCGATTGTGGAGACTCCACAGGATGCAGTTGATTGCTTCTGCTCAACCAACATCGATCTGCTGGTTCTGCACGACTTCGTTGTGGAGAAGGAGGGAGCACCTGGTGAGCGAACCCGTTAAACGTCGCCAGCATCAGAAGCACAAACGGAGACAGCGAGGTACTCCCTCCAATCGTGTGCGCGTCTCCATAGTTACGCTGCAGCCAGCAAAGGCCCTGGACACACGACTTTGTATGGCGATGCTCCCTTCCGACGAGCGCTGGGTAGTTGAACGCATGAACAACTCGGAGGCAAAGGCCAGGTTTCTGCAATGCCGGACGATCCTGCGAATGCTGCTTGGAGAAGCGACAGGAGAGGGATATTGTGCGGAGCCGTTTCAGTATGGGCCTGATGGCAAACCTGCTCTGTGTGCGGGATATTCGTTGCAGTTCAACCTCGCGCACTCTGGTGAATTAGCGGTGTTCGCCGTTGCAGAGTCAAAGGAACACTGCGCTCATGTAGGCGTGGATGTAGAGCGCTCGCGTCCGCGGTCCAGTGCGATGGCGATCGCACGGCGCTTCTTTCATCCCAAAGAGATCGCCTACCTCACGTCTATAGCAATCGAGGGACAAGAGTCTGAATTCCTGCGGATGTGGGTTCGCAAAGAGGCCTGCCTGAAGGCGATAGGTGCAGGTATCGAAGGAGCGCTGGCGGGATTCTCAGTCCACGATGCGACGGAGCCGATTTCTCTTGAGGGAGACGCGGCCGTCTGGCTTTATGATCTTCCCACTGGGATGCATGCTACGGCAGCGCTTGCCTGTACGCAACCGTTGGAAGCCCTGTCCATCGGTCCCCTGTCACCGGCGACCACATGGCTGCATCGGCTTCATGCCCTGAGCTAGAGCCCTGCGGATGCTGCTCTAAAACTTAGGGAGATCGTCCTCGCTCAACTCTTCTTCAATCCACAGCGTTGGGCCTGGCAATTGGAACCAAATGCGGCGCGCAGGCTCTGAGAGGGCCGAAGCACGGGCCTGTTGAGCGAAGAGTCGGTTGGCAAATCGCCTTCCCCATAGGACAACAATCTGCTGACGCGAGCCACTGCGGTAAGCGGCGATCAACAGGTGAACTTTCTCATTGGTTGTGTCGCACATCGGAGCCGAGCGCACCCAGAGGACATGAATGGAGCGTGCAGGATGCCGCGCCTGCAATGCCTGGGTAACACGGTCGATGCTATATCCATGGCGAGAGGAATCCTCCGTAACACCATGCCGCAGATTACCAACCATGTGCTCCAGAAAATCACATGCCACCGACTGGCCGCTAAAGTCGCTACGAGACACGTCGTCTATGAATCGCCGACCGGTATAGAGAAGTCGCAGAAACCGAAGGCAGACAGGCAAAGTAGCCCTGGTTGAAGACGTCTGGCCCACGACACGGAGCATTCGACGCGGAAGTCCCCAGGTGGAAAAACAGCCGCGATAGTAAAGCCCCAGAAAAGGCGTGCCCAGGCATATGGATTCGATCATCTGCATGAAGCCAAGCTTGCCGATGACAAGACTCGACCGGCGGATGGCCTCGAAGAGTAGCCCCTCGTCGGGAAGAGGCATCACATAAAATTTGTCTTGCACACGGGGCGGAAGAACCTCCAGGCGTGCCTTCGTTGCTGGAGTATCGGGCGCGATCAAGACGACCTTACAGGGCAGATATGGCATGGCGCGCATAAGTGCGATCGCAAGGTCCTCCGCTTTGCGTTCATAACCTAGCACGGTTATAACGGAGTTACTTCGCGGCCATGCTTCGTTCAGCGTCCGAGTAGCCGCTTCGTTGGGAAGTTTGATAAAGGGAGCGATGCCGCAGTAGTAGGCCGGAGGATTTTCCATCTGAAGCGAACTGGGTCCCATCAGGGCAATACCGTCAGCGATAGCCCCATGATCTTTTACAAACTTGGCGGCGAGAAGAGGCTGGCAAGCGTTATCGAGGATAACGGTCGGAATACGTAACTCGCAGGAAGCTACTGCAACATCCAGCAAAATGCCCCGCATGGGGACCTCGCCAATCGCAACGACATCTGGGGTAAAGTCTCGAATGGCTCGGCGCAGGCAACGGCGTTTGTATCTTGCGGAAGAGTGGAAATAAGCCCGCAGCGGAGGATCGATAAACTGAATACATCGCTCTGCTGCGATCACAGTATCGTCTCGAAGGCCGTGTCGTCCTGGACAGATGACGGCTACTTGATGTCCACGCGCGTGCAACTCCAGCCCAATTCGCAAGCAGCGCTTATAGACGCCAATCAGTGAATTGCCAGATCCATTGTTCATCATGCAGTAAGCAGCAAATAAGAACTTCATTGACAGGACTCACAAGGCTCAGCATTCCCTATGATAGTACCTCGGTTTTCTGAAGGACATGTACGTCTCGCCAACGTCTCTCTGTGCACGTCCGGCTGGATGTTTTCGGAGGTCCATGATGAGATCAAACAACCCAGAGAGAATAGCCCGAAAACATTTGCCACACGATTACATAAGCCCATCATGGAGGCTATATGCACAGCTTCGACAATTTGCTTCTCAGTCCAATCGAGATTCCTAGCTGTTCAGTCCCGGGCATTTGAGGTGCATACTTTTCTGAGCTTGAGAAGAAGGCACTCTAGGACAGGTTTTACCTCCGCCTGTGGGTTCTGCCTATTCGGAGTTCTCACTGAGTGCACTAGTGATTTGTACTAAACCGCGCTCCGTAGGTAGGTAGAAGCGCGGCAGATTTTTGGGCAGGACAAATTGCATGTTGTTCACGGCAGTCACAACGCTTCCGCTCAAGTCCGCACAAAATAGCTGCGATGGGTTGAATCCCTTTAAAGGAATTGTCCTGCCAAAAGCTCACCAGGTTTAGTACAAATCGCCGTATCCACAATGCTCACTCCAAAATCTTCTGCAGGGCCAGACTCTGCCTGCCGAGCACTGTCGATACGGTGCTAGAGATTTGACAACAACTGCGGCAGTTCTACATCAATCCTGCCTCAATGCCGTGTCTTGCGATCCTCTGAATTCATTGGCTCCGCCAGACGGGTGCCCCGAAGGGATCTGCGAAATACCTGTATCTCATGCACGACCTTATCCTGCTGAGTTTGGCGCTGGATGCGCCGCCTGGAACAGTCCTCAGCCTGGAGGATTTTGAGGATGTCGGGGCCGTGGACGAGAGGGGGATACTTTGACGACGCCGGGATTTCTTCGAGCGGTTGCCCCTCGACGCGCTTCCTGTTGTGCCGGACGGGATTTCAGCACCGTCGAATCACGTGCAATCACGGAGGGTTCGAGGATAACACTGACGGGATGAGGTCGAACTTTCGACTCTATGATTCGCAAAAGGATCTGCCCGGTTCGCTCTCCAATTGTCTGGCTGTGCTGGTCGACGCTGGAGAGCGGCACACGTAGCAGATCGTCGTAATGCAGGTTCCCGCATCCAATCACCGCGATGTCATCTGGAATGCGCAGCCCTTTTGCAAGAATGGCTTTCATCGCGCCGATCGCCAACGGATCATTGTATGCAAATACGCCGTCCGGCCTTGGTGTGCGGCCCAGCAACGTTTGCATCGCCTCAGCGCCGTGCCAAATGCTATCGATGTCTACGGTCCGCCGGGCAACCACGAGCTTTTCATTATAGGGAAGCCCGTGGCGAAGCAGTGCCTGCCGGTAGCCTTCAAACCTGCGAGCGCCGGTGCTGTTATCACGCCCACGTATATGCGCGATGTTGCGACACCCTTGCTTGATCAGATGCTCCGTGGCCAGTCGGCCCGCCATCTCATCATTGGTGCCGACGAAGTTAGCGGCCAGTCCGGTGACCTCCCGGTCAATGAGCACATAGGGAAGACCATGCCGGTCCATCCGTTCAAAGGCCCCCATATCATTTCCCGAGGATGCGATGACCAGTGCATCGAGCCGCCTTGCCATCAGCTGCTGAATCTCTGTGTCTTCTGTTTTCTGATCCTCTTCTGAGGATGAGATGATGAGCGAGTATCCGCGGCCTGCCAGTACTGCTGAAAGGGCCTTGGCGACTTCCGCGAAGAAAGGGTGAAGTAGGTCCGGCACGATCAAGCCGACGAGAAAACTGCGCCCCGTGACCAGGCTCCTCGCCATCAGATTTGGCTGGTAATCCAGTTCTTTTACACGTTGAAGTACACGTTCTCTGGTTTCATCGGCAATGTCCGGGTGGTTTCGAAGTACCTTGGAGATGGTCACCACAGAGAGCCCTAAATCCTGCGCGATGTCTTTCATCCGAACCATGATGGTTGACACTATACAGTTGGAAGCGGGGGGATGGGAATAGCTCGGGCGGGAGAGAAGGCAAGCGAAACCCTCGGCCTCTATCTTCTTCTGGGACTGCTGGATATCTCCATCTCTGCTAATTTTGATAAGCCCAATTATGGTTTACTGTATCGCTGTCTGAAAGCGTATTCTGTTTTTTTATAGTCGGAACGGCTCGGCGGTACCGCTTCGACGAATCCAACAGGAGGAACAGTGAGTCCATCCATATCCGGGGGAAACGCAGAGAATACGATCGGTCCAATGCAGTATCGAACCCTGGGCATGACGCAACTCGTCGTCTCGATCGTGGGATTTGGCGCCTCGCCACTCGGAGATGTTTTCGGAGCGATCGATCCTGCGGAAGGGATGCGCGCCGTCCATCTTGCTGTTGACCAGGGCATCAACTTCTTCGATGTCTCTCCCTACTACGGTTTGACTTTGGCTGAGGAGCGTCTGGGCAGAGCCCTCGAGGGGAGGCGGAAAGGAGTCATCCTCTCAACTAAATGTGGCCGTTATGGTGACACGTTATTTGACTTTTCTGCAGAGCGCATTCGTCAAAGTGTGGATGAATCGCTGCGGCGCCTTCGCACGGACTACGTCGATCTTCTGCAGGCCCATGATGTGGAGTTTGGCGATGTGGAGCAGATCATTCACGAGACAATCCCCGAAATGCGGCGGCTTCAGCAGCAGGGGAAAGCGAGGTACATCGGGATCACCGGCTATCCTCTTGGAACGCTTATCCGGATCGCCGAGGCGGTTCCAGTGGACAGCATCATCAGCTATTGCCGGTATAACCTGCTGATTGACGATATGGACGCCAGCCTGATGCCCGTTGCCAAAAAACATGGCATCGGAGTCATCAATGCATCCGGGCTGCATATGGGGATTCTTACAGAAAGTGGCGCTCCTTCCTGGCATCCGGCTTCCGCGAAAGTTCGGGAAGCGGGAAGGCTCGCGGCAGAGTTCTGCCGCAGCCGAGGCGTTGATCTGGCGGAACTTGCACTGCGTTTCTGCTTCGATTACCCGTTGGTTGCCAGCACCCTGGTGGGCATGTCGACTTCGGATCAGGTCCGCCGTAATCTTCATACTCTGTCGGCGCCGGCGAATCTAGAAATGCTGCAACAGGTCCGAGCCATCCTGGCTCCGGTATTCAACTATGTTTGGTCCTCTGGCCGGCAGGAAAACAATGACCAGGTGCGGTCGGAGACAGGTGAACTATCAAGGCGCGGAGGATGAACCACGCCGTGAGGCACGGGTTTACCGAAGCGGCGAAGTTGAGAGGAAACCCGGAGAGGCGTCACTGCGTGTGCAGTAGCACTCCGAGCCCGAAGGTTCCCTGCAACCGGAGCAACCCTCAGACCTAAGTGCATCTTCGTCAAATATTGGGTCAATCCGTCATATTTTGGCTGCATATACGTTAACTTTATCGATTGACTTTGATATCTTCGCATACTATATTCGGCTCGTTCCGGTAACAGTCGCTGTCGATGGAGTGATGACCACTGGACAGAGTGATTGCGTCCCCCGGTCTTGTGCCATAAAGAGTGGAATGAGAGACTTCACAAATTCAAATTGAGGGCTGAATTCTTGGAACGCAGAGACTTTTGCAGATTGATGGCTGCCGCTGTGGCCGCGGCAGCTATGCCATCCGTAGGGCAGGCCAGTCAGACGACGGGATCGGCGGCTCCCGGCTTCGACACGCTGACGCTGGACTATGCGAGCTTTTGCGCACTGCCGGAGTCGCAGCGGGTCTATTACGCGCTGGTCGCGGAAAAGATCATTAAGGAAAAGCTCGACAACGCAAGTTGGAAGCCGACTGAGTGGGGCGACGCTCCCAAACTCCCGGTTCCCGGCGGTTCGTGGGATGGCGTTCCCATGGATTCGCCGATTCCGAATCTGGCCGGAAGCGGTCCTTATAAGCCCACCTGGGATTCCTTGCTGGAATACGACGCTCCGGAGTGGTATCAGGACGCCAAGTTCGGCATCTGGGCGCATTGGAGTCCGCAGTGCGTCCCGGAAGACGGCGACTGGTATGCCCGCAATATGTACATGCAGGGTTCGAAGCAGAACAAGTATCAGGAAGCCCACTACGGCGCTCCCTCGAGCTTCGGCTATAAAGACCTGTGCCCGCAATGGACTCTGCTGAACTGGGAGCCGGAGGAGTTGATCGCTCGATATAAGAAGGCCGGGGCAAAACTGTTTCTGGCCCTTGCAAACCATCACGACGGCTTCGATGCATGGGACTCGAAGCATCACGCCTGGAATTCCGCGCGCATCGGTCCGCATCGCGATGTAATCGGCACCTGGGCTAAGGCCGCGCGCAGCCAAGGGCTTCGCTTTGGCGTGACGGTGCACCAGGCCAGGAACTGGTGGTGGTTTCAGCCGTCGCATGGTGCAGACGCCACCGGGCCTTTGGCCGGTGTTCCCTACGATGGCAGACTGACCCTGGCCGATGGCAAGGGCCAGTGGTGGGAAGGACTCGATCCTCAGCAGCTCTACGGGGTGAAGCACCCTTTCAACGCGCTGCCTGACGTCTCCTATGTGAAGGACTTCTATGACCGCACGGTCGATCTGATCGATCAGCACAATCCTGATCTGCTCTACTTCGATAACTCCCTGTTCCCGCTGGG
>Ga0070683_100004874_pt1 | contig 11118 bp, 7 predicted proteins | sample KBSC713LmetaG_FD_64662 | JGI IMG/M metagenome (GOLD analysis project Ga0070683, IMG submission 64662) | Corn rhizosphere microbial communities from Kellogg Biological Station, Michigan, USA - KBS C7.1-3L metaG | ecosystem: Host-associated > Plants > Roots > Rhizosphere ...
CACGCTGGGCGCGAACCCCGACGTCAACCCGTACTGGATGCTGATCGTCAACGGTGGGACCAACGTCGTCAACGGCAAGGTCTGGCCGAACATGAACGTGAAGCGGCACCTTTACCGCTTCCGGATCCTCAACTCGGCCAACCAGCGCTTCTACAGGTTCAGCCTGTCGAACGGCATGTCGGTGCGGATCATCGGCACCGACGGCGGCTACAAGAACACGGCCGAGACGGTCACCTCGTGGCAGCAGGGCGTCACCGAGCGCAATGACATCCTGATCGACTTCTCGAACATCCCCGTCGGGACGAAGATCGTCATGCAGAACACCGCGACGGTGCCCCAGCCGGTCGGTCCGGCCCCGGATCCGAACACCGACGGCACCGTCATGCAGTTCACCGTCGTCGACAGTGTCTCGGTGCCGCCCAAACCGGTCCCGACCGATCTGGGTCCCCAGGTCCCGGTGCTCACGCCGGACCGGCCGCGGCGCCTCCTGATCCAGAACGTGGAGACGGACGATCAGGGCCGCGTGCTTCAGGCGGAGCTCGACGGGCAGCTATTCCACGAGCTCCACACCGAGCTGCCGACGGTCGGCGCGACCGAGGACTGGAACTTCATCAACACCACGCCGCTCGATCACAACAAGCACATCCACTTGATCCAGTTCCAGGTGGTCGACCGGACGCCCATCGACGCCGCGGCCTACCTGACGGCCTGGAGGGCCGCCAACGGCAACCCGCCGTTCGATCATCCGACGTTGAAGCTGGATCCCGCGCCCTTCTTCACCGGGCCACCGACCCCACCGCACCCCGAGGAGAACGGCTGGAAGGACACGGTGTTCACGCCGGTCAACAACGTCACGCACATCCGCGTCCGCTGGGCGATCCAATCGCCGAGCCCCGCGAACGTGCCGGTCGGCACCAACACCTTCCCGATCAACCCGGTGTTCGGCATCGGCTACGTCTGGCACTGCCACCTGGTCGAGCACGAGGACAACGAGATGATGCGGCCGCTGACCGTCATCCCGATCTGGAAGGCGGGCGTCGCCTACCCGGTTGCCTTCCGCGGCAACCCGGGCGTCACCCGCGGCCTGGTCGACTTCAACGGGGTCGACTACGAGGCGCGCGTCGCGCACACCTCGGTGGCGGGCCAGACGCCGAACACGCGGCCTGACCTGTGGGACCGCATCAACAACCAGGACGGCGACTGGGCGGTGCAGATCCGCTACGCCGTGGGCGACCGGGTGTTCTTCAACAGTCACGTCTACCGGGCGCTGGTGGCGCATCAGGCCACCGCGGCGAACGGCCCGCCGAACCCGGCGTTCTGGGAGCTGGTGCTGTAGAGAGGCGGACCGCGTGAAGCGCGGATCGCGGTCCACCGCGGCGATCGTCGCCACCAGGCTTCTGCTGGTGGCGGTCGCCGCGGGCGGTCTCGTCGTTGCGGTGGTCGCGCGCAGGGTCGGTAACGCCCCTGCGTCGGCCGCCGCTTCGGCGCAGCCGTCGTTTGTCTGCCCGATGCACCCGGAGGTGAAGTCGTCGTCTCCGGGTGATTGTCCGATCTGCCGCATGGCGCTCGAGCCGATCGCGAACGTCGCGACAGCGGAGCCGGAGTCGCTGCAGCTCGCCACCGTGGTGAAGGAGCTGCGCGCGTTCGACGCCGTGTCGCGGGTCAAACGCTTCGAGACGTCGCAAGAGATGCGCTTTGCGGCCTGGGCCGGGAGCCCGGACGAGGGCATCGCGCTGGTTTACAAAGATCAGGCAAAGCTCCTGGTTCCCGGCGAAGACGGCCAGTTCTGGTCGCTGGCTGCGCCTGGTGCCGGCATCGCGGTGCGCGTCGGCAACGAGCCGCCCGAGCCGTGGGACGGATCGACGGTGCGTGTCCGACTGCACGCCGCGCCCGGCGTGACGCTGCCCGCGAATGGCACGGGCTCGGTGAAGTTCGGGACCCGGGAGCGCAAGGACCTGGTCATCCGGGAAGGTGCCGTCTTGCGGTCGCCGGAAGGCCCCTATGTTCTGGTCGCCACCAACGATCGGCACACGCTGACCAAGCGCCGCATCGAAGTCGGTAGCATCGTCTACGGCTACGCCTCGGTCATCTCCGGGTTGAAGGAGGACGAGTGGGTCGTCGCCTTGCACGCGTTCGAGCTGGACACCGCCCGGCGGCTGGGTTGGAGGGCACCGCAATGATCACCCGCATCGTCGCCGCCTGCGCGCGGCGCCCGACCGTCGTCCTGGCCGCCGCGGCGCTGACGGCCGTGGCGGGCTACGCCGCGCAGCGGGGCCTGGCGCGCGACGCGATCCCGGATCTGTCCAATCCGCAGCTGGTGCTGGTGGCCGAATGGATGGGGCATTCCGCGCCCGAGGTCGCCGGGCAAGTGACAGAAGTGTTGACCGGAGCGCTCGAGGGCGTGCCCGGCTCGACGGCGGTGCGGGGCTCGTCGATGGCGGACATGTCGTACGTCGACGTCGAATTCAGATCGGACGCGGCGCTCCCCGCGGGGCGCGCCGAGATCGTCCGCCGGGTCGATGCGATGCGGCCGCGGCTGCCGGCCGCCGTTCACATTCAGGTCGGTCCCGAGGCGTCGGCGACGGGCTGGGTGCTGCAGTACGCGCTGCGCCCGCCGGAGGGGAAGCAGCCGATGCCGATGGGCGAGGCGAAACATCGCGGGCCGTGGGCGCAGATCCGCCCGCTGCGCGAGTTCCAGGACAAGGTGCTCCGGCCCGCGCTGGTCGGGATCCCGGGGGTCGCCGAAGTCGCGACGCTGGGGGGCGAGCGCGAAGAGGTGGTCGTCCAGACCACCGACGCCGAGCTGCGGGCCGCCGGCGCCGCGTTTTCGGACGTCGCCATCGCGCTGCGGGCGCGGCTCGGTCGCGCGCCCCGACCGGCCGCACCGCACGATCTCGAACACGACCCGGTGCTCGCCAAGCTGACGCGCGTCAGCGTCCAGCCTGCGATGTCGGGCGGCGCCGCCGACGTGAACGGCGTCTGGCCGATCGTGGTCGGCATCGTGGTCGCGAAGCGCGGCGCCGATCCGACGGCGGTCATCGCGCGCGTCAAGGCGGTCATCGAGAGCCATCGCAAGGAGGCCCCCGAGATGGCGAGGCTGGGCGTGCTCTACGACCGCTCGGAGCTGGCGGGGCGGGTCGAGAAGACGCTGGTGCGCGCGGTCGCCGAGGAGGTGGTGGTCGTGGCGCTGGTGGTGCTGATGTTCTTGCTCCACTGGCGCAGCGCGCTGGTCCCGATGGTGACGCTACCGCTGGTCGTGTTGCTGACGTTCGCGGCGATGCGCCTGTTCGGCATTCCCGCCACAGTGATGAGCCTGGGCGGGATCGCAATCGCGCTCGGCATGGCGGTCGACGCCGAGCTGGTCGCCCTGGAGGCGTGCCACCGGCGCCTGGAGACGGATCGCAGCGGCTGGACCCCGGACCCGAGCCAGTGGCGTCGACGCCGGCTGGTGGCGGCGGCGGGCGCCTTCGCGCCGGCGATCCTCACGTCCCTGGTGATCGCCGCGCTGGCATTCATCCCGGTGTTCGCGTTCGGGGGCGAGACCGGCCGCCTGCTTCGCCCGCTCGCGCTCACCAAGACGCTCGTCATTCTGCTCGCGGCCGTCGTCACGCTGACCGTTGCGCCGGCGTTGCGCGACCGCCTCCTGCGCGGCCGCATCCGCCCCGAGCTGGGCAACCCGCTGACGCGGGCGCTGGTGGGCGCGTATCGGCCGTTCGTTCACTTCGCCCTGCGGCGGCCGACGCTCACCCTGGTGACCGCCGGGCTGGCGGCGCTGTCCTGCCTGCCGATTGTTTCTCGTCTGGGGAGCGAGTTCCTGCCTCGCCTCGACGAAGGTGATCTGCTCTACATGCCGACCACCGCGCCTGGCCTCAGTCACGACGAGTCCCCGTTCGAGCTGGCAGCGCAAGATCGCCTCATCGGCAAGCATCCGGGCGTCGACGCCGTCTACGGGAAGATCGGGCGCGCCGAGACAGCGACCGATCCCGCGCCGCTGTCGATGGCGGAGACGACAATCCGGCTCAAGCCGCCTTCCGAGTGGCCCCGCGTTGAACGACACCGCTGGTATTCAGGCTGGGCGCCCCGGCCCGTCAAACGCGTGCTGCGCATCGTGTGGCCCGAGAGCCGACCGATGACGACGGCCGAGCTGATCGACAGCCTGGACGAGAAGGCGCGCGTGCCGGGCTGGACGAATGCCTGGACTGCGCCGGTGCGCGCCCGCATCGACATGATGGCGACGGGCGTGCGAACCCCCGTCGGCATCCGCGTCGTCGCGAACACGCCGGCGCGCCTGGACGCCGTCGGCGCGGCGGTGCAGGCCGCGGTGGCGCGCGTGCCCGGCACGCGCAGCGCGGTCTATGAGGGGATGGGCGGCGAGACGCGGCCGCGATTCGAGCTGGATCGCGACGCGCTCGCGCGCCACGACGTCGATCCGGCAACCGCGCGCGCCGTCGCGGACCTGGTGCTGTCGGGTGGAGACATGGGCGAGCTGGCCGTCCCGGAGAATGCGCCGAACGCCGCGGCCCTCCCGATGCGCGTGCGCCTGTCGCTCAGCGCGCCGTGGCTGGTGAAGCAGCCGCAGGATCTGGTCCGGGACGCGACCGTCCGCGCCGGTCGCAATGCACAAAGTGGGACAGGCCAGCCGGTGCCCCTGGGACTGCTCGGGCGCGCCGTCTGGGAGACGATGCCCGCGGCGATGCGCGCCGAGAACGGCGCGCTCTCGGGTTACGTCTACGTCGACCTGGCCGAGGGAACCGACATCGACGGGTACGTCGCGCGCGCCCGTCACGATGTCGAGGTTGCCGTGGCGCCGCTGCTGCGGCCGGCGGCCGGCGAACGCCTCGAGTGGACGGGGCAGTACAAGCTGCTCACCGCGGGCCAGCACCGCTTGCAGCTCATCGTGCCGCTGGTCGCGCTCGTGATGCTCGGGTTGCTGTTCTTCCAGTTCCGCAGCCTGACCGAATCGCTGATCGTGCTCGTGTCGGTGCCGTTCGCGCTGGTGGGCAGCTTCTGGACGCTGTACCTGCTGGACTACCGCCTGTCGGCGCCCGTCTGGGTGGGGCTGCTGTCCGTCGTCGGTCTGGCGATGCAAACCGGGGTGGTCATGGTCGTCTACATCGACGACGCGTTCTTCCGCCGCTTGCGCGCGGGCAAGCTGCGCACGCGCGCGGACATCGTGGCCGCCCACGCCGAGGGTACGGTTCAGCGCCTGCGGCCCAAGCTGATGACCATCGTGACGATGGCAGCGGCGCTGCTGCCGCTGCTGTGGGCGCAGGGGGCGGGCTCCGAGATCATGAAGCGGGTGGCGGCGCCGATGGTGGGAGGCCTGGTGACCAGCGCCTTCCTGACCCTGGAGGTCATCCCCGTGCTGTACACGATCTGGCGGTCGCGGCAGCTGGCCGCCGGACGGGGCTTCGGCCGCGGGACGCCCGCCGCGCCGGCGAATCAACCGGAGGAACCGGATCAGGAGCCGTCAACGAGCGCGGCGATCATGGGCTGACCGCGTCGGTTCGGGTCGCCAGGAAGCGGTGAAAGTCGTTGACGACGTCCGATTTGTGCGCGCCATTGGCCTTCTTCGCCATGCGCCGCCAATGTTCGTAAACCGTGGTTGCCGAGCAATTGAACGAGCAGGCGATCTCCTTGTCGTTGTTACCGACCAGGTAAAGCTCCAGCACCTGTCGTTGCCGGCCGCTCAGTGACCGCGCCAAACAATAGTCGTTCAGCGAGTCCCCGAGCGGCGTCGTCGCCTTCTGCGGATCCGCGCCGGCGTCCGACAGCAAGCGCAACGCGAGGCTCGCGAGCTCGCTTGGCCGCATCGAGGCGTTCCGTGAGGGCAGCACCAAGACGAGCGCCGGCCGGGGCAGGTCCGCGCGCGCCAGCCGCGATCGCAGCTCGGGCACCGACGTCACCCGTTCGACGGGGATCGCGGCCTTCTCGAGCGCCGTAACGTACGACCTTCCCTTGAATGGATCCTGCGTATAGAGCAGCACGCTCGTCCTCGCAGGCCCCACCCGACCTTCCGCGCTTGCCATGGGGGCAACGCGATCATTGCCACTTGCGTACGAAATTACCCTACGGGGAACCTCGGATTTACCGGATCAATTTTGCTTTCGTTGTCACCTGTTGCCGTCGGTTCACTCACGCGGATCTTTGTATTGAAGGCACCTTGCCTCGCCAGCAACGTGACGTTGCGAACTATTGAAACAGGTGACGTACAGGAATCCACGCCCAAACAATACCGAGTACAACGGACAACAACCCCGCAACGCCGAGCAGAAACGTTGCCAGAGCCGGGCGGCGGACGAGACGTGCGAGCGGCCAGCCGGCCAGCCCGGAGATCGCGCTCATCGCCGCGATCGATCCCACGCCGAAGAGGCCAATGAACGCAAGCCGTGCCGCCGTCGTTGGAAGCGCCGCCGTCGTCAGGGCGACCAGCGCGCCGCTGCCCGCCAGCCCATGGACGGCGCCAACGATCACCGGGCGCACGCCGGGTCGCCGGGGCGCGACGTGCGCGTGTACGGGGACGCGTGCGTGCCGCTCCGGGCGCGCGCGCACGACCGCGCGGGCGCCGAGCACGATCAGCATCGCCGCCACGGCGATCTCGAAGAGATCGGCGAGGAGCGGCGGAATCTGCGCCGCCGCGATCGCCACGGCGAGACCGCACGCCAGCAGCGACAGTGTATGACCGGCGCCCCACAGCGCGCCGATCAACATGCCGCGCCTCGGGCTGGGCCCGTCGGCGCCCAGCACGGAGACGGCGGCCAGGTGATCGGGCTCGAACGCGTGCCGCGCGCCCAGCCCGATCCCCAGGAGAATCCCGGCGAGCGCGCCCGCCCCGGTCATGCCGGAGGCAGGTTCGGCATCCTCGGATCGATCGGGTTCCGCGCCTCGGCGTTGATGCCGGTCGAGCGCCGCGCCGTCGCGCGCGCGCCGCCGCCGTTGCCGACCGCCTTCAGCCCCTGCTCCTTGTCGAAGTTGCCGCGCGCGTTGCCGCGCTTGACGCCCGCCGTGTGCGACGGCGCGCTCGGCTTCGTCTGCGGCTTGCCGACCCGCACGTTGGCGACGGTCTTCTCGTCGTTCTTGCCGTTCTTGCCGTTGCGCTTCAACCCGAACATGGCGTCCCTCCTACCGACATTGCGACATTGCTACTTTCCGAAGCCGAGCATGGGCGAGTGGTGCTGCTCGATCACCTTGCCGTCGCCGACGTACATGTGAACGCCGCACGGCAGGCACGGATCGAAGCTGCGCACGGTGCGCATGATGTCGATCCCCTTGAACCCCTCCTGCCCGTTCTCCTCGAAGATCGGCAGGCCCTGCACGGCGTCCTCGTACGGCCCCGGCTGACCCATGTGATCGCGCGGGCTCGCGTTCCAGGGGGTCGGCGGGTACGGATGGTAGTTGGCGATCTTGCGATCGCGGATGACCAGGTGGTGCGACAGCACGCCGCGCACCGCCTCGTGGAAGCCGCAGCCGATCGCCTCCTTCGGGACGTCGAAGTCCTGGAAGACGCGCACGTCGCCGCCGCGCAGGCGCCTCAGCGCGTCCTCGACGAACTTCATCGCCATCCCGGCGGCGTAGGCGATGAAGTAGGCGCGCGCGCGGTCGCGCTCGAGCGTGTTCGCCCACTTCGGCACCTTCCACTCCAGCTGCATCTCGCCCGAGCTGGCGGTCCGGGGCAGCGTGATCGTCACGCTCTTGCCCGTCGACTTCACGTACGGCGTGTCGACGAGCCCGGCCAGCGCGGTCGCCCACAACCGCGCGAGCGGCCCGCCGCCCGTGTCCAGCGGCAGGAAGTCGCCCGTGCGCTTGTTGTACCAGCGCGGGCTCATCACCCAGCTGTACGGCCCCTCGGGCAGGTTGCGCTTCTGCGGCTTGGGGATCGTCGTCTGGTTCCAGGGATGACGTTTGTCGACCGGATTGCCGAGCGGGTCGTGCGTCACGAACGTCTCCTCGTTCGTCCAGTCCTCGTAGTACGAGTTGCCGAGCATGATGCGAATCCCGAGGTTGATCTCGACCAGGTCGGTCGTGATCAGCTCGCCGTCGACGACCACGCCCGGCGTGACGTACATGGCGCGGCCCCAGTCGGTCATCCGTTCGTAGCTGTAGTCGACGACCTCCGGGTTCTGGAACGCGCCCCAGCAGCCCAGCAGGATGCGGCGGTTGCCGACCATCTCGTAGCCGGGCAGCGCCTCGTAGAAGAAGTCGAAGATGTCGTCGTTCAGCGGCACCAGCTTCTTGGCAAAGTCGATGAACTTGATGAGGCGCACCAGGTAGTCGGTGAACAGCTGGGGCGTGGGCACCGTCCCGACGCCGCCCGGATATAGCGTGGACGGGTGAACGTGCCGTCCCTCCATCAGGCAGAACATCTCGCGCGTGAGGCGGCTCATCTGCAGCGCCTCCCGATAGATCGCGCCCGTGAACGGGTTCAGCGCCCGCATGATGTCGGCGATCGTGCGGTAGCCGTGCGCCTCGGCGTGCGGCGCCGGGCTCTTCTCGGCGCGATCGAGCACGCCCGGGTTCGTCTCCTTCACCATCCGTTCGCAGAAGTCCACGAACACCAGGTTGTCCTGGAAGATCGCGTGGTCGAACATGTACTCGGCCGCCTCGCCGAGGTTGAAGATCATCTCGCCCAGGATCGGCGTCTTGATTCCGTAGGCCATGTTCTGCGCGTACACGGAACAGGTCGCGTGGTTGTCGCCGCAGATGCCGCAGATGCGGCTGGTGATGAAGTGCGCGTCGCGCGGATCCTTGCCCCGCATGAACACGCTGTAGCCGCGAAACATCGACGACGTGCTCTTGCACTCGACCACCTTGCGTTCGGCGAAGTCGATCTTCGTGTAGATGCCGAGGTTGCCGATGATCCGCGTGATCGGATCCCAGGCCATCTCGACCAGACGCGTCCCCTTGCCGGACTGAAGGTCCTGCTCCGATACGGTGCTCATGGCGGTCTCCTCGTCAGGCCCGCCAGTGCGGGTCATACCCGGTGGTCAGCGCCGGGCCGTTGTGGTGCCACTCGGGTTCCTTGTTCGCCGTCGCGTTCGTGATCGCGCGCAGGCTGCGAATCAACTTGCCGTACGGCTTGATCAACGCCGACGACACCGACGCGCCGGGCGGCTCGTCCATGAACGGCATGAACTTGTCGGGGAAGCCGGGCATCGTGCAGGCGATGCAGATGCCGCCGACGTTCGGGCATCCGCCGATGCCGTTCATCCAGCCGCGCTTCGGAACGTTGCAGTTCACCACCGGCCCCCAGCAGCCGACGCGGACCACGCACTTGGGCGAGTTGTAGTCCTGCGCGAAGTCCGCCTGCTCGTAGTAGCCGGCGCGGTTGCACCCTTCGTGGACGGTCTTCCCGAACAGCCAGGTCGGGCGGAAGTTGTCGTCCAGCGGGATCATCGGCGCCTCGCCCGCCACCTGCTGCAGCAGCCACAGCAGCGTCTCCATGAAGTTGTCCGGCTGCACCGGGCAGCCCGGGACGTTGATGATGGGCAGCCCCGCCTTCGAACGAAACTCGCGGCCCAGGTAGTCCGAGAGGCCCATCGCGCCGGTCGGGTTCCCGGCCATCGCGTGAATGCCGCCGTAGGTCGCGCAGGTCCCGCACGCCATGACCGCCAGCGCCTTGGGCGCCAGCTCGTCGATCCAGCGGTCCAGCGTCTTCGGCTGGCCGGTGATGAGGTCGTTGCCGAATCCGCTCCAGAAGCCGTCGCCGTTGATGCGCTCGTTCGGGATCGAGCCCTCGATCACCAGCACGAAGGGCTCGAGCTCGCCGGCGGCCGCCTTGCGGAAGGCGGTCAGGAAGTCCTCGCCGGTCTCGTACGCGAGCACCTTGTTGTGCAGGTGGACCTTGGGGATGCCCGGGATCAAGCCGAGCACGACGTCCTCGATGCTCGGCTGCGTCGCGGCGGTGATGGACACCGTGTCGCCGTCGCAGCTCATCCCCTCGGAGATCCAGAGGATGTGCAGCTCCTTCACGCCCTTGTCTTCCGTGGCCATGACCGCTCCTTCCTGCCTGCTCTCGCCTGCGCGCTCGCGCCCCCGTCTCGGTCAGCAAATCCTGGGCAGGGGTTCCGCGTAGGGAAGATCGAGAATCCTCCGGCTTCCGAGGGCCGTTCGTATCCAGACGCGCCCCGAGCCGTCGTCGCTGACGTGTCCGATCGCGACCGCCTCCCGCCCCAGCGGGTGCGCGCGCATGCGCGCCAGCACCGCGTCGGCCGCGGCCCCCGGCACGAAGGCGACCAGCTTGCCCTCGTTCGCGAGCAGCATCGGGTCCAGGCCGTAGAGCTCGCACGCGCCGCGCACCGGAGCGCTGACCGGAATCACGCGCTCGTCGATCACGATTCCCAGCTTGCGGCGCGAGGCGATCTCGACCAGCACCGCCGCCAGCCCGCCGCGCGTCGCATCGCGCATCGCGTGCGCATCCGGGCACGCCTCGATGACGGCCTCGGTCAGCTCGTGCAGGGCGGCGGTGTCGCTGCGGAGATCGCCGCCCAGCTCCAGCCCCTCGCGCGCGGCGAGGATGGTCGCGCCGTGATCGCCGATGCTGCCCGACAGCAGCACCGCGTCGCCCGGACGCACGCGCAGGGACGACAGGTCGATGCCCGGCGGCACGATGCCGATGCCGGACGTGTTGATGAAGATCTTGTCGCCCGCGCCGCGCCCGACCACCTTCGTGTCGCCGGTGACGATCGGGACGCCGGCGCGCGCCGACGCCGCCTGCACCGACGCGATCACGCGACGGAGGTCGTCGAGCGGCAAGCCCTCCTCCAGGATGAACGCCAGCGACAGCGCCAGCGGCCGCGCGCCCCCGACCGCCAAATCGTTGATGGTGCCGTTGACGGCCAGCTCGCCGATGTCGCCGCCGGGAAAGAACAGCGGCGTCACGACGTACGAGTCGGTCGTGAACGCGATGCGCGCGCCGCCGCTGGCCGGCGACAGCGCCAGCACCGCCTGATCGTCCAGCGGCTCGAGCGCCGGATTGCGGAACGCCGGCACCACCAGCTGCTCGATCAGCTGCGAGGTCAGCAGGCCGCCGCTGCCGTGCGCGAGCAGCACCCGCTCGGTCTCGGCCTTCGGCGCCGGACACGCGAGCTCGAACCGGAGAGGCAGATCTCCAGTCCCCTC
>Ga0070683_100004877_pt1 | contig 11115 bp, 8 predicted proteins | sample KBSC713LmetaG_FD_64662 | JGI IMG/M metagenome (GOLD analysis project Ga0070683, IMG submission 64662) | Corn rhizosphere microbial communities from Kellogg Biological Station, Michigan, USA - KBS C7.1-3L metaG | ecosystem: Host-associated > Plants > Roots > Rhizosphere ...
AATGATGAGTTTCCCGCTGACCCCAGGAAACGTCGTGGGCAACCCAACACCTACGCGCATTGTCACTCATCCTCCCCATTGAGGCAAGCAATCATTGCCGGTGGATCAACTCGTTGGCCAAGCGGTCCGCAGATGCTTTCAACTTAACACAAATGGCAAGTTCGTCGGCGATGGAAATACGTACCAGCACACGGTATACACCTATCCCGCGCGGAGCGCCTGTGCCTGAGCTTTGTCGGCGCGAGCCGTGGCATGCCCAGCGGCGGTTGTCGCCTCGGCAGCTTTTGCGGCCGCTGTCCCGTTCCACGCGCGGTCGAAATCGCCCCAGGCAGCTGGGTCAACAATGCGAATGCGCCAGCGCCACGACTCGCATCGCGCGCTACATTCTTCGAGCACAGTCTGGCGCCACGCTCTATAGCCAGCCTCACCGTGCGCGGAGGTGGCTACCAGCAACGCGGTGGCGTCGAGCAACGCGGTTCGCAGATGCGCGGCACGCTCGCCCATCTCCGCGAAGCGGCTCACATCACCGTGCATGATGAGAGCGCCATTGCGTGCCGCATGCTCACCAAATGACTCTGCCCAGTCGATTAGGAGTGTCTCCCACACCAGTGACGCACGCTCGATAGCAGTGCGCGCCTCGGTAAGAGCACGGCTGGCGGCGGTTCCCGCGACTGCAGGACGATTGTTTGTCCGGCGGGCGCGGCGCAACGAAGCAAGCCCATGATCCACGGCGTCAACCGCATCAAGCATCGCCTGCCGGGTAGCATTCGCGGCTTCAGCGCGCGCGTGCATGTCGCCCAGTTGGCGCTCGCGCTCACGCTCATGCGCCGAAGCCAGTTCGGCTAACAGACTTTCGAGAGCGGATCGATCAATAATCCGGACTCCAAGTTGCTCTGCTGCCTGAGCGGCCCGCTCGGTCGCGGGAGTCGTCGAGAACACCATCCGAGAAATCGAGCGTTGCTCCGGCGCCAGATGTGCGGCTGCCTGACGTAGAGCCGCTTCATCGAGAGCCTGCTCCGTTGGACGAACGGCGACAGCGACCACCTTCCCTGTTGCTGATTCTCCTTGCCAGACTCCAAGCGCTCCAACACTTCGCCGCGATTCTACGGTTATCCCCTGGTTCGAGAGCAGCCAGTCCATGGCAGTGAGCCAGAAATCTTGTGGGAGCGCCTCAAGATGACGCACAGTCAGTATATCGTTAGCCGCCAGCGCCATTGCCTCCTCATGCGAGATAGCCAGGAGATCAACCGTTAACCCGCACTTCGCGCAGCTAGCCTGCTCTGGCTCACCGCAGGCGCCACATCGCCACGCGCCACAATGCGTACATGCCTTCGCGCATTGGGTGCAGAGCGCATGCCCCGCATCGCAGACGTAGCCCATTTGTATGCTCATCCCGCAGCTATTGCAATCTGGCAACGTTAGATGCTGTCTTCCCAGGTCCACACCAACCAGTAGTTCGACGTGTCCTTTGGATGGGTGCAGCGCGACTTGTGCGAGACTCGAAGTTATGAAACAGGCGCTTTCCAGTTGCGCCTCAACGTCCACCGCATAAACCTCGGAGAGCGCGGAGAGTTCGCGTTTCCTGCCAACCTTGGCGGCGCGCGTGGTCTCTTGTGATTCACGTTGAAGCCGGTCAAACGTGGTGGCAACTTCTTCCAGTCTTCGACGATACTCATCGAGCGATCGCTGCCGCAGGAAAACACCCGTCGCCGCGAGGGAATCCTGTAGAATCCGCTCGGCGCATGCGCGTGAATGCGCCAATCGCGGCTGATAGTCAGTGGGAACTCTATCAGGCTGAGCGGATGCCAGCGCCATATCTGATAGCACCGGTACTGGCTGGCCAGATGCGATGTTGATCGCCTGTCGCATCCACACATCCTGGCGCCCCTGGCGATCTCGCGCGACCACGAGATAGGCAAGTTCGACGGCAATCGACTCTTCCTGTCGCACCACCCGCGCAGAGAGCGGGCCAGGTGTCCGCCAATGCAACGCCACTCGCCCCTGCTCGATGGCAATCGCGACCGGGTCAACCGCGGGTGTCAGCCGCAACGCAGTGAGCCGGGAGCGGACAGCAATATCGTCGAGCATCGCGGCGAGGGCTTCGCTGCCTTCAACCAAAAGCGTCATGCTCTCGTCGGAGCGTGCCTTTGCCAGCGACGTGGTGTAGCGTATCAGACTGCCATCCTGCAGCGTGGCGGAAAGCACATCTTCGTCTTCCACGCGCACTCGCCCACCAATAGACTGAAAATAGTCGCGCGCGAGCATCAGCAGATCACTGGTGAGTTGTCGTGGCTGGCCAATGCGTCCGCTGGTTGTAGGCGCGCGCTGAACAGTGTCTACACGGGTCGGTGTAGGTAACGGCGCCGCGACTGCTGACTGCCGCTGACGGCGACGCTGCCAGAACCATCTCATCGCAGCACCTCCGTCGTTAATGACTCCGCCGCGGTCTGGCGCTCGCGCGCACTCAACAGATCATCGCCCAATTCTGCCATCTCTCGATGGAGTTTCGTCCGATCATCGGTTTGAAGCAATAGTTCGAGGATACGCTCTTCGAGGTCGAACTCGCCTTCCTGCACTTCTGAGAGTACAGTCTCAAGCGCGCCGACCGTCATCGTGAAGAGCGATATCTTCTGGTACAGGAGCCGCACCACATAGTCGTCTATGGTCTCGTGCAGGACAAAATTGAGCACACGAACATCGCGTGACTGCCCCAACCGATGCACCCGCCCAATCCGTTGCTCGATGCGCATGGGGTTCCAGTGGAGATCGTAGTTCACCACAATGTGACACCGCTCGTGCAGATTCAGGCCCTCGGCGCCCGCGTCGGTAGCGATCAAGGTTTGCAGCCCGCCACCATTGAAGCGTTGGACGAGCGCCTCGCGCTCGGAACGACTGAGCGCGCCGATGTACGATTCAGCGCTTCGTCCCTGGGCGCGAATCACCTCGCGCAAACGTGCCGCTGTCTCCAGACGTAAGGTGAAAATCAACACCGGTTCGTCGCGCAATTCCGCCAGAACTTCGAGCAGAGTAGCCTCTTTCGCGCTGACAATGGCGGCGCAGCGATCAGCCAGCGCGAGCACCTCTCCCCGCTCATCGGGATGCTTTTCCGCCCGCCCGCGCAGTGACCGCTCAATTGCCTGGGGACTGCTGCTCAACGACTGTTGCAACGCCATAATCTCGCGGATGACGGAGCCTCGATTCACCTTGCTGGATCCGACTGGCGCACGGCGAAAGAGCGCGCGCAAGTAGTTGGTAATGTCCGAGATCAGCGCGTCTTCCGCGGGAGTCGCTCGAATACTGCGCGTATCCACTGTTCTCCCAGCAAAAGCAATATCGGTGTCATTCCGGCGGGTACGACACATATGTTCGCGCGCGAGGTTGCGCAGTTCCGCGAGACGGTCGGGACGCACCACACGACACGTGCCAGGATCCGCGACATACTCCGCTTCGAATTCGCGCTGGGTGCCGAGACGGCCGGGAACCGCGAGATCAATCAGACTGTAGAGGTCGGTAATGCGGTTAGCCACAGGGGTAGCGGTCAGCAACAGTCTCCAGGTGCTTCGTAGCTCGCTGACGCATTGCCGACGCCGTGAAGCAGGATTCGCCAGCAGGTGCGCCTCATCGGCAATCACGCAATCCCACGAGTGACTATTGATGCGCGCAAACGAACGCACAAATTGCGGCAGTGAGCAAATAACCCTCGGCTCGACCTCGAAACCGCGAAACCGCTTCTCATCGGTGAGCACGAAATCCTCATCGAAGCGCTCGCGCAGCTCCTGCTGCCACTGACTCAGCAGCGACTTTGGAGCCAACACCAATGCCGTGCGTACCAGCCCGCGCAATGCAAGCTCCTTGTAGATAAGCCCCGCCTCAATCGTTTTCCCAAGCCCCACATCATCCGCGAGTATCGCCGCAGGCGCTTTCTCGCGCAACACTTGCTCAACCACCCGCAGTTGGTAGCTGTGGGGACGTACGCGGTCATAGAGCACCGACGGCGCAAGCAGCCGATCGAACGACGCGGCGATACGATGTCGCTGAGCGCGCAAGGCCAGCGAATACCACTGGTGAGACGCCGACTGCCGCTCCGGTTCGGACGTGGGTGTCGCACGAGCCTGAAAGGAATGATTGGAAAAGGTCACACGGATCGGAGGATCGACGGAATCAGTAGCAAGTATTCGTGGCGCTGGTTTTTGCACAGATTCGTCCATTTCGCACAGACCCCATCGGAGTGGAGAGGTCAGATGCACTGGTTGACCTTTAGTAAGCGGTGGCAGTATATCACGAAGCTGGCGAACGTTTCACAGGAGAACCAGCAGGCACAGGCCCAAACTCCTAAAGGTGGCTGCTGTTATGTTTGCCAACGGCGTTTATGAGAGTCTTCACATAGTATTTGAGATGGCCGACGAGTTTCTGAAACTCGGTGATACCAAGTGACGTATTAATTGCAGGAGCAAGCAAAACCTATTGATTGCGCTAGCTCTTTCGGCATGCGTGTTTGCATGTGACGCTTTACGATAGATAGACGGTTTCCGGCGTCGCCGCTGGACCGGTTACTGGCACATCAGTACGTGAATATTTCTCAATATATCGCGAACCCAGGCTGATCCCATCCACCGGTCTATGCGCTAGGACGCTTCCGTCGCACAACGCGGAAAGACCGACGAGGAGATTGACAATGACGGATGTAGAGAAGGTTGGGAAGAAGCGTGGGCCAGTCGCCGGCACTGAGGAAGCGCGCCGTGGTGGCGAGGCAGTCCGTAAGAAATACGGGCGTGAGTTCTACTCTCGCATCGGAAAAAAGGGCGGTGACACCGTACGGCGCGAACATGGCTCAGAGTTTTACGCGGAAATTGGCCGTAAGGGCGGCGAGCAGACGAAGAATCGCCAGGGTTCCGCGTTCTATGCCCGCATCGGCCGTATCGGCGGCCAGCGCAATCGCGCGCGCCTCCAGCCAGACAACAACAAAAAGTAAGCAATTCGCGCGTCGGAGTGATTTAGCAGCGGATACTTTGCCCACTCGATGTGACCGCCGCGGACGCGCATCTATCCCACAAGGGCGAATTGGAGCTATGCCTCCTTCGCCCTTGTTCCTTTTATGTCTCCGGTCACAACGTGTTCGTAAACGCATGTCACAGCAGGTCAAAACGCGAGGCGGCTCTATCGTGTCACCTCAATTGCGGCGTTCTTTATCGCACTGAGGCCGATGGCGCGATAGCGCTGATAGCGCCGTTCGAGCAAGTCTTCGGTTGGCAGCGCCTGTAATTCAGCCAAGTTTGCAAGGATAGCGGCTTTGACGGTTGCGGCGGCTTCGGCCTTGTCCTGGTGAGCGCCGCCCAGCGGTTCGGGGATGATATCTTCGATCAACTGTAATTCTTTGAGATCTTGTGCGGTGATTTTCATTGCCTCGGCAGCATTCGGCGCAAATGCGTTATCTCGCCACATAATTGAAGCGGCCGCCTCCGGGCTTGCGACCGTGTAGATACTATACTCCAGCATCAAGATGCGATCCGCAACACTTAAGCCGAGCGCGCCTCCGCTGCCGCCTTCGCCAATAACTACCGTGATGATTGGGGTACGCAGGTTAGACATCACCATCAGGTTCTCAGCGATTGCCTGAGCAATACCGCGTTGCTCATCCTCGAGACCAGGTGATGCGCCTGGAATATCAACCAGGGTCACGACGGGAAGATGGAAGCGCTCGGCGTGTTGCAGGAGACGCAAGACTTTCCGGTACCCCTCAGGATGCGACATGCCAAAGTTGCACTCCATGCGCTCTTTGGTATCGCGGCCCTTCTGGTTGCCCAGAATCATGACTGTTTGGCCGCCAAGGCTCGCCAGCCCGCCAAGAATGGCGCGGTCATTCCCATAGCGTCGGTCTCCGCGGAGCTCGACGAAATCGTCACACATCAAATCGATATAGTCGGAGGTATAGGGGCGTTTCGGATGGCGCGCCACCTGTACGCATTGCCAGGGAGTCAATGCGCCATAGATCTCGCGCAGACACAGATCGAGCTCGCTCTGGTAGTCTTTGAGACGCGCGCGGTCGTCGCTCTTGAGTCTGGACGCTTTTCGCTGCAACGACTGAATGCGCTTATCCAGATCGGCCAACGGTCGCTCAAAGTCGAGGTCGAATGTCATCATATGTACCCCCAAAGCGCATTGTCTATCAGTTCCGTCGCTTGATCAGCATCATGCCATGTGAAAACTAGTGCGCCACGGTCTCGGCGGCGGCATAGAGATGTAGGAGACGTGCTACGGTCGCCTTCAGATCACGGCGATGCACGATGCTGTCGATCATGCCATGGGCAAGTAGAAACTCCGCATAGCCCACGTCTTTCGGCAGCTTTACGTGTAGAGATTGTTCTATGACGCGCGGGCCAGTGAAGGCGACAAGCGCGCCTGGCTCAGCAATCGTCACATCGCCCAGCATCGCGAAGCTAGCGGTGACGCCGCCCGTGGTAGGGTCGGTCAATAGCACGATAAACGGCACGCCAGCATCGGCCATCCGGGCCAGCGCGGCCGATGTCTTCGCCATCTGCATGAGCGCGATGACGCCTTCCTGCATGCGGGCGCCTCCAGAGGCGGTTGAAATGATCAGCGGAATGCGATCTCGCGTCGCAATCTCGATGGCGCGGGTTATTTTCTCGCCGACCACTGCGCCCATACTGCCCCCTAGGAAGCGGAAATCCATTACGACGAGCATGAGTGGCAGACCATCGATTTTCGCCGCGCCAGCCTTCACGCCCTCGGATAGGTGCGTTGATGCGACCAAGCCATCCAACTTGGCGCTATATGTTTGTGCGTTGCTGACGAACTTGAGCGGATCGTTCGAGACCAGATCGCTGTCGGTTTCTTCAAACGTCTTCTCATCGGTGAGCAGATTGATGCGCTCATCGGCGGTCAGTTGCGCATGGTGGCCACAGCGCGGGCAAACTTTGAGATTGCGCTCCCAGTCCTTCCCGAGCAAAAGTTCGCGACATTTCGGACATTTGACGGCCAGGTTATCCGGGAGGGAGCGCATTGCTATATCAGGATGCGCGCCATTGAAGCTCACGGGTATTTCCGCCTGCTTACCATTCTCACTCATGCTCTACCTCCGACCCCTGCAGGCCCACGAACTTCGGCATGAAGGCTGGATGCCGCCTGCTTCCTGCTCGTGCCTGAAGTGCAGCGAGCGGAAAAAGCCTGCCATTCTATCTTCCTCTATTCTCGGACGACCGTCAATTGTGAATTTCTGCGCCTTGACCGCGCCCGACATGACAATGAAGCCCAAAGGCGCCGTCCGAGTCAAATCTCGACGGCTACGCGTCGCCAAACAGCGCGTCCACGAATTCTTGCGCATCAAAAGGCGCAATGTCGTTCACGCGCTCGCCTGTTCCGGCGTATTTGATCGGCAACCCTAATTCGGCGGCAATGGCGAACGCGATGCCACCCCGGGCTGTTCCATCCAGCTTCGTCAGTATGACGCCGCTTACGCCAGCGTCTTTCACAAACTGCTTGGCCTGGATGAAGCCATTCTGCCCGGTTGTTGCATCGACGATCAGCAAGACCTCATGGGGCGCTTCAGGATCGTATTTTTGTAAGACACGAACGATCTTCTTCAGCTCCTCCATCAAATTGTATTTCGTATGGAGACGACCTGCGGTATCGACAATCAGCACATCAGCGCCGCGCGCCTGAGCGGCCTGCATCGCATCATAGACAACCGCCGCTGGGTCAGCGCCGTGCTGATGCGCTACAACCTGAACTCCGATGCGCTCACCCCATGTGCGTAACTGCTCAGTTGCCGCCGCACGGAAGGTATCACCAGCGGCCAGAAGAACGCGATGTTTCTGCTTCTTGAGTTGATTCGCCAGCTTCGCTATACTGGTGGTCTTCCCAACGCCATTGACGCCGACGACAAGATAGACCGAGATAGGCGAGGTGTCTGAAAACACAAGAGTCTCAGGATCACCAAGCAGAATTTCGAGCTCTTCTTTCAGCGCGTCGCGTAGCTCTGAACCTCGCTTCAACCCCTCGGCTTGCACGCGCTCGCGTAGCGTGTCCATCAGACTCTCAGTGGTCTGAACACCGACATCAGCGGTAATGAGCGTTTCCTCTAACTCATCCCACAACGCTTCAGTGATATCATCTGCCTCGTCGAAGGCGGTATTTATCTGCCCAAAGAGCTGGCGCGTCTTGCCCAGGCTGAATTTGAATGGGTTACGAAAGAAGCCACGACGTTCCTGTTCACTCGCATTTGTCCCGTCATAGTCATCGAGGTCGCCGCCTGGCGATTCGTCGCTAGCTTCTTGTTCAGACAGCGCGGCCGCAGGCTCCGATACGCCTGACGCTGAGGTAGTCAGCGCGGCTGGCGAAGTCTCGCGTGGCAGCGCCTCGCCAACCACACTGGCGTCAATTGCGTCATCTTCATCTATCTCAACGGCCTCATCAGCTTCATCAGCTTCATCAGCCTTAGGGGAGACAGTTGTCTCCTGCTGATCTGGCTCGGTGCGCCCGAGAAGTCCGTCGCGGAGTCGTTTGAACACGTTGCTCTATCCTCAGGATGTTTATCAGGTGACTCGAAAGCGAGTCGAATGGTCGTAGCGTGTATCCGCGCCGCGCTAGGAGTTCGTCATCAGAATGAATTCACCAGCGCAACCCGGAAACTATACCGCATTAATTGACTCAGTCGCTAGCATGCGCGGACCTACTTCATGCGGTCAATTGCCGCCTCGGTAGGCACATCGCCATTCAAGCATGGCATTCCGCATGCCGCGAACAGTAAGATGCGGACACACCATGGCAGCCGTCACCATCATCCTCGGTGACACATGGAGCAGGCCTATCAAGCATGTCAACGCGCTAGCGTGACGTTCTATACGGATGTTGTAAAGCGTCGCTCACTGGTTCGTTGACGATGACATCGCCGTTACGAATCTTAATGTTGTAGAGGCAGTTAGGGTTTGTGCAAACCCAGGCCTTAAACTGAATGGGCGCTCCCTGACTACCGAAATCTGACAGCGGAACCAGATCACCCGCGCCGCATTTGCGACAGCGCGGAAATGTGAACTCAATCCCCATCACCCCATCCTCCCTCTCCAGATCCGCCCCAAGACCACAACTGGCGCTCTGCGCCTTCATGGATATTGCTACCAAACGCCTGACCAGCCGCATCCGTCGTTATGGTCACCACGTCACGTATGACATTCTATATTATACCTTGCCGCCAAAGCGCTTCTCAGGTGAGAGCAATCTGAAAGGCGTTTTGAAGAGCTAGCAAACTCACGGCATTTCTAACCAGCGCTGATACGAGAGTCGCTAATCTGGCCACTTGCCCCACAAATCTCTACGGACGCCGCCAGATACGGAGAACAGTGTGCCATTGCGCAAATCTCATCCGTCATTATAGCAGTCGGAGCGCGACAGATATACCCAGATGCGGCCAGATAGTCAGGCCAGTTGATTGCCTTTGACTGGCTGCTGAAGTATACTGCAAACGAGCAGGCTAGCGCCAGCGAGCAACTCGACCAGTATGCTTGTGGCGCAGCTGCCAACGCACCGGCAATACTTCCAGGAGGCATCCATGGAAAAGCGGCCACGTCCTACTCGCCGCGTTCGTGATGCGCGAATAGCAGATACTACAGCGACCGCATGCGCACAGCGTGGCGTGATAGAGAGTATGGAGACAATTCGGGAACTGCCTGTGTTGCCAGTGCGTAACACCGTCGTTTTGCCCGGCATGGTTCTCCCGCTCTTTGTTGACCGCGACCCCGCGCTCCAGGCGGTCGAGGCGGCTTCTGCCAACGACCAGACGATATTGCTGGTGGCCCAGCGCTCCGAGCAGATAAGCGATCCCCTCCCTGGTGATATTTATACCGTTGGCGCCGAGTGCTCCATCAATCGCGTCTTGCGCATGCCGGATGGCGCTAGCAGCGTCCTTGTGCATGGTTTGCGTCGGTTTCGGATCACAAGCTGGCTGCACGAAACGCCTTTTGGACGTGTCCGTGGCATATCCTATGCTGAGGCCGCAAGCACGAGCGACCAAACCGAGGCGCTTGCTCGCACAGCGCTCGGCTACTTCGAGAAATGCACACGGCTGAGTCAGCGACTCAACGAAGATATGTATGTGCAGGCGCTCAACGTCGCGCCGGCTGGTGAATTGGCTGATTTTATCATTGCTCAATTAGAACCTGCGCTGCCCATTCGTCAGGAATTCCTCGAAATTATCGACCCCCAGGAACGCTTGCGAAAGACCTGTTTGCTGTTGCTACGCGAGCTCAACGTGCTGGAGATCGAGGGTAAGATTCAAGCCGACGTCCAGCGTGAGATCGATCGCGGCCAGCGTGAGTTCTATCTCCGCGAGCAGATGAAGGTCATCCAACAAGAACTGGGCGAGCATGATCCTGCCCTCCGTGAAATCAGCGAGTTGCGCGAGCGCATCGAAGCCGCTGGCATGCCGGCGGAGGTGCAGGCACGCGCGCTCCGCGAATTGGCCCGCCTCGAAGCAATGCCGTCGATGGCGCCGGAATATAGTGTCTTGCGCAACTATCTCGACTGGCTCATCATGTTGCCGTGGAGTGTCGCCTCGCGCGATAACTTGAACTTGCCCCACGTCGCCGATGTCCTCGACGCCCATCATTTCGGACTCGAAAAGGTAAAAGAGCGCATCTTGGAGTTCCTGGCAATCCGAAAACTTGCCCCTGAGGGGCGAGCGCCGGTTCTCTGCCTGGTCGGTCCTCCAGGCGTTGGCAAGACATCGCTCGGTCGCTCAGTTGCCGAGGCGATGGGCCGCAGCTTCGTGCGTGTCTCACTGGGTGGCGTGCGCGACGAGGCGGAGATTCGCGGCCACCGCCGCACGTATGTGAGCGCGCTGCCGGGGCGCATCCTGCAATCGATGAAGCTGGCGAAGACTGTCAATCCCGTCTTTGTGCTCGACGAGATCGACAAACTCGCCTCCGATTTTCGCGGCGATCCAGCGGCGGCGCTGCTGGAGGTGCTCGATCCCGAACAAAATAACAGCTTCTCCGATCACTTCCTTGAGGCGCCCTACGACCTTTCGAAGGTCTTCTTCATTCTGACGGCAAATGTCCTGGATACAATTCCCGCGCCGCTCCGCGACCGGATGGAAGTCAT
>Ga0070683_100004878_pt1 | contig 11114 bp, 10 predicted proteins | sample KBSC713LmetaG_FD_64662 | JGI IMG/M metagenome (GOLD analysis project Ga0070683, IMG submission 64662) | Corn rhizosphere microbial communities from Kellogg Biological Station, Michigan, USA - KBS C7.1-3L metaG | ecosystem: Host-associated > Plants > Roots > Rhizosphere ...
CGTTAAGATACTGCGCGGCGATCTTCTTTCCGACGACTGGCATGATTCGCCGCACCTGGACGGCGTCCAACATGTCCTCCACTTGGCCGCCAGCACGTCCTTCGGCAACAGCCGGGGCATCCGCACCACCAACGTGGGCGGAGCGCTCTCGGTCGCCAAGGCCATACGCGGGCGCAACCAGGAACGCTTTGTCTATACGGGCACAGCCGCGATTTGCGGCGCCTCTCCAGAGCCGGTGATTCACGAGGACGATTTTCCTAATAAGCAAGCCACTCACTTAGTCGCCTATAAAGGGAGCAAAGCGGAGCGTCTGTCGATTCTGCTCGCTCGACATCGTGTTCGACAATTGCCGGCTGTTGAAAGAAGGTGTCCCGGCTTCGCCGCGGTTCACCGAATACATGCGGGTGTGCGAAGAGTCTTCCACTGCCAGCATCTATGACCGATGCGTACCGATCTTGAACCGTCTCCTACGCTCGCATAGGCAGGTGTAACACGGTAACGGTCCGAATGTTGATCCCGCCGCTTGAAGGCCGGGTTGTAAAATGAAGTTGATCTCGGCGTAGCACGGGGCTGAACCTATGGCGCGTACCCCCTTACTCGGTCTTATTGAGTCGTTAGCGCGCGACTTTGCACGAGCGGATGCTTCCGGGCAATCCGTGAAACAGGTTCAGGCCGCTCGCCTCAGCAACCGTTCCAGCCGCCGCCAATTCCTTCGAACGAGCGGTATCGCCGTGGTGGGAACTTCTCTGCCCGCATGGGCCGGACAGAATGCTCCCAAAGTTGCTCCCCGGATCGCCATTGTCGGCGGCGGAATCGCCGGTTTGACCGCGGCGCTCACCCTGCGGGACGCGGGCTACTCGGCGACCATCTATGAAGCCTCCTCCCGCTCTGGCGGTCGAATGCATTCCGACTCCGCTACCTGGCAGAACGGTCAGGTAACTGAGCGCTGCGGGGAGCTGATTGATCCCGAGCACGACACCATTCTCGATCTGGCCAAGCGATTCAATATTCGCGTCACGGACGTGAGCCGGGCCGAACCACCTGATTCGACCGACACATACTATTTCTTCGGGCAGCGCTATTCGCGCGATCAGGCCATTGAGGATTTCAAGCCCGTCTACCAGGCAGTGAAACAGGATTTGAACGCTGCCGGCTACCCCACCCTCTATTCGAATGCCTCTCGTGCGGCTCAAACGCTGGATCGAATGAGTCTCTTCGAGTGGATCGAACAGCGCATTCGCGGCGGTCACAATTCGCCCATGGGCCGGCTGATCGATATTGCCTATAGCCTGGAGTATGGCGGCGAAACCGCTCAGCAGAGTTCGTTGAATCTTATTTACCTGTTGGGGTATCAATCCATCCGTGCCATTGAGCGGTCCGCGGAGCAATATCGCATGACCGGAGGGAACGAATCTCTGCCCCGTGCCATCGCCGCGGCACTGCCGCCCGGCACGATTCGGCTCGATGCGTCGCTAACTTCGGTTGCACGCAATGAAGACGGCACCTATACGCTCTCTTTCCGCGGCGGCGGACAATCCAGCCCGGTCGTCGCGGACCGAGTGATCCTAACTCTGCCCTTTTCCGTCCTGCGTCATCTGGATTGTAAGGACGCAGGTTTCAACGACAAAAAAATGACCGCCATTCAGGAACTTGGGTACGGTACGAACGTAAAATTGCACACGCAATTTCGAACCCGGCTGTGGAATCGGAGTGGCCCCTGGGGGCTCGGGAACGGATCCAGCTATTCCGATACCGGGTATCAGCACACTTGGGACGCGACGCGTTCCCAAGGAGGGGAAACCGGCATTCTGGTGGATTACCGGTCCGGAAATACTGGCGAGGAATTTAACGGCGATCTGAACGATCCTGAAACGATTCAAAGCTACGCCAAGGAATTCCTCCGCCAAATTGAGCCCGTGTTTCCCGGCATCACTGCGGAGTGGAACGGTTTGGCGACCCTGAGCGTTCCCGCCCGGGTTCCTACGCTGCTAGGCTCGTACGCCTACTGGAAACCCGGCCAGTATACGCGTTTTGCCGGAGCAGAGCGGGAACGCTCCGCGAATTGCCACTTCGCTGGGGAACATTGCTCGATTGACTTCCAGGGTTATATGGAAGGCGGAGCCCAGGAAGGCGCCCGCGCGGCTAATGAAATTCTCGCCGATTACAAAGCTGGGGTTTATCCATAGTCCCCTGCGTCTCATCAGAATTTAAGCGTTCATGTGACCGTAGTGCCCTTTCAGGCCGCCTTTCATTCGCGGCGATAGCATCCCGCCCGCGATAACGCCCAGCATGCAGAAACAGTGATCAGGCGGTAAGACCTGCATACCTGAGGCTCGGCCACTCTTCTTTGATAGCTTTCTTGCATAACTTAGCTATGGCCTACAGCGTGCTCTTTGTACCTTAGGGGAAGTCTTATGAATCAACTATTCGCCTGCGCCGTCCTAGCGGGATGTTTTGTCATTCTGCCGGCGCATGCTTTTGACAAGCTTGAAGATCACAACAAGCGCTTTATGGAAGCGGGGTCGGTGCTGACCGAAGTTATGGAAGCTCCCGACAATGGCATTCCTCAGGACTTGCTGGAACGAGCGCACTGCGTGGCCATTGTTCCGGGCTTGAAGCGTGTGGGCTTCATCGTGGGAGCCAAATACGGTAAAGGCGTGCTAACCTGCCGGACCGCCGACGGGTGGAGCGCGCCCTCGACTATCCGCATTGAAGGCGGCAGTATCGGCTTCCAGATTGGCGCCGGGGAGACAGACCTCGTCCTGCTGGTCATGAATGAACGGGGCAAGGAAAAGCTTCTCGACGATAAGTTCACCGTGGGTGGCGACGCCAGTGTGATGGGTGGACCCGTAGGGCGATCCGCGTCCGCCGCCACCGATGCGCAACTCCACGCGGAAATGCTCTCCTATTCCCGAGCACGCGGGATCTTCGCCGGCGTGAGTCTCGAAGGCGCCACCTTGCGGCCGGACACCGATGATAACCATGATGTCTACGGTCCCGATGCCAGGCAATCCGAGATTGTCAACGGCAAGTACAAACCGACCGCCGCCGCAGCATCGCTCCTTCGCGATCTCAACAGCTACTCTCCGTCCGAAAAGAAATAGGCCGACGCGAGAGAATGCATGCATAACAAAGTGGAGTTAATCATCCTCCATCCGAGCGCCTCTGCGGCGACGGAATTTCGGTTGTCGGAGGACGGAGCAGGTGAACGCTAGGAGCCACCCCTGGATTCTTGCGATCGAGGATAGCGATAGCGACCTGTATCTTCTGCAGCGCGTACTCGACGAGAGCCCCTATCCTGAAGAGATTGTTCGCGCCCGTGACGGCGAGCAGGCGATTTCACTCATTCGGGAACTGGCGGGTGGCGGGAGCGACCCGCTTCCGGACCTTATTTTCATCGACTTGAATATGCCCCGTGTCGATGGCTTGGAAGTGCTGGAACAGATCGCCAAGGAAGTGGCGTTTCGGGCTGTGCCTCTCATCGTCGTAACATCCTCCCAGCAGGACACTGACAGGCAGCTCGCCATGGCTCGTGGCGCAGATGCCTACTTTGTAAAGCCATTGGAGTTCTCCAGTTATAAAGGGTTGCTTAAGATTATGGATGAGGCTCGGAGCTCACGATCCAGGAAGGCGGCCAGTAGGTCTTGCAGCTAGGGATCACCCTTACCAATTCGGGACACTGCAGAACACCGTGTACACTTAAGCTCTGACATCGAGGTCATGAAATGCCAAGCCGTCTCAAGGATGTAGTCGAAGAGAAAGAGGGTACGTTACTTTCCGAATGGATGAAGGTCCAGCTGCAAACGCTGGGAGCATATAAGGATCGCATTTCTGAGTCGGAGTTACGAACGAATCTGCATGATTTCGTTTTGGCCCTTAAACAGGGGCTTGGTGGTTCGACTCAAAACCTTGAAGCAGCGTCGTGGACGAGTCTGCGGGATATGCTGTCGAATCTGTCGCGCCAGCGGGCCACGCAGGGATTCAGCCCGGCTGAGACCGCGATGTTCGTGTTTTCATTCAAGCCAGTCATATTCAACGAGCTTCGGAAGATCTACGAGAAAGATCCCGCGGTTGCGGCCGAAGAAATCCTGAGCGCCACGGAGTTGCTCGACAAGCTTGGCCTGTTCACGATGGAGGTGTACCAGAAAACGCGGGAAGCGGTGATCCTGCGCCAACAGCAGGAGATGCTTGAGTTATCCACCCCGGTGGTCGAGCTATGGTCGGGGATTCTCGCGTTACCCCTGATCGGCACGTTGGACAGCGCGCGCACACAGATCGTCATGCAGAATCTTCTGGAAGCAATCGTTGCCAAGGGAGCCGACCTGGCGATCATCGATATCACCGGCGTTCCGACTGTAGACACGCTCGTCGCCCAGCACCTGCTCAAAACGGTCGCCGCCGCCCGCCTTATGGGCGCGGAGTGCATTATCAGCGGCATCCGTCCGCAAATCGCGCAGACGATCATTCATCTGGGCGTAGATCTGGGATCGGTAGTCACCAAGGCTAACTTAGCAGACGCTTTGCGGCTGGCCCTACGGAAGAAGAATCTGGCAGTCGCCGGAATTTAGGCTGCTCCATGGATCGCATACCCATCCTGAAGCTAGGCCCTTTCCTGTTAGTCACGATACAGGTAGACATGCACGATCGGCTCGCTCTCATTTTGCAGGAGGAGCTGACCGCTCGTATTGTCACGGATGGCGCCAGAGGCGTTCTGATCGACATTTCCTCGCTGGATATCGTAGATTCCTTCATCGGCCGCATGCTCAGTAACATCGCGGGCATGGCGCGCATTCTGGATGCGGATACGGTTGTAGTGGGAATGCAGCCGTCCGTCGCAATTACTCTAGTCGAACTAGGCCTTTCGCTCCCGGGCATAAAAACGGCGCTGAACGTGGACCGCGGGATGGATCTCCTGCGGATGTCGCTAAGTTCGGAGGATGTGGCGGCACGTGGACACGACCTTTGAAATTGCCCTCCGGACCCAGGAAGACGTGGTCCTTGTCCGCCAAAGAACACGGTCGCAAGCAGTGGCAATCGGGCTCAGCCTGGTGGACCAGACAAAATTCGTTACCGCGGCGAGCGAACTCGCGCGCAACACCGTGATCCACGGCGGCGGAGGCATCGCCAGGCTGGAAATGATCGAAGCTCATCCCAAACGCGGCATTCGACTTACTTTCGAGGATCAAGGCCCGGGTATCCGGGACATAGAACAGGCTTTGCGTGACGGTTATACAACGGGTAACGGAATGGGCCTGGGTCTCGGGGGCGCGCGGCGATTAGCCAGCGAATTCACGATCGATTCTAAACCTGGAGTCGGGACCATAGTAGTTATTACGCAGTGGACTAAGCAGTGAGCGGATCGCCGTTTTTTTTGTTGATCGATGACCCGAGCCGAGTCGCGGAAAGCCGCCGGGTCGCCAGCCTGGTGGCGGAACGCGAAGGCCTGTCGCCGGGGCTGATAGCGAACGCCGCTTTGGTCGCCACCGAATTAGCAACCAATCTCGTCAAGCATGCCAAGCAGGGAGAGCTCCATATAACCCCCCTCTCGGCCCGTGGAGGTCCTGGCATCGAGATTCTTTCGATCGATCGGGGACCGGGAATCTCGAACTTGGATGAGTGTCTGAAAGATGGTCATTCGACCAGTGGAACCTCGGGCACCGGCCTCGGGGCGGTACGCAGAGTATCCCAAGAATTCGAAATTTCGTCTCAAGTCAATAAGGGAACGGTTGTCGTTTCTCAATTGCGCGACACGGGCGCGGTCCCCAGTCTGTTTAAGATCGGACTTGTTTCACGGCCAGTATCGGGCGAATCGGTTTCCGGGGACAACTGGGCGGTGCGTTTCGAAGGCGCTTCGATGACTGTGTTGGTCGCTGACGGCCTTGGTCATGGAGCCCTGGCTGCTGACGCATCGCGCGCAGCGGTTGATGCCTTCCATCGGGCAAGCGATTCATCCCCCGCGGGCCTGGTTCATATGATACATGGCGCCTTGCGCGGCACACGCGGCGCCGCCGTCGCCGTTGCGCTCGTGGAAACGAACGAAGCCAGGGTGAGATTCGCAGGCTTAGGCAATATCGCCGGAACCATTGTCGGGTTCGAAAAATCCCACTCGATGGTTTCGCACAATGGGACCGCGGGGCATGAAGTCCGTCAGATCAAGGAGTTTGTTTATCCGTGGTCGCGGGAGTGCGTCCTGGTGATGCATTCTGACGGACTCTCCAGCAACTGGAACCCCAGTGCTTTCCCGGGTTTTCTTCGGCAACATCCCTCACGGACCGCGGCTCTTCTCTACCGGGAGGCCGCACGGCTGCGTGATGACGCATGTATCATTGTAGGCAGGCAATGGTCCGAGGAGGCATTGCAATGACGCCTCGCTCCGACCGCAAACCGCTCCTGTCGCTGAACATACAGGCAGAGTCCGATATTGTTGTAGCGCGCCAGCGAACGCGGCAGCTCGCGAATCTCCTCAGCCTGACTCCGGTGGATCAAGTCGGCATCGCCACGGCGGTTTCCGAGATCGTGCGTAATGCTGTTTTGTATGCCGGCGGGGCCAATGTCTACTTTGAGTTAGAGCTATCGTCCCGCCCTCAATTCTTCTGGGTTCGCGTTGTGGATCGCGGCCCGGGATTTCAAGACGTCCAGCGCATTTTGGATGGACAGTTCCAACCGAAAAACGGTCTGGGAGCGGGAATCGCGGGCGCACGCCGGCTCACCGAACAGTTCGAAATCTCTTCCGCCGCGGATAACGGAACTGTTGTTAGTTTCGGAAAGTCCCTACCGTCCAATGCGCGTCTTGCGGGCGAAGACCTGAAGCGACTTGCGCTTCGCCTGACGCAGCAGCCGCTCCCTGGGCCGGATGATGCCCTCCGGGAGCAAAATAACGATTTGATGCAGACTCTGGAGGTTTTGCGAACCCGGGAAAGCGAACTGGAAGGCCGCAGAACTGAGCTGGAGCGCTTAAATCTGGAACTTGCGGAAACCAACCGTGGGGTCGTCGCGCTCTACGCGGAACTGGAGGAGAGGGCCTCCGCCCTTCGCCGCGCGGACGAATTGAAATCCCAGTTTCTCTCTTACGTCAGCCATGAATTCCGGACTCCCGTAAACTCCGTGCTGGCGCTAACTCAAATCCTGATGAGGCGCACGGACGGAGATCTCACAGCGGAGCAGGAAAAACAGGTTGCCTTTATCCGGAAGGCCGTCGAGGGCCTGGCCGAGATGGTCAATGACCTGCTCGACCTGGCCAAAGTCGAATCCGGAAAGACAGAGGTACGGAGCTCATCGGTAGATGTAGGGCAGGTGGTCGGGGCAGTGCGAGCCCTCATGCGCCCTCTGGCGACAAATGAAGCTGTCAAGCTGGTCTTCGATGAGCTTCCGGACGGCCTGACGATTGAAACGGATGAAGCCAAGCTGGGTCAGATTCTCAGGAATCTCGTCTCGAACGCCCTAAAATTCACGGAAGAAGGTCAGGTGCGAGTGTCCGTGGGTACGAGCGGCGATCAGGTCGTATTCTCTGTGGAAGATACGGGCATCGGAATCGCTTCCGAGCATCTCGAGGTGATCTTCCAGGAATTCTCACAAATCCATCATCCTCTTCAAGGGCGCGCAAAAGGTACCGGACTCGGGTTGCCGCTTTCCCGCAAGCTGGCGGGACTCCTCGGAGGCAAACTGGAAGTTTCGAGCCAAGCCGGCGTGGGCTCTAAATTCGTGCTGACGATTCCTCAGAAGCTCTCCGTAAATCGTCCGGGGGACGCGGAGATGCACGCCTCGGTCCCCGCATCGGGCGTTATTTTGGTCGTGGATGATGAGGAAGCGTCTCGCTACGTTTGCCGCCACATGTTTCGAGGCGCGCCGTATCGAATTATCGAATCGAACGCCCTGGAAGCCGCGGAACGCGCGCGCTTTGAGCGCCCACAGCTTATCGTCCTGGATTTGATGATGCCGGGCCGAACAGGTTTCGAGGTATTGGAGGAGTTGAAATCCGATCCCACTACGCGAGAGATTCCAGTGGTGATTCACACTTCAAAGGTAATGACCGCCGCTGATGACAATCGTCTGGCGGGGCGTCATCTGGGACTTCTCTCCAAATCCGGCGAAAATCGCAAGCCCGCTTTCGAGGCCATTCGCCGCGTTCTGGGAAACGCGCAACTTTTCTCCGATGAGCCGGAGTTCACGGATGACGCCAATCCGGTCGCCGTATGAGTGAAGTCCCTATCCTCCTCAATGTCGACGACCACGAGGTTGCCAGGTATGCGAAGACTCGGATACTCAGTGGCGCGGGATTTCGTGTTCACGAAGCGTCATCCGGCGCTGAGACTCTATCTCTAGCTGCGAAGCACCACCCCGATCTGATTCTCCTGGATGTGCATTTGCCGGACGGCAACGGAATCGACATCTGCCGTCAAATCAAGGCTGCGCAAGACGGTACGTCCGTAATGGTTCTCCAGATCTCGGCCTCCGCCGTTTCGGCAAAAAACGCCAAAGAAGCGCTTGACGCGGGAGCCGACGGGTACTTGATGGAGCCTGTAGACGCAGACGTGCTGGTTGCCACGGTAAAAGCGTTGCTTCGTTTGCATCGGGCAGAACGATCCCTCGTGCACGCGAACCGGCAACTGGAAATTGTGAATGCCGAGCTTCAAAGGTCGAATCGGGACTTGCAGCAATTCGCCTTCGCGGCGAGCCACGATTTACAGGAGCCCCTGCGCACGATATCAACGTTCTCGCAGCTGATCGAGCAGGAACTCAATGAGGGGTTGACGGAGGGCCAAAAAGCTTACTTTCGCCGCGTCTCCGCGAGTACGATCCGCATGCAAGCCCTTATCCACGACCTCTTGGCCTACTCAAGAGTGGGACGGGAAGGGCGACCGCCTACGGTCGTGGAGCTGGAAGGCGTCCTGCGAGCCGCCAAGTTGAATCTTTCGGAACAGATTGCGGAGACCGGCGGTCGCATCGAGATTGTCCAGCCCTTGCCGGCGGTCCTCGGCGACTTCACCAATCTCATTTCGGTTTTTCACAATTTGCTGTCGAACTCCTTAAAGTATCGCGACCCCAATCGGGCGCCCGTCATCCAGATCATTGCGAGCCAGGAATCTGTCGCGGAGTGGACCATTCGGGTCAAGGATAACGGCATCGGCATCAACCAGAAATACCATCAGCGGATCTTCGAACCTTTTAAGAGGCTCCACGGTTCGGAAATTCCAGGAACCGGCATTGGACTCGCATTGTGCCAAAGAATCGTGGAAACCGAGGGTGGCCGGATAACTGTGGAATCAACGCCCGGCGAAGGTTCGACGTTTAGCGTGACCCTTCGGGCTGGATAAATCCCGGAATTTTGGCTGATGCGCCGGAGAGAGCGGACCGGCAAGCCCAGGCACTCCTGAGTCCGCCAGATGTCACCATCCTTAAAGGACTTTGATACTATCCTTAACGGACTTTGATACTATATCTCGGGGTGGTCAACGCTCGGCGGGCCGTTCTAGATGCTGTCCTGTAGGCGGAGAGCACCAGTCAAGTTGACAGGGGGATGTCATGAAACTGAATTCTATTCGGCGGGCGGGCGCGTTGGGCCTGTTCTGTGTCGCACTGGCAAGCTCACCGGCCGCGCGTGCGGAAGACAAAACGACCGTGCAGTCCTTGATCGACCGCCAGATGATCCTGGATCAGATCACGCGTTACTACTACAACTTCGGCAAAGCTGACCGTCAGGCCGAAGATAGCTTTTATGCCGAGGACGGCGAGTTGATTCTCGGCACGAGGCACTACAAGGGCAAGGAAGGCATCAAGCAGGCATATAACCGCCCCCCCGCGGCGCCTGCAGCTGGCGCGGCCTCTGCGTCCGGAGCGGCGCCTGCTGCCGCCGCGACTCCTCCACGCGAGAGGACCGCTTTCAACGTGGCGATCGAAAATCCTCTGATCGTCGTGCACGGCGACACGGCCACCTCGCAGGTCATTTTCACCGAGTACCGGCAGGAGAAGGTGGGCGATCCGATGAAGTTTACGACGCAGGGAAAAGAGTACGCTACGTGGGTCAAGGTGAATGGCCAGTGGCTCTACAAGACCCGCCAGATCGCGAGCGGCAGTAACCCGCCGGAAGGCTGGAAGGAATAAGGACCCGGCGCGTAGGATGCTCCGGCGTCCGAACCGCTGTGCCCAGATTCCCCGACGTCTAACCGAGTTTGAAATCTTGTAGCAAATAGTAACATAATATGCAGGTCTTGTCGTCAGTTCTTGGAGGTTAACGATGCGAAAACGCTCTCTCTTGTTCCTTTCGTTGCTGGTTCCAGCCTATTTAGTCCTCGGCGGATACACCCCCGCTAACGCCCAGCAAAAAGCTGCAAAGCGCTGGTCCGATGCGGCCACTTGGCCTGACAAGAAGGTGCCCGGCAAAGACGCCGTTGTCACCATCGGCAGGGACATGGACGTCGTCCTCGATGTCACTCCGCCGGCGCTGCACGGTTTGACGATCAACGGCAAACTGAGCTTCGCGGACAACAAAGATCTCGAACTGACCACCGAGTGGATCATGGTGCACGGAGAGTTGGAGATTGGCACGGAAGCCAAACCCCACACGCACCAGGCGACCATTACCCTCACAGACAACTTCAAAGACGAAGACTTTGGTGGGATGGGTGGAAATGACCGCAGCGACCGCGGAATCATGCTCATGGGCGGTACCCTGAACCTGCACGGTACGGAGAAGAGCTCCTGGACCAAGCTGGCGCAGACGGCCGCCGCGGGCAGCAACACCATCCAAGTCTTGACGCCGGGTGACTGGAAGAAGGGCCAGAGGATTGTCCTGGCGTCCACCGATTACGATCCCCACCAGGCTGAGGAGCGAACCATCGCTGCCATTAGTGGCAACACGATCACGCTCGACAGGAAACTGGACTACATGCACTTCGGCAAGGTTACCTTCGACGTGGATGAACGCGGCGAAGTCGGCATGCTGTCGCGCAATATCGTCGTCCAGGCTTCGCCTGACGCAGACCAGACGCTCTTTGGCGGCCACATCATGGCGATGCTCGGGAGCAAGATGTTCGTCGACGGAGTCGAGCTCAATCGCATGGGTCAGAACATGCACCTGGCGCGGTATCCGATCCATTGGCATCTGATCGGCGATG
>Ga0070683_100004879_pt1 | contig 11112 bp, 9 predicted proteins | sample KBSC713LmetaG_FD_64662 | JGI IMG/M metagenome (GOLD analysis project Ga0070683, IMG submission 64662) | Corn rhizosphere microbial communities from Kellogg Biological Station, Michigan, USA - KBS C7.1-3L metaG | ecosystem: Host-associated > Plants > Roots > Rhizosphere ...
CCGCGTCACGAGCTTCAGCGCGGTCGTCTTGCCGGCGCCGTTGTGGCCGATGATCGCGAACGACTCGCCCTCGGCGATCTCGAGGGTCAGGTGGTCGACCGCGGTGACCACGTCGCGCGGTGGGCGCCGGCGGACGACCGAGGTCAGGTCGTCGCGGAGCGATCGGTACTCGCGGCCGCCGCGGTAGCGCTTGGTGACGTCGTCGAACGAGATCGCGGTCGCCATCGTCAGACCCGGTCGGCGAAGCCGCGCTCGAGGCGCTTGAACAACGCGTAGCCGAGGACCAGCAGAAGCAGCGACCAGCCGAGCGCCAGCGCCGAGGTCCCCCATGACGGCCACTCGCCGTGGAGCATGATCAGCCGCAGATCGTCGATCGCGGTTGCGACCGGGTTGAGGACGACGTAGACATCGCGCCACTGCTCGGGAATCGAGCTGAGCGGATAGACGACCGGGCTCAGGAACAGGCCGATCTGGATCATGAAGGGCAGCGCGTACTTGACGTCGCGGTAGTAGACGTTGATGGCCGAGAGGGCGACGCTGATCGCCGCCGCGAAGACGAGCAGGAGGACGACCGGCACCGGGATCGCGATCCAGGTCAGCTCCGGCGAGCCGCCATAGAGAACGACGGCGACGGCGAGGACCGCGATGCCGGGCAGCAGGTCGACGAGCGATGCCAGATCGGAGGAGAACGGCAGGACCTCGCGCGGGAAGTAGAGCTTGCGGAGCATCGACTCGTTGGCGACGAGCGCTTGCGAGCCGTTCAGCGCCGCGTTCGAGAAGTAGGTCCACGGGACCATCCCGGCGAGGGCGAACAGCAGGTAGGGAACTCCCTCGCTGCTCAAACCCGCATAGCGTCCGAGGAAGAGGGCGAAGATCGCGGCCGCGACGACCGGCTGGAGGATCGCCCAGCCGACGCCGATCGCCGCCTGCTTGTAGCGAACCTTGACCTCGCGGACGGTGAACGCCCAGAGCACCCCACGGAACATCCAGAGCTCGGCGAGGGCGTCGCGGGTGATCCGTCCGGCGCCGCCGGAGATCTCGAGCACCGGCTTCTCGCCCCGATGGGGCGGCTGCCGCTCCGGCGGCACGCTCGGACCCGGACCTGGAGCTGCTGAGGTGTCGATCTGAGCCATCATCCGCGAAGCGGCTCCGAACCGCGGCCGCGGCCCTCCGCTCACTGTAGAGGCTGCGGAGGCGCCGGCTCGAACCAGGCCTCGATCGCGGAATGGTCGCTGAGCCCTGCCTGCCGCCATTCGTGGACGTAGTCGCAGGCGACGAGGCCGAGTCCGCCCGAGGCGAGGACGTGGTCGAGTCGGTGAGCTGCCTTGCGGCGAGCGCGGGTGTGCATCACCCAGGAGACGTCGCGGCGGTCGTAGCCGTTCGCGGCCCGGAACGCGTCGGCGAGGTCCCAGTCGGCGAGGCCGACCAGCAGCGAGCGCTCGGCCGCGTCCCAGCGCTCCTCGGCATCCGGGTGGTTGGAGGCGAAGGTCTCGACAGCCCCGTCCTCGGTCTCGAGCCGCGGCGTGTTCAGATCGCCGCAGAGGATCCGGTGACGGGCGCTGTGGCGAGCGAGCGCGAAGAACAGCGCCTCGCAGGTCTCGACCTTCGCGATCCCGTTCGACGGCGCCGGCGGGATGTGGGCGTTGTGGACCTCGACCACCCCGAACGGGGACTCGGTGAGCACCGACAGCACCCGCTCCGGCTGCGGCGCGCCGATCGGCGGCAGCTCGTCGAGCGGCCAGCGGCTCGCGGTCAGGTTGAAGAGACGGCGTCCGGCGGCCACCGCGGCCGAGTCGAGCGCGAAGCCGAGCCCGGCACCGGCGAGCGCCGCGGCCCATCGGCCGGCGGTGCTGGCGCGAACCTCCTGCAGCGCGACGATGTCGGCCTCGCGGCGCAGCACCGCGGCGACCTGGTCGGGGAGCAGGCGCGTCCGCCCCGCGACGTTCCAGCTCAGGAGCTTCAATCGGTTGGCCACGGCGGCATTGTGGACGCGCCGGCAGGGCCGCGCTCAGAAGTCCCTGTCGTTGCCCAAGCCCTCGGTCACTGCCGTCGTCGAGGCGGCGTTGCCGGCGCGGTCGGTGGCCGTCGCCGACGGGGTCCAGGACATCCTCCCGGTGCCCAGCGCCGTGGTCATGATGCCGCCACCCTGGGTGCCGAGGGTGATCGTGATCGTCGCGCCGCTCTGGACCATCGTCGAGGGCGTGCCGCTGGCGCCGAAGGTCGCGTTCAGCGTCGTGTAGTCGATCCGGCCCATGTCGATCGTGCCAAGCGGCAGCACAGCGCTGTTGGCGGCGTCGTAGATCTGGACCGAGTCGTTGATGCCGTCGTTGAGACGGACGACGACCGGCGTCGAGACGCCGGTCCAGCCGGCCATGACCGAGTTGGCGTCGATCTGCTCGCTGTAGGTGAGCACGATCGTGTCGCCGGTCTCGGCCTTGCCGTTGGTCCCGCCGGAGACGTTCGTCGTCTGCACGTCGCTTGCGCTCGGCGCGGTGATGTCGACGGTCGCGGAGAAGCTCTTCGTCTGCGTCGATCCGCCGTTGTCGGTGGCGGTGAGGCTGTAGGTCTTCGATCCGGCCGTGATCGACGAGCCCGAAGTGAGCTGAGCGCTCCGGTAGTTGTAGGAGACGCCGCCGACCGTGTAGCTGCCGAACGTCATCGGCGCCGCCGTCGTGCCCGGGGTGAAGTTGCTGACGTTGGCGGTCAGCGACGCGAGCCCGGCCGGCGGGTTGCCGCTGCCGGTGACGTTGCCGTAGACGTAGTAGTTCTTGTTCGCGCCGATGAAGCCGGCCTCGCCGCCGGCCGACTTGGCGAGCACCGAGGTGGTGATCGTCGGCGTGTTGACCGTGATCGACTTGCTCGCCTGATCGCCGGCGCTGCCGATCGCGTAGACCGTGTGGGAGCCGTTCGTGGTGGCGGAGGGGATCGTCACCGTGACCGAGGCGGTTCCGTTGCTGGGGATCGTGCCCGGCGTCGTCGTCGCGCTGAGGACGGTCCCGGTGGTCGGGTTGTCGAGCCGGTAGGTGACCGTCTGACCGGTCGCGAACTGGGCCAGCGAGCCGCTCAGCGTGTTCGGCAGGCTCGTCATTGTGGCCGGGCTGAGATCGAGCGCCGGCCCGGTCATGGTCACGGTGGCGCTCTTCGGGCTCTCGCTGCCGCGCCAGTTGCCGCGAACGGCGGTGACGGTGTAGCGCCAGCTACCGGCCGGGACGGCGTTCTCGGTGCAGCTCGTCGTCGCGATCGTCCCCGTGCAGCCGGCGAGGACCGTCTGCTCGACGTCGGAGCCGTTGTAGCGCTTGACGAGGTAGCCGGTGACCGGCACCGCCCCGCCGGGGGCCGTCCAGGAGACGGTCACGCTCCGGCCCGTGACCGAGGTCGCCGGCGCCGCCGGCGCCGGCAGGCTGCGGGCCTTCGCGTAGCTCGGTCCGGAGCCGTTGCCATTCCAGGATGCGGCCGCCGGCGAGCAGAGGGCCAGCAGCACCCCGCAGGCGAGCAGCGCTGTCGCGACGCGCTTGCTCATCGTCCGACTCTCGCGCGGGCCCGGAAACCGATCGGGAAGCGTGCGTCCTGACACGCGTTCGCTGCATCGGCCTTCATCGTCACCCGCAAACGGACCCAGGCCTCGCGGTGGGCAGCGATCCGCACCCGCAGGCGGCGATCACGGACGCGGATGTTCCCGGCCCGGCAACCCGGCCCGGCGTCGCGGGGGTTGGCCCTGATCTTGGTCAGGACCAGCGTGCGGTCGCTGCGGTTCTGGACTTTGACCGGGAGCGGAAGCTCCACGCCGGGGTAGAGGCCGCCGACGTGGCCGCTCAGGTCCATCCGCTTGACCTGCGGCCGCACGCCCGCGGTTGCCGAGGCCCGCAGCGGCTCGTCGTCCGGCCGGATCGCGGCGTGGACGATGCCGGCCAGGCCGAGAACCAACAGGCATGCGAGCAGGGGCCAGGCCCTGCTCGCATGCCTTGTCGGCGACCGCGGCACGGTCGGCTCCGTCAGCCCGAGTTCGCCAGGAGCGCCCTAGGGGGCGTTACTACCGCCGGTGAGGCTGACCGGGACGGTGAACGTCGCGCCTTGACAACCGTTGTCGGAGGCGTTCGACATCTGGGCGGCGCCCGTGAACGTCCGATCGGCGGTGCCGTTGGCGGCGACGTCGAGCGTCAGGCCGGTCTGGTTGGTGAAGGTGACACCGGTGGTCACGCAGCCGGGATGGCCGGCGTCGGCGGTGATCGCTCCATTGCCGGTGACGCTCGTCACCCGGACCGGGTACGAGTTCGGGTTCGAGATCCGGATCTGCACGTCGCCGCTGGCGCCCGGGTAAAGGGTCGCCGCAGTGCTGGCCGAGACGTCGACGGTCGTGAGCTGCTGGGCCGACTGCGCCTTCGCGTAACCGGAGCCGCTGCCGCTGGTCGTCCAGGCCGCGTAGACGAGGCCGGCGGCGGCGAGCGCAACAAGCGTCAGGCCGGCGCCGATCGTGCGTCGCTTCGTGAACATTTGGGTTCTCCTAGGGTCGGGGTATCTGACGGGAGCGCGATCTTTCTCCCCCAAAGCTCGCGGTCTGCCCAGACCCATTTCGACCAATGCGGTGATGAACTTGAGCGATGCCGCCCCCTGACCCACCCGGGAGGCGAATCCGGAGCGATTACGGAGGCCGGCGCTGCCGCGGCGGCCTATCTTCGGCGGGAGTGAGAGCGATCCCGCATCCGCCGCGGTGCGAAGCGTGTGGCGGCGCGGTCGGCCTCTGGGAGGCGATCGTCGTGCCGCCGGACCTCGAAACCGTCACCTCCTGGCTGCACATGGCCGACCGCAGGCTGCCCGCCGGCCCGATCCGTCATCACCGCTGCCCGGCGGCGGATCGCCGGGACGGCCGCCGGCCGGCGGACGCCTGAGCCGCCGCGCGGCCGCTCCTATGCGGCCTCGGCGGCGGCGATCGCCGCCCCGAGCGAACGCAGCGCCTCCTCGTCGAGCCGCGACTCGATCATCGGAAAGAGCTCGCGCTCCTCGTAGCGGACGTGGCGGTCGAGGAGCTCGCCGAGCGCCCGGACCTCGTCGGCGGCGGCTTCGCCCGCTCGCAGCCGTGCCGTGGCGGTTCGGATCTCGAGGTGCTCAGCGAGAACGCGGCGCGCCGCGTCGGCGTCGCCCTCGGGGTCGGCGGCGAGCCAGCCCGGCAGCAGCACCTGCTCCTCGATCTCGAAGTGGCGCTCGCCGGTGGCCTCGTGGTAGTCGAGGAAGGCGGCGCCCGCTTCCGCGCCCTCCCCCTCCGCCCGCTTCAGCCCGATCGCGACGAACAGCGCCTGGTGATGCTCGTGGGAGAGCGGCGTCAGCTCGTCGCTGCGCTTCACGACCCGCCGACGTCGATCTGCGCCGCGGCACTGCGCGGGCGGGCCGGGCGGCGGGTCCGCGACGTCCGCGAGCGGTACAGGATCGGGCTACGGCGCAGGTAGTCGACGGGGATGCTCCAGACGTGGACGAGGCGGCTGAACGGCCAGAAGGCGTAGAGGATCCAGACCGCGGTCACGTGGAGCTGGAAGATGAAGGTGACGTGGGCGCCGGTCATCAGCTCCGGCTCGGGATTGAAGATCAGCAGGTTCCGGAACCAGGGACCGACCGATTCGCGGTAGTGGACCGCGTCCCCGAAGTTCGTGAGCGTCGCCAGCATCCCGGTCACGATCCCGACCGCCAGCAGCGCGAACACGACCACGTCGGCGCGCGTCGTCGTCACCCGGACGCGCGGGTAGCGGACCCGGCGATAGACGAGCGCCACAAAGCCCACGATCACCGCGGTGCCGGCGCTGACCCCGCCGACGACGGCGATCACGTGGTATGCCTCGTCGCTGATCCCGAGCGCCGCCGTCCACGAACGCGGCACGAGGATGCCGAGGACGTGGCCGCCGATCGCGGCGAGAACGCCGATGTGGAAGACGTTGCTGGCGTACTTGAGGACGCGGCTCTCGAGGAGCTGGGTCGAGCGCGCGCCCCAGCCGTACTGATCGGTCCGATAGCGCCACCAGGTGCCGACGATGAAGACCGCCACCGCGGCGTAGGGGAGGATCCCGTAGAGGAGCAGCGGGCCCTGGCTCATCGCTCCACCTCCCGCCCACCGACCAGCGGCATTCCCGCCCCCGGGTCGTCGACCGGCATCACCTCGGGCGGCGCGAACGGCTCGAGCCCGACCTCCTCGGCAGGCGGGCCGGAGGCGGCGAGCGCCCGGATCCGGCCGAGCTTGCGCGAGCCGAGCCGGCCGAGGCAGGCCACGACCGCGTCGAGCACCGGCTGATACGGGCTCTCGGCCCGGCGCAGGCCGGCGCGGACGAGCTCGAGCGAGACGCGATGGTCCTCGAGCAGGTCGCGGCCGCGGCCGTCGGGGACGATCGCGGCGAACTCGAGCATCAGCGGCAGGTAGTCGGGCAGCTCGTCGCCCGGCGGCTCGACGCCGGCGGCCCGGTACGCGTCCTTCAGCTTCAGCATCGCCATCCCGCGCTGACGGCGGTCGCCGTGGACGTGGTAGGTGAGGTGGAGGCTGCACTGCTTGGCGAAGTCGAAGGAGTCGACGTAATGGCGCTGGAGCTCCCCGAGCGGCTGTGCCGCGTACCAGGCGCTGAACCCGCGCAGCTCCCGCGCCGCCCGCTCCGGCCCGGGGCCGATCTCGGCCTCGGGGACCGCCGCGGCCGCTTCCCGCAGCGAGTCGTCCGGGTAGAGCAAAAGCAGCGAGGCGAGCTTGAGCGGATGGAGCTGCTCAGCCATCAGCGTCACCGTTGCGGCGGACGAGCCGGTCGCGGAGATCGAACCGGGCCGCCGCCGCGACGTCGGAAGGGCTGCCGAGCGTGTCGTCGGTGTCGGCACTGGCGTCGCCGCTCACCGAGCAGCCGGCGAAGTCGACGCCGTTGGTGCCCTGCATGCCGAACGGATCGGGCGCGTCCTCGCCGTGGCGGCGCGGGATCACGTAGCGGTCGTCGTAGTCGCCGATCGCAACCATCTGGAACATGTCCTCGATCTCGGCCGGCTCCATGCCGACGTCACGGGCGATCTCGGTGTCGACCCGGCCGTCGATGTTGGCCGCGCGCATGAACCGCCGCATCGCCGCAAGCCGTGAGAGCGAGCGGCGGACCGGCTCGGGGTCGCCGGCGGAGAGGAACTCGGCCAGGTACTCGATCGGGATCCGAAGCTCCTCGACCGCGGCGAAGAGCCGGTCGGGATCGAGCTCGCCGCCGTGCGGGTCGACCAGCGCCTCGACCGGCGAGAGCGGCGGCACGTACCAGACCATCGGCATCGTCCGGTACTCGGGATGGAGCGGCAGCGCGATCCGCCAGCGCTTGCACATCGCGTAGACCGGCGAGCGTCGCGCCGCCTCGAGCCAGTCGGGCGCGATCCCGTCGCGGAGCGCCTGCTCGCGGACCTCCGGGTCCTCGGGGTCGAGCATCAGGTCGAGCTGAGCGTCGAGCAGGTCGTGCTCGTCCGGCACCGAGGCGGCGGCCTCGACCCGGTCGGTGTCGATCAGGACGATGCCGACGTGGCGGAGGCGGCCGACGCAGGTCTCCGAGCAGACCGTCGTCAGGCCCGCCTCGATCCGCGGGTAGCAGAAGTTGCACTTCTCGGCCTTGCCCGTTTTCCAGTTGAAGTAGACCTTCTTGTAGGGGCAGCCGGAGACGCAGAAGCGCCAGGAGCGGCACGCCTCCTGGTCGACGAGGACGATCCCGTCCTCCTCGCGCTTGTACATCGCCCCCGACGGGCAGGATGCGACGCAGGAAGGGTTGATGCAGTGCTCGCAGATCCGCGGCAGGTACATCATGAACGCCTTCTCGAACTCGATCTTGACCTTGTCCTCGAGGTTGCGCCGGTTCGGGTCGTTGCTCGCCGAGAGCTTCGAGGCCGCCAGGTCGTCGTCCCAGTTCGGGCCCCATTGCAGGTCGAGGTCCTCGCCGCTGACCAGCGACTTCGGGCGCGCGACCGGCTGATGCTCGCTCGCCGGGGCGCTGATCAGGTGCTCGTAGTCGTAGGTCCAGGGCTCGTAGTAGTCGTCGAGCGTCGGCAGGTCCGGGTTCCAGAAGATGCTCGCGAGCTTCTTCAGCCGCCCCCCGGCCTTGAGCTGCAGCCGGCCCTTGCGGTCGAGCTTCCACCCGCCGTTCCAACGCTCCTGGTCCTCGTAGTCGCGCGGGTAGCCGCGGCCCGGCTTCGTCTCGACGTTGTTGAACCAGACGTACTCGGTGCCGGGACGGTTGGTCCAGACGTTCTTGCAGGTGACCGAGCAGGTGTGACACCCGATGCACTTGTCGAGGTTCATCACCATCCCGATCTGCGCTCGGACCTTCATCCGTAATCGACCTCGCTCTTGCGCTTGCGGACGAGAATGAAGAAGTCGCGCTGGGGACCGGTCGGGCCGTAGTAGTTGAAGCTCCACGAGAGCTGCGCGTAGCCGCCGATCATGTGCGAGGGCTTCATCGTGATCCGCGTCAGCGAGTTGTCGGTACCGCCGCGCGAGCCCGACAGCTCGGAGAGCGGGACGTTCACGTGCCGGTCCTGCGAGTGGTAGAAGAGCGCGACGCCGGGCGGGATCCGGTGCGAGACGGCAGCGCGACAGGCGACGACGCCGTTCTTGTTGTAGACCTCGAGCCAGTCGTTGTCGGCGACGTCGATCTTGTCGGCGTCCTCCTGGGCGAGCCACATCGCCGGCCCGCCCCGGAACAGCGTCAGCATCAGCAGGTTGTCCTGGTACTCGGAGTGGATCGACCACTTCGAGTGCGGGGTCAGGTAGCGGACCTTGACCTCGACGCCGTCGCCGGGGTCGGGACTGCCGCCGACACCGACGAGCTGGCCGGCGTCGACCGGCGGCCGGTAGGCGGGCAGGCCCTCGCCGAGGTCGAGCATCCAGGCGTGGTCGACGAAGAGCTGCTGGCGCCCGGTCAGGGTCCGCCACGGGATCAGCAGCTCGACGTTCGCGGTGAACGGCGAGTAGCGGCGCTCGCGCGACTCCAGGCCCGACCACTCGGCCGAGGCGATCACCTTGCGCGGCTGGACGTCGATCTCCCCGAACGTGAGCCGGTCGTCGGCGCGATCCTCGGGCACGTGGGCGAGCTCGAGGCCGGTCTGCGGCTCCAGCGCCCGGAAACCTTCGACCGCGAGCCGGCCGTTCGTCGTCCCCGAGAGCGCGAGGATCGCCTCGGCCGCGTCGATTCCGCGCCGCAGCGACGGGCGCCCGTCGGCCGGTCCGCCGCCGTTCGAGCGGCCGTTGCGGCGAGCGAGCTCGGCGACCTCCGGCGCCGGCTTCCAGGAGACCCCCTTGGCGCCGATCCCGGCCTCCTCGACGAGCGGGCCGAGCGCGTGCATCTTCTCGGCGACCGCCGTGTAGTCGCGCTCGACCGCGGTCAGGCTGGGCATCGTCTTGCCGGGAACCGGCTCGCACTCGCCCGCCTTCCAGTCGCGGACCTCACCGAACGGCTGGGCGATCTCGGCCGGCGTGTCGTGCATCAGCGAAGCGGCGACGATGTCGGTCCGGGTCCCGAGGTGCTTGGCTGCGAGACGGCTGAACTCGGTCGCAATCATCCCGAAGGCGTCCCAGTCGCTGCGCGCCTCCCATGGGGGCGGGATCGCGGCGTTGAACGGGTGCACGAAGGGGTGCAGGTCGGTGCTCGAGATGTCGTGCTTCTCGTACCAGGTGGCGGCCGGCAGGACGACGTCGGAGTAGAGGCAGGAGCCGTTCATCCGGAAGTCGAGCGTCGTGAACAGATCGATCTTGCCGATCGGTGCTTCGTCCCGCCATTCGACTTCCTCCGGGCGGTGTTCGGGCGCCGACTCGTCGGAGCGGACCGCGGCGTCGGGGACGCCGAGCAGGTGGCGGAGGAAGTACTCGTGGCCCTTGCTCGAGGAGCCGAGCAGGTTCGCCCGCCACAGCGACAGGACGCGCGGGAAGTTGGCGGGGTCGTCGGGGTCCTCGCAGGCGAACCGCAGCCGCCCGGACTGCAGCTCGGAGACGACGTGGTCGGCGACCTCGGCTCCCGCCTCCGCGGCCTCGTCGGCGAGGTCGAGCGGGTTGCGGTTGAAGGTCGGATAGGAGGGCAGCCAGCCGAGCCGGGCGGCGAGCGCGTGGCAGTCGGCGGTATGGCGCTCGCCGAGCGCACCGTTGCCGGCCGGCGAGGTGAACTCCTCGGCGCCGTAGGACTCGTAGCGCCACTGGTCGGTCGCCAGGTACCAGAACGGCGTCGCCGGCTGCTGGCGCGGGGGCCGCGACCAGTCGAGCGCGAACGCGACCGTCGACCAGCCGGTGATCGGCCGTACCTTCTCCTGGCCGACGTAGTGGGCCCAGCCGCCGCCGTTGACGCCCTGACAGCCGCAGAAGAGCAGCAGCGCGAGCATCGTCCGGTAGGTCTCGTCGGAGTGGAACCAGTGGTTCGTGCCGGCACCCATGACGATCATCGAGCGGCCCTCGGTCCGCTCGGCGTTGTCGGCGAACTCGCGCGCCACCCGGATGCAGATGCCGGCATCGACGCCGGTGATCTCCTGCTGCCAGGCCGGGGTTGCGGGAATCGAGGCGTCGTCGTAGCCGCTCGGCCACTCGCCGGGCAGGCCGTCGCGGGCGACGCCGTACTGGGCGAACGCGAGGTCGAGGACGGTCGTCACGAGGCGGCCGCCCACCCGCTTCGCGGGGACGCCGCGGACCATGGTCGTCCCGCCCTCGGTCTCGCCGCCGTCGAAGCGCGGCAGGGTCACCTCGACCGCCTCGTCGCCGATGCCGTGCAGGCTCAGGGCGGGATCGACCTGACCGAGGTCGAGGTTCCAGCGGCCGGCGCCCTCCTCGCCCCAGCGGAAACCGATCGAGCCGCTCGGGACGACCGCCTCACCCCTGCGCGCGTCCCAGACGACGGTCTTCCACTCGGCGTTCTCGCCGTCCTCACCGAGGTCGGACGCCCGCAGGAACCGGCCCGCGACCCAGGTTCCGTCGGGGCGCTGCTCGAGCGATACGAGCATCGGCATGTCGGTGTAGCGGCGGGCGTAGTCGCGGAAGTAGGACGTCTCGCGCTCGGCGTAGAACTCCTTCAGGATCACGTGTCCCATCGCCATCGCCAGGGCGCCGTCGGTGCCGGCGACCGCGGGCAGCCAGTGGTCGGCGAACTTCGTGTG
>Ga0070683_100004880_pt1 | contig 11110 bp, 11 predicted proteins | sample KBSC713LmetaG_FD_64662 | JGI IMG/M metagenome (GOLD analysis project Ga0070683, IMG submission 64662) | Corn rhizosphere microbial communities from Kellogg Biological Station, Michigan, USA - KBS C7.1-3L metaG | ecosystem: Host-associated > Plants > Roots > Rhizosphere ...
GTAGCCATGTCCGATAGCCCTGCCGCGATCGGCGATCGCATCGAGGCCCTCGTGGAGGAGGAGCAGGCGCTCTGGTCGGAGTCGGGCGAGCTCGGCGAAGAGAGCCACGCGCGCCTGGCCGAGATCCGCGGCGAGCTCGACCGCTGCTGGGAGCTCTTGCGCCGCCGGCGCGCCGATCCGGATGCGCCCGACGAGCCGCCGCGCGTCCCGGATCCGCCGAATGATCTGGACGGGCCGGAGCCCGAGCCGCCGCACCTCGAGCACGGCGTACACGGCGAGGACGAGCCGGCGCCGGAGCCGGACGTCCCCCGCGACATCCCCTAGCTCAGCCGACCAGCACGACGTCGAGCTTCCGCGGGCCGTGCACGCCCTCGACCCGCTGGAGCTCGATGTCGGAGGTGGCTGACGGTCCCGAGACGAAGGTGATCGGGTGCGCTGGCGCAAGACGCTCGAATGCCTCGGGCACGCTGCTCACAACCTGATCGGCCCGCACGATGCAGACGTGGTGATCCGGGATGAGCGTGAGAGCGCGGCGGCCTGAGAGCGGGCCGCCGTCGAGCACGATCGTGCCGGTGTCCGCGATCGCGAGCGCGCAGCCGGTGAGCGCGGTGTCGGGATCGTCGAGATCGGTCGGCGCGTCCCACTCGACGCCCGGCGCGCGAGCCACGCGGCCGGTGCACAGCTCGGCGAGGACGGTCGCCGGGTCGGACACGCGGTGGACAGTCGCGCGGTAATCGCTGACGCGCTCGCAGAAGAGGGCCACCGGGTCGGCGACTCCGCTCGTGTGGCGGTAGTTCCGCGGGACCTCCGGCACCGCCGCACCGTCAACTGCGGCGCGCACCCGGCCAAGGATCTCCTCCCTAGCGCTCACGCCACCACTCCCGGAACGTCTGCTTCGGGATGTCAGGGAGGTCGCGGGTAGCGGTCCAGCCGGCGAGGGCTCCGAAGGGCAGCTTGGTGAGCGGGCCGGTTCCGAGGCGCCTGAGCCGCTGAGCTGCCTCATATCTCCGCCTAGTGCCAAACGCCCGCGCGATGAGCCGCATGGTGGCTCGCTCTGTGGACTGTGGACCGTGGTCCGTGGACTGCGCGAGCACGCGCCCGCGCAAATGCACCAGCACGGACGGAATATCGATCTTCACCGGGCACACCTCGTAGCACGCGCCGCACAGGCTCGAGGCCCACGGCAGGCTCGTGCCCTCGCGCAGCTCATGCAGCTGCGGCGTGAGGATCGCCCCGATCGGCCCCGGATACACCGACTCGTACGCGTGCCCGCCCGTGCGCGAGTAGACCGGGCAGACGTTGAGGCAGGCCGAGCAGCGGATGCAGCGAAGCGCTTGGCGTCCAACCTCGTCGGCCAGCGCGCTCGTCCGCCCGTTGTCGAGCAGCACGAGATGGAACTCGCGCGGGCCGTCGCCCTCGGTCACGCCGGTCCAGAGCGACGTGTACGGGTTCATCCGCTCGCCGGTGGAAGAGCGGGGGAGGAGCTGGAGCATCACCTCCATGTCGCGCCATTCGGGCACCACCTTCTCGATGCCCATCACGGTGATCAAGACCTCGGGCAGCGTCGTGCAGAAGCGGCCGTTGCCCTCCGACTCGACTACGCAGACCGTGCCCGTCTCCGCCACGCCGAAGTTTGCGCCGCTCACAGCCACCGGCGTCGTGAGGAACTTGCGACGTAGGTGCCTCCGCGCCACCTCGGTCAACGCCTCGGGGTCGGTGCCGAGCTCCTCTCCCTCGGCGATCGTCCGCTCGAACAGCTCGCGGATCTCCTGCCGGTTCTTGTGGATCGCGGGGACGAGGATGTGCGATTGGGAGTCGTCGCCAAGCTGGATGATCAGCTCGGCCAGGTCGGTCTCGATCGCCGAGATGCCCTGCGCCGCGAGCGCCTCGTTGAGCTTGATCTCGTCCGTGGCGAGGGATTTGACCTTGATCAGCTCGCGTGCACCGTGGGAGCGTGCGATGCCGGCCACGATCTGGTTGGCCTCGCTGGCATCGCGCGCCCAATGCACGGTGCCGCCCGCGCGCTCCACCGCGGCCTCGAGCCGCTCGAGCTGCTCGGGCAGCGTGGCGAGCGCACGGTCCTTGATCGCGGCGCCCGCCTCGCGCAGCTCCTCCCAGTCGGGAAGCTCGGCCACGACGGCGTTGCGCTTGGCCCGGATCGTGGTGGTTGCGTGGCGAAGGTTGTGGCGCAGCTGGGAGTCAGCCAGCGCCTCGCGTGCGGCGGCGGGGAATCCGGTGCCGGCCACTAGCTCCCGGGCAGCGTGTAGCTCGCGGACTGCGCCTTGCGGAACGCCTCAAGCGCTTCCTGCGTACTCATCAGAGGAATGGTCTCAATCTTCGAGAGCGCGCCGGTTGCGCCAACGCTCGCCGAGAACGACATCGCGGTTGAAGCGTCGGGTCCCTCGAACAGGAAGTAGCCGTCGAACTCGCCAAACGCGTACCAGAGGCCGAGAAGCTTCCCGCCCACTGACTCCGCTGTCGCGCTCACCGCCTCCGTGCGGTCCTGCGGGTTGTCGACGAGCGCCTTGATCGAGCCGCTCGAATAGCTGAAGCGACCGAGGAACATGGGCATGAGGACCTCCTATGGGGTGGTGGGGTCAGTGTCCGCGATCCTCCACCAGTGCCGCCCGCTTTGCAACCATGCGTGAAGCGCGATGCGGAGCTGGCCTTTATTGCGGCTGTCAACGCCGCGCGTGTCGCGGCGCCCCAAGGACGATCGTCGCGCTAGGCAACGCGTTCGAGCGCAGCGCGGCCTATGTCCGTGGTCTCGCGGCCGATGACGGCACCGTAGGCGTCGCGGATCACGGGCAGGCGCAGCGAGGCGATGAGCGGCCGCGTTCCGGCCAGCACGGCCGCGTCCACGGCCGGCGAGCGGTCGATGCCCGCCAGGCGCCGCAGGTCGCGAGGCACCAGGGCCAGTGCCGCGTTCGACAGCGCCCGCAGCGGCAGCTGGTATGCGAGCAGGTCGCGGTTGCCGAGCGGTGGGTGGAGCACGAAGTGGATCGCGTCGTGAGCCGCCGGCGACATCCGCAACTCGGGCCGCACCGAGGCGAAGTACGAACGCACCTCGGCGACGGACGAGGGCACCATCGACGCCGGCGTCCCGACCAGCTCGGCCACCTGCACGTTCTCAGCGAAATAGCGGTCGCACTCTTCATCGCTCAGAGAACCGCCAAAAGCCCGGTACGCAGCAAGGAAAGAGTGGATCTCAACTGTGTGGACCCAGACCTGGGTAGAAGCGTCGTCGGCGCTGAAAGGCTGCCCCGTCACCGGATCCACGCCCCGCACGTGCTCGTGCATCCGCCGCACGAGCGCCGCCGCCTCATGCGCCTGCTTCGTGGTGCCGAACGTGGTGGCGGCCACATACCGCGACGTCCGCTGCAACCTCCGCAGCGGCCGCGAGCGGTAGTCGCTGAACTCCGCCACCCCCGCCATCGCCAGCGGGTGAAGCGACTGAATGATCAGCGAGCGCAGCCCGCCGACGAGCGAGGCCTGATGGCCCACCACCCGCCAGGTGACCGATTCCGGTCCGAAGAGCCCCTGATCCCTCACAACGACCGCGCAGCATTTTGGCACAACGCCAATTTCATTGCTAGCATCCCGGCCCGGATGCCGACGGGGGCGTCGCAGCGGCGCACTTACCTTGAAGCCGAAGAGCGCCGCGCGCAGATCCTGCGGGTGGCCGCTCAGCTCTTCTCCGAGCGCCACTACGACGCCGTCTCCACCGCCGACATCGCGAACGCCGCGGGCGTCGCCCGCGGGCTCGTGAACCACTACTTCCGCACAAAGCGGGATCTGTACGTGGCGGTGGTGCGCTCGATGCTCGAGGTGCCGGACGACCTCTTCCCGGCCCCCGCGGACGCGGACGAGTCAGAGCGCAACGCGGTGCTGTCAGACGCCGTCGACCGCTGGCTCAGGACCGTCAAGGCCAACCGCGGCACCTGGCTCGCCTGCATCGGCGCGCAGGGATTCGGCCGCGACCCGGAGCTCGAGCAGGTGCTCGAGGCCGCCCGCCGCCGCATCATCGACCAGCTGATCGCTCTCGCCTGGGGCCCGCCGCACGAGGCCACCCCGGAGGTGCGCGCGCTGATGCGCGGCTACGAGGGATTCGCGCAGGCCATCACGGCCGACTGGCTTCAGAACGGGCGCCCCGCGCGCCGCGTCGTGCACCAGCTCCTGGTGGAGGGGCTGATCGCGCTCGTGGACGAGGCGCTTCCAAAACTCGAACAGCAAAAGACAGGAGTCACATCATGAGCAGCACCGAGGCCCTGGTCTTCGACGCGGTGAGAACGCCGCGCGGCAAGGGCAAGCCCAACGGCTCGTTGCACACCGTCAAGCCGGTCGACCTCGTGGTCGGCCTGATGCACGAGCTCCTCGGCCGGCACGTCCGGCTCGATCCGGGCCGCATCGATGACGTCGTGCTCGGCTGCGTCTCGCCGGTGGGCGACCAGGGCGCCGACATCGCCAAGACCGCCGCGATCAAGGCGGGCCTGCCGGACACGGTCGCGGGTGTCCAGCTCAACCGCTTCTGTGCGAGCGGTCTCGAGGCAGTGAACATCGCGGCCCAGAAGGTGGCCTCCGGCTGGGAGGACCTCGTGTTCGCGGGCGGCGTCGAGTCGATGTCGCGCGTGCCGATGGGCTCGGACGGTGGTGCCTGGGCGATGGACCCGGAGACCAACTACGACACGAGCTTCGTCCCGCAGGGCATCAGCGCGGACCTGATCGCGACGGTTGAGGGCTTCAGTCGCGAGGACGTGGACGAGTACGCCGCGCGCTCGCAGGAGCGCGCCTCCGCCGCGCGCGAGGAGGGCCGCTTCGCGCAGTCGGTCGTGCCCGTGCTCGACCTGAACGAGCAGGTGGTGCTCGACCACGACGAGTTCATCCGGCCGGGCACGACGGTGGAGACGCTCGGCAACCTCAAGCCGTCGTTCGCGGCCATGGGCGAGATGGGCGGCTTCGACGCCGTCGCGCTCCAGAAGTACCACTGGGTCGAGAAGATCGACCACGTGCACACGCCGGGCAACTCGTCCGGCATCGTGGACGGTGCGTCGCTCGTGATCGTGGGCAACGAGGAGACCGGCGACGAGCTCGGCCTGACGCCGCGCGGCAAGATCCTCGCCACGGCAGTGTCGGGCGCCGACCCGACGATCATGCTCACCGGCCCAGCGCCCGCCAGCAAGAAGGCGCTGAAGAAGGCCGGCCTCACCGTGGACGACCTCGACCTGATCGAGATCAACGAGGCGTTCGCCGCCGTCGTCCTGCGCTTCGTCAAGGACATGGGCCTCGACATGGAGAAGGTCAACGTCAACGGCGGCGCGATCGCCATGGGTCACCCGCTCGGCGCGACCGGCGGCATGATCCTCGGCACGCTGATCGACGAGCTGCACCGCACGGGCGGCCGCTACGGCCTCGCAACGCTCTGCATCGGCGGCGGCATGGGAATCGCGACGGTTGTGGAGGCAATTCGATGAGCAGCCCTGAAACGAGGCCGGAGGCCGAGAATCGCAATCAGGACGCGGGGCTGGATGCCCCGCGGAGCACTATCCATTGGGACAGGGACGAGGACGGCGTCGTCATCCTCACGCTCGACGACCCGAACCAGTCCGCCAACACGATGAACGAGGCATACGCCCGCTCGATGGCCGAGACCGTGGAGCGCCTCGAGAACGAGAAGGACGACATAACCGGCGTGGTGATCACGTCGGCGAAGAAGACCTTCTTCGCGGGCGGCGACCTCAACGACCTGAGCACGGCCACGAAGGACGACGCGCCGCAGGTGGCCGCGGGAGTGCGCGAGATCAAGTCGCAGCTGCGCCGCCTCGAGACGCTCGGCAAGCCGGTGGTTGCCGCAATCAACGGCGCGGCGCTGGGCGGCGGCTTCGAGATCGCACTTGCCGCGCACCACCGCGTGGTCGTCGACGATCCGTCAGCGGTCGTCGGTTTCCCCGAGGTTCAGCTCGGCCTGCTCCCGGGCGGCGGCGGCGTGGTGCGCACGGTGCGCATGCTCGGCATCGTCGATGCGCTGATGCAACTGCTCCTACAGGGTCAGCGGCTGCGGCTTGCTAAGGCTAAGGAGCTCGGCGTGGTGGACGAGATCGTTGCCACACGGGACGACCTCATCCCGGCCGCCAAGAAGTGGATCGCCGAGAACCCCGAGGCGCACCAGCCGTGGGACGAGAAGGGCTACAAGATCCCCGGCGGCACGCCGTCCAACCCCAAGCTTGCGATGAACCTGCCGGCCTTCCCGGCCAACCTGCGAAAGCAGATCAAGGGCGCGAACTACCCGGCGCCGCATCACATCATGGCCGCGGCAGTCGAGGGGTCGCAGGTGGACTTCGACAATGCGATCGAGATCGAGGGCCGCTACTTCGTGGACCTGGTCACGGGGCAGGTGTCGAAGAACATGATCCAGGCGTTCTTCTTCGACATGCAGAAGGCGAGCGGCGGCCGCGACCGTCCCGAGGGCATCGAGCAGTTCGACCCGCAGAAGGTCGTGGTGCTCGGCGCGGGCATGATGGGCGCCGGCATCGCATACGTGTGCGCGAAGGCGGGCATGCAGGTGGTGCTCAAGGACGTGTCGCGCGAGGCGGCGGAGAAGGGCAAGGCCTATTCGGAGAAGCTCCTGGAGAAGGCGATCGAGAAGGGTCGCTCGACCCAGGAGAAGGCCGACGCTCTGCTCGCTCGCATCAACGCCACCGACGACCCGGCGGACGCCGCGGGCGCCGAGCTCGTGATCGAGGCGGTGTTCGAGGACCCGAAGGTCAAGGCCGGGGTGTTCGCCGAGATCGAGCCGCACCTGGCGGACGGCGCGCTGATCGCGTCGAACACGTCCACGCTGCCGATCACCGAGCTGGCCGAGGGCGTGTCGCGGCCGACGGACTTCATCGGGCTGCACTTCTTCAGCCCGGTGGACAAGATGCCGCTGCTCGAGATCATCAAGGGCGAGCAGACGTCCGAGGAGACGCTCTACCGCTCGCTCGATGTGGCCAGGAAGATCAAGAAGACGCCGATCGTGGTCAACGACTCGCGCGGCTTCTTCACGAGCCGCGTGATCGGCACGTTCATCAACGAGGGCATCGCGATGCTCACTGAGGGCGTGCCGGCGGCGTCGATCGAGCAGGCCTCGTCGCAGGCGGGCTACCCGGCGCCGGTGCTGCAGCTCTCAGACGAGCTCAACCTCAACCTGATGCGCAAGATCCGAGATGCGAGCCGCAACGCGATGGAGCGCGACGGCGGCACGTGGAGGGCGCATCCGGCCGAGCAGGTGATGGACCGGATGCTCGACGAGTTCGACCGTGGCGGCCGCCTGGCCGGCGCGGGCTTCTACGAGTACGCGGACGGCAAGCGCGCCGGGCTGTGGCCGGGTCTGAAGGACGCGTTCGGCGGCGACAACGTCGAGATCCCGTTCGAGGACCTCAAGGAGCGCATGCTGTTCATCGAGTCGATCGAGACGGTCAAGTGCGTCGACGAGGGGGTGATCGAATCGGTGGCTGACGCCAACATCGGCTCGATCCTCGGCATCGGGTTCCCCGGCTGGACCGGTGGGGTGCTCCAGTACATCAACGGCTACGAGGGCGGCCCGGCCGGCTTCGTCGCCCGTGCCCGCGAGCTGGCGGAGCGCTACGGCGAGCGCTTCGACCCGCCGGCCTCCCTGGTGGAGAAGGCGGAGCGCGGCGAGCGCTACAGCGACGAGCATCCGGCTCTCGCAACTGCGTAGTTCGAGGAGGCGGCCCGCGGTGTTATCGCCGCGGGCTGCCACAATCGACTCGTGCTGATCAGGCAGATCGCACTCGTGCTCGGCGCGTTCATCGTCGCGACCCTGCTGGCACTCGCGTTCGGCGCGAAGAACCTGGGCACCGCGCTCACGTTCGGGCAGATCGCGTTCGCAGCCAGCGTGTTCGCGGTGATGATGATGAGCGCGCGGCCCGGCGCCCGCCGAACGAAGGAGTAGCGGCGTGCTCGCGCACATTCACATCGGCGGGGTCACGATCCAGACCTTCGGGATCTTCTTCGCGCTCAACTTCATCGCGTGGGGCTTCGTGGCGGCCAAGCGGCTCGTGGAGCTCGACAGGCCCGTGGACTGGGCGTACGAGATCGTCATCTCGGCCGTCGTGGGCGGTCTGATCGGCGCTCGCGCGTACTACCTGATCCAGAACCACGGCTCACTGCACGGCAGCCTCCTCGGCAACGTCTTCGGCGGCTCTGGGCTCGTGTGGTACGGAGGCCTGCTCGGCGGCACGATCGCGGTGCTGCTGTGGGCGTGGTGGCGCGACTTCCTCAAGCTGTGGCTCCTGGACATCGCGGCGGTTGGGCTCCCGCTCGGCTACGCGATCGGCCGGATCGGCTGCCAGGTGGCGGGCGACGGCGACTATGGCAAGCCATCGTCGCTTCCATGGGCGATGGGCTACTCCGACGGCACGACACCAACGCCGCAGGGCGTGACGGTGCAGCCCACGCCGATCTACGAGACGGTGTCGATGGGCCTGGTAGCGCTCGTGCTCTGGAGCTGGCGCGACCGCTTCCGGCCGGGCGTGCTGTTCGCCATGTACTTCGTTGCAGGCGGGCTCGAGCGATTCATCGTGGAGTTCTGGCGGCGCAACAACCACGTGCTCGGCGGGCTCACCGCGGCGCAGCTCGAGAGCCTGGGCCTGCTCGTGGCCGGGTGCATCGCACTCCTGTGGACGCTGCACCGTCACGGCACGCTGCGGCGCGATGATGCGGTCACGCCGCGAATGCCCTCCGCGGAGCCGGCGCCCGTATAGTCGGCGCCGTTCTGACTGACACACCCTTAAGCGAGCTGCTCGACGAGATCGCGGCCAAGACGCCGGCGCCGGGCGGCGGCAGCTCATCCGCCTGGGCGACGGCCATCGCGGCCGCCCTCACCGAGATGGCGGCCTCGTTCGCCGGCCAGGACACCGAGCGTGCTCGCGAGCTGCGTGTCCGGGCTCTCGAGCTGGCCGAGGAGGAGCTGACCGCGTACGCCCCCGTGCTCGAGGCGGTGCGCCTGCCGAAGGACGATCCCACGCGGGCGGAGAAGCTCGACGTTGCCTTGTCGAACGCCGCCGACACGCCGCTCGAGATCGCGCGCGTGGCCGCGGAGGTGGCGGCGCTGGCGAGCGACCTCGCCGCCCGCGGCAACCGCACCCTGGAAGGGGACGCGAACACGGGCGCCGAGCTGGCGCGGGCGGCCTGCCGGGCAGCGGCACGTCTGGCGGAGATCAACCTCTCCGCGAGGCCGGATGACCCTCGAGCGGCTGAAGCCAAGCAGCTCCTTAGCTGATGGCCGGGTCCGCCGTCTGGCGCCGCCGCGCGCTCCGCCTGTTGCATTCGCTGGGGGTCGAGGCGGCCAGCATCGGCCCGGGGGCCGGGGTGCTGGGCCGCCGGTCGCGCGCCCAGGTGCGGAAGCTGACCGCCGGGGCGGTGCTGGCCACGGACCGCGAGCTCGCCCGCGAGGACTGGTTCGAGATGGAGACCGGGCTTGCGGATTACCTCGCGCACGGGCACGTGGCAGCCATCCTCGACACGTACGGCATCAACTGCGTCCTCGACGTGGGCGCCAACCGGGGGCAGTTCGGGGGGCTTCTGCGCGACGCGGGCTATCGCGGGCACATCGCATCGTTCGAGCCGGTGCCCGAAGCATTTGCCGAGCTTGAACGAGTGGCGGCGACCGACGCGTCGTGGACCGCCTATCCATGGGCGCTCGGGCGCGAGGAGGGCAGCGTGCGGATGAACGTCGTCGCCGACACGCTCAGCTCGATGCTGCCCGCCACGAGCTTCGGAGCTCGCCGGCACCCTCGTCTGCGCGCGCCAACCGCGGTCGACGTGCCGGTTCGAAGGCTGGACGCGATCCTCGACGACGTGCTCGCTCGGGTGGCCGACCCTCGCCCGTACCTCAAGCTCGACACGCAGGGGTACGATCTCGAGGTATTCGCCGGCCTCGGCGAGCGAGTGGGGGACTTCGTCGGGATGCAATCGGAGGTCGCCCTGCTCCAGATCTACGAGGGCATGCCGCGGATGCCGGAGGCACTCGCCACGTACGAAGGAGCAGGCTTCGAGATCACTGCCCTTCACCCCGTTAGCCGCGACATGCGCACAGGCCGCGTCCTGGAATTCGACTGCGTGATGGTGCGCGCGGACGGAAGCTGGGGGAAGATGGACCGCGGTGACCGTCCAGCAACAGAGCGAGCTACTCGAACGCACCCGTCACCGGGAGGTTCTTGACAGCACGCTCGCCGACGTGCTGGCGGGCGGTCGCGGCCGGCTGGTGCTGCTCGGCGGCGAGGCGGGAGTGGGGAAGACCTCGCTCCTGCGGGAGTTCTGCAGCGGGCGCGCCAGAGTGCTGTGGGGCGGCTGCGACCCGCTGTTCACCCCGCGGCCGCTCGGGCCGCTGTTCGAGGTGGCCGACAGCGCGGGCGGCGAGCTGGCCGAGCTCGTAGCCAGCGAGGCCAGGCCGCACGAGGTGGCGGCGGCGCTGGTGGCTGAACTGGCCTCGCCGAAGGGATCGCTGCTCGTGCTCGAGGATCTGCACTGGGCGGACGAAGCCACGCTCGACGTCCTGCGCCTGCTCGCCCGGCAGATCGAGAAGGCGCCGGCGCTGGTGCTGGCCAGCTACCGCGACGACGAGCTCGAGCGCACGCACCCGCTGCGCGTGGTGCTGGGCGAGCTGGCCACGAGCCCGGCGGTGATCCGCCTGCCGCTCGAGCCGCTGTCGTCCGACGCGGTGGCTCAGCTGGCCGAGCACCACGCGATCGATCCGGCTGACCTCTACAGACGCACCGCCGACAACCCCTTCTTCGTCACGGAAGCGCTGGCCGCCGGCGGTGAGGAAATCCCGTCGACGGTGCGCGACGCCGTCCTCGCTCGCACCCTGCGGCTCGATCCCGAGGCGCGCGCGCTGCTCGAAGCCGTGGCCGTGATGCCGCCGCACGCGGACCTGTGGCTGCTCGAAGCGCTCGCCGGCGAGAGCGCCGCTCGCCTCGAGGAGTGCCTCGCCTCCGGCATCCTCAACTCGGTGCCAGGCGGCGTGGCGTTCCGGCACGAGCTGGCGCGCATCGCGGTGGAGGAGTCGCTGGCCCCGGACCGCGCGCTCGAGCTTCACCGCGCGGCACTC
>Ga0070683_100004887_pt1 | contig 11109 bp, 9 predicted proteins | sample KBSC713LmetaG_FD_64662 | JGI IMG/M metagenome (GOLD analysis project Ga0070683, IMG submission 64662) | Corn rhizosphere microbial communities from Kellogg Biological Station, Michigan, USA - KBS C7.1-3L metaG | ecosystem: Host-associated > Plants > Roots > Rhizosphere ...
TAATGATTCCGCCGTCTTCAATCAGCCTGAACAGTCTTTTTCTGGGATTTCCTGCCTGTGCCTTCGGTGTAACCGTACCGATTTCCACGAATCCGAAACCAAGGTCAGCCAGTTCATTGAACAGGACGGCATTCTTATCGAATCCGGCCGCAAGGCCTACAGGATTTTTGAATTTCAGTCCGAACACTTCTCTTTCGAGCCGTTTGTCGGCAATAGGTTCAGGGAAAAATATCCGGGTAAGAAAACCAAAATTTTTAAGCATCGAAAAGGTAAAATGATGCACGGCTTCAGGATCAAACTTAAAAAGGACCGGACGGATCAGCGATTTGTACATGCCTTGTTTTTGGAGTACAAAGATACTGATTTTTAGTTGAAGTTCTAAACGTTAAAGGAAAAGAGGAAACTGTATGGAAACCATTGTTTAAGTACAGAGATTTTTACAATTTGAAATGTGATAAATGCAGTGGCTTTGAATTTCAATTGATCTATCAGCCGATTGTAAAAACCAATTTAATGATTCCTGACATACGCATTCAGATCAAGACCGAGGGTATCCCCTACTTTTTTGAATTCTTCATCAATCGTAGCAATTACATGTATCCTTTCATGGGTAATAGGATGAGTAAAAGCAAGCTGATAAGCGTGAAGGGTCATTCTGGTCATATTAAAAGTCTGCAGCAACAATTTGTTCTGTTTGTTGCATCCGTGTTTACGGCATCCTAAGATGGGATGCAGAATGTGTTTAAAATGTTTTCTTAACTGATGAAACCGTCCTGTTTCCGGAATAGCTTCCACCAGAGAATATCTGGAAGTCTGGTGTTTTAAAAAAGGCAAATCGATTTCTGAAGTCTGCAGACGGCGGTAGTAAGTCACGGCATTCTGCTTCACTTCATTTTCGTTAATCAAATCATAATCAATCGTTTCTTCTTCTTTCGTCCAGCCACGGAGAATGGTGATGTATTTCTTTTCAACTTCCCTTGTGGCAAACTGATCACTCATGGCCCTGAGTGTATCTTTATCCAAAGTGAACAGCAGAACGCCTGAAGTTTTACGGTCTAAACGGTGTACCGGATATACTTTTTGTCCGATCTGGTTCCTCAGCTCCTGAATAGCGTATGTATCCGCTTCTCCCGAGTAAAAAGATTTATGCACCAGCAGTCCGCTGGGTTTGTTGATAGCAATAAGATGTTCGTCACGGTACAGGATTTCTAACATCCGGCAAAAATAGAGATTTCATTCCATACCGCTCTTACAATACTAATATCGGTTTTGGTTAAATCAGGTTCAGGAATACTATTCCTCAAATTTCAGATGGTCATTGAAAAACGGCAGCATGCTGTTTTCAATCCTTCCGTTTTCTTTGCTTACTTCACTTCCATGAGTGCCAATGTATTCTTCAGCTTCATGCTTTATTTTCAGGAGTTCAAGGGTTTTGCTGAATTCCATACACGTAGGCGGAATATGCCTGAACTCATCATTCCTCCCCCAGTCGAATTTGATTGCTTTTAGCTTTTTAAGGTTTTCATAATGGGTAAAAGGGAGTTCCGAAGTGGAGTTCTTTCTCAAATCTTCTGTTACCGCAGCATTTACTGTCAGGTGTTCTTCGCTAAAAGCAAAAGGCAGATCTGCAAAAAACGGAGGTTTAGCAGGGTTTCCATTGTATGCCCTTGCGATGGCAAAAATAATATTCGTTCTTGCATTTTCAGGCTTTGAAAGATCTTTTATTTCTTTAACATCAGCCGCATTTTTATAAGAATCCATTTCTGTGAGGGCAAAATACCTGGCGTCAAGGACACCTGGAGAAAGTGCATAGACGGATGAAAAGACTTCGGGATGCAGGATGGCATTTCTCAACGCACCGTTTCCTCCCATAGAATGCCCGGAAATCCCACGGCTTTCTTTATCCGCGATGGTCCTGTACTGCTGGTCAATATAGTGCACCAATTCCAGTGATGTAAAGTCTGACCAGTTTCCGGATGATTTTGAATTGGCATAAAAGCTTCCTTTAAATACCGTGCTTTCATCCGGCATCACCACGATAACCGGTCTGATCTTTCGTAACTGAATCGCACGGTCGAAGATATGGTTGATCTTATCACTGTTCACCAGCAGGCTGTCACTCCAGAAGAACCCATGCAGAAAATAAATGACAGGATATCTTTTTGCCGACTGTCCATAACCTGGCGGAAGATAGACGGAAACCCTCCTTTTCGGATTCTCCCCTGCTTTGTTCTGCAGCGTTTTTGCCGTAATATAGGTTGTGACGACTTTTCCTTCAGGAATCTTCTGAGCTGATAAAAGCTCTATAGACAGGAGGAAAGTAAGGATTAAAAAGCCTGCTTTTTTCATTGTATTGCTTTGATTCACACAAATATCGTTAAAATATCTCAAAATGAGACAATATCTATTGTACAGATCAGATCAGGATTAAAAACCCTTCAATCCCCGGACAGTTCTATATCCATAGCCCTGATTGAAGCGTAAATCCCGGAATGGAGCGGTGGAGCAAAGCGGAGCCGCGCCATGAGGAATTGCAGCGGAAAGCAGGTTCCCGGCTCCTGAAAATGCGCCTGAAGTTTACGATCCTGAAGCAATGTCTTTTAGTGAGTTTAAAGATTAGCTAATTTTTATTTGTATTAAATAATCACCTGTTCACCTAAAGACATATTTCAGGCAAGCTGAACACTGTTAAAGGCTAATCTTTACAAAAAGTCTTTATTATGTGATTTTTTACTATTTTCGTGGAAAAATAAGATATGAAAAAATTATCTGTAGCAATAGCATTCAGCATGACAGCACTGACTTATGCTCAACATTCTGATACTATCGTACTGGGGAAAACCAACCGGGAGTTCTTCATCAAAGGAGACCAGAAATATAAATTCTCTGAATACAAGAAAGTATTTACCAATCCTGAAGCCTTGGCTTACATGAGGAAATCAAACACGAACGGGACTGTTGCACAGGTTTTCGGAGCTCTGGGTGGTGCGTTCATGGGTTATGGATTAGCTCAGGAATTATTTTTCAAAAAACAAACGGCCTATCACAACGGCGTAGCGTATGAAATCAAGCGAAGAGGAGGATGGGGAATTGCAGGAATAGGTTTGGGGATGGTAGGCGTAAGCATTCCTTTTGCCATAGGTGCCGGTAAAAATATGAAGAAGGCCATCCGTACACAGAATGATGCTGATGCCCAATCAACGGCTGAAACGCCCAAAACTTCTTACCGCCTTGATGTCAGTGGAAACGGCGTAGGCTTAACCTATAATTTCTAAAGACCAGCCTGCTGCAGTTTTTTAACTGCTTTTTTCACCGGATTTCATGATATTGGAATCCAAATTCCTATTTTTGCAATTCAGATGTAAAATATATGGCAAAACAAGAAGATGTTTTCAGGAAAGTAATTTCTCATGCTAAGGAATACGGGTTTATTTTCCCTTCCAGTGAGATCTATGACGGTTTATCCGCTGTTTATGATTATGGACAGAACGGTGCCGAACTTAAAAACAATATCAAGCAGTACTGGTGGAAAGCCATGGTACAGCTTAACGAAAATATTGTGGGGATTGATTCGGCAATCCTGATGCACCCCACCACATGGAAAGCATCGGGCCACGTAGATGCCTTCAATGACCCATTGATTGATAATAAGGATTCCAAAAAACGTTTTCGTGCAGATGTCTTAGTAGAAGATTACTGTGCCAAAATTGAAGATAAGGAGAATAAAGAAATTGAAAAAGCAGCCAAGAGATTCGGAGAATCTTTTGATAAAGAGCAATTTGTAGCCACCAATCCAAAAGTCCTTGAATACAGGGCAAAAAGAGAAGCGATCCTGACAAGGCTGGCCAAATCCCTGGAAAATGAAGATCTTGCTGATGTAAAAGCACTGATTGAAGAGTTAGAAATTGCTGATCCGGATACCGGTTCTAAAAACTGGACGGAGGTTAGGCAGTTCAACCTGATGTTCGGGACCAAATTAGGAGCCTCTGCAGATTCTGCGATGGACCTGTATTTAAGGCCTGAGACCGCTCAGGGGATTTTTGTGAATTTCCTGAATGTACAGAAAACTTCACGCCACAGGCTTCCTTTCGGGATCGCACAGATCGGGAAAGCATTCAGGAATGAAATTGTTGCAAGACAGTTTATTTTCAGGATGCGTGAGTTTGAGCAGATGGAAATGCAGTTCTTCGTAGCTCCGGGTACTGAGCTTGATTTCTATGAAAAATGGAAACAAAAGCGCCTTAACTGGCACTTAGCCTTAGGTTTAGGAGATGAAAACTACCGCTTCCACGATCATGAGAAATTAGCGCATTACGCCAATGCCGCCGCCGATATTGAGTTTAATTTCCCATTTGGTTTCAAAGAGCTGGAAGGAATCCACTCAAGAACGGATTTTGACCTGAAAGCCCACGAGAAATTCTCCGGAAGAAAACTTCAGTTCTTCGATCCTGAAAGGAATGAAAATTATGTTCCTTATGTAGTGGAAACATCGGTAGGTCTGGATAGGCTGTTCCTGGCTTTATTCTCCAACTGCCTGAAGGATGAAGTGCTTGAAGACGGATCTGAAAGGACCGTTCTTTCTCTGCCTCCGGCTCTGGCTCCTATTAAAGCAGCCATTCTTCCGCTGATGAAAAAAGATGGCCTTGCAGAATATGCTGAAAAAGTATTTAATGACCTTAAATACGATTTCAACCTTTTCTACGAGGAGAAAGATGCCATCGGTAAACGTTACAGAAGACAGGATGCCATCGGTACGCCGTACTGTATTACCATCGACCACGATTCACTTACGGATCATACCGTAACGATCAGGGACCGGGATACAATGGCCCAGGAAAGGGTCCCGGTTTCAGAATTGAGAAGGATCATTGATGAAAAAACGAGTTTCAGAAATTTACTTTCAAAAATATAAATTCAGAGCCTTGAGAAATCAGGGCTTTTTTTATAAGGTTTTTTTGAATAGATTTGTTTACATCCAAATCCCTACATCTATGTGGTTATTTATACAGATCATACTGATCGTCATTGCCGTGGCAGTAATTTTAGTTTACCTGACCGGTTATGGCTACATTTTCAACGGGATTTCAAAAACCTACTTTAAAGGGAAGCTGAGCGCCAACATAGATGATGGTCCCTATTTCCCAGGCAATACCGTAGCTGCTACAGCTCCTAAGCCATGGGAAAAAGCATCTGAATACAACACCTATACATTGCCGGAAGATCTTATCCATGATTTGGAATCTTCCTGTACAGCTTCCTTTATTGTTGTGAAAAACGGAAAGCTGGTTCATGAACAGTACTGGAACGGTTATCATGCCGGATCCTCTACCAATTCTTTTTCGATGGCTAAAGCCGTCACAGTGATGTTGCTGGGCAAGGCACTGGAAGAGCAGAAAATCAGCAGTATCGATGAAAAGTTCTCTGCTTTTTTCGGGGAATTTGACCAGAAGGAATACGGAAAAGAACTTACGCTGAAACTTCTCGCCCGCATGGAATCCGGACTGGACTGGGAGGAAAACTATAAAAACCCTTTTCTCCCCAACGCCAAAGCATATTATGGCAGAAGCCTCATCAGTGCTACGTTTCCACGGAAATTCAAAGAACAGCCCGGCAGCAGGTTTGAATACCAGAGCGGCTCCACACAGCTCCTAGGTTTTGCCGTACAAAAAGCCATTAACCAAACCCTGGCCGCATACCTGTCCGAGAAATTCTGGACCCCTCTGGGTATGGAACATCCTGCCAGCTGGAGCACAGACGAAAGCGGCATGGAAAAAACGTACTGCTGCATCCATTCCAATGCACGGGATTTTGCGAAATTAGGGCAACTGTTCCTTGATAACGGAAAAGCAGGGGAAAAACAGATTCTGAATGAAGACTTTATTGAACAGATGAGGACCCCTACGGAACATTCAGGACATATTTATGGCATGGGACTCTGGATTAACCATGACAATCCTGTCAAGCATTATTATTTTCTGGGACTCCAGGGACAGTATATCATTATGGTTCCTGAATACGATATGGTCATCGTACGGACCGGAAGCTACCATAACCTGCCTAAAAATGACCGGGGACGGCCTGACCAGGTAAAGTTCCTGGTGAATACTGCTGTGGCATTATTTGAGTGACAAAGGCCATGATAACAAACTAAAAACACATAACCTCATCACAAATGACAGCTAAAAAAATTATTTTATTATTTCTGCTTGTATTTTCTGCCCAGGCATGGTCGCAGCAGCCATTTCCTTTTGAGGAACAGTATAAACGTGCACGGTACTTTGCAGGTAAATTTCCTGACAGTTCGGATATTGTCCTGAACAGCATTATTGAAGCAGCACAGAGAGACAATCAGCCTGAATACCTTGCCAAAACCTATTATCTGAAATCATTTAACAGCTATGTGAAATCTGATGCAGAAAATACGATCCGCTATGCCGGGATTGTCTTCAACATTTCTGAAAAGAATCATTACACTGTTGGAAAAGCACTGTCGTACAGGATGTATGGAACACAGTATGCAAAACTCGGTCTTCTGGAGCAGGCTGAAGAAAATCTCTCCAAAGGCATTAAAGAGGTTGAACATTTAGATACTGATGAAGGACATGAATTAAGGGGTATGATTTATAATTCTTACCTGATATTTCTGAATGAGAAAGAGTATAAGAAAAAACTGTATTACTCAAGGAAATCCATCAATGAATACCTTGGAATACAAAATCAGACCCGGAGAAACGAACTTCTTGTTTCCGCCTATAGCAATATTGGGTATAACCTGTCAGAAGTTAACCAATTCAAAGAATCCATGCAGTATCTAAAGAAAGCTCATGCCCTAGTAGGGAATGGTAATGATTATCTCAAGTGCTGTATTCTGCATGATATAGGATTCTCATTTTCAAAAAACAAACAACCGGACAGTGCTGTGCATTATTACCATCAAGCACTGAGTATTGCAGACGCCTTTGGATTTACCGAAAAGAAAATAGAAATTACAGGAAATCTTGAACAGGCCTATGCTGAAAAAGCAGAGCCTGACAGTGCAAAAACGTACAAGATCCAGCATCTCCTCCTGAAAGACAGTGCGTCGTATAATAAAAGCATTACTGTAGGGAAAGTGCTTGCCGGTGAGAAAAAGGAATACTCTAGGAAGCTTGATCAGAGCCGCTTTCTATCCAAATCTCTGATCATTGCCTGTATTATCTTGATCCTGATACTTGGAGCCGTTATGATCAGGATTAAGCAGCTGAATGAAAAAAACAGAAAGATCACAGCTGAAGTGTATCAGAAAGGTATCACCCAGGTTCCCTATGAGGAGGAAACAAAAGACTCTGATGAAGATGAAAAAGATACAGAAACCCTTACCTCCCCTATGAAAATTTCCCCCGAAGTGGAGGAAAATATATTGAGAGGCCTGCAGGCATTTGAAGAAAACCTGGAATTCAACAACAGGAATGTGGCAAAATATGATATGGCCCACAAACTGAATGTCAACACCAAGTATCTTTCAGCAGTCATCAAGAAACATAAAGATGCCAATTTCAATCAGTACATCAATGCCCTGAGGATCGGCTATATTGTTGAGCAGCTTAAAAATGATCCGCAATTCCGTAAATACAAGATCAATCATCTTGCCGAGATCTCAGGATATTCTTCACACAGTGCTTTTTCCCATGAGTTCAAAAAAATTGTGGGAATACATCCTTCTGCATTTATCAAGAACCTCACCCGCGTCTCCTGATTACTGCTCGGCGATGGTAAGGCTATTATAGCCGTCGGCAGAAGTATTCAGCGAAAAATTAGCTGTATTGGAATTGTTGAGGTTAAACCATGTATAAGGCATTAACCTTTGCCCTGCAGACATAAAGAAAGAGGCTGTACAGTTACTTCCGGCATCAAGATTTCCGATGCTGTTTGAAGACATGGTATTGGCGCATTTAACCGTACTGATAATATTGGATGAAGCCAGTCCCGTAGTGTTGTCATACAGCTGCCAGATCGCCTCGATCTGGATGGGGCTTAGAGTATCTGTATTGTAATTGATTGCAAGAGGTGCCATATCGGTATTAAATGATGCTACATAAACACCGTCATGAGGAGCAGTGAATGTTCCTGTTGAAGCATTGAAAGAACTTCCTGAATTATTTTCAAAGGTTTTTGTCCAGCTTACAAGATAATTACTCTGCCTGTTCTGCAGGCCTGTGGTGGTATTGGCAGAAGGAGCAACCAGTTTGACATTATTGTTCGTTTTGGAAGCTATGACAATCACTTTATTATTGTTAGACTGGGCAGTGAGCAAGGGTATCCATTCGTTACCGTTGGAATACTGAAGGCCATTATTGTATTTTACAGCACCTTCATCTGCCGCTGCCGCTGATAATGAAGTATTTCCAAAGCCTATAGCTCCGTTTCCCTGGTTCCGGGCATCTACTTTTACCGCGGGAGATATGGTTCCTGCTCCCAGCCTGCCGGAAGCAGTGATGACCACATCATTTTCCTGCTGGGCGGCCGTAAAAGTATTTCCTGAAATCGGATTGTCTTTCTGGCCATCCACATGTAATACACCCTGCGGGTTAACCGTGTTGATTCCCATCTGTCCTGATACGGCATTACTGCTTACCATCAGAACGATCCATAAAATATTCTTTCTCATCATTTGTTTTTTTATAATCCAAAAATGCTTAGAGAAGTATTGGTGCCGTCAGCATCCAATGATTTTGTGCTTCCCAAGTTTTGATTGATCGCTGCTTTAATCTGGTCTCCCTGATTCAGGTTGAAAATCCCCGAGCAGCCCCCTGCTACCCTGTTGGCGATGGTATTATTGCCGGGATAACTTCCTACACACCTGAATATCTTATTGGTTGCAGCTGTGGAGTTGGTTTCAATCGTGCTTTCATAGCGGGCATCATTTCCGATGCTGCCGGAGGCAAATGAAAAAGTAAACGCAACGACATATATCCCCGGCTTTGAAGCTGCAAAAACACCTGTTGACGGATTAAAGCTCCCGTTTACATCGGTATTTTCAGTCCATGATATCATATCTGTTTTCGTTCCGTTACCGAAACTCTGCTGTGAAGAATTTTGGGCATCTACGAAATCATTCGTGCTTTTAAAGGCTAAAGGAATCCATGCATTGCCGTCTGAATAGCTAAGATTTTTTGTTCCTGAATTATACCGTACTGCTCCGGCTTTAGCATCGGTAGCTGTTTGTGCAGTGGACCCGATACCTAAAGCATTCACATTCTCACCTGATCTCAGGTCTAGCCTTGTTTTAGGGGACTTGGTCCCTACTCCGAGATTTCCGGTCTGGGTAACCACTACATCATCATAATACCCTGAAGCCGCTCCCGACGTATTTTTTTTACTGTCTACATGCAGTATCCCTTCAGGAGACACATCATTAATTCCAACCTGCGCATGCAGACAGCCTGAAAAAACGGTAACAAATAATAAGGCTGTAAATTTGTGTTTCATAATCATTTGTGTTTATTGTTCTATTATGGAAAGATTAATAAAACCGTTATCGGGACTGGAAGTAGAGTTATCTGTTCTCAGACTCAGATCCCCGTTATATACAGACTGATAGATCTGAGGCTGAAAAACATCTCCCTTGTTGAGATAAACTCCTGCAATGCATGAACCTGCAATCTGAGCCTGTCTGGAAGTATTTGAAAAAGATTTGATGCATTTTTTAACGGTATTGGTTCCGTTGACAACATACCTGGCTTCGGAAAAATATCCTGAAACAATAGGGACACGTACAAAATCATAAGTAAAGGATACCAGATAAATACCGGTTCTGGGCGCCGTAAAAATTCCCGTTGAGGAATTAAAGTTATTGGACGGATCTGAAATTTCATTCCATCCCTGGATTCCGGTAGCGACCTGATAAGGAATTTTGATTGTAAAATTAGCCGTCAGTATATTCGCTACCAGTACAGATTTGGTAGGTGTGGAAACAAGTTCCTGCCATACGGTTCCATCAGAATACTGCATCTTACCTCCATTAAATGAATTGTACCTTAACGCACCCTCTCCGGCATCTGATGCAGTCTGGGTGGTTTTTCCCACTCCGATAGCATTATCCGTATTTACTGTGGAGCGTGCATCTATTTTTACTGCCGGGGATAAGGTTCCGATACCAATTTCGCCGGAAGAAGTAAAAACAATATCATTTGCAGCCTGTGATGAGTTTGGGCTTCCGGAGTCCGGGTTATCTTTTGAGCCGTCTACATGAAAAGCAGCCTGTGGATTTCTGGTATTAATCCCTACATTCTGCGCTCTGACGGTATTGAAAATAAGACATCCCGAAACTACGGACACCCTCATTAAAGAAATAAAAATTTTCATATCATTTGATGTTTTTAGAATACAAATGTGTTTTTAGATTCTTCACAAAGATAAAATCAAAAATATTTCCTCTGCAAGGCCTCTTAATTCACTCAAAAACATAAACAACTGAAAACCTGAATTTTAAATCGCTTATTTTAACTATTCCATACTAACAAAATTCGGAATTTTAATAATTTTAAGGAGGTACAAGTCTCAATAAGGTGTGAAATCTCTCTTGATAAGGGTGTTATTTTTATAAAGAATTTTGTATTCCGGAGAAATTTTTACAGATCAAAATATCGGTCAATGAAATTGTTGAATGGGTCTTTTATGAGCTTATTTGTCATGTAAAGATAAAGGTTAACCTATTTTGAATGGTTATCTTTAGCATACGCTTTCATAAGCTATCGCTAGTTTTTTAAAAATTTCTTTTCAAATAAAGAGACCTAAATGAATTAAATATTATATTCGTTAACAGATTACCAGTATAAAAGGTATTAAATACGTCAAGTTTTGTCGTTCCGGGTATTTATTTTTGTTATCAAACAATATATTATTATGGACAAAGTAACTTTACAGAGAATAGATCAGCTGCACCCAATCGTAAGGGAAGAAGTGAAGCAGATTATCAAAGAGTGTGACGAAGCCCTTACAGGAAGGGCTAAAATAAGGATTACCCAGGGGCTGAGGTCATTTGAGGAACAGGAAAAACTGTATGCTATAGGAAGAATCACGAAAGGAAAAAAAGTTACCAATGCCAAAGCAGGTCAGAGCATCCATAAT
>Ga0070683_100004895_pt1 | contig 11103 bp, 9 predicted proteins | sample KBSC713LmetaG_FD_64662 | JGI IMG/M metagenome (GOLD analysis project Ga0070683, IMG submission 64662) | Corn rhizosphere microbial communities from Kellogg Biological Station, Michigan, USA - KBS C7.1-3L metaG | ecosystem: Host-associated > Plants > Roots > Rhizosphere ...
CCTGCCGCCGGCCGCCCGAAGGCAAAGCGCCGGCCCACCGGATCGGCCCCGGCGAAGTAGCGTTCTGCCAGCGATCGGTTGACGAGTCCGACTCGCGGCGCCCGCGCCGTGTCCGCGTCGGTGAACAGGCGGCCGCGGCGCAGTCGAATGCCGAGCGCCGCGGCGTAGGCGGGTGTCACGACGTGGACGTCCGGGTGCGGCAGCCCGCCACTGTCGAACGTCTGCCCTTCGATCGAAATATCGCGCCGCGAGTGATCGTCGGTCAGCGGCACTCCCGAGCCGAGGGCGACGGTCTCGACGCCGGGCAGCCGCGCCGTTCCGTCGACGAGCTGCTGCCAGAACCGGCGTACGGCGGCCGGCTCCTCGTAGCGCGCGGCGCGCAGCTCGAACTGCAGTGCGACCACGTGGTCGGTGCGGATCCCCGCGTCGACGGCGAGCAGCCGCGACAGGCTGCGCATCATCAGCCCGGCGCCGACCAGCAACACCAGCGCGAGCGCGACCTCCGAGATCGCCAGCGCGCTGCGCCAGCGACGCTGGCCCCGTCCCGCCGTGCCGCTGCGCCCGCCTTCGGCGAGATCGCCCGAGACTCGGGCGCGCGAGGCCTGCAGCGCCGGCGCCAGGCCGAAGACGAGCGTCGAGACGATGACCGTCGCGGCGGCAAACGCCAGCACGGCGCCGTTCAACCCGACGTCCGCGCCCCCCATCGTCAGCGACGGCAGCATGCGGGCGAGAGCGCGGCTGCCGGCGGCGGCGACGCCGAGCCCGAGCAGTCCGCCGGCGCCCGCCAGGAGCGTGCTCTCGGTGAGCAGCTGCGCGACAATCCGGCGACGGCCCGCGCCGATCGCGATGCGCAGCGCAATCTCGTGCGTACGGCTGGCGCCGCGGATCAGCAGCAGATTGGCGACGTTGGCGCAGGCGATGAGCAGCACGCACAGCGCGGCCCCGAACAGCACCAGCAGCGCCGGACGCGCGTTGCCGACGAACACGTCGCGCAGCGGCCGCAGCGCGACGCCGAAGCCGGCGTTGGTGTCCGGGTAGGCGCGTGACAGCCGCGCCGCGATCCCGTCCATCTCGGCGCGTGCGCTGTCGATCGTCGCTCCGGCCGCGAGCCGCGCGACGACGGTGGTGTCGCCGCGGCTGCCCCGCTCGCTCGCGCCGTCGTTGCCCGTCAGCCACGTGCCGATCGGCTCCAGCACACTGATCGGCTGGAGGCCGCGGAAGTCGGCGGGCAGCACGCCGACGACCGTGACCGGCTTGCGGTCGAGCGTGATCGTGCGGCCGACGAGGCCGCGGTCGCCGCCGAACCGCTGCTGCCACAACGCATAGGTGAGGATCGCCACCGGGGCCGTCCCCGCGCGATCCTCGTCCGCCGTGAACGCCCGGCCGATCGCCGGGCGCACACCGAGCATCGGCAGATAGTCCGACGACACGGCCTCAGCGCCGAGCATTTCCGGCTGGCTGACGCCGCCGAGGTCGACGTCCAGGTCGGCGACGACGGACATCGCGGCGAAGGCGCGGCTGCCGGCGCGCCAGTCGACGAAGTTCGGGTACGACACGCTGACCTCGCCGACCTTGGGCGTGGTCTCGCGCAGGACGATCAGCCCGGACGGATTCGCATAGGGCAGCGGGCGCAGCAGCAGTCCGTAGACGACCGAGAAGATGGCGATGTTGGCGCCGATGCCGAGCGCGATCGTCGCCGCGGCGACCATCGTGAACGCCGGCGTCCGGGCGAGCGAGCGGACCGCGTAGCGCACGTCGCGCGCGAGGTGCTCGAGCCACGAGATGCCGTGCGCGTCGTGCACCGATTCCTTGACCTGGCCGAGGCCGCCGAACTCGATGGCCAGCCGCCGGCGCGCCTCCGCCGCCGACAGCCCTTCGCGCTCGTAGGCGGCGAGCTGGCGCTCACGATGGAAGCGCAGCTCGTCGTCGATCTCGCCGTCGACGGTGCGCCGCAGCAGCAGCGCGCGGAGGCGGAACAGGAGATCGCGCAGCATCGCGTCCTCAGAGGCCGCCGAGAATCAGCGCCACCGCGGCGGTCAGCTCGGCCCACTCGCTCTGCTGCGCGTCGAGCCGCTTGCGGCCCGCCGGCGTCAGCTCGTAGTACTTGGCGCGGCGGTTCTGGTCCGACGTGCTCCAGCGCGCCTTGATCCAGCCTTTGCGCTCCAGGCGATGCAGCGCCGGGTAGAGCGAGCCCTGCTGGACGCGGAGCGCGTCCCGCGACATCTGGCGGATGCGCTCCGACACGCCCCAGCCGTGCAGCGGCTCCAGGGCGAGGGTCCTGAGGATGAGCAGGTCGAGCGTCCCCTGAGGCAAATCGAGGCGTCTGACGGTCATCGGCTCCCCTTGTACTTCGACAACAGTAGGCGATCTCCTGTCGAAGCGCAAGGGAAGCGCCCGGGAACGCTTTGTGGACTATCGTCCGTGGACGCCAAACCCACGGGCTGGGTAGCATGGCGACGTTCCCCAACAGGAGAAGATGACTCTGATGATGCCGAGGCCGAAGCCATCGCGCCACGGCCGTGCCCTGCTCGCCGCGATCGTCGCTGCCTCCGGCATGGCCGTCGCGGCGCAGGGCCCTCCGACGCCTTCGAAGCGGGACGCGGCGCTGCAGGGACTTGCCGCGCCCGGTACGGTCCGCGTGATCGTGACGACCCGCGCCGGCACCCAGAGCGACGTTGCCGCGCGGCTGGTCGGCCGCGGCCGCGTCCTCGTCAAGCAATGGACCGTGATCAACGCGGTCGAGGCCAATCTCACCGCCGACGACCTCGCCGCACTCGACGCCGACCCCGACGTCACCGGCCTGTCGCTCGACGCGCCGGTCGCCCTGCCGACCAGCACGACCACGTCCGCGAGCGGCGAATGCGTGGCGCTGCAGGCGACGCTGGGACTGCCCGCCATGGGGTTGACCGGCCGGGGCGTCGGCGTGGCGGTCATCGACTCCGGCATTCAGTTGAACGGTGATTTTTCCACCGTCAGTTTCTACGACTTCACCGGCGGACCCGCCGGCGGCCCCTACGACGACTACGGACACGGGACCCACGTCAGCGGACTCATTGCCAGCAAGGGCTCGCAGTCGCAGCAGACCTGCCTGGGCATCGCACCCCGCGTGAATCTCATCAGCCTCAAGGTGCTCGACGGCACGGGCGCGGGCGCCACGAGCACCGTGATCGACGCGCTGCAGTTCGCGACCGAGTACAAGGCGCAGCTGGGAATCGACGTCATCAACCTGTCGCTCGGCCACCCGATCCTGGAGCCGGCCGCCACCGACCCGCTGGTGCAGGCGGTCGAGGCCGCCGCGCGCGCCGGCATCGTCGTCGTCGCCTCGGCGGGAAACGTCGGCCGCAACATCGTGACCGGCGAGCCGGGCTACGCCGGCATTCTGAGCCCCGGCAACGCGCCGTCGGCGATCACCGCCGGCGCGCTCGATACGCGGGCGACGCCGTCGCGGGCCGACGACATCGTGCCTACCTACAGCTCACGCGGGCCGACGTGGTACGACGCCCAGGTCAAGCCGGATCTCGTCGCGCCGGGGCACAACCTCGTCTCCGACGCCGCGATCGGCAGCTCGCTCTACACGCAGTACCCGGACCGCCGCGTCGGCGGCAACGGCAACGGGAATGGCGCCCGGCTGTTCCGCCTGAGCGGCACGAGTATGGCCGCGGCGGTGACGACGGGCGTGGTCGCGCTCCTCGTCGAAGCGGCGCGCGGCGCGGGACTGGCGCCGTCGCCGCAGACGATCAAGGACGTGCTGGCCTACAGCGCGCTCCCGCTCGCCGCTGCGGATCCGCTGACGCAGGGGCACGGCGCGATCAACCCGTCCGGCGCGGCGGCGCTGATGACCGCCGTCGCTTCGGGCAACGCCGCCGTCCCGGATGCGGCGGCCACCCTCCCGTCGCCCGTGACCACCATCGCCGGTGAGAGCTGGACGTGGGGACAGACCGTCGTCTGGGGCAACACGGTGGTCTGGGGCAATACCGTCGTGTGGGGCAATACCGTTGTCTGGGGGAATACCGTCGTCTGGGGGAACACCGTGGTGTGGGGAAACACCGTGGTGTGGGGGAACACGGTGGTCTGGGGCAACTCCTTCAGTGGTATCCAAATCAATCAGCTGCGATGACTGGCGTCAGGGACTGCCGGAGCTGTCGGGCGAGCGCCTGACCCTCCGTGAGTTGCGGCACAGCGATGCCGAATCGCTGTACTCGGAGCTCGGCACGCCGGAAGTGCGGCGCTTCATGTGGGCGCCGCCGCCGAGCGCCGAGGCCTTCACGCAGTTCATCGACTGGGCGCACGCCGAGCGCGCGACCGGCAAATACGTCTGCTACGGCATCGTCCCCCGCGGAGAAACGCACGCGGCGGGCGTGTTCGAGCTGCGGCAGCTGCAGCCCGGATTCGTGCGGGGCGAGCTGGGCTTCGTCATGGCCTCCCGGCTGTGGGGGCGCGGCCTCTTTCCTGAAGGCTCGCGGCTGCTGCTCGACTTCGCCTACCGGGTGGTGAAGGTGCACCGCATCGAGGCGCGATCGGCCGTCGACAACGCGCGCGGCAACGCGGCGCTGCAGAAGCTGGGCGCGTGTCGGGAAGGGCGCTTACGCGCGGCGTTCTGGCGGGACGACCACTACGTCGATCAGTACCTGTGGTCGATTCTCGACACGGACTGGTGGGCGGAGAACCCTCAGCAGAGCGACAGGTAGCGGCCCGGTTTCCAGTCCTCGCGCGCGATGTCGTCGAGGGGCCCGCGGCGCGGCGCCACGGCCTGCGCGGACGGGCGCACGACTTCGCGCGGACCGAGCAGGTCGCGCACCGGCACGTCGAGCGCGCCGGCAATCCTCGCCACGTTCAACACGGAGATGTTGCGCAGGCCGCGTTCGACGCCCGACATGTAGGAGCGATCGATGTGCGCGAGCTCGGCGAGCGCTTCCTGCGAGAGGCCGCGCTCCCGCCGCAGCGACCTGATGGTGAGGCCGATGGTCCGCAACAGAGGATTGGTCGGTCGCGCCATGTGGTCACATTCTAGTCCCATCCCCTGAGGGTTCAACGGACGATCGTCCACAACGTCCGCATCACAATTCTGTCGCCGATAGTCTGTAGACCTACTACCCAAGCCTCCGCATAATCGCCGCGCTCTCCCTCGGGGCTCATGCGTTTTCGAAGCGGTTCTCAGCCGCACCGGTGGCGTTGCCGATGGTCCGTGGATCGCGCAGCGGACAGTCGCGACAATTGTCCTGCCCCCCGGCACCCTCGCCGCTCGAGCGTCATCGAGCGCGCTCCCATCGAGGCACTCATGTGGAACACGCGCCGTCGAGCGCACGCGGCAGAACGCGGCCTCACGCTGGTCGAGCTGATGATGGTGCTGGCGATCGGCATGCTCGTCATGGGCTTCGCCATCGGCGGCGTGCCGGCGATGCTCAAGACGTCGCGCGCCGACGGCGGCCTGGCCGAGCTCGCCTCGTCGTTGCGCGGCGCGCGCGAGTTGTCGATCAGCAACCGCCGCAACGTGCAGGTCACCTTCGGCGCCAATACGATCGCGATCACCCGCGTCGAGTACTGTCCCTCGTCCTGCACGGTCTCCACCTACGCCACGTTCCCCGGCTGCACGTCGACGTGCACCGCGAAGACCACCAGCATGCGGACGATCACGCTCGAAGGGCGGACCGGGTTTCAGCTCATCAGCGGGCTGCCGGACACGCCGGACGCGTTCGGCAACTCGACCGCGACCGCGGTCGGCAGCCTGGTCCCGGTGATGTTCACCACCGACGGATCGTTCATCAACGCCAACGGCGACGTCATCAATGGCTCGCTGTTCATCGCCATCCCCGGCGATCCGCTGAGCGCGCGCGCCATCACCATCTTCGGCGCCACCGGCGCGCTGCACCAGTGGAAGTGGAACGGCCGGGCATGGGTGGAGGCATGAGGGACATGACCGCGACCCCGAACGGCCAGTCCGGCTTCTCCCTGATCGAAACGATCATCGCCATGGGGATCCTGGCCACCGGTCTGCTCGGCCTGGCGGGCGTGTTCACGCTCGGCCTGACGCACATGGCGACGTCCTCGGCGAACCTCATCGCCCGCGAGAAGGCGCGCGAGGCGATCGAAAGCGTCCACACCGCGCGCGACACCCGCACGATCGTGTGGTGCCAGATCTACAACGTCGGCTCCATCCGCACCGGTGACTGCAGCGGCCAGCCGGCCGGCGTCTTTCTCGACGGCGAGCAGCCGATCAAGGACCCAGGCGACGACGGGCTCGTCAACACCGCCGACGACGGCGCCGTGTCGAAGCTGCCGGGCCCCGACGGCGTTCTCGGCACCGGCGACGACATCACGCTGTCGAACTTCACCCGCACGATCGTCATCACCAACGTCCTCGAAGGGACGACACCCAACGAAAACCTGAAGCAGATCGTCGTGACGATCAAGTACAACGTCGGGCCGATCAAGCGGACTTACACGCTCACCACCTACGTGTCGGCCATCTCATGAACGGCATTCCGACGCGGTGCCGGTCGTCCCGCCCGGCGGCGGGCTTCACCCTGATGGAAGTCATGATCACGATGGCGGTGACGCTGCTGATCATGGCCGGCACGCTCCGCGCGATGAACGACGCGCTGCGCGCCAGCGACGTCGCCCAGCTGACGACGAGCATGAACCAGGGGCTGCGCACCGCGATCGACATCATGGTCCGCGACATGCTCCAGGTCGGGCAGGGGCTGCCGTCGGGGCGGACGATCGACATCCCCAACGGCACCGGCGCGACCGCGGTGAAGATTCCGGGGGCGCCCGGCACGACGCGCACGCTGGCCGCCGGCGCCACCGAGATCACCGCCATCGTTCCCGGTCCCGGCCTGGGCCCGACGATCAACGGCGTCGCCACCGACGTGATCACGGTGATCCTCGCCGATGGCGCCTTTCTCAGCACGATCAGCGACTACGACGTCAACCTGACCAAAGTGTGCACCGCGACGCACACGATGACTGTCGACTCCGCCGTGGACATCAGCAACGGCGGCGCCGACGACCTGCACGTGGGCGACCTGATCATGCTGATGAAGGGCTCGGCCACGACCCTGGCCCAGATCACCGCCCTCGACGGCGTCCAGACGGCGACCTTCGCCGCCAACGACTCGCTCAATCTCAACCAGACGGCCGCGCCCAACGGCACGCTCAACGCGCTCGTCGCGGTGGCGCCGGCCGACACCTGCACGGCGACGAACTACCAGCCGACCACCGCCACGCGCATCCGCATGATCACCTACTACATCGACGCCGTGACCGATCCGTCGCGGCCGCGGCTGGTCCGCCGCGTCAACAACGGCAGCGCCACCGCCTACGACAACAACTCCGGCACGGCGCTGGCCTTCGACGTCGAGAACCTGCAGATCTCCTACGACCTCGTCGACGGCGTCAACAACCCGGCCGAGGTGAAGTTCACCGCGGCGGATCTCGCCGGCACCGGCCGCTGCAGCCCCAACCCCTGCTCCCCCAACCAGATTCGCAAGATCAACATCACGCTGTCGGGCCGCTCGCGCACGCCGCAGCGGCAGACGAAGCAGTACCTGCGCAACACGCTGACGACGCAGGTGAGCCTGCGCAGCATGTCGTTCATCGATCGCTATCGCTGAGGGAGCTATGACTACTCGACTCCGGGATCGCGAACGCGGCGTCTCGCTCGTCATCGTGCTGCTGGTCATGATGCTGCTGTCGGCGATCATGATCGGCTTTTTCGCCAACGTCATGGCCGACACGCGATCGAGCGGCGTCGACCGCGACGAGACGCAGGCCTACGCCGTCGCGCACGCCGGCATGGAAAAGCTGACGTCGGATCTCGCGGCCCTCTTCGGGAGCGACTATTCGCCGAGCGGCTCCCAGATCTCGGCGGTGGCCGCCAACGTGCCGGTGATGAGCGGCTTCACCTATAGCGATCCGGACGGCACCTCCGGCTACAAGATCCAGTTCACCGCCAAAGTGGGCGGCGTCAACACGCCGGTCTCGACGCCGACGACGGCGACTCCCGTGCCCGACGATCCGACGACCGGCACGACCATCGCCGCCGGACCGTACCAGGGGTTCAAGGGGCTGGTCACGCATTACAACATCATGGTCACGGCGCGCTCGTCGGGCGGCGCGGAAGTTCGAATGCGGCGCGAGCTGCAGACGGTCGCGGTGCCGGTGTTTCAGTTCGGCCTGTTCTCGGAGGGCAGCCTGTCGTTCCACGCCGGCAGCGACTACAGCTTCGGCGGGCGCGTCCATACCAACGGCAATCTCTACCTCGCATCCGGCTCCGGCGCGACGTTGACGTTGACCGACAAGGTCACGGCGGTTGGCGAAATCATCCGCCGCTATCTCGACAACGGCGAACCGTCGACGACGCGCTTCACCGGCACGGTGAACATGGCCAAGGGCACCGGGGTCTACCGCGCCCTCTCCGCGACAGCCAACAGCAACAAGGGCGAGGGCAGCCTCATCGGCGACCTCGGGTCCACGACCAACGAGCCGACCTGGACGAACCTGTCGGTCGGCACCTACAACGGCTACATCCGCAATGGACGGACCGGCGCGAAACGGCTCGACCTGCCCCTCGTTTCCGCGGGCGCGCAGCCGGTCGACCTGGTCCGCCGACCGCCGGCGGGCGAGAACACCGCCGCCCCGTTGATCTACCAGCAGCGCTACTTCAGCCAGGCCAGCCTGCGTATCCTGCTGTCCGACACCAAGGCCGACATCACCGGCCTGCCGACGGTGACCGCGTCGGATCCACTCTCGCTCGAGGCCGGCGGCGTCTACGGCACCTCGCCGGTCGCCGCGTCACTCGGCAGCAGCAACTACAAGTCGGCGCTCGGCACGTCGCTGCTCGGCGGCTACATCAAGATCGAGAAGCAGGACAGCAGCGGCACCTGGACCGACGTGACCGCCGAGATCCTTGGCCTCGGTATCAGCGCGCGCAACCTGTCGAACGGCATTTCCAACACCGCCGCGTCGGGCACCACCGCGCCCAATGCGGGCCAGAACACGACCGCGATCGGCTGTCTGCCGAAGGAGCCGCAAGTCAACGCGGTGATCCGGCTGCAGCGCGTCAAGGACGTGCCGTCCACCCACTCGGGCCCGACCGCGGTCGGCTTCAACTACGACTGCGCCTCGGCCGGCACGGTGGGTTCCACCTACGGCACCAGCGCGATGTCGCCGGTGTCGACCGATTACTGGCCGCTGGCGCTCTACGACACTCGCGAGGCTTTGCGCCGCGATGAAACGGCGCCCGGCAGCCTGTACCCGGCCGGCGTGATGTACTACGTCGAGCTCGACACCTACAACCTGGCGCGCTGGTTCCAGGGGACCATCGGCGCCACCGGCAGCTCGGCCAAGAACGACAACGGCGGCTACGTCGTGTACTTCTCGGATCGCCGCAACAACCGCAACTCCAACGCCGCCAACGCGACGCCGGATCCGCGCTTCGCCGCCAACGCCGAGACGGGCGAATACGGCTACGAGGACATCATCAACTTCACCACCGCCGGCGGCGCCGACGACGGCGTGCTCAACGCCACGTCGCGCGGCGAGAAGCCGGAAGACGTCAACGCCGACAGCGTGCTCGAAACCTACGGCAAGCTGCCCAACGACGGCCACGGCACCCACAACGACGTGTCGTCGATCGGCGCGAGCAGCCCCTTCGACTCGACGCTGCGCCCCACCACCGCCTTCGCCAACAGCGACAACAGCAAGCAGCAACTGCGCGGCAACCGGCCGCTGTTCTTCCGGCGCGCGCTCAAGCTCAGCGACGGCGACAGGCTGCGGACGAGCGGCCTCTCCGGCCTGACGATCGCCGCGGAGAACGCCGTCTACGTGCAGGGCAACTACAACTCGACGGCAACCGATACGCCCACCGAGACGCACATCGCCGCGGCGATCATCGCCGACTCGGTGACCACGCTGTCGAACGCCTGGAACGACATCACGTCGTTCAACACCGGGACGGACCACACGGCGATGCCCGCCACCGCCAGCGGCTACCGCTTCGCCCTGGTGATGGGCAAGTCCATCTCGTTCCTGCAGCCGACAGCCTGGACGTCGTTCGAGGCGGACTTCGGCAACGACGGCGGCGCCCATAACCTGATCCGCCTGCAGGAGGATTGGGGCGGGTCGACCATGTATTACCGCGGCTCGATGGTCAGCTTCTTCTTCAGCCGCCAGGCGACCGGCATCTACAAGTGCTGTAACTTCACCTACGGCGTTCCAACCCGCGTCTACAGCTTCGATACCGACTTTCTCCTGCCGACGGGGCTGCCCCCCGGCACGCCGATGTTCCGGGACGTCAACACCCTGACGTTCCGCCAGCTGCTGCGCCCGAACCAATAGCCGGCCGTTCAGACGCCGTGGCCGTAACCGGGCTCCTCGATCGTCTCCTGGCGGCCGCTGTCCTCCTCCGCGGCGTCGCGCGTCCGCATGCGCGCGTCGCCGTCCGCGTCGCCGGGCTCGTCCGCCGCGCGCGCGCTCCGCGGTGCCGGCGCTTCCATCTCGAATGGACTGACTCGCATCGTCTCCTCCTGAAAAAGCAAAAAGGCCATCACCGGTGAGGTGATGGCCTTTTGCTGAAACGTTGAATCGACCGGCTCTGGCTACATCACCCCGTGCGCGTCGGCAGGCAAATGCCGACGCTGATAAGGACGAGGCTGATGAGCAGGCCGCGGAACATGCCGGCGCCTATTATCCCATAACCGGCCGCGGCCGCCCTAACGGCAGCTCTCGGCGCACAGGGTCTTGCTGAAGAAGGGCAGGACGTGGTTCTGGAAGCGATCCGCGACGGCGCTGGTGTGCGTGCCGGGATAGATCTCGAAGGTGTTGGCGACGCCGTAGCGGTCGAGCACGTCGTGCAGCTTGCCCGCGTCCACGCGCAGGCCGTCCTGGTCGCCGACGTCCATCGAGATCGCCGTGTACTGCTTCAGGTTGCCGATGTACTGGTCGACGAACGCGAGGGGGGCGTTGGCCGCGAATTTGGCCAGCACGTCGGGCTGTGGCGCGCCGTCCTTGGTCGGCAGGTCCAGATAGAGCGGCGGGTTCTTCGGGTCGGGCGCCCATGCCGCGGCCGACGCGAGCGTCGCCTTCACCCCGAACGGCAGGTTG
>Ga0070683_100004898_pt1 | contig 11102 bp, 8 predicted proteins | sample KBSC713LmetaG_FD_64662 | JGI IMG/M metagenome (GOLD analysis project Ga0070683, IMG submission 64662) | Corn rhizosphere microbial communities from Kellogg Biological Station, Michigan, USA - KBS C7.1-3L metaG | ecosystem: Host-associated > Plants > Roots > Rhizosphere ...
CGCCGAGCCACACCTTGTGAAGCTCAACTCGCCGTCGGTCGGACTGTATTCGATGCTCCTCTCGAACAATGCATCCACCGGCGGCACCTGCTTCGGCGACTCGGGTGGACCGAATTTCCTTGGGTCGAGCATGGTCGTCGCCGGTGTGACGTCGTTCAGCCGGAACAACTACTGCACGGGAACCGGCGGCGTGTTCCGGTTGGATCGAAAAGAAGTTCTCGACTTCGTCAATCAGTGTCTGCACTAGCTCCCGCGGCAACCGATTGCACAACGGGCCGGCGACTTCGCCGGCCCGTTTTCTTGTTACAGAGCATCAGCGACGGCTCAGCTCATCGCCCGGTCATCGGGCTCGTGCTTTCGCGCGCGCTCGTTGCCGATCGGCTCGGCCGATTGGTGAATATCGATGGCCTCGCGGGGCGCGTGCTGTTCTCGATCGTGCTTCGCGAGGTCGTCTTGTGAGTCGAAGTGTGCGCCGCAGACGACGCAGTCATACTCGTGGGTGTGGTCCATTGGCTTGGCCTCCTGGTTGGCGGATTGATCGGCATTTGACGTGCCGGGCCGACTGTTGACCCGGAGGTCATCCCGAGCGGTGGGCTCATCTCGACGCGGGTCATCCCGAGCGGTGGGCTCAGCTCGACGTGGGTCATCCCGAGCGAAGCGAGGGATCGCTTTCCAGCCAAGAATCTCCGGCCTTACGAAAACAGTTCAACCCTCGTCTGGCGCGCGGAGGGACGAAGCGGAAGGTTCCGGTCGGAACTCGAAAACGCTTCCCCAACACCCTGCACAATGATCCGCACCGCGCCGCTCTTCCTCGCGCTCGCCATTGGCGTCAGCCGACAGCCGACGACCATCGCGGGAGTCGTATTCGAAGACTCTAATGGCAACGGCATTCGCGACTCGGGTGAACGCGGGATCGCCAACGTTGCCGTCTCGAATCAGGACACCGTTGTCGTCACCGACGCCTCCGGTGCGTTTCGGCTGAATTCCCGCGGAACCGGTGTGGTCTTCGTCTCGACACCGAACGACTATCGCGCCGTCGGAAATTTCTGGCGCGATGTGAGCAGCTCGGCGCCGCTGGCGTTCGGACTCGCGCGGCTTCCACAGGGCAGCGGCTTCACCTTCATGCACGCATCCGACACGCACATCTCGCAGGCCTCACTCGCACGAACGCAACGCCTCCGCGCCGTGGTCGATTCCGTCCATCCGGATCTGCTCATCATCACGGGCGATCTCGTGCGCGATGCCCTTCGCGTCGGCGAGGCTGAAGCGACAGGCTACTACCAGATGTTCGCGAAGGAAGCGTCCGCGTTCAAAGAGCCGGTCTTCACCGTGCCCGGCAACCACGAGAATTTCGGGATCGAGCGCGACACGTCACACGTCAGCGCGTCGCATCCTTTATATGGCCGCGGGATGTACCATCATTTCTTCGGGCCAGACTACTACTCCTTCACGCGCGGGGGTGTGCATTTCGTCGGCCTGAACACCGTCGACATCGACGACCAACATTATTACGGGCACGTGGACAGTCTGCAGCTCGCGTGGCTCGCGCGCGATCTCGCGCTGGTTCCAGCGAACATGCCGGTCGTGACATTCGACCACATTCCATTCTTCTCGACGTTCGAAGGAATCAGCGGCTATACCGACGGACCGCCCGCGCCGTCGTTGATCACGATCCGCGGAAAGACTTCGTATCGCCACACCGTCTCGAACGCGGCCGAAGTTCTCGCCGTCCTTCGGAAGAAGAATCACGTCCTCGCGCTCGGCGGACACATTCACGGGACCGAGAAGATCGAGTACGAAATCTCCGGCGTGAAAACGCGCTTCAATCAGATCTCGGCGACGATCGCCGGGCCGAGAGGTGCGGGGTTGCAGTTCACCTCAGGAGTCGAGCTGTATCACGTGGACGGCGGGGCCATCGATGCCGGAAGGTTCATTTCGCTCGAGTGGGGCGTTCAGCCCGACCAGCGAACGGGCAAACCGTAGTCCGAGTCGGTGGCCGGTTTGCCGGTCAGCCGGGGCGCCGGCATGAATCCGTCTCGCACGCCGGCACTCGGCTCCGAACCATCAAATACAATCCGATCAGAGACGCGAGCGAGAAGGCCAGGAACAACCACGCCCGGTACGCGGCGAGCACGCCGCCGATCACCGTTCCGCCAAGAAGAAAAAGAATCATCACGACGTGACACGGACACGTCAGCATGAAGAGCCACGCACCGAGCTTGTTCTGCGGCGTCATTTCTCGAAACAGAAAGGCGCGGATCGAACCGGTCGTCATCAGTCGAGCACCTCGGCGAAGTAGTCGTTCAAGTCGATGACGAGCGGCTCGGTCGCCCGTTCACAGTTCCATTCTATGGTCGTATCCAGCACCTCGACGCGTAGGTCGGACGGGATCGACCGCTCGATTGTGCGTGCGTCCAGGTCCACGATCCAATACTCGACGCCTTCGTTGCGGAATAGACCTCGTTTTGCCACGCGGTCCGCCCGGGCGGTCGACGGCGACAGGACCTCGATGGCAAGAAGTAAACAGTCAGCTTCGGCGAAGTCTTTCGGGCGCTTGCCGTCTATGCGCGGAACCACAAGTACGTCGGGCTGAACCAGTCGCGTCTTGGAAAACTCGACGTCTGCTGGAGCCACGAGCACCGCCGCGAGACGATTGTGCGACAGGTAAGCGCGCAATCGGACCGCGATTTCGAGAACTGCGACCTGATGCCGATACGTTGGGGAAGGCGTCACGAATAACTCGCCGTCGATGATCTCGTACCGGTTGCCGTCCTCCGGGAGATCTTCGAGATCCTCAACGGTCCATTGGCGCCTGAGCGTAGGCATAGACATACGATAGGTTCTCCCGCGCCGAGTGGGCAAGCGATCATGCGGGAGTGTAGGGCGGACGGGGCAGTGGAGTGTCACCCAAATCACGCGGCGAGAATGATTTAACCCCGGAACCTTGCGTGATCGATGGGGTTGTGACAAATAACGTTTCTTGCCGTCATGGCTCTGACGGGTGAGTTGTTTTTGCGTGTGTTTTTGAGGAGCTGGGATGATGCCTGATCGAACGGTTCAAGGGTTCATAGTTGCCGCGGCCGCCGCCCTTGTGGTTGGGGGGCAGGTTTGGGGCAACAAGGATAAAGCGGGACCGGTTATCACGGCCGCGTCCGCCCTGATTCGCGGCGATTCGTCAACGGACTCGGCCTTAACAACCACTGCTTCCCCCCTCGCCAAGACGACGAACGCCGCACTCGCCAAGCTGTCGTCCGCTGTAAAGCCGCTGAGCCATCCGAAAGCCCTCGCGACCGCCTTCAATAGCTACTTCGCATTCAAGGCCGCTCACCCCGACGAAGTCCGCAAGCCATACCTGTATTTCGTCGACTACGGCCTCCCGAGCACCGAGCCGCGCGGCTACGTGTTCGATATGAATTCTCTAAAGATCGTCGACGGGCCGTTCACGGTCGCGCACGGTCGCGGTTCCTCGACCTCCAAGTACGGCATTCCGACGACGTTCTCGAACGCACTCGGCAGCATGGCCACCTCGCTCGGGCTCTACCTGACCGAGGCGACCTACAAGTTCCGCGGCAACAGCGGCGGCCGGCACTACAGCTCGATCGGGATGCGCCTCCAGGGCGTCATGAGCGGCTTCAACGACATGGCGCTCGCGCGCGGAGTCGTCGCGCACGGAGCTCCGTACGTCACCGCGTCGAAAGCCGGACGCAGCGAAGGTTGCCCGGCGATGGAGCAGGGCCGCGCGAAGAAGCTTCTCCCGAAGCTCGCCGACGGCGCGATGGTCTTCCTCTTCGCGCCAGAAAAGAGTCTGCTGACCGCCGATCTTCAGTAAGCCGGTTCGCCGGCACTGAAACCAAAGCAGGACTCGGAGCGGTATGGTGCCCGATGCCTGCGTCGCTCTTGTTGCTGAGGCTCGTCGTCGCGCTCGGACTCGGTTCGGGCGTTGCGCTTGCGTACTACGAGCCGCGGTGGCCCCTCCTCGGATATTGGCTGCTTCTTTCCGTCGGACTCGGCATCGCCGTGTCGACGACTCGAGCACTCGCGGGACTCGGACGACGCGGGAAATGGCTCCTCGCCATCAACGGCGCGATCGTCGCCTTTGCCCTCGCAACCACGCAGATCGCCGCTCGCCGGGCAATCTCGTCGACGCATCTCGAGTATCGCGGCGTTCATCTCGTCGCCGTCGATTCGTTCACGGTTGGCGCTGGTGACGTAGGCGCCGACGTTCGCCTCCAGACCGTCGCTACCGCGACTCCCTGGTCGATTCGCGTCGCGAAGGCGGGAACTGGATGGACCGTCGAACCGCGAGCCGGCATCGAACAGCTTCGCGTCGGTCCGGTTCGGTCAAACGGGGACGCGCGAAACTTCAGCGTCTCGCAGTCGGCGATTCTCTCAAACGAGGGCGATTGGATCGCGGTCGTTGATCCCGCCGGTGTCGTTCTCGATACGCTCCGACTCGCGTCCGGATCGATCGAGTCTTCACGCAAGAACACCTTCCTGCTGCATCCAGTCAGCGGAACACTCGTCTCGAGATACCGGCGTGGGCTCAGAGCCGGCGTTTCGGTCTCCGCGCTCGACGGAAACCGAGCCAGCTCGTCGGCGTACGAGCGGTTCATCCGCATTCAAGAACTCTCATCAGGTGACGCCGTCAATGGGACGGCGCCGTCGATCATCGACCGCGCCGCGTGGTCGCTACCGCTGGTCCCCGATCGCTGGCTTCCGACGCGGCCGCTGCTGATTTCTGCGTCGCCGCCGTTCGAGATTCGCGGACCCCACACCGAAAAGGGACTGATCTCGTTCGCGGATTCCGCTCGCGTCGAAGTTCGAAGCGCCGGAGTGACGTGGGACTTCGAGCTCCGCGGTCGCCGTCGAGAACCGAGCGCCGATGTCGGTCTCGATCTCCTGTTCGTTCGAAATCCGCGAGCGCTCGACACGCCACTTCCGGCGGGAGAGAGCTGTCGGCCGGGCGTCGCGTGCGGCGCAATATCGCTACGACGGCTGCCGCCGCCCGTCGCGCACGTCGCCCTCGACTTCGCCGGCTTCGACCCGTCGCGTTACGGCATGGTCGGCCGCGTTCAGCAAGACGAACACGGATTCACTGTCGTTCTCCCGCGGCAGTCCTATCGCGTCGAACGCGGCGCGCCGAGGCCGGTCGCCATTCCAGTGACGGCGCTGTCGGAGATGGCGATCAACGCGCGCGAGTCACGTGCGCCGAGTCACTACTGGTTGTTGCTGTCCGCGTCGGGGACGTTCGGCGACGACATGCCGACCATCGCACTGATCAGTCTCGGGCTCGCGTTCTTACTTGCCGCGATCTACTACGGCGTGCGTGCGGCGATGCCCGAGGCGTCGCTCATCGGAAGCAGCGACGAACGATGGCTGAGTCTCGGCATTTCCGCTGTGCTCGCACTCTTGTTGACGAGAATTATCATCGGAGCTCGGGTCGCGTTCTTCGCGCCGTTCCTCCGGCGAAGCATCGAAACGGCAGTCGGGATGTGGGTCGCGATCGCGATCGTCGCGGTGGGATTGCTGTCGTGGTCCGCGTGGGTGCCGGCGCTGCTATCGAGCGCGCGGAACGCATTGAGCGGGCAGGTTGCCCTCGATCGAATCGCGAAGTCGCTCGTTCGGATGCCGGCTTCATTGTGGTCGACCGCGACCTCGTCACGTGCGCGAGTGCCGGCGCTGCTGACCTTGATCGCACTGGCGTTGCTCGGAGCGGCGACGCGCGCGGCAGTGATAAGTGGACTGATCGCGGGTATCGTAGTCCTGCTCGCGTGGGTGTGTCTAGCGTGGGTCGCGGCGTTCGCCGGTCCGTATTTCGAGACGTTCGAGCGAGGTGCGTGGAGCGTCGTCGAACAGCTCGCTCCTCCGAATCGAATCGCGTCGAGCGCAGGTGTCCGCCGAACGGGGATGCGGGGTCGGTTCGACGCGTGGGTCGCGCGCGCGCCCGAGCTTCCGATGATTCTCGCATGCTTGGCTGCGGAGTTTGCGCTGATCCCGAGTCTCACCGGCGTGATGGCGGCAGCAGCGGCATTCACGATTCTCTCATCGCCCTTCGTCATGCGCGTGCGCCGGGAGAGCGGGGTGATACTGAAACTTCCGGACTACTGGAGCGCCACACTTGGCGCGGCGGTCTTCACGTTAGCGATCTCCGGCTTGAGGCTCGCCAGCGAGAATGGATCCATGGCGGCGTTCGTCATGATCGTGTTCGTGGCGCTCGCGTGTGTTCGAATCGGGCGCGGCGTTGGTTCACGCATCGATACAGCGGCGCGCCGAACGGCCGACGCGCCGGTCGATCGGACCGAGGTTCTTGTTTCGTCGGCATTGCTGGTCGCTCCGCTCGTCCTGCTCGCGCCGCTGACCATCATCGACATGGGTCTCTTCCTCGTCGTCGTCGTTCCGGTCGGCTTCGCGACGCTGCTTGCGGCTGGCCGGCGCGTTGCCGGTTGGCGATCAGCGATTCCGGGGCTCGCGTTCATCGGTCTCTTTGGCGTTCTCGCGCCGCGCGTCTTATTTCCGTCAGTGAACGCGATTCGCGCTGCCGATAGCCACGCGGCGAAAGCAGCTGCATTCGAGCGAATGACGCACGTCTTCGGCGCTCGTGTTCCGTTCGTCGCGACGTCGATGGATCGCGTTGCCGCTCGCTCCGTGGCGACGGCTGATCGTCCGCTCGCTGAGGAACTGCTGATCTCAGCTCGACCCGGCGGCGCGCGGGATCTGCTCATTCCCTCGATCGAACAGATCTGGGGCGGAACGACCTACGCGAGCGCGGGATTTTGGGGCAGCGGACTGGGACAAGCAGTTGTCGGCGGACGTGGTGTCGCCGAACCGGTGTCGTACGCCGAGAACACTTTCTCCGTGTTCGTGCTGGCCGAGCACGGCGCATTTGGCGGAATGCTCGTTCTCGGTTTGTATCTCCTCCTGACGATCGCCGTCGGCAGCACGGCGATGATCGGTCCGGGCGAGACCCCGGCCGCATATCGCGCGAGTCGCGCGTTGTTCCTCGTCGCGACGCTCATCGTCGCGATTCCCGCGGCGTACGTCGCACTCTCGAACCTCGGCGTCGTCCCGATTACTGGCCAGAACATGCCGTTCCTCGGCCTCAATGCGTGGAGCGATGTAGCGATCTGCGCTGGCGTCATTGGAATTTTCATAACGGGCGCGATTCGTCGCTCGCATGAGGCCGCGCGATGACGGCGCCTGGGAGGCCGGCCGATCTCATGTCACGGCTGAGAGCGAATCCGCTCGAGTGCTCGCTGCTCGTTGTCGCGTTCTTTGCGATCGGCTTCGCGATGTTCAAGACAGTCCGCGTCGCGATGAGCGGTGATCGCACGCAGGATCTGACCTTTGCCGGTACCACCGCCGAACTTGGAAAGACGTTGACCAACAACGGACCGTCGCGGGTCGGGCGTCTCGAGCATGCGAGGATCGTCGTCGGATCCGATACCGTTGTTGCCGATACGATTGTCGTGACCGCCGACTCCGTGAGCGAACCAGCGTTCGCCGCCGGCGGTTTTCTGCGAGACCAAGTCACGATCTACAACGACGACGCGATTCGCGGTGCGCTGATGGATGCACAGAGTGCGAAGCCGACGCGTGCTCGCAACGAAGGACGATCGTTGCTTCGCACGGCGTGGAATGATGAGGGAACTCGAATTCTCTCAGATCGGCCAAATCCGTTTGGGCTCGCGATTCGGTCGCCATACGCGGAAGGTTCCTGGCGCGACGTCCGCACAACCGACTGGCGGAGCAGTCCCGGGTTGCTGGGCTACGACGGGGAAGTGTCCCTGCCGGTCGAGCTCAAAGGCGGCGTTTTTCACGCGCGCCTCAACGGCCGTGACTGCGACGTCAGTCGCGAAGTGCCGCAATTCTACATGTATTGCCAGAGCGCGCTCGCGTCGGGCGTAAATCGTTTCTACGATTTCGGGTTCGAGATTCGCCCCGGCGCGAATGGGGGCGCGTTCGGCAACGCCGGTCCGTATCGACAGCGCAGCGTTTGGATGAATGGAAAAGCGGTAGATCTCGGCCAACGTCCCGTTTCCGGCGGCGATGTGTTCGAAACGCAGGCGCTCGGACCATTCATTCTCTCCGCGGCAGATTGGGGGACGCTCGCGTCCGAGCAGTGGATCAACGGTCGTCGCCTCTTCGCGAATCCGCGATTGGGAACGTTGAGCTTCTTCGCCGCGGCCGGTCGATCGACGCTGACCGAAAAAACTGGAACCGGTCCGCTCACGCTGAGCTTCAACGCCGCGATGGCGACGGATCTCGATCGCGAAGCGCGCCGGTTCATGACGGCGCATGAAGACATCCTGTCGCGACTCGCCGTCGTTGTGCTCGACGCAAAGAGTGGTGAAGTGAAAGCGATCGCCGAGCCGGCAAGAGAACGCGACGACGAACCGCTCATCAGCTTCGAGCCGATTCTCGTCGGGTCCGTGGTGAAGCCGCTCGTTGCATCGGCCATTCTCGCGAGACACGCCGGCCTCGCCGAGCTGCGAGTTCCGTACGCGGGCGACACCGTGCGAAACGTCGCCGGCGTACAGCTCCGAAAGGGATTCGCGAATGAAGCGAATGGGTGCAGTGCCGAGATCGGATTCAGCGATTTCATCCGTTGCTCGAGCAATCAGTATGCGGCGGAGCTCGTGCTTCGCTCTCTGCAAGAAGACGGTTGGACGAAAGGATCGGTCGTTCCACGCGCGACGCTCGAGCAGTCGGCGATTGCGACCGGCATGGCGGAAGTGTTCGACGTCGACGCGTACGCGAACCGCACGCCGGGACGCCTCGCGCTCTATTGGAGCGGCGACAGCTCTGTTGTTGCGAGCGCGTCGTCGGCGACGACGGACCGGAGTCTCATTCCGTACGAGTCGCGTCCATGGATTCTGTTTCCAGACTCCGCGGGAACGCCGGCTGATCTTCTCGCACGGTATGCGTTCGGCGGCTGGGAGAATCGCTGGACGTTGCTCGGCATCGCGCAGGCGTATGCGCGCATTGCGACGGGAAGAAACGTGCAGGCGACCTTCCTTCACAAAGACGGTCGTCCGAAACCGTTCCCGGACGCTTCACCCGCTGTGGAAGCTGCGTTTTCCAGAGTGCGAGACGCTTTGCGCGAAGTCCCCGTGAATGGGACCGCCGCGGGACTGGCGGAACGCCTCCGCTCGGCGACGCGTGATTCGGTGGTGGTCCTCGCGAAAACCGGAACGCTGAACGAACGCGCGGCTGGCGGCAAACTCAAAACGCTTGCGGTTGCTGTCGGCCGTCCCGATGGAAAGGGAAAAGACGCTAAGCTCGCGTGCGGGCTCGTCACGGTGATGTATTTCGAGTTTGCTGATGACAAGCGCGCGAAAGCCGGCCGTCCGGCTCTGCCCAGAATCCATCGTGACTTCGCCGAGTCCGCGCTGGCCGATGTGTTCGCGCGTCATTGGGCGAGCGTCTCCGGATGCAACGACCAGGGCTCGGGCAACATTCCGCTGACCGTCGCGAAACGGTGAGAACATGAGACGGCACGCCTGGCTTTTCCTTCTCGCGTTTGTTCCGTCGGCGGTCGGCGTCGCGATTCTTGCCAGCCGGCAGAGACCAGATCTCGCCCTCGCGGTCGGCGCCGGTGGTCTGCTCTTGCAGTGGTTGTTGTCGCGAAATACCGACCAAGACGCCGAGGTTGCAGACTCGAGCTACTTCTTCGGGTTCTTGCTGACGCTCGTCTTCCTCGCGTCGGGGCTCGCGCGACTCGGCGACTCGACGGCAGGTGGGCCGACGATCGTCTTCGGATTCTTGAAGGATCTTGGCGCCGGTCTCGCGCTCACGGTTCTCGGGCTTCTCATCAGACAGGTTCGGACTCTCGCGAACGCCGAGCGTCCTGCTGCGACACCGGCCGATTCGCTCAGCGAAGCGCAGCGTGACCTCGCGCAAGCGATGCGTGTTCTCATTCGTGCGCTCGACGCTCGGCCGCAGGAAGTTGCGGCGCGGGAGCTCGAGGACGCGCGCGCGCACGCGCGTGCGGCGACCGAAGGGCTCGAGCGAAACGTCGTTCTGGCCGCCGAGCGCATCGAGTCATCGCTTCGCCGACTCGAAGAGACGACGACAACCGTCACCGCTGGTCTAATGCGGGCGAGCAGCGGACTCGGCGACGCCTTGACGACGAACGTCGAGCGAATTCAGATCGAGGTGACGTCGGCGCTCAACGCGCTCGAGGCTCAGCGAAAGCAAATCGAACAGTCGGTCCGGGACGCACGCGCAACGAGCGAAGAAACGCAGCGACAGCTCGCTGAGCAGATGCAGTCGCACGTCAAGGCGCTGACGTCGCTCTCGGCGTCAAGCACGGCGTTCTTCGAGCTTGCGGATCGGGTGAAGACTGAAGTCGTCTCATTGCCGAATCCCGCCGAGCGACTCGTCGGTTTGTGGGACGGCGTGAAGGCGCTGGAGTCGAACTTGAGTGCGTCGATCAGCGGAGCGACCGAACAACTCGCGACGCTCACGAAGCGAAGCGCCGATCTCTCGAACTCACTCGTACGACTCGAAAAAAGCAGCAACGTTGCCGCGAACGCGGTCGAGCAGGGTGGTGCGGAGCTCGGCGATTCTTTGCGACGTGAGCTCGCGCAGATGAATCGTGTCCTCGACGAGTACACGAGACTCTTCGATCGAAATCTTGCAGCGATGGACGCGCGATGACGCGTCGATTCACGGTCATGGGATTCACGGAGGCCGAGCTTGGCTTCGTGCTCGCGGCCGTGTTCGCGGCTCTCGCAGTGTCGGGATTGTCAGCACAGCCAAAGGAGAACCTCGCCGCGAAGAACGACACGCTCGCCCATCGCGTCGACAGCCTTACCCACACGGCCGATAGCGTTGCCGCGGCATTCGCGGCGTTCCGCGACAGCATTCACAAGAAGTCGAACAAGACGCCGCGGTGTTCGGAAAAAGGCGAATCGGCGGACGCGATCGCCGAGTTCAGAGTGCTCGGTCGCGATTCGTACGAGTTTCATGGGGAACGTTTGACCTTCCGGAATATCGAAACACGATTCGCCGCGCAGATCGCGCGATCGGCGGAGCTGGGTTGTCACTATCTCGTTCGTACGATCGCGACACGCGGTGTGGATGGCCCCGATCACTCGGCG
>Ga0070683_100004901_pt1 | contig 11096 bp, 8 predicted proteins | sample KBSC713LmetaG_FD_64662 | JGI IMG/M metagenome (GOLD analysis project Ga0070683, IMG submission 64662) | Corn rhizosphere microbial communities from Kellogg Biological Station, Michigan, USA - KBS C7.1-3L metaG | ecosystem: Host-associated > Plants > Roots > Rhizosphere ...
GTGCCGATCGGCTCCGCGCGGGCCGGCCGTCAGGAACCGCAGTCGCTGGTCCAGGCCGGCCTCCAGACCGTCCAGGCCGAGCGCCGCGAACCGGGCGGCGGCCAGCTCGATGGCCAGCGCAATGCCGTCCAGCGCCCGGCACAGTGCCGCCACGCGCGTGGCGTCGAGCGGGGAGGCATCCGCCGTCGCCGCCGAGACCCGGGCGGTGAACAGATCGACGGCGTCCCCGCCGGACAGCCCGGGCACGACGTACAGGTGCTCGTACGGCAGCAGGAGCCGCGTCCGGCTCGTCGCCAGCACGGTCACGCCCGGGCAGCCGGCGATGATCCGCTCGACGCAGGTGCGGACGCCGTCGAGCACATGTTCGCAGTTGTCGAGGACGAGCAGCGCGTCCCGCTCGGCGAGCGACGCCACCAGCGCGTGCGAGACCGACGTGATCCGCTGCTCGGGTACCCCGACCGTCTCGGCGACCGTGGCGGTGACCAGCGCCGGGTCGGTCAGGTGGACGAGGTCGACGAACCATACGCCGTCGCGGCGGGCCGGGGCCACGTCGGCGGCCACGCTCAGCGCCAGCCGGGTCTTGCCGATCCCGCCCGGACCGGTCGCGGTCACCATGCGGTGCTCCGTGAGCGCCGCGGCCAGCGAGGTCCGCTCGTCGCTACGGCCGATGAACGGCGTCACCGGCATCGGCAGCCGGCGCGGGCCGGACCGGACCAGCAGGTCGGCCCGCGTCTCGGCGTGCCGCGCCAGGCTGCGCCGATCGGGGAGCTGCAGCTTGCGCAGCATCGCGGAGACGTGGCTCTCGACAGTACGCGGGGAAATAACCAATTCGTCGGCAATCTGGGCATTCGTCAGGTGCCGGGCGACCAGGGCGAGAACCTCGGCCTCCCGGGCCGTCAACTCGGTGTCCGGACCGACGGTCGTCACCGGATCAGTGTGGAGCACGCAGGTCACGGATCCGTAGTGAGCACGGATGTGCCGGCCGGCCGGCCCGGCGAACCTCGACGCATGACTGCTACCGAAAACGCGACCCGCAACGGCGTCGACACCGCCACCCTGTTCGCCACGCTCGACGCCGTGAAGGGCGACCCCGACCTCGCCAAGTTTCAGTTCCGCGCCACCAACCAGTGGCTGTCCGGCACGCACAACCGGTCGACGATCCACGGGTACCACGGTGCCAAGCAGGACCTGACCCACCGCGAGCCGTTCACCTTCGAGGCCGACCATCCGCCGGTGCTGGTCGGGTCGGACCAGGGGCCGACCCCGGTCGAGTACCTGCTGCACGCGCTGGCCGCGTGCCTGACCGCGGGCATCGCCAACATCGCTGCGGCCCGCGGCGTCACCCTCACCGAGGTCTCCTCCACCGTCGAGGGCGACATCGACCTGCTCGGCATCCTCGGGCTGTCCGACGAGGTCCGCAACGGCTACCAGCAGATCCGGGTGAGCTTCGTCCTGCGCGGCGACAGCCCGGAGAAGCTGCGCTCGGTCGTCGAGCAGTCGCGCCGCCGCTCGGCCGTGTTCGACGTCATCACCAACGGCGTGCCGGTGTCGATCGACGTCGACGCCGGATGACGATGGCGGCCCCGCCGGCGCTCGGGCGTGATGCCGAGCGCCGGTGGACGTCTGGGAGCCACCATGCGCAGCACCGACACCCTCATTCTCGGCGCCGGCCAGGCCGGCCTGGCCGCCAGCCGCTGCCTCACCGACCGCGGCCACGACCATGTCGTGCTCGAACGCGCCCAGATCGGGCAGCGCTGGCGCACCGGCGTCTGGGACTCCCTGCACCTGCTGACCCCGAACTGGCTCAACGCCCTGCCCGGCCGGCCGTACCGCGGGCCGGACCCGGACGGCTTCGCCGCCGCCGGGGAGTTCGCGGATCACCTCGTCGACTACGCGCGGTCGTCCGGCGCCCCGGTCGTGGAGCAGGCACCGGTCAAAAGGTTGGACCGGCGAGGTGGCCGGTTCGAGGTCACCACCGACGCCGGCGTCTGGCGGTCCGGCACCGTCATCATCGCGACCGGCTGGTGTGACCGCCCGGCCGTGCCGGCCCTGGCGACGGGACTGGCCGCCGGGATCCACCAGGTGACGCCGGACGAGTACCGCAACCCGGGCGCGCTGCCGAGCGGTGGCGTGCTGGTCGTCGGTGCATCGGCGACCGGCGTCCAGATCGCCGACGAACTCGCCGCGGCCGGGCGCGAGGTGACCATCGCCGTCGGCCGGCACACGCGGCTGCCCCGCACATACCGCGGCCGGGACATCTACTGGTGGCTCCAGCGCCTCGGCCACCTCGACAAGACGATCGACGAGATGCCCGACCGCGCGCTGGCCCGCCGCGAGCCGTCTGCGCAGCTCGTCGGCCGGCCCGACCGGCGCGCGGTCGACCTGAGCACCCTGCAAGCCGCGGGGGTGCGGCTGGTCGGCCGGGTGATCGCCGCCGACGGCTTTCGCGTGCGGCTCGCACCCGACCTGGCGGCCACCATGGCGGCGGCGGAGGCGCGGCTGCGACGGCTGCTCGGGCGCATCGACGAGGTCGCCGGCACGCACCCCGACGTAAGGCAACGGCCGGCAACCGTGCCGCACAGCAAGAGCGAACTCGACTTGCGAACGGCCGGCATCACCACGGTCGTATGGGCCACCGGCCACCGCCGCTCGTACCCCTGGCTCACGCTGCCCGGCGTCCTCGACCGGCACGGCGAGATCCGCCAGCACCGCGGCCACACCCCGCTGCCCGGCCTATATGTGCTCGGCCAGCGGTTCCAGCACCGGCGCGGCTCGCACCTCATCGGCGGGGTCGGCCGGGACGCGGCGGCCGTCGCCGACCACGTCACCGGAGGAAGGACAGGACCATGGATACCGCGTACGACGTCGTAGTCGTCGGTGCCCGCGCGGCCGGAGCCGGGACCGCTCTCCTGCTCGCCCGCGCCGGGCTGCGGGTGCTCGTCGTGGACCGCGGCCGGTACGGCAGCGACACGCTCTCCACGCATGCCCTCATGCGCGGCGGCGTCCGGCAGCTGTCCCGCTGGGGCCTCCTCGACCGCGTCATCGCCGCCGGGACGCCGCCGGTCCACCGCACGACGTTTCGCTACGCCGATGCCGTCGTGCCGATCGTCATCAAGCCGTCGCCCGGCGTCGACGCCCTGTACGCGCCGCGGCGCACGGTCCTCGACCCGATCCTCGTCGACGCGGCCGTCGCCGCCGGTGCCGAGGTGCGTTACGGCGTCGCCGTGACCGACGTCGAGCGGGATCGCCACGGGACGGTCACCGGCATTGCCGCGCGGACCCGGGACCGGCGGCCGTTCCCGGTAAGAGCCCGCATCGTCGTCGGGGCCGACGGGCTCCGCTCGACCGTCGCCGAGCGGGTCCAGGCGCCGTTCGAGCGAATTGGCGAGTCGGTCGCCGCCACCACCTACGGCTACTGGTCGGGCCTTTCGACCGACGGGTACGAGTGGAACTTCCTCCCCAACGCCGCGTCCGGCGTCGTCCCGACGAACGGCGGGCAGGCCTGCGTGTACGTCAGCCGGCGCGGCCGGACGCCGTTCATGACAGTCCTGCGGGAGTCCTCGCCCGAACTGGCCGCCCGACTCGCCGCCGCCACCGCGCCACGGGTACTGCGCACCTTCACCGGTCGGCCCGGCCACCTCCGGCGGCCCTGGGGACCCGGCTGGGCACTGGTCGGCGACGCCGGCTACTTCAAGGATCCGCTGACCGCGCACGGGTTGACCGACGCGCTCCGCGACGCCGAACTGCTCGCCCGCGCGATCGTCGCGGTCGTCGTCGACGGGGCCGACGAGCGCGAAGCGCTTGCCGGGTATCAGCGCACCCGCGACGCGCTGTCCGCCGAGTTCTTTGCGCTCACGGATGTGATCGCCGGCCACCGGTGGACGGACGAGGAGATTCCCGTCCTGCTCAAGCGGCTCAGCGCCGCGATGAGCGAAGAGGCCTCAGAACTCGACCGGTGGGGCGTTGTGCGGGGTGATGACCTGGATGGCCGACCGGTTGGTGCGGACCGGTCCGGGTAGCGCGCCTGCGCCTGGCGCTGACCGACGGCTGGGCGGTCGAGCGGTTCGAAGAGGCGCTGAACGCTCAGGCGAGCCGGCGGCGCTAGGTTTGACTGCGTGACGTCCGTACCGCTTTCCGTCCTTGACCTGGCCCCGGTCGCCGAGGGTGCCGACAACGGGGCCGCGCTGGCCAACACGACCGCGCTCGCGAAGCGCGTCGAGGAGCTCGGCTACCACCGGCTGTGGGTCGCCGAGCACCACAACATGCCGGGGATCGCCAGCTCGGCACCGGCCGTCCTGCTGGCCCACCTCGCCGCGGCGACCTCGACGATCCGGCTCGGCTCGGGTGGCGTGATGCTGCCCAACCATGCGCCGTTGGTGGTGGCCGAGCAGTTCGGGACGCTCGTCGCGCTGCACCCTGGTCGGATCGACCTGGGTATCGGGCGGGCGCCGGGCACGGACCAACTCACCGCGCTCGCGCTGCGGCGCAGTGTCGAGGCGCTCTCGGCCGACGACTTCCCGCAAGAGCTCGGGCGGCTGATCGGCTACTTCGAGGCCGGGACCGGCACGCCGCGGGTGATCGCGGTGCCCGGCCGGGGCGATGCGCCGGCGATCTGGCTCCTCGGCTCGAGCGACTTCAGCGCCCGGCTGGCCGGGCACCTGGGCCTGCCGTTCTCCTTCGCGCACCACTTCAGCTCGGCCAACACCGATCTCGCGCTCGCGCTGTATCGGCAGGAGTTCCGCCCGTCGCAATGGCTGTCCGAGCCGTATGCGATGGTCGCCGTCAACGCGATCTGCGCGGACACCGACGAGCAGGCCAAATGGCTGGCCGGGCCGTCGACGCTGTCGTTCCTGCGGCTGCGCCAGGGCCGGCCGGGTCGGCTGCCGTCGCCCGAAGACGCGGCGGCCTACCAGTACACGGACATCGAGAAAGCGTTCGTCGAGCAGCGCTGGACCGGGCAGGCGCTCGGCTCGCCGGAGACGGTGACCGGGCAGCTCAGCGCCCTGCTGGAGCGGACCGCGGCCGACGAGCTGATGCTCACCACGATGGTTTACGACCGCACCGCGCGCATCCACTCGTACGAACTGATCGCCGAGCAGGTGGCGCCGAAACTTTCAGCCGCTTAGCTGGGGAAACGTCGCTTACCCCAATGGATCGTTGACGGCTTCGATAACGTTATCGAAGACTGCCGGCTATGGACAACCATCGAACTCGCCGCGCTGCCCTCGCCGCGGCGATCGGTACGCTGACGATGGCCGGCGTGGCCGCCGTCATCGTCGCCGCCCCGCCGTCGAACGCGGCCACCGCCACGCTCGGCTCGGCGGCCGCCGCCAAGGGTCGGGTGTTCGCCGCCGCCGTCGCCAACGGCCATGTCGGCGAGGCCCAGTACATCAACACCTTCGACACCGAGTTCACCGGCCTCACGCCGGAGAACGAGATGAAGTGGGACACGACCGAGCCGTCGCGCGGGACGTTCAACTTCGCCGCCGCCGACAACCTGGTCAGCCACGCGCAGAGCCACAGCATGAAGATCCGCGGCCACACCCTCGTCTGGCACAGCCAGCTCGCGCCGTGGGTCAACAACATCACCTCGGGTACCGACCTGCTGGCCGCGATGAGGGCGCACATCACCGGGGTCGCCACCCACTTCGCCGGCAAGATCCAGTACTGGGACGTGGTCAACGAGGCGTTCGACGGCGGCTCCCGGCGCCAGTCGATCTTCCAGCAGCTCATCGGCGACAGCTACATCGAAGAGGCGTTCAAGGCCGCGCGGGCCGCCGACCCGACAGCCAAGCTCTGCTACAACGACTACAGCACCGACGGGGTCAACGCGAAGAGCACCGCGATCCTCAACATGGTCAAGGACTTCAAGGCGCGCGGCATCCCGATCGACTGCGTCGGTTTCCAGTCGCACCTCATCGTCGGTCAGGTGCCTGGCGACTACCAGGCCAACCTGCAGCGGTTCGCCGACGCCGGGGTCGATGTCAACATCACCGAGCTCGACGTGCGCATGCCGACCCCGGCCAGCCAGGCCAACCTGCAGACCCAGGCCGACGACTACCGCAAGGTCGTCTCCGCCTGCCTGGCCGTGACCCGCTGCACCAGCATCACGGTGTGGGGCGTCACCGACAAGTACTCGTGGGTGCCGAACACCTTCCCGGGTCAGGGGGCGGCGCTGCTGTTCGACGAGAACTACGCGAAGAAGCCGGCGTACAACTCGACGCTGACGGCACTCGGTGGGGTGGTGACGTCGGCGTCCCCCTCGGTGTCCCCCTCCGTGTCCCCCTCGGCATCGAACTCAACCTCTCCGCCGCCGGTCGGTGGGTGTGCCGTCACGTACGACATGAACGCCTGGAACACCGGCTTCACCACGTCGGTCACGGTGAAGAACAACGGCAGCACGGCCATCAACGGCTGGACGCTGGCCTTCACCCTCCCCAGTGGACAGGCGGTGACCGGCGCCTGGAACGCCACGATCGCGCCGTCGAGCGGGGCGGTGACGGCCCGCAACATGAGCTACAACGGCACGATCGCGGCGGGTGGGTCGCAGAACTTCGGGTTCCAGGCCACCCACAACGGCAACACGGCCAAGCCGACCGCGTTCACGCTGAACGGCAGCCCGTGTTCGAGCTGACTACTGGAACAACTTGGCGGCGGTGATCACCGTCTCGATGACGCCGTAGCCGAGGAGGACGACGACAAGGAGCCAGGACAGCACCAGTCTGGCGGTCATGCTGAATCCTCCTTTTCGAGTTGCAGCGCGCCTTTACGCGCCGTCTTCCGATTAGGCCGCGCAAGCACGGCCTGAGGTCCAGACGCCGCACGGCGCGCTGCAACTCTCATGCTGCCGCCTCCTCGGCGACGGCGGCGCTCTCGGCCGGCGCTTGTTCGTGATACTGCTGAGGCACTGGACGGATCAGCAGGTTGGCGACGAACCCGACGGCCAGGATGCCGATCATGGTGAACAGCGCCGGCTGGTAGGCCGACGCGGTGAGCGTGCCCGGCTTGCCCTGGGCGTCGAGGAATCCGTTGACGATCAGCGGTCCGGCCACGCCGGCGGCCGACCAGGCGGTGAGCAGCCGGCCGTGGATGGCCCCGACCTGATAGGTGCCGAAGAGGTCGCGCAGGTACGCCGGTACGGTGGCGAAACCGCCGCCGTAGAAGGACAGGATGAACCCGGCCAGCAACACGAACAGCGCCGTGGCCGTGTGCCCGACGGTGGCCAGCAACCCGTAAAGGACGATGCCGACGCCGAGGTAGACCATGTACATCGGCTTGCGGCCGATCAGGTCGGACGTCGTCGACCAGCCGAACCGCCCGCCCATGTTGAACAGCGACAGGACGCCCACGAAGCCGCCGGCTGCGGCCACGCTGACGCTGGAGACGCCGTTGTTCCGGAAGAAGTCCTGGATCATGGGGCTGGCCTGCTCGAGGATGCCGATACCGGCGGTGACGTTGCAGAAGAGCACGATCCACAGCAACCAGAACGAGCGGGTCTTGATCGCGTTGTTCGCGCTCACATTGGCGGTGGTGACCAGCGGCTTGGCGGCGACGGTCGCCGGGTCGAAGCCGGCCGGCTTCCAGCCGGGCGCCGGAACGCGCACGTTCGCGACCCCGAACATCATGATCACGAAGTAGCCGATGCCGAGCGTCACGAACAGCAGCACGAGTGCGCTGCCCGAGGCCACCGACTTCGCGTTCGAGGAGTCGTACGACGAGTCGTAGAACTGGAGCAGTTGCCGGGACAGCGGGCTGGCGATGAGCGCGCCGCCGCCGAAGCCCATGATGGCCAGGCCGGTCGCGAGGCCGGGCCGGTCGGGGAACCACTTGATCAGCGTCGACACCGGCGAGATGTAGCCGATGCCCAGACCGATCCCGCCGAGGAAGCCATAACCCAGGTAGACCAGCCACAGTTGCTTGGTGCCGATGCCGAGCGCACCGACCAGGAAGCCGACGGCCCAGAAGCAGGCGGAGACGAACATCGCCTTGCGGGGCCCGTTGGCCTCGACCCAGGTGCCACCGACCGCGGCCGACAGCCCCAGCATCACGATGGCGATGCTGAAGATGATGCCGATCTCGGTCTGCGTGGCCCCGAAGTGTGCGATGAGCGAGTTCTTGTACACGCTCGTCGCGTACACCTGGCCGATACACAGATGGATGGACAACGCCGCCGGGGGAATCAGCCAGCGGTTGTAGTTCGGTGGCGCGAGCAGGGGCATCGCGGCACCTCCTTCGTTGTGGTGTCAACTACCCCCTATTCAATGGTGAATTTCGATATCGCGCTACTTGACTAAGTAAAGACTTAGTTGAAGGCGTAAAGAATCAGTCGTCGCAGGTTGAGATAGGGTGCACCGCAACGAGAGTGAGCGGCGGGGCAAACGATGGATGCGAAACGGACGACGGTCCGGGACATGCGGCGAGCCAACCGCGCCGTCCTGCTGACCAAGCTCTACCGGGACGGCCCGCTCAGCCGGCACGACCTCGTCCAGAGCACGGCGCTCAGCCAGGCCAGCGTGAGCAACCTCGCCGGCGAGCTCATCGACGAGGGCCTCGTGGAGGAGGCCGGCCAGGTCGAGTCCGACGGCGGGCGCCCGCGCGTGCTGCTTCGGGTCGCGCCCGAATTCGGCTACATCATCGGGGTGGACGTCGGCGAGACCCGCGTGCAGGTCGAGCTCTTCGACATGTCGATGACCGCCCGGGCCAAGGCCAACTACGGGCTGGACTCGCCGGCCCCGGCTCCCGACGACGTGGTCAGCCGCGTGTTGGACGGGCTGCGCACGGTAGTGGCCCAGGCCGGGGTCGAGCCGAGCCAGGTCCTCGGGGTGGGCGTCGCCGTCTCCGGGGTGGTCGACCAGGACGCCGTCGTCCACGCCCAGACGCTCGGCTGGGACGCCGTCCCGCTCGGCGCGATGATTCGGGCCGGGACCGACCTGCCCGTGCTCATCGACAACGGCGCCAAGACGCTTGGCCAGGCCGAGATGTGGTTCGGAGCCGGACGAGGGGCGCGGCACGCGGTGATCGCGCTCCTCGGCTCGGGCGTCGGGGCGGCCGTGGTCGCCGACGGCTCGAGCTACCGCGGCTCCCGCAGCAGCGCCGGCGAGTGGGGGCACACGACGATCGTGTACGGCGGGCGGCCGTGCCGGTGCGGGGCCCGTGGCTGTCTGGAGGCGTACGTCGGCGCCGAGGCCATCCTCGACCGGTTCCGCCTGGCCAACCACGGCCGGCCGGTCCCGGGCGTCGACGAGGAGTCGGCGATCAGCGCGCTCATCCAGACCCCCTCGAAGACCGCCGCCAAGGTGCTGGCCGAGACGGTCGGATACCTCGGAGCCGGGTTCGCCACGCTGATCAACCTGTTCAACCCCGAACGGGTCGTCCTCGGCGGCTGGACCGGGCTGGCGCTCGGCGAGCGGTTCATGACCGAGATCCGGGCGGCCACCGCCGAGCACGCGCTGCGCCAGCCGTTTGCCCACACCTCGATCGTGCTGTGCGAGCTCGGGCAGGACGCGGTCGCGCTGGGCGCCGCGACCCTGCCCGTAGCTCGCCTCTTGAACGCCGGTGGGTCGGTCAGATAGCTACGCGGTCCACTTCTGGTTGGCCGCGCCGGTGCAGGACCAGATCTGCAGCGGGGTGGCGTCGGCCGAGTTGTTGCCGGTCACGTCGAGGCACTTGTTGGCCTGTGGATTCACGATGTCGTGCCCGCTCGTGTAGTTCCACTGCTGCGCGCCGCTTCCGTTGCAGGTGTAGAGCTGGACCTTCGCGCCGTTGGCCGTCGATCCGCCGCTGACGTCCAGGCACTTGCCAAGCGCCCGGATGGTGCCGTCCGTGCCCCGCGTCCACTGCTGGGCGGCCGAGCCATTGCACGTGTACAGCTGCACCTGCGTGCCGTCGGCCGAATTGGCCCCGGCGACGTCGACGCACTTGCCGGCGAGGCCGGTGATCTGGCCGCTGGGCGAAGAGCCGCCGGACTGGGTGCCGGACCACGTGAACGTTGCCGACGTCTTGGTCGGCAGCGTGTACGTGAACGACTGGCCGCCCCAGTTCACCTTCACCGTTTGCGAACCGCTCGTGTTGTTGTACACGATGAGCGCCTTGGAACCGTCCGGGTTCTTCCAGGCGACGTTCGGCACCGAAGCGTTGGCGCTCGAGTCGATCCGCACGGCGCCCGGCTTCACGAACTTGGTGAGATGCCCCATCGTGTAGTACTCGACCGTGTAGTCGATCTGCCCGCTCCGGCTATCTCCATTGTGGACGGTGAGGAGTCCGGTGCAGGTGCCGCAGCCGCCGTTGTGCGGGCCCATGGACTGGTCGACGGCGAGGCTCCATTTGACCCACGAACGGCCCCAGTTGCGGGTGTAGTCGATGAGGTTGAGCATGTCCTCCTGCTGCTGGTTGGTGATCCAGGTACCGCCGGAGTGCTCGGTGTCGTAGGCGTTCACGCCCGGGTACTGGTTGTGCACCGTCGTCTGCTCGCTGACGTTGCCGCCGTAGCCGTGCCACGCGATGCCGCCGAAGTTCGGGTCGTTGCGGATCGCCGTGTCGGCCAGCAGCGGCGCGGCCCACGTGTCGTAGCCGTCCCAGTTCCAGTCATGCACGAGCACCTTGGTGGTCAGCCCGTTGCTGTGCAGCGCCGGGTACAGCCCGTTCTTGATGAAGTACTGCAGGCCGGACGTGTTCCACTGCATCGAGGGATAGCCGGCGCAGCACGTCGGCTCGTTCTGCGGGGACACGTAGTCGATGTGGATGCCCTGGGCCGCATAGCCCTGGATGTACTTGGCGAAGTACGTGCCGTACAGCGCGTAGTACTGGGACTGCAGCCAGCCCTGCACGAACGAGTTGTTGTCCTTCATCCAGGCCGGCGCGGTCCACGGCGTGCCCATCACCTTGAGGCTCGGGTTGAGCTGCTTGGCCTGCTTGGTGAGGGCGAGCACGTCGGTGTCGCGGCTGAGCGAGAAGTCGTTGAGATCGCAGCAGGTGTCGTCGTAGGAATAGCTGAAGCGGGCCAGATCAGAGGCGCCCATCGGGTTGCGCGTGAAGCTCAGCCCGATGCCGTTGACCGGGTCGAAGAGCTTCTGCATGGTGGCGTCGCGGGTGCTCGC
>Ga0070683_100004905_pt1 | contig 11091 bp, 7 predicted proteins | sample KBSC713LmetaG_FD_64662 | JGI IMG/M metagenome (GOLD analysis project Ga0070683, IMG submission 64662) | Corn rhizosphere microbial communities from Kellogg Biological Station, Michigan, USA - KBS C7.1-3L metaG | ecosystem: Host-associated > Plants > Roots > Rhizosphere ...
CAGCGCGGGCGAGCGCAGGCCGGCGTTGAACACCGGGCTGTCGGCCATCGCCGGCTTGGTCCGCGGGCCCCACTCGGTGATGCGCAGGATTCGCTCGACGGTGTCGACGACGCCTGGGTCCGCGTCGGCCGCCGTGCCGAACGCGGCCAGGGCCATGAGCTTGCCGGCGTTCTCCGGGTGTGGGATGTCGCGGTGGTGGCGCAGCTTGGGGTTGGCCAGGTCGTAGAGGAACGCGTACCGGATGCCGGGGCAGTCGAGCACCGGGATCTTCTTGACGACGTGGAAGCACTCGTCGACGATGTAGAACCCGCCGATCACGCCCTCCCATACGAGCACGGCCTGCTGCGACCGGGACGTCCTCGGCGCCATACCCAGGGCCATCATGATGTGCGAGCGCTCGTGCGTCGAGGTGAACGACCGCACCGGTTTGCCGAAGAACGACGTGGACGTCCACTCGCCCTCGTCGATGCCCAGATAGCCGGCGCCGATGCTGCGGTGCGGCAGCAGCTTCGGGTGGTCCCATCCACCGAGCGCGATCACGTCGGGGACGGCGTCGAGGTGGTCGGCGAACTCGAGCAGGGTCGCCGGGGTGACCGACGAGTAGCGGGCGTGTGAATCCTTCTCGGCCTCGAGGGACAGCAGCAGCTCGCCGTCGCGGATCGCGGCGAGTGCGCCGTCATGGCCGGGCTTGATTCCGACGATCAGCATCTCTCAGGGCTCCCCTTTACCCAAGTCCGTATGCGAGCTGCAGAGTGACGACGCTGCCGACCAGATGGAGCATGCGGTCCTGCGTCGCGGTCAGCGGATGCCGGCTCAGCGCCAGCCGCCGCAGGAAGGTGTCGACCGCCGGCGGGTCGAGCAGCGGATTGCCGTCGAGGACGCCGTCGCGGACGCGCTCGCGCAGCCGGGTCGCGACCCGACCAGCGTCGGCCGGCGGCGGCGCGAAGAACGGTCGCTTCTCACCCTTGAGCACCTCGTCGGTCAGGTGGGCGCGCATCGCGTCGCGCAGCGGCTGCTTGGACTCGCCGGCCAGCATCGTCTCGACCGGCAGTTGCCGCACGAGCTCGAAGAGCCGGTGGTCGAGCAGGGGCAGCCGGACCTCGACCGAGCGGGCCATGTCGAGCCGCTCGGCGGCGAGGATGTAGTTGCAGAACCACGTCTTGAGGAACAAATACATTGACTGGTGTACCGGGGGACGCCCGCGCAGCTGCTCCTGGTTGCCATCGATCAGCTCGGCGAGCGAGTCGCGGGTGGCGAACTCGTCGCGCAGGTCGGCGCGCAGCAGCGGGCGCGACGGCATGCCGGCGTTGAGCGAGCGCTCGATGAGCCAGCCGGGCAGGAAGCCCAGCCGGTCAAGCGTGCCGGTCAGCGTCGCCGGCGCGTCGCCACCGGCGGTCAACGCCTGGTACGACCGGGCCGCCCGAGCCATCCGCAGCGGGGACACCGACAGCTCGGCATCGGTCCGGAAGTGCTGGTAGCCGGCGAACAGCTCGTCTCCGCCCTCCCCGGCGAGGGCCACGCGCAGCCCCGCCTCGGCGATGGCGGTGCTCAGCAGCAGGCGGGCGGTGCCGTGGTCGTTCTCCTGGAGCATCTCGCCGGCGGCGATGGTCTGCCCGACGACGGCGTCGCGGGTGCCGGGGTCGATGACGACCTCGGCGTGCTCGGCGCCCAGCGCGTCGGCGGTCCGCCGGGCCACCGGTGACTCGTCGCGCTCGTCGCCGGGAAACGCGACCGTGAAGGTCCGCAGCGGTGCGTGCCCGGCTGCCGCCCCGACCACCGACGACGAGTCGAGCCCGCCGCTCAGGTGGAAACCGACCGGCACGTCGGCGACCAGCCGGAGGCGCACCGCCTCCTCGACCGCGTCGCCGATCGCGGCGCTCCCCGGCGCTGCGGGCGGCTGCGCTGTCGTCGGGTAGTCGAGGTCCCAGTACGGCGTGATGTGCACGCCGTCGTCGCCGGCCGACAGGACGCTGCCGGGTGGGACCTGCCAGACCCCGTCGAAGAGCGTGCGGTCGGGCGGAAAGCAGGCGTGCAGGTAGTCGTGGAACGACCGGCGGTCCCAGCGGCGGGGGGCACCGGCCGCGAAGAGGGCCTTGACCTCCGACGCGAGGACGAGCCGGGGGCCGATCCAGGAGTAGTACAGCGGCTTGATGCCGAAGCGGTCACGCACTGCGATGAGCCGCCGGCGCCGCCGGTCCCACAGGACGACGGCGAACTCGCCGCGCAGGTGGTGCACGAACCCGTCGGGGTCGTCCGCGTAGAGGTGCGGCACGATCTCGCTGTCGGTGTCCGTGAGCAGCCGGTGCCCGCGCGCCGCCAGGGCCCGGCGCTGCTCACGATAGCCGTAGAGCTCGCCGTTGACGACGGCCTGCACGTCGCCGCTGTCGGAGTGCACCGGCTGGCGGCCGTTGCGCACGCCGACGACGGCGAGGCGGGCCTGGGCCAGACCGGCGCGGCCGCTGGGGCACAGCCACTGACCGGTGGCGTCGGGCCCACGGTGGTGCAGCGCCTCGATCGGTCGCAGGTCTTCCCCGACCACGCCGCCGCCGGGCGACCACACTGCCACGATGCCGCACATGTCGACGCGCTACCGCCGGACCAGCCGTGAATGGTCCACTTTTCCGTTGGGCGTCAACGGCAGCGCGTGCAGCGCCACAATCCGTCCGGGCACCATCGGCTCGGCGAGCCGCTCGGCGAGGTAGGCCCGCAGGGCTGGGCGGTCGAGCACCGTGCCCGCGCGGGCGACGACGTAGCCGACCAACCGGGTGCGCCCGTCCGGCGTCGACTCGCCGGCCACGGCCGCGTCCTGCACGTCGGGGCAGGAGCGCAGCACGGCTTCGACCTCGCCGGGCTCGACCCGATGGCCGCGGATCTTCAGCTGCCGGTCGCGGCGACCGTGATAGACCAGCCGCCCGTCCGGCCGGAGCCCGGCCACGTCGCCGGAGTGGTAGCGGCGCCCACCGGTCGTCGCCGGATCCGGCCGGAAGCACGCCGCGGTCGGGCCGGGCTGCCCCAGGTAGCCCCGGGCCAGCGACGGGCCGCCGATGAGCAGCTCGTCACCGACGGCCACGCTCGCGTGCGGTATCGCCGTCCCGATCGGGATCGTGTCGGGGTCGTCGTCGCCGACCTCGTGCACGCAGCAGCCCACGGTGGTTTCGGTCGGACCGTACTCGTTGAAGACTCGCGTGCCGGGCGCGCTGGTCGGCCACGGCGTGAGGTGCCGGCGGTGCAGTGCCTCGCCGCCCACGACGAGCACGTCGACGTGGGTGCGCACGGGTTGCCGGTCCCACAGCGCGTTGAGCGCGACCAGGTGCGCGGGCGTCACCTTGACCAGGGACCAGGACCGGCCGGCGAGTGCGGCGCTGCACGCGGTGATGTCGTCGCCGCCGACGAGCCGGATCCGACCGCCGCCGAGCAGCGGCGTGAACAGCGTCGTCAGCGTGAGGTCGAACGCCGGTGAGGTCTGCACGAGCACGTGGCCATCGGCGCCGTAGTGCTGAGCCGCCCAGTCGAGGTAGTGCACCAGTGCACGGTGCGAGACGGCGACGCCCTTGGGTGTGCCGGTGCTGCCCGACGTGTACAGCACGTAGGCCAGCTGGTCCGGGTGCACGTCCGGCAGGGGCCGCACACGCCCGGCGGAAATGACATCCGGTCGCAGGACCGGCACCGGCAGGTCGGCCGCCGGCCCGTCGGTCACCAGCGCTCGCGCCCGGCTGTCCCGGAGGATCGTCGCCTGCCGGTGGGCCGGTTGCGCCGGATCGATGGGCACGAACGCAGCCCCGGTGCGAACGATGGCGACCAGTGCGATCGCGAGGTCACGTGCGCGCGGCAGCCGCACCGCGACGGTCTGCTCCGGCGCGGCGCCGGCGCGCAGCAGCGCCTGCGCGAGCCGGTCGGCCCGGCGGCGCAACTCGTGATAGCTCAAGGAACCGGCGTCGTCCTCGACCGCGACCGCGTCGGGCCGCCGCGCCATCGCCGTCTCCAGCCGGGAGCGCAACGTCGGCTGGAGCTGCGAGTCCGCCGTCAGGCGAGCCGCCACCAGCACGACATCCTCCACCACCGTCGATGGCCGGGTCAGAACGCGCCGACGCTATCACGCATCACGGGTGCTCTGGCGGATCGAATTCACGCTAGTCTGTTTTCCGATAGCGATACATTTACGACTACGCATATGAAAACGAAAGGCGATGCCAGTGCCTGTCGCCCGTGTCGCCCCGCTGTGCGGGGCGCTCCTGGTTGTGGTTATCGCCGCCGGTTGCGGATCCGACGCGGACTCGTCCGCGGGCCCACCCTCCACGACACCCTCGACGGCGGTGACTCCCACCGATCTCCCTTCCGGGTTGTCGGCTCAGTACCTCAAACTTGAGGTCACCGCACGGCGGGCCCTCAAGGACGGCGGCGACAAGCTGCAAGCGCTACCCGACCCCGTGCCGGGTGCACAGCTCAAGCCGGTGCTCGGGCCGATGGCCGACGCGACCTCGGCGTTCGACCAGCAGCTGCGGCAACTGGCGTGGCCGGCCCGGTTGAACGGCAAGGTGGATGCGGTGGTCGCCGCCGATGCGACGTGGGTCGCCGACGCGGCCAAGCTGGAGGAGGGTGCCTCGGTGAGCAAGGCCGACGTGGGCCGGGTGCTGGGCAAAGACCTTGCCGGCCAGCACACGGCGATCGATCGGCTGCGTGGCGAGCTCGGCCTGCCACCGCTCTGATGCCGTCGTGAAGGTCGGGCGCTCGGCGCTAGGGCCGTTATCAAGGTGGTTGGCCGGGCGGCGCCGGGGCAGTTTCATCACGTTGCCGGCAACCATGCCGGTCACGGCCGGATACAACCCCGGTGTCCGGCCGCGCCCGTCGCGGCCCCAGGCAACGTCTGAACCTCGCGTCGCACCGACCCCCACCTTGATAAAGGCCTTTGCTGTCGTGCTCGTGTTGCTGGTCGGCGCCGCGGTGGTCGCCGACACCCCGCGCCTGCGGGCGAGCATCGTGCGCACGGCGTTCGGGGTCGCCCATATCGTCGCATCCGGCTGGGCCGACGCCGGCTTCGGCGAGGGCTACGCGTTCGCGGAGGACAACCTGTGCGTCTTGGCCGAGGACGTGGTGACGCTCGACGGTGCCCGGTCCCGCTGGTTCGGCCTTGACGGGCGGGTGCGCGACCTCGCCAACGGGCTGGACACCGACAATCTCAGCAGCGACTTCTTCTACCGGCGGCTGAACCAGGCGAAGGTGGTCGAGGGGTTGCAACACACGGACCCGCCCACCGCGCGGGCGCGGGACCTCGTGCGTGGCTACGCGGCCGGATACAACGCCTATCTCGCGCACGTCGGCGGGGCCGCCGGGGTGACCGACCCGGCCTGCCGCGGGGCGGCGTGGGTGCGGCCGATCACGGAGCTGGACCTGTGGCGCCGGCTCTACCAGCTCTCGCTGCTCACCACTTCGCTCGCGTACCTTCCGGCCCTGATCGCGGCCGTGTCACCGGGGTCGGCGCAGCCCGCGGTCGGGAAAAGGCCCGGATCCCTGCGGGCCGGCAGCAACGCGTGGGGACTCGGCGCCGAGTCCACAAAAGACGGTGCCGCCATCCTGCTCGGAAATCCACATTTTCCCTGGTCCGGCCCGGAACGGTTCTGGGAGGTCCAGCTCACCGTGCCGGGCCAGGCCGACGTGGAAGGGGCCACCCTCGCCGGCGTGCCCGGTGTCCTGATCGGCTTCAACCAGCACGTCGCCTGGTCGTTCACCGTCTCGGCGGCATCCGCGGCCGCGGTCTACGAGCTCGACCTCGTGCCCGGCGACCCGACCGCGTACCGGTATGACGGCGCCGTACGCCGGATGACCAGCCAGGTCGTCACCGTCGACGGGCGTGGTGCGGGCGGCCGGCTGGAACAGCGCCGCAAGACGTTCTGGTCGGCGGTGGCCGGCCCGCTGATCGTGGCCGACCAATTCGGCCTGGGTTGGACCGCGAACAAGGCATACGCCCTGTTCGATCCCAACGCGGCCAACCTCCGCCTGCTCGACACGATCATCGCCGTCGACACGTCGACCTCGACCGCCGACTTGCACGCCGGCCTGCGCCGGTTCGAAGGCCTGCCGTGGGTCAACACCATTGCCGTGGACGCCGGTGGCCGGGCATTGTTCGCCGACGTCTCGGTCGTCCCGCATCTGCCCGACGCCCAGCTCGCCCGGTGCGCCACCGAACTGGGCGAACGCGGTACCGCGCCGCTGCCGGTGCTCGACGGTTCGGACTCGAAGTGCCTGCCGGGCGCCGACGCGGACTCGGCCGCCCCGGGCATCTTCGGCGGCGCCGAGCTGCCCAGCCTCACCCGCACCGACTACGTCGCCAACAGCAACGACGGTCCGTGGCTGACCAACCCGACGCATCCGCTGACCGGATTCCCGGCGGTCACCGCCGACCGCCGGTACCCGCCGAGCCTCCGCAGCCGGCTCGGGCTGACGATGATCAGGCAGCGGATCGCCGGTACCGATGGCCTACCCGGCCCCCGGTTCGACCTCGCGACCACCGAGCAAGTGGCGCTCAACGACCGCAACTACACCGCCGAACTCGTGCTCCCCGACCTGGTGAAGCTGTGCCGGACGCGGGTCGACCTGGCCCCGGCGTGCGCGGTGCTGGCGCAGTGGAACGGCCACGACGGGCTCGCCGACGCCGGCGCGGTGCTGTTCCATGAATTCCTCCGGCTCGCGTTCGCCGACGACCCCGACGGCGGCGCGTTCTTCGCCGACCAGTACGACCCGTTGCAACCGCTGCGCGCGCCCGGCAAACTGAACGTCGCCGGCGACGCGGTGCTCGGCCACCTGGCCGACGCCGTGCGACTGCTCAACACGGCCCAGGTCCCGCTCGACGCCGCGTGGGGCTCGGTGCAGTCGGCCTGGCGCTCCGGCCGGCGCATCCCGATGCACGGCAGCGACGACCCGGGCGTGTTCAACGTCGTCGACTCCGTCCTTGACCCGGCCGCGCACGGCTACCCCGGCGTCACCAGCGGCGTCACATTTCTGCTCGCCGTCGAGATGACGACGGCGGGGCCGCACGCCGACGCCATCCTCGCCTATTCTCAGTCGCAGGATCCGACCTCGGCCCACCACGACGACCAAACGCTGCTCTACAGCCAGAGCCGCTGGGCGCACTTGCCGTTCACCCGCGCGGAGGTCCGGGCGGCCTCCACGTCCACTCTCGACGTGACCGGTTGAGCCGGTCGGGTCACCCAACCAAGGAGGTCAGGCTTGTGAGTACCGGTGATTTCACGGTCGAACCGATCAGCGGAGCGCTCGGCGCGCGGGTCACCGGCCTGGACTACCGGAAGGTCACCGACTCGCAGTTCGAGCGGCTGCAGCAGGCGTGGTACGAGCATCTCGTGCTGTTCCTGGTCGACCAGGTCGTCGACCCGATCGCCCAGCGCGACTTCGCCCAGCGCTTCGGCCAGTTGGTCGACCACCCGTGGGACCCGGCCAAGGCCGACAGCCTGATCCCGCAGCCCGTCTCGGAGGACTGCACGCACGTCGTGCGGGTCGTCGAGACCAGCCGCGCGGACGCCTGGCACTCCGACGTCACCTACCGGCCGACACCGCCGGTCGGCTGCGTCTTCCAATATGTGGAAGGCCCGGCCGCCGGGGGCGACACGATGTGGTCCAACCAGTACCTGGCGTTCGAGAGCCTGTCCGAGCCCATGCGCGACTTCCTCGTCGGGCTCACCGCCGAGCACGTCGGCCTCGCCACGCTGGTTGTCAAGAAGCGCTTCGTGCACCCGGTCGTGCGCGTGCACCCGGTGACCGGGCGCCCGTCCCTCTACGTCAACCGGACCAACACCTCGCACATCGTCGAGCTCAACCGCCCGGAGAGCCACGCGCTGCTGCACTTCCTGTTCGAGCACAGCGAGCAGCCGAGGTTCAACTGCCGCTGGCGGTGGAGCCCCGGCGACATCTGCATCTGGGACAACCGCTGCACGATGCACCACGCGGTCAACGACTATGGCGACGCCCGCCGCGTCGCGCACCGCGCGATGATCGACGGTGACCGTCCGCAGGCCTACAAGCTCGGCCGGTGGGCGCCGCCCGGCGCGTTGCCGATGCACCTGTCGGTCGGCGTCTCGCACTTCATGGCCGGACCGTCATAGCACGCTGCTGAACAGCCGATCGGCGTCCTGGTCCTCGTCCGGGCGGGCGCGCTCGACCAGGCCGGCGCGCACCGCAGCGGCGAAGCCGAGGGTGCCCGACGCGAGCTGCAGCAGGGTTTCCGCGCGAAGCTGGTAGGTGGGCTTGCCGTCGGTCGGCCCGGGGGACTCGGCCGGGGCCGGTGCGGTGCCGGGCGCAAGACTCCAGCGCAGCAGCGCGCCGTCGGGATAGGCGACATCGAGCGTGATGGTGCGGGGGAGCGTGGGCAACCCGGCCATCACCTGGGCGACCGCGTCCCGCAAGTCGGCGCCCGGCTGCCGTGGCGCGGCCGTGGCGGTGTTCCAGTCGGCGCCCACCGGCTCGTAGTCGAGCCGGCGCAGCAGCTCGTTCATCGCCACGCGCTGCCGGCGCTCCAGCAGGACGACCGGCACCGCCCGCCCCGAGCCGACCGAGTCGGTGGTGACCGCGGAGGAGAAGTCGATTTTGTAGTCACCCGCACCGGGGTCGTGCGGCGTCCGCAGCGCCTCGGCGACGATGCGGGCGACGAGTTCCGGCGCGCGGTCGACGCCGAGAAACTCCAGGACGCCGGTGAGCGCGCCCGGCGGGTCGGCCACCAGGTCCTCGTAACGAAGCCGCCGCACCCGGCCGGGCACCGCGCGCTCGAACGCCAGGATCTTCTCGGTGCGCTCGATCCAGTATTGCGCGAGCGCCGCGACGGTATTGTCCGGCCGCTGCCGGACATAGCTGCGGAAGCCGTAGCGCCCGAAACCCCAGCGGGACGCCTCCAACCCGGACGCGATCATGTCCATGGCGTGCCGGTGGATGCCGAGGTATCGGGCCGTGGGAAATATCTCATTGACCGCGTCGAGATGTTCGACGGTGTGGATGGACTTGTGGCACCACAGCCGCTTGCCGCGGCTCGCCGCGTGCCGGTCCAACGGTGCCCGAACGAGCTCGCGGTAGGCCGGGAGGTCGTCGCCGCCGTCCGGCAGTTCGCCCAGAAACTGCAGCACACTCGTGCACAGCGAGCCCAGCAGCGTCTCCGGCGGCACCGCGACGTCGGGGTGGGTGTCGAGGAGATACCGCAGGAGGGTCGATCCCGAGCGGGCGTTGCACAGCACGATGACGGGGTCAGCGACGGACACCCGTCTATTATCGGGATCGTCGATGGACTATCGGTAGAGTCCCGCCAATGGGATTCCTGTCTCGATGCCGGGTGTTGGTGACCGGCGGAGCCTCGTTCATCGGTTCGCATCTGGTGCTGGCGCTGCTCGAGGCGGGCGCGATGGTCACCGTTGCCGACAACTTCTCCAGTGGGTCGATGGAAAACCTCAGCGAGGTGGCCGAGGACGTGCGCGTCGTGCGGACCGATCTGCGCTGGCCGGACGCCGCCCGCTCGGCCACCAAGGGCGCCGAGATGGTGTTCCATCTGGCCGCCGCGCATGGCGGGCGCGGCTACATCGACACGCACCCGGCCACGTGCGCCGAGAACATGCTGCTGGACCAGCAGGTCTACCGGGCCGCGCTGGAGGCCGGCGTGGACAAGGTGGTGTTCGCGTCCTCCGCCTGCGTGTACCCGGGCCCGCTGCAGGAAGACCCGACCGCGCACCGGGCGCTGCGCGAGGACCTCGTCGGCCCGCCGTATGACCCGGACGGGATGTACGGCATGGCCAAGCTCACCGGCGAACTGGCGCTGCGGGCCATGGTGCGCGAGCACGCCATGTCCGCCGCGATCTGCCGCTATTTCACCGCGTACGGGCCACGCTGCGGCGAATCGCACGCGATCCTGGCGATGATCGCTCGCGCGTTCGTCGGCACCGATCCGTTTGAGGTGTGGGGCACCGGCGAGCAGGTACGAACCTGGATCTACGTCGAGGACGTCGTGCGCATGACGCTGCTGGCGGCCGAACGCATCGACAACGGCGACGCCGTCAACATCGCGACAGAAGAAGAAGTGACCGTCCGCCAAGCCGCCGAACTCGTATTGCGCACGACCGGTCACCGGGCCGAGTTGAAGACGCGCCCGGAGATGCCGACCGGTCCGCTCTACCGCACGGCCAACACCGATCTGGCGCGCAAGCTGCTCGGATACACGCCCGTGGTGCCGCTCAGCGAAGGCGTTCGCCGCACCGTCGACTGGTACTTCGCGACGAAGGACCGCGATGACGTCGCCCGCACACTCGACCAACGACTCTTCGAACGGGGCGAGTCCGCGCCGGTTCGATGACATCGACGGCCTTCTGCACGTGCCGACACTGAGGTATGTTGCCAAGCGTGAAATTCTGGCAGTCCGTCTCCGGTTGGGAGGCGGATCAGCTCCTGCCGGTGGCCCGCAACGCGGAGCGGCTCGGTTTCTGGGGCATCACGGTTCCCAGCCATCTGCTGCACCCGCTCGAGCTGTCCTCGCCCTATCCGTACACCGACGACGGCGTGCCGGGGTGGTCGGCGGACTCGCCGTGGCCCGATCCATGGGTGCTGATCGGTGCGATGGCGGCGGTCACCGAGCGGCTGCGCTTCACCACCGGCGTCTACGTCGCGCCGCTGCACGACGTGTTCACGGTGGCCCGCCTGGTCGCCACGGCCGCGGTCATGGCCGGCCCGGCCAACCGCGTGTCGCTGGGCGCCGGCACCGGCTGGTGCGCCGAGGAATACCGCTACTCGGGCGGCTCGTTCGAAACCCGCGGGGAGCGCTTCGAGGAGATGGTCCCGTTGCTGCGCCAGCTCCTGGGCGGCGATCCGGTCGAGCACCACGGCAAGCACTTCGACTTCGACGCCGTCCAGCTGCGCCCGGCGCCGCCCGAGCCGGTGCCGATCTACCTCGGCGGCCAGAGCGACGCCGCGCTGCGGCGGGCGGCGAAGCTGGGCGACGGCTGGGTCGGGCGGATGTCGTTCCCGGCCGAGCTTGACTACCTGTTGCCGCGGCTGTTCCGGTTCCTCGACGAGCACGGGCGTGACCGCGACACCTTCGAGGTGATCGCG
>Ga0070683_100004906_pt1 | contig 11090 bp, 11 predicted proteins | sample KBSC713LmetaG_FD_64662 | JGI IMG/M metagenome (GOLD analysis project Ga0070683, IMG submission 64662) | Corn rhizosphere microbial communities from Kellogg Biological Station, Michigan, USA - KBS C7.1-3L metaG | ecosystem: Host-associated > Plants > Roots > Rhizosphere ...
ATGATCGTCGTGGATGCCAACCTTCTGCTGTACGCCTATAACAGTTCGGCTCCCGGCCATACGAAGGCGCGCCGTTGGCTAGAGGCTGTGTTTTCGGGCACAGAGATCGTCGGGCTTCCCTGGCACACCGTATCCGCATTCCTGAGGATCATCACCAACCGGCAATTACGCGGGGAACGCCTCACGATGGAAGAGGCGGCTGCGATCGTCGACGAATGGGCCGCGCTGCCCGTCGTACACCTGCTGTCCGCGGGCGAACGCCACTGGGCACACTTCAAGCGCATGCTTCTTGATGGAAAGGTCAGCGGGCCCATGGCCACCGACGCCGAATTAGCGGCGGTGACGATGGAAAATGCCGGAGTGCTCTATACGACCGATCGCGATTTTGCGCGCTTTCCCGGATTGAAGTGGGTGAATCCGCTGGATGGCAAGTAGGACTTAACCGGAGGTCACAGCATCCTGCACGACGATTTGCGGCGGTGATGGCGAGGGTGAGTTCCAAGCTCCTGGCTCCTGGCTCCTGCCTTCTGGCTCCTGGCTGCTGGCTTCGAGCTTCTAGCTCCTGGCTTCTGGCTCCGGCTGCTGAATTCTGCCTGTTCGTTCTGACACCCCTGCGTTGGGTGACGGACTGTGTCGACGAGCGCGCTGTAGGCGCAGTGTATATTAGCCCCGCGCTTCAGCGTGGGGTTGGCTGTCACTCCAAATAGCGCGAGTCCCGTAGGGACGTCGCCGTTTTCGATCCGCGGAACTAGCTCCTGGTTTATAGCCCAGGCGTCTCCTTGTTATGCGCGCCGTAGGCGCAACATATGTTAGCCCCGCGCTTCAGCGTGGGGTTGGCTGTCACTCCAAATAGCGCGAGTCCCGTAGGGACGTCGCCGTTTTCGATCACCCGAACTAGCTCCTGGTTTATACACGGTGCGGAAAAACGCCTTACCACCTGAGCTTTGAAAGGCACGACTTCATAGCTTGTTGAAAATGCCGCCCATGGGGCTTTGTAACAGGGCATGACTTCAGTCGTGCCGAAAAGCAGTTCATTTTAATGATCTGGGCTTTAGCCCCTGCTCAATTTCGTAGCCCTCAAACACGTTTTTCAGGAAGCTCTAGAGTCGTGCCGACAACTGCCCAAAACCGGCCCGGCGTTAGCCGCTGAAGGATGGTTTTCGACCCTCGCACCTCGAACGATGCGTCTTTCCGCAGCCTCTTTGGTCGACGCGTCCACTCTTTGTGTGCGCCTACGGCGCATCCGTCGGTTTCACGGACGCGGAGCATTTCTTGCGCGAAGATTGCGCCGGAGTCACCGGTCAAGGCTGAAGTTGGTTCCAGCTAGGGTTCCCGGCTTAATGTCGCATATACGTTCATCGCAGCACGATCAGAAATGAGCGCACGAACCGCGCGCTCAACATTATCTCGGGTCAACCTCTGAACAAAAACCGGCGGCACACCAAAGAAGTAATCGACGGACTCGTTCTCCATGCATTTGTAGATGTTCCTCGGAGTGGCAACGAGAATGGAATAGACGTTTCCATCGTTCAACCGGATATGAACATCGACGTTGTCATCTTCCGGGTCGATTTCGGATTCGGGAGACACGAACTCAATCTCCATGGCTTACCCCTTCAGCCTCATCCTCCAGCACGCGTCGGAAAATCGCGTCCACGTTCCCCAACTGCCGCGTGTAATCGAATGTCTTCGCAAGCTTCTCCGGAGTCAGCAGCGACGTGATCTTCTCGTCGCGCGCCACTTCCTCGCGAAACACCAGGTCCTCTTTCCACGCCCGCATCGCATGCGCCTGGACGAGCCGGTACGCATCTTCCCGCAGCATGCCGGCTTCCGCCAGATCGAGCAGCAACTGCCCCGAGAAAATCAATCCGCCGGTCGACTCCAGATTCTTCTTCATCCGCTCGGGATAGACCAGCAACCGGTCAATCAGGTCGGTCGTCTTGGCAAGCAGATAATCCACCAGAATCGTCGTATCCGGAAAAATCACCCGCTCCACGCTCGAGTGCGAAATGTCGCGCTCGTGCCAGAGCGCCACGTTCTCAAACGCCGCCTGCGCATTGCCGCGGAGCACGCGCGCCAGCCCGCTGATCTGTTCACTTGTGATGGGGTTTTTCTTGTGTGGCATGGCCGAGGAGCCCTTCTGCTTCTCGCTGAAGTACTCCTGCGCCTCACGCACTTCGGTGCGCTGCAGATGGCGCACCTCGACCGCAATCTTGTCCAGCGTGCTGCCGATGATGGCGAGCGCGGAGATGTAAGCGGCGTGGCGATCGCGCTGGATGACCTGCGTCGCGATCGGGTCAGGCCTCAGCCCGAGGCGCTCGCAGATTCTCTCTTCATGCTCGGGCTTGAGGTGGCCGAACGTACCTACAGCACCGGACAGTTTGCCGACACGCATGTCTTCGGCCGCCGCATCGAAGCGCGCCAGATTGCGCTGCATTTCGGCATACCAGTTGAGCAGCTTGAGGCCAAAGGTCGTCGGCTCAGCATGGATGCCGTGCGTTCGTCCGATCGTCGGAGTGTGCTTGAACTCGAGCGCGCGGCGTTTAAGCACTTCGAGCAGCGACGTGAGGCCCGTGCGGATGTGGCGGGAGGATTCCTTGATCTGGAGAGCCTGCGCGGTATCGACGATGTCGTTCGAGGTAAGGCCGTAGTGCAGCCAGCGGGATTCCTCACCCAGACCCTGCGCCTTAAGGCTCTCGGACACGGCTGTTGTAAAGGCGATCACATCGTGCTTGACTTCGGCTTCGATCTCGCGGATGCGGTCGACGGAAAAGCTCCCTTTCGTTTCGATGGCGCGAGCAGCGGGCTCGGGAATGACGCCGTCTTCAGCGAGCACTGCGCTCGCAGCCGACTCCACCTGCAGCCAGCAGCGGTATTTGTTTTCTTCGGTCCAGATGCGGCCCATTGCCGGACGGGTATAGCGATCGATCAAAGCGAGGTTCTCCTCAAATGGCTAACTCTTTATTTTAGCGGTGCTGAAAGATGCGCTCGGAGTTCCCCACTCCGGGGCGTAGCACCCTCGATCAATTAGTTGGCCCCTGTCCCTGAGGTCTCTCTGTCCCTTTGACCTTGGTCCCTCTGTCCCTCGGGGTCTCTCTGTCCCTTGGTCCCTCTCCCTTGTCCCTCGGGTCCCTCTGTCTCTCTGAAACCTGAACTCCGCCAACACCTGTATCCGCCATCACATCCGGCCCGCCGCCGCCATGCTACTTTAGATTCACTCCCGGAGAAATCCGGGAGTTTGGCGTTAAAAGGGAAGGTGGTACTTACCCCCCTCCCCCCCTATGCCACACCATTCCGGTGCGACAGAGGGTAAGGGCATAAGAGATCAGGGAGTTACGCCAATCAGCGAGCAGACGGCGTCCTGAGAGAATTTCAAGATTGCCGCCGGAATGGCTTCGGCTGGGATATCAGGAGAGCTGTGCCCACGCTTGTCATTCGCACTCAAGACTGCAACAGCAATCCTTCGGAATCGGCGCAATGCAGCTGAAGTCCTGCTCGAGAAATATGGCTCTTTGGCCTGCTTGTTTCTCTTTAGGGCTGTACTAGTCCGAAGCGCTTAAATAGTTCGTCGTAGAGCAGTCCGCGGCCGGGTTTGTAGGGCTGAAACCATTCTCCGTCGATCACCAATTGCGGAATGGCCCGCTTGCCCACGTGGCGAACCACTTCAGCAGACGCCGCGGGGTCAACGTCCACGTTGATCTCTGTGTACTCGATACCGTGCGAATCGAGAAACTGCTTGGCGGCGCGGCAGTCGCGGCACCAGGCGGCTGTATACATCTGCACTTTCATCGCTGCAATTGTACCTTTATGACTCCGGTCCATGAATCTGGCCTCCGCCGGCATTTGAACCCAGCCGTTCCGGGTGGTTGGTTCGCGCCTGAATGTTGGTTGCGGCACCAGCGGCGTGGAGTTTCCTTGTTGATAAGAAGAGGATGCCGGGGCGCGACGGACTGATGCAGATTTAGCATGGGATTCAATGACCGCGTCCGAAATCAAGACATTGCTGCAACTTGAACCACATCCCTGCGAAGGCGGCTGGTTCCGCCAGACGTATGTCTCACAACTACGCTATGCGGCTCCGCAAGGCGAGCGGACCGCGGCCACGGCCATTTACTACCTGCTTGAAACGGGCGCCTTCAGCGAGATGCACGTGCTGGCGTCGGATGAGATCTTCCACTTCTACCTGGGCGATCCGGTGGAGATGCTGCAGTTGTGGCCCTCAGGCAAGTCGAAGGTGCTTCGGCTGGGACCCGACCTGGCAGCCGGCGAGCAGGTGCAGGTGGTGGTCCCGGCGGGCGTTTGGCAAGGGACACGGCTGGTTGGCTCGGGCCAGGTGGCGCTTCTGGGGTGCACGGTCTCGCCGGGGTTCGATTATGCGGATTACCGCAGCGGGGCGTTCGCGGAGTTGGCGGCGGAATGGCCGGGTGAGGCGGAGCGGATTCGCGCGCTGACGTGGAGGTAGCGAGTGTGCCGTCGCGCTGCCCGGGAGAACGACAGGTTCAACTGCGCCGATACTTCAACGCCGTTCGCGAAAGAAGCCGCGCAGCAATTCCGCGGAGTCTTCGGCGAGAATTCCCTGCTCTACCTGCATCTGGTGGTTGAGGCGCGGGTGGTTCAGGACATCGAGAACAGATCCGGCGGCGCCGGCCTTGGGGTCTGGCGCGGCGTATACCAGGCGATCAATGCGCGCGTGGATCATGGCTCCGGCGCACATGGCGCAGGGCTCGAGGGTTACATAGAGAGTGACGCCATTGAGGCGGTAGTTGCCGAGGACCTGAGCGGCGGCGCGGAGCGCAACGATTTCTGCATGCGCGGTGGGCTCGTTGGAGCGGATGACGCTGTTCTGGCCGCGGGCGATGATCTCGCCATTGTGGACGGCGACCGCGCCGATGGGGACTTCGCCGGCGTGCGCGGCGGCCTGCGCTTCGTCGAGCGCGGCGTACATGGCCTCGAGGTCCGTGATCATTGTTCCGATGCTACTGCAGCATTGGGCTGCAGCGCCGCCGGCTGCTGCTGGGTCATGCAATGGAGGGTGCCGAGACCCCAGACGAGGTCAACGGCGTGGATGCCAATGACGTCTCTTCCCGGAAACGCTTCGGCGAGGATTCCGAGCGCGACGCGGTCGTTGGGATCGTGAAACGTTGGCATGAGCACCAGGCCATTCGCAATATAGAAATTCGCATAGCTCGCGGGCAGGCGCTGGCCGCGAAAAACCACCGGCCGCGGCATGGGCAGCTCGATAACCGTGTACTGCTTGTCGGCGGGCGTGCGGGCGGCGCGCAGGCGGGCTAGATTTTCTGCGAGCGGCTCATGGTTGGGATCGGAAGTGTCGGGCTCGACGGCAGTGATGATCGTGTCGGGGGCGACGAAGCGCGCGATGTCGTCCACGTGGCCGTGGGTGTCGTCACCGGCAATGCCGCGGTTGAGCCAGAGCACCTGGTCGATGCCGAGATAATCGTGCATCACGGATTCGAGCTGCTCGCGGCTCACACCCGGGTTCCGCTGTTGCCCTTCGCTCAGAAGGCACTCTTCAGTGGTGAGCAGAATGCCCTGGCCGTTGGTGTCGATCGAGCCGCCTTCGAGAACAATCTTTCGACGTCCCGCGTCTAGATCGATCGCCGGCTCCCAGGACCGCATGCCCAGCAGCGCCGATATGCGCCCCGGGAGCTGATCGTCGTTGTGCCAGTCGTCGTACTTGGCCCAGGCGTTGAACTTCCAGTTTGTGATTGCGACCTGGCCTTCGCCGTTGCGCACGAAGATGGGCCCAGAGTCGCGCGTCCAGACGCGATCCGTCATCCACTCGTGGAAGTAGACATTCTCGAAATTCGCGTGCGCGCGCTTCAGAATGCTCTCGGCGCGGCGTTGCTCCGCTGCATTCTGGACAGCGATCGAGACGCGCTCACGATACGAGAGCAGGCGCACGATCTCCGCGTAGATCCACGGAATAGGCTGAAATTTTCCGGGCCAGTCTTCGGGATTGTGCGGCCATGCGAGCCATGTGGACTCGTGTGGTTCCCATTCCGCGGGCATTCGATATCCGAGTTGTCGGGGCGTTTGGTTCATCGTTCCGAAGCAGATGCTTGTTCGTCGCTTCCCTTCTGCCAACTGCGCTGAAAGGTGGGCACTGGTCCCTTGCTATAAGTGTTAAGCACTGAAACCGCTGCGCTCAGGATGGGTCAAGGAAGCGCGCGGTAATTGGCGCATATGCATCGATTCGCCGGTCGCGCAAGAATGGCCAGTTGCGCCGAGTCTCCTCCATCAGCCCTATGTCCACTTCGCCGATCAGAATCTCTTCGTCAGTATGCGAAGCCTTCGCAAGGATTCGGCCGAAGGGATCAGCGATGAAGCTGCCGCCCCAGAACTCGAGTCCGGGCCCTTCCGCACGATTGCCGAGCACATCGCCCGTTTCGTGCCCCACGCGATTCACTGCCGCGACGTAGACGCCGTTGGCGATGGCGTGCGCGCGTTGGATGGTCTGCCAGGCTTCATACTGCGCTGTGCCGAACTCTTCCTTTTCCGCCGGATGCCAGCCGATTGCCGTGGGATAGAACAGCACCTCGGCTCCCTGCATCGCTGTTAAGCGCGCGCCCTCGGGATACCACTGATCCCAGCAAACGAGCGTGCCGATGCGCCCATGCGGCGTGTCGACAGCTCGGAACCCGAGATCGCCGGGCGTGAAGTAGTACTTCTCGTAGTAGAGCGGGTCATCCGGAATGTGCATCTTGCGATACACGCTTGCAATCTTTCCTTCTGAGTCGAGCGTGACTGCCGTGTTGTGGTACAGGCCCGGGGCACGCCGCTCAAAAAGCGACGCGATGATGGAGATGCGGCACTCGCGCGCCAATTCACCAAGAGCCTGGGTTGACGGGCCGGAGATCGGCTCCGCCAGGTCGAACAGCCGCAGGTCTTCGCGCTGGCAGAAGTATTGCGCGCGGAACAGTTCCGGCAGGCAGACGATCTGGGCACCGCGTTCGCAGGCGGTGCGTACGTGGCGCACGGCGGCGGCAAGATTTGCCTCCGGGTCGGGGCCCATGCTCATCTGCACGAGGCCGATTTTGTATTTTCGCGAATCGCCCATCGATTACCTTGCTCCGTGCGGCATGCGCTCGCAACAACAGGGCCAATCCCACTCTGCAGCGGAATTGGCCCTTGATTCGATCGCCATCCAGTGGTAATCCGCAGCCGCGAATTTATCCCCGCTGGAGGGTTCGCGAGCCTAGTCTTCGTTGAGAATCAGAACCGCTGCCGCAATCGTGGTGGTCCACAGACCGCGCTTGTCGCCCACGGCAGACTGCGTGATATTGCTGGTGCGGACGATCTTGTTCGAAATGCGGTAGATTTCCTTCTTCTCGTCCCAGCTCTTATCGGGATCGAAGTCCACGTCGAGCGTGGTGGCGAGCATCTCCGCCGCAAGCTCTTCAGCGTATTCGCCGGCCTGGTCCTCGGTCTCGCCGAAGCTGTGGTGCTCGCTCAGGTAACCGTACGTGTCCTTGTCCGCGGGTATGGCCACGCCGATGCTTGAAACCACAAGGCGGTGCGGCTCGCGCGTGGAGTTCTCCGCGATGACCGCAAATACCACTTCGCCATGGTTGAGGTACTGCTGGCCTTCTTTGCGGGAAAGAACCTTGCAGCGCGGCGGGAAGATAGAGCTGACGCGCACCAGGTTCTGGCTTGCAATGCCCGCATCCCGAAGGGCTAGCTCAAACGAGGTTAATCGCTCCTTGTGTTTGCCTACACCCTTGGTGAAAAAAAGCTTCTTCGGGACCATACTTTTTCCCAATTTCTATGTACCCTCCATGAGGCGAAAAATGACGTGATTTGCGAGAGGTTCCCGGTTGAGTGTAACGCATCCGGACGCGCCAAAGGGGCGCAGGAAGGCGAATTAATGCCGCATTCATTTTCGGCGTCCGGCCAACGAGCCCGGACAGCGCGGCTGCGGGGCCGCGCGGGCCATTTCAAGGCATCCCATTTTTCGGCGCAACATTTCTGCTTTGGCCGCGTTAAACGCTGTATGAAGAGCCGGCTCCTTCTCTGCGCCGCCACGGCAGTGGCCCTCACGGCGAGCGGCTGGGCACAACCCGCCTCCGTTGACGAAAATCCCGTGGTGCTTGACTGGACCCCGCCCGCGCTGCAGGCGCTGAGCGCGGAGGCTGCGGTCAAAAACAGCTTCACGCTGGACCGCAATCTCCTGGGTGCCGCAGCGGGTGTGCTGGCCAGCTCCGATGAGCCCGCTCGCCAGGCGATTGGTCATCTGGATGGAGTCAGCGTTCACGTGCTGCGCTTTGGCGAATCAGGCGTGCCCGACGAGAATGCGGTGAACTCCATCCGCGACGCCTATCATCTGCGCGGATGGAAGCACGTCGTGACCTCATCGGCGCACGGCGGCCCAGTGCACAACGGCACGACCGACGTCTGGGTGGTAATGGACGGCGTGAACGTGCGGGGCGCGGTGGTTCTGGCGGAAACGCCGAAGTCGGTCACTCTGGTGACCGTAGCGGGCAACCTCAGCCCGGTGGATCTATTGCACCTGCGCGGCCATTTCGGGATTCCGAAGTTCGATGGCGACACGCTCGACCAGGCGCAGTCGCACTGACGCGCGAGCGAAGGGGCTCGCGTTGGCGAGCGTGTGGGCTCTCGCATGGCGGGAATCTCCGCATTGCCACTCCCAAATTCGAGGTGTTAGCCTTCCCTTTGAGCCCACGGAAGGAAAACACCGCATCCATGCAGACCTCGTATAACGGGCTGGAACTCCCGAAAGACGGGCAGCCCATCCAGTACAGCAACGGCCAATTCACAATTCCTGACAATCCCATCATCCCGTTTATTGAGGGCGATGGCACCGGACGCGACATTTGGAAAGCGTCGCAGCGGGTCTTCGATGCGGCGGTTGAAAAGGCGTACGCCGGGAAGCGCAGCATCAAGTGGTTCGAGATTTACGCCGGTGAGAAGGCGTATCGACAGTTCAATAACTGGCTGCCCGATGAGAGCGTAAACGCGGCGCGCGACCTCCGCGTTTCGATCAAGGGACCGTTGACGACGCCGGTGGGCGGCGGCATCCGCTCGCTCAACGTGGCGCTGCGCCAGATTCTCGACCTCTATGCCTGCGTGCGCCCCGTGCGCTACTACCAGGGCGTGCCCAGCCCGGTGAAGCATCCCGAGAAGGTCGACATCGTCATCTTCCGTGAGAACACCGAGGACGTTTACTCCGGCATTGAATTCAAGCAGGGTTCGGAAGATGCGGCAAAGCTCATCGGCTTCCTGAACGACAACCTGCTCTCGAATACGAAGAAGCGCGTCCGGCAGGATTCCGGCGTCGGCATCAAGCCCATTTCGATATTCGGCACAAAGCGCCTCGTGCGCTATGCCATCAAGCATGCGCTCGAATCAGGCCGTAAAACGGTGACGCTGGTGCACAAAGGCAACATTCAGAAATTTACCGAGGGCGCGTTCCGCGAGTGGGGCTACGAGGTGGCCACCGAGGAATTCCGCGAGCACTGCGTGACCGAGCGCGAGAGCTGGATCCTGGGCAACATGGATGCGAATCCGGGGCTCTCCGTGGAACAAAACGCCGCGTTGATTGAACCCGGCCTGGAGTTTGGTTCAGAGGCATTCCGCGATTCGCTCTACGCCGAGGTGAAAGGCGTTCTGGATTCGATCGGCAAAACCCACGGCAACGGCGCGTGGAAAAACAAGATCCTGGTGAACGATCGCATCGCCGACTCAATCTTCCAGCAGATCATTATTCGCCCCGCCGATTACAGCATTCTGGCCACGTCGAACCTGAACGGCGACTATATCTCCGATGCGGCCGCGGCACAGGTGGGCGGGCTCGGCATCGCTCCCGGCGCAAACATCGGCGATGGATATGCCGTCTTCGAGGCCACGCACGGCACCGCGCCCAAATATGCCGACAAGGACGTAATCAACCCGGGGTCGGTGATTCTTTCGGGCGTGATGATGCTCGATTTCATCGGCTGGAAGGAAGCCGCGAAGTTGATCGAGTCCGCAATGGAAAAGACGATCCAGCAGAAGTTTGTCACCTACGATTTCGAGCGGCAGACAGCCGGCGCCACGAAGGTGGGCACCAGCGAGTTTGCTACGCGGATTATCGGAAACATGTAATGTGCCATACGCCCCGTAGGAGCAACGGCCGTTAGCACCGCGTTTCAGTGTGGAGAAAGCGAACAGCGCCGTAGGCGCAACGGTTGTTAGCCCCGCGCTTTAGCGTGGGGAAAGCCAAGGAAAGAGTCGCTGAGTCCCGTAGGGACGACGCTCACCATCTTCCAAAAGCTTGCTCAGACTGTTTTGAAAGGGCACGACTTTAGTCGTGCCGCAAGCATCCCCCAATAGGCAATGGGGCTTTAGCCCCTGAGGGATGGTGAATTTCGATCTACGAACTGATCAGGAGAATTCTCATGAGAAAGAAAGTAAGCATTGTAGGCGCCGGCAATGTGGGCGCCACGGCCGCACACTGGATCGCTTCGAAAGAGCTTGCCGACGTGGTGCTGATTGACGTTGTGGAAGGCGTTCCTCAGGGCAAGGCACTCGATCTGCTCGAGGCCATGCCGATTGAAAAGCGCGATGTACACGTGCTCGGATCGAACGACTACGCCGCCACCGCGAACTCCGATATTGTCGTCATTACCGCCGGCATCCCCCGCAAGCCCGGCATGAGCCGCGACGACCTGCTGCACACTAATTTCAAGATCATGTCGGACGTGGTCTCGAAGGTCGTGGCGCAGTCGCCCGAGTCCATCCTGATCATCGTGTCGAATCCGCTGGACGCGATGGCGCAGGCTGCTTTCCGCCAGGCGGGCTTCAATCGCGAGCGCGTCATCGGCATGGCCGGCGTGCTCGACTCCGCGCGGTTCCGCACCTTTATCGCAGAAGAACTGAACGTCAGCGTGGAGAACGTCACGGCATTTGTGCTCGGCGGACACGGCGATACCATGGTTCCCCTTGCGCGGTATTCGACCGTGGCCGGCATCCCTATCACGGAGCTGATTGCGCCCCCGCGCCTGGAAGAACTGGTGCAGCGCACACGCGACGGCGGTGCCGAAATCGTGAAATATCTCAAGACCGGCAGCGCT
>Ga0070683_100004908_pt1 | contig 11088 bp, 10 predicted proteins | sample KBSC713LmetaG_FD_64662 | JGI IMG/M metagenome (GOLD analysis project Ga0070683, IMG submission 64662) | Corn rhizosphere microbial communities from Kellogg Biological Station, Michigan, USA - KBS C7.1-3L metaG | ecosystem: Host-associated > Plants > Roots > Rhizosphere ...
ACCTGTTCGGGTCTGACCCCAGGTGTCTGACCCCAGGTGTCTGACCCCAGGTGTCTGACCCCAAGCGCCGCTCGGCGCGCGCCGCGCGAGATTTCGGCGCCATGAGGTAAGCGCAGATCCCTCGACTACGATCGGAACGCCACGACGGCTCAGCCAAAGCGCCGTGTCATCCCGACCGTAGCCGAGGGATCAGCCTACACGCCACGAGTGAGCGCAGCCCCCTCGGGCCCCGCAGCCCTCAGCTCCGCATCACCGCATCTGCCCCATCAACGATGCCGTCGCCTGGCCGTTCGACAGCGTCTGCGAGAACGTCCACTTCTGCGCGAGGAGCTGCCCCGTCGACTGCGCGATCGTGACCTGCGCACCGGGCTGCGATGCCGCGCGCACTGTCACGCGGCCCCCGGCGACCACGGCGAGCTGCATCTGCCAGGTGCCGTCGGCCATCGCCTCGGTCGGGATGCGCAGCTCCGTGCGCGCACCCGGCTCGACCCGCCCGAGCAGCCAGTCCCGGTTCTGTCCCACCAGATACACATGGACGTACTGTCGAGCCTCGTTCTGGAACCGGATCGTGGCCGGCTTCGCCGCAACGGGCGCAGGATCGTTCAACGCGCCATGCGTGGTATTGCCCGCGCAGCCGCCGAGTGCCAGTGTGAGAGTGAGGGCGGCGGCGAGTGAAACGAGCGAGCGGCTGCGAATCGTAGTCATGATGTGTCCTCCTGGAGCGGGAGCGGCGCAGTTCGGCGCCTCACCCTATAGCGCGCAGAATCCCGCCAAACCCACTCACGGTTGGGAGTGTCCAACCGTCGGAGCGCGGTTTCTGCCCTTCAGATCTGGAAAGAGCATGCATATCACCCCCCTGCCTGACCGCGCCGTATCCCTTTCGTCGGATGCCGGACCTGCGGAACTCCGACCGGAGGCGCGCAGCGCCGAAGGGAGGAGCGATGACAAAGCCGGCCCTGCGGAACTCCGACCGGAGGCGCGGAGCGCCGAAGGGAGGAGCGATGACAAAGCCGGCCCTGCGGAACGCCGACCGGAGGCGCGCAGCGCCGAAGAGCACAATGACGAGCCGCACGCGGTCACCGAGCTGCTGCGCGCGTGGGGCGCCGGCGACGCACGCGCCCCCGAGGTGCTCGTGCCGCTCGTCTACGCGGAGCTGCGTCGGCAGGCGGCGCGCGCCCTCCGCCGCGAGGGGGAAGGGCACACCCTCCAGGCCACCGCGCTCGTGCACGAGGCCTGGCTCCGGCTCGACGGCCAGCACGACGCGCGGTGGGAGAGTCGCACCCAGTTCCTCGCCGTCGCCGCGCAGATGATGCGACGTGTGCTCGTCGATCATGCTCGCGCTCGCCGTGCGCTCAAGCGTGGTGGCGCCGGCACGCTCGTCACGCTCGGTGACGCGCATCACGCCGCGGCGACACCGGACGACGTCGACGTGCTCGCCCTCGACGAGGCGCTCGCGCGGCTCGCGGCGATCGATCCGCGCAAGGCGAAGCTCGTCGAGCTGCGCTACTTCGCCGGCATGAGCATCCCCGAGGCCGCAACGGCGCTCGGCGTCTCCCTCGCCACCGTCGGGCGCGAGTGGGCCGTCGCGCGGATGTGGCTCCGTCGCGAGCTCGAGGCGTGACGACCCCCACCGATCGCGCGCGCGACAACGGCGGCGCGACGCCGATGACGCCGGATCGGTGGCGTGCCGTCGACGCCATCCTCCAGGCCGCCCTCGCCTGCGAGCCGGCGCGACGCGATGCCCTCGTCGCCGCGGCGTGCGGCGACGATCAGGCGCTGCGCCGCGAGGTGGATTCGCTTCTCGCCGTGCACGTCGACGACGCCGACGGCTTCCTCGAGCGTCCCGCCGCCGAGGTGCTCGGCATCCCCGACGTCCCGCCCCTCGCCGCGCGGCTCGCCCGCGCGCTCGAGGGCCGCTACGTCATCGAGCGCGAGATCGCGCGTGGCGGCATGGCCACCGTGCACCTCGCGCGCGACCTGCGTCACGGCCGTCGCGTCGCCATCAAGGTGCTGCGCGACGAGATCGCCGCGGCGATCGGCGCGGAGCGCTTTCTCGCCGAGATCCGCGTCACCGCATCGCTGCAGCATCCGCACATCCTCCCGCTCTTCGACTCGGGTGGCGCGGACGGCGTGCTCTGGTACGCGATGCCCTTCGTCGAAGGCGAGACGCTGCGCGCGCGGCTCACGCGCGAGGGGCCCCTCCCCGTCGCCGAGGCGCTGCGCCTCGCGCGCGAGGTCGCCGATGCGCTCGACCACGCGCACGCGCGCGGTGTCGTGCACCGCGACATCAAGCCGGAGAACGTCCTGCTGCAGCACGGCCACGCGCTCGTCGCCGACTTCGGCATCGCGCTCGCGATCGAGCAGGCGGGCGTCGATCGCGTGACGCGCACCGGCGTCGCGATCGGCACGCCACAGTACATGGCGCCCGAGCAGGCCGCGGGCGAGCGCGCGCTCGACGCGCGTGTCGACGTCTATGCACTCGGCGCCGTGCTGCACGAGATGCTCGCCGGCGAATCGCCCTTCGCCGCGGCGTCGCGGCGCGCGGCCGTTCGCCGCCTCATGTACGAGCCGCCGGGCGCGCTCGCGTCGCAGCGTCCGGATGTCGCGCCGTTCGTCGACGTCGCCCTTCGTCGCGCGCTCGCCGCGCTGCCGGAGGACCGCTTCCCGAGCGCGGCGGAGTTCGCGGCGGCACTCGCCGCGCCGGCACACGGCGGCGCGCTCGATCCGTCGATCGGCGGACGCGCGCGCGGCCGCACCGTGTCGGCGCGCGCCGCGTTCTACGCCGCCGTCGTCATGCTCGGTGTCGGGCTCGCCGGTGGACTGCTGTTGAATCTGCGACCGCTGCTCCAGCGCAAAGCCGATCCCGCACCGACGATCCATCTGCCCGGTCCTGACTTCGTGCGCCAGGGTGCGGTGCTCGCCGGCGCCGGTGGCGACGGCGATCTCTCGCTCACCGTCGTCGACCGCAATGGACAGCAGGTGCAGGCCATCCAGGCCGAGCGGCCGTGGACGCCGCGCTTCTCTCCCGACGGGCGCCTCGTCGTGTACGGCGCGTTTGGGCAGGGCCGCTCGACGAGCGACCTCTGGGTCACCGACCTCGACGCGGGCGTCACGAAGCGGCTCACCAACGACGACGTCGACGCCAACGATCCGCAGTGGAATCCGAAGGGCACCACCATCGCCTACTCCGCCTCGGCGCCCGGCGGCAAGGACGTCGAGGTGATCGGGTTGAAAGGGGGGAACCCGCGCGAGCTCGCCATACGCGACGGCAATCAGTTCCCGAGTGATTGGCTGCGCGACGGCAGTGCACTGCTCGTCACCGAGGAAGCGGGGGAGAACGGCTACGACGTCCTCGTGCAGCCGGCCGACGGCTCGGCCGCGCATCCGTACGTGGCGACGTCGGCGAGCGAGACCGCGGCGCGCGTCTCACCGGATGGGCGCTGGATCGCGTACACGTCGGATGCGTCGGGGAAGGCGGAGGTCTATCTCGACACGTATCCGAAGCCGACGCGTCGCGTGATGATCTCGTCGGGAGGCGGCATTCATCCCGTCTGGCGCGGCGACGGCCGAGAGCTGTACTACTGGCACGACGGCCGGCTGATCGCCGTGGAGTTCGGTGATTCGAAGGGCGGCGGAGTTCCGTCGATCGGCGCGCACACGATGCTGTTCAAGGCGCACTATCCGGGCGGGATCAACACCATGTACGACGTCTCGCCCGACGGCCAGCGCTTCGTCATCGTCGGCCAGCGCTGACTGAGCGGGGTCTGAAGTTGGAGTCAGATTTTGGGGTCAGATTTTGGCAGATTTGGGGTCAGATTTGGGGTCAGACACCGAAGGTGTCTGACCCCTTGGCACTTCGACTTCAGACCTGCTGAGGTCAGACCTGTTGGGGTCAGACCCGGTGGGGTCAGACCTGTTGGGGTCAGACCCCGTTCAGTTTCGCTCCGCGTAGCGCTCGAATCGGTACGCGACCGCCGGCCCCTCGTCGCCCTCGTACGCCAGGCGCGCCATGAGCAGCGTGAACGGCTCACTGTAGCGCGCCACCTCGAGCGGGCCCGCATCCACCGGATCGAACCCGAGGTCGCGGATCAGCGTCGACACCGTCGCCTTCGCCTCCTCGTCGTCGCCGCTGTAGACGAGACTCGGGCGACGCTCGCCATCCCGCGCCTCGAACACGGCGAACAGCACCTCGCTCGGCACCGTCCCGAACGCTGACACCACGTACGCGCCCTTCACCTTCTTCGCCAGCTCTTCCGCACCCGACGACGTGTGCGCCACGACGAGCCCGGTGTCGTCGGCGTTCATCGGCAGCGAGCAGGTCACGAGAACCTTGCCGGCGACGTCACCCGCCTGCGCCAGCACGTCGTCCACGCGGCTCCAGTGCACGGCGAGCAACAGCACGTCCGCCTCCTGTGCCGCCTCACGCGGCGTCCCCGCGCGCGCACCCCTTCCCGCCTCGCGCGCCAGCCCTTCGAGCTTGCTCCGCTCACGCGCATAGCTGAACACCACGTCGTGGCCGGCGCGCGCGAACAGCGTGCCGAGCTTCCCACCCATCAGTCCCGAGCCGAGAATTCCGATCCGCATGCGCCGTCCATTCCGTGAGTGATGCGACGCTGAGCGCGTCGTGAGGACCTTCGTCTAATGGTTGCCCCGCCGGACGAATCTAGCCTTCGGTCGTCGTCGCGAGCTCGCCACCACCGAGAGGACTTCGATGCCGTCAACCATCCGGCGCACCTTCGTCGTCGCTGCATCCCTGTTCACCCTTGGCGGCGCGTCGCTCGATGCGCAGGCCACCCCGCTCGCGTCGTGGAACGACGGTCCGACGAAGCAGGCCATCATGAGCTTCGTGCGCGCGACGACCGACCGCTCGAGTCCGCAGTACGTCGCCCCCGACGACCGCGTCGCGACCTTCGACAACGACGGCACGCTCTGGGTCGAGCACCCATTGTACACCCAGGCCGTCTTCGCGCTCGATCGCGTCGGCGCGATGGCGGCCCAGCATCCCGAGTGGAAGACCACCGAGCCCTTCAAGTCGGTGCTCGCCCGCGACGACGCGGCGATCGAGAAGTTCAGCGAGTCGGACTGGGAGAAGATCGTCGCCGCCACACACTCGGGGATGACGGTGGAGCAGTTCAACGACATCGCCGCGGATTGGCTCGCCAGGGCCACCGACCAGCGATGGAAGCGGCACTACACCGAGCTGGTGTACCAGCCGATGCTCGAGCTCCTCGCGTATCTGCGCGAGAACGGGTACAAGACGTACATCGTCACCGGTGGCGGCCAGGACTTCGTCCGGTCCTTCGCGACCCGCGTCTACGGCGTTCCGCCGGAGCAGGTCGTCGGCACTGCGGGGAAGACGACGTTCACCTATGGCCCCGAGGGCAAGTCGCAACTGGTCAAAGCCCCCGAGCTCCTGTACGTCGACGACAAGACGGGCAAGCCGGAGGGGATCCACCTCGTCATCGGCCACCGCCCGCGCGCGGCGTTCGGCAATTCCGGGGGCGACAAGGAGATGCTGCAGTGGACGCAGGCCGGCAACGGCGCGCGCCTCATGCTCCTCGTCCACCACGACGACGCCAGGCGCGAGTACGACTACACGCCCGACACGAAGGTCGGCACCTTCAGCAACGAGCTGATGGACGTCGCGACCAAGAACGGGTGGCTGGTGGTGAGCATGAAGAACGACTGGCGCCGCGTCTTCCCATTCGACCCCTGACCATCGCGCGGCGGCGCGATCATTGTAATGCAGTTCCTCATTCCCTCATTCCCCGCTCGATGCAGACCCGCACACTCGGCACGAACGGTCTCGACGTCTCCGCCCTCGGGCTCGGCTGTATGGGACTCAGCTTCGGCCTCGGCCCCGCCGTCGATCGCGCGCAGGCCATCGCCCTCGTCCGCGCCGCGGCGCAAGGAGGTGTAACCTTCTTCGACACCGCGCAGGTCTACGGGCCCTTCACCAACGAGGCCGTCGTCGGCGAGGCGCTCGAGCCGTTCAAGGGCAAGGTCGTCATCGCCACCAAGTTCGGCTTCGACATCGATCCCGAGACCGGCGTGCATCGCGGTGGGCTCAACAGCCGCCCCGAGCAGATCCGCGCCGCCACCGACAGCTCGCTCAAACGTCTCCGCGTCGACGCGATCGATCTCTACTACCAGCACCGCGTCGATCCGAACGTGCCGATCGAGGAGGTCGCCGGCACCGTGCGCGACCTCATCGCCGCAGGGAAGGTGAAGCACTTCGGTCTCTCCGAAGCTGGTGTACGGACCATCCGTCGGGCCCACGCCGTGCAGCCCGTCACCGCGCTGCAGAGCGAGTATTCGCTCTGGTGGCGCGAGCCCGAAGCGGAGATCCTCCCCACCCTCGAGGAGCTCGGCATCGGCTTCGTCCCGTTCAGCCCACTCGGCAAGGGATTCCTCACCGGCAAGATCGACGAGACGACGACCTTCGACAGCACCGACTTCCGCAACACGGTGCCGCGCTTCTCGGCGGAGAATCGCAAGGCCAATCAGGCCGTCGTCGACGTCGTGCGCACGATGGCGTCGAAGAAGAAGGTCACACCTGCACAGATCGCGCTGGCCTGGGTGCTCGCACAACGGCCGTGGATCGTCCCGATCCCCGGCACGACGAAGATCCATCGGCTCGAGGAGAACCTCGGCGCGCTCGACGTCGTGCTCACCCCCGAGGACCTCCGCCAGATCGACGCCGTCCGCGAGATCCCGGTGCAGGGCGCCCGCTACCCGGAAGCATCGCAGAAGATGATCGACCGTTAGCTTACGTCATCACCTTCACCCGCGAGCTCTCATGGCCACGACGCACGACGCCACCGTCACGAACGACACCGCGGCGACGAAGCTGGCCGACGGCGTGCGCACCCTCGACCAGATCACGCCCGATCCGGTGACCTTTCCGGGATGCCGGGTGTTCGTGCACTACAATGGGCCGACCGATCAGCTGAGCAGCGCGTCGATGGGCATGGTCGTCCTCGAGCCCGGCGCGAAGCCGCACGACCCGCACCGCCATCCGGAGGAGGAGTTCATGCTCGTCGCGTCCGGCACGGGTGAGATCCTCTGCGGCGACACGACGACCCAGGTCGGACCGGGCGCCGTCATGTACTGCGCCGGCGACGTCGTGCACAACATCGTCAACACCGGACCGGTGCCGCTGACCTTCTACTGGTCGAAGTGGATGGCGAAGGGCTTCTAGGCGTTCGACCGCGTCCGCGCCGCGTCGATGATCTCGAACAGGTAGCCGTTCACCGGCTCGCGAAAGAAGAACCGCTCGAACGGCGTCGCGCGCTCGGGTTCCACGAGCTCCGCCCCCTCGGCGAGGAGCCGCTCCTTGATCGCCGCGAACTCCGACGCCGGGTGCAGCAGCGCGATGTGCCGCCCGAACTCCGTCTCGAACGGCGACACCTCGAACCCCGCTACGTAAAAGACGTGCAGCTCCTGCCCGTTGCCGAGGTCCAGCCAGTACACCGGCACCGGCGAATTCTGCGGCGTCGGCAGCCACTCGAGCCCGAGTGTCTTCACGAGAAACGCGCACGTCCGTTCGACGTGCTGCGTCGGGAGGGTGACGTGCGCGAAGTGCATTGCCGGTGAGCCTCGAGTAGGAGCCGGCACAATATGCGCGACCGTCGCGCCGCCTGTCATCCCGCGCGAGCGCAGATCCCGAGCGAGCGGAGCGAGTCGAGGGATCTACACTTCTGAACTGAGAGCGGTGAGCGGCGAGCACTGAGCGGTTGAGAGGTCCAGCGGCGAGCGGACAGCGGCGAGCCCTCAGCGGTCAGCCAACATCGTCAGCAGCAGGAGGGACAGGGCGAATCCGGCCTTTTCCGCGGCATCGCCGTTCCAGATCCGCGTTCCGTCGTTTCAAAACGATCAACAGAGAAATCGAGGGATCTGCACCCACCCATCACCGCCACTGCGACTCCGCTCGCGTGCAGACCCCTCGATTCGCTCCGCTCGGAAACGGCAAACGCCGTCTCCGCATCCCCTCATTCCCTCATTCCCTCAGTCCCTCAGGATCACGCCACCTGCGACCGCGTCTGCCATTCGATCACGCTCGCGAACAACGTCATCAGCTCGTCCACGCCGATCGGCTTGCGGAGACACGCCAGCGCGCCGCGCGCGAGCCAGCGGATGCTCGTCTCCGGCGAATCGTCCGCGGTGATCGCGAGCACGGCGACCCGATCCGTGAAGTCCGCCATGCGGCGCTGCACCTCGAGACCGCTCATCTCCGGCATGTGCATGTCGAGCAGCACGCAGTCGGGGCTCACGCCGTCGCGCAGGGCATCGAGGAAGAAGTGCCCCGATTCGTACGCCGTCGCCTCGACGCCGAGCGCACCGCACAACCGGCGAAGGCCGACGCGCACCGCCGGCTCGTCGTCGACGATCGCGACTCTGAGGGACCGGGCCTGCTCGCTGATGGACATCAGGCGAGCACCTTCACTGCGGGCGACGGCGCGGCATACGACGGGTCGGGAAGAGCGATCGGCTCCGCGCCACGCGGTGCGCTCGGCAGAAGGAAGCTGACCGTCGCCCCGGAGCCCTCGTCGTTCTGGGCCCAGATACGGCCGCCGTGCGTGTCGACGACCGTGCGGGCGATCGACAGCCCGAGCCCCAGCCCTTCCGGCTTCGTCGTCACGAACGGCTCGAACAGATTCTCGATCAGTGCCTCGGGAATCCCCGTGCCCGAGTCCCGGACCGAGAAGCACACGAGCGATCCGGACTCCGACGCGCCGAGCGTCAGGAGGCGCTCGGTGGTGTCCTTCTCTCCCATCGACTCGCACGAGTTGAGGATGAGGTTGAGCAGCACCTGCTGGATCTGCACGCGATCCGCCAGTACCGCGGGCAGCTCCGACTCCACCATCCAGGTGGCCGAGACACCGCGCGTCATGATCTCGGTGTGCGCGAGGCGGAGCGCTTCGCGTACCAGATCCTCCGGCGCGATCGGCTCGAGGCGCATGTCGCGCCGCTGGTGCATCGCGCGCAGTCCGTCGATCACCGCGGCGGCCCGCCGGGCCTCGGCCACGACGTCGGCGTGGATCGCGCCGATCTCGTCGACGTCGACCGGTTGGCGCTCGATGAGGTGGCGCGCGGCTTCGGCGTTCGCGAGGATCGCCGCCAGCGGCTGTCGGAGCTCGTGCGCCAGCGCCCCGGAGAGCTGGCCGAGCACCGCGACGCGGCCGAGATGCGCCAGCTGTCGCCGCTGCTCCTCGATTTCCGCCTGCGCCTGACGCCGCGCGGTGATGTTCGCGCGCGTCACGACGGCCCCGCCGTCCGCGCGCTCGAGCGACTCGACACGGATCGTGAACCAGTCACGCTGGCCGTCGTGCTTCAGCTCGTAGTCCGTCTCGTACCGCTGGTACTCGCCGAGGAGCACCGCCGCCGTGCCGTGGAAGAGCCGTCGCGGCGACGGATCGCGATCCTCCGGATGCAGCGTGGCGAGGATCTCCGCCGCGTGCCGACAGCATAGGAGGAAGTTGTCCCCCACGCGCGCCCGCTCGAAGGGACACGGGCTCGGCATGTCGGCGTGGCGCTGCCACGACTCGTTGACGCGGATCACGGTGCCGTCCGCGTCGAGGATCGCGACCTGATCCTGCAGCGACGCGAGCAGTGCGCGGTAGAGATGCACCGCGTCCCGCAGTGCGGTGGCGACGACGGATACGCACAGGATGGGAATCGCCGTCAGGAAGAGGAACATCTGCAGGCGCAGGATTGCGTCGCCGCTCGGCGTGCCCGCCGCACGATGCCACGTGCCGATGATCGCGGCGATGGTCACCGTGCTCAGCGCGACGCCCGCACCAGCCGGTCCGAACCGCAGCCCTGCCCAGAGCAGCGCCGGGAGCGGGGCGTAGAACGCCATCGCGCTGTCCAGCTGCTTGTTCGCCAGCGCCACGAAGGCGAGCGCGCAGGACACGGCGAGTGTGGCGCCGAACAGCGCGATCTCGATCAGACGCCGCCTGCCGAGTCGCGGGAGATTCCACGCCGACAGCCAACGCGTCAGTTCCATGAGGACGGGAAGCATCACCAGCGCGGTCAGCGCGTTCGACGCGAACCGGGCATTCCAGGACGCGATGTACGTCTCGGGCGAATCGTGAAGCACGACGTTCGTCGCCGCGATCGTTGCTCCGGCCGCCGGCGCGACGATCGCCGCCGCGACCACGAAGCGGGCGAGCGAGGCCACGCCGTCGAGGCGCGGGTGCGGGCCGAGCAGCGCGTGCAGGAGCAGCGCGGCGAGGCACGAGCGTGCGGCGATGCCGACCGCCGTCAACGCGACCCAGGAGAAGGACCACGGCCCGAGGCTCACGGCGAAGTGGCCCAGCACGGTGATCGCGATGTACACGATCCAGTCGCGCCGCCTCGACACGAGCAGGACGGCGGTCAGCGCCGCGTAGGGTGGGAAGAGGATCGCCGCGCCGTGTAGCGGATAGCGCAGAATGGCGGCGGAAATGCTGGCAGCGACGAGAAGGGGCGCGAACAACAACAGCCCCCGCCCGAGCGGCAGCGTGCCGACGTCGGCCAACTGCGAATGGGACTCCGTCTTCTCCACCGCTCACTCTCGAGGTTGCAAAGGGGCGCACTGCGCCGTGCGTGAAGCATTTCTCGCCCCCCGTCAATGTCGACATTGGACCAAAGGCCCCTACCAGAGCGGGCTCGGCACTACGCATTTGGGAATGGCAATTCGCGCCCGATCCCAACATGATTCCGCACGGATCGTCGGCGTGACGCTTTCTGCGAGGTCCCCATGCTCGAAGTCGAAAGCACGCAGTGCGCGACGTCGCGCGATCTGCGCCCGAACGACGGCCGGCTGCCGCTCGAGGACGTGATCATCACGTCGGAGCTCAATCGCCGCACGCCGCGCGACCGCGACCTCGTCGCGGAGCACCTCGCCGTCACCGAGCTGATGGAAGAGATGGCGAACGTCGCCGGCGGCAGCGCCAGCCAACGCGTCCTCCGTCGGCTCGTCGATACCGCGTGCGCGCTCTGCCAGGGCGACGCCGCCGGCATCAGCATGCTCGAGGTGGACGGCGACCACGAGGTGTTCCGCTGGCACTCGATCGCCGGCCGGTGGGCGCACTTCACCGGTGG
>Ga0070683_100004911_pt1 | contig 11085 bp, 7 predicted proteins | sample KBSC713LmetaG_FD_64662 | JGI IMG/M metagenome (GOLD analysis project Ga0070683, IMG submission 64662) | Corn rhizosphere microbial communities from Kellogg Biological Station, Michigan, USA - KBS C7.1-3L metaG | ecosystem: Host-associated > Plants > Roots > Rhizosphere ...
CCGAAGAGCAGGCCGGCAACGAGCGAGACGCCGATGGTGAAGGCGACGACGATCCCGTCGATGCCGATCTCGTCGACGCGAGGCAGCCCCTCGGGTGCGACGGCGACGAGCGCGCGGACACCGAACGCCGCGAGCACCAGGCCGAGCGCGCCGCCGACGAGCGCGAGAAACAGGCTCTCCGACAGCAGTTCCCACGCGATGCGCCGCGCGCCGGCGCCGAGCGCCGCGTGGATGGCCAGCTCCTGCTGCCGCCCCTCCGCGCGCACGAGAAAGAGGTTGGCGACGTTGGCACAGGCAATCAGCAGCACGATGCCGACGGTGCCGAAGACGATCCACAGGACGCGGCCCACGTCGCCGGTGACGTCCTGCTCCAGCGGACGGAGGTTGGCGGAAATGCGCGCCGCCTCGAACATCGGCTTGGTGAAGCCCGGCGGCAGCGGGAAGCGCTGCATCACCATCGGCAGCATGCGATTGACGTCGGCGTTGGCCTGCTCGAGGGTGACGCCGGGCTTGAGCCGCGCGATGCCGCGGAAGCTGAAATTGCCGACGAACAGCTCCGCCACGTTGAGCCGCATGGGCAGCAGCAGCTGCGGGTTGAGGTTCATGAAATGGAAGCTGGCCGGCAGGACGCCGATGATCTCGTAGGGCTTGCCGTCGAGCGTGATCTGACGGCCGATCGCCGACGGATCGCCGGCGAACTTCCGCTGCCAGTAGCCGTGCGCCAGCATCACCCGTTCGGGCGCTTTCGGCGAGTCGTCCTCCGCGGTGAAGCGGCGTCCGAGCGCCGGCTGCACGCGGAGGATGGGCAGGATGCCGTCGGTGACCTCCAGGGCGGCGACGCGCTCCGGCTCGCCGGTGCCCGTCACCGCGACCGCCGTCGTGTCCCAGATCCCGGTGTCCTCGAACGTATGGTTCGCGTCGCGATACGTCTCGTAGAACGAGGGGGCCTGGTTCAGCCGCGTGATGCCGAGGCCGGGCGCCGTGTGCCAGACGCCGACGAGCCGGTCCGCATCCTCGAACGGCAACGGTTTGAGCAGGACGCCGCGGATGACGCTGAAGATCGCGGTGTTGGCCCCGATGCCGAGGGCCAGGGTGGCGACGGCGACCGAGGTGAAGAGCGGCGCCCGGAGCAGGCGGCGCGTGACGAGGCGGACTCTGGCCGTGATCTTCATGGATTTAGCGATAATGACGGAAGTGATCGCCGACAGGTTCAACCGGCCGCTGCGCAGCCTCCGCATTTCGGTGACGGATCGCTGCAACCTGCGCTGCCAGTACTGTATGCCGGAGCCCGACTACGCGTGGCTGCCGCGCGAGAGCCTCCTCGACTTCGAGGAGATCGCGACGCTCGCCGACGCGTTCACGGCGCTCGGGGCCGACCGCGTCCGCCTGACGGGCGGCGAGCCGCTGCTGCGCCGCGATCTGCCGGCATTGGTCGAGCTGCTGGCGTCGCGTCCGGCGATCCGCGACCTGGCGCTGACGACCAACGGCGTCCTCCTCGCCGGCCAGGCGGGCGCACTCCGCGCCGCGGGCCTGCATCGTGTCACCGTCAGCCTCGACACCTTGCACCGCGAGCGCTTCCAGGCGATGACGCGCATGGACGAGCTCGACAACGTCGTCGCCGGCATCGACGCCGCGCGCGACGCGGGGTTCACCGCGCTCAAGCTCGACACCGTCGTCATCCGCGGCCGCAACGACGACGAGTTGCCGGCGCTGCTGGAGTTCGCGCGCGGCCGCGGCGCCGAGATCCGCTTCATCGAATACATGGACGTCGGCGGCGCCACGCGCTGGAACCGGCAGGACGTGGTCTCGCGCGCGGAGATGCTGGCGCGCCTGGCGCCGGTGTACGGCCCGATCGAGCCGCTGCCGGGGCGCGACTCGGCGCCGGCCGAGCGGTTTCGCCTAAGCGACGGCACCACGTTCGGCATCATCGCGTCGACGACCGAGCCGTTCTGCGCCGCCTGCGATCGCAGCCGCCTGACGGCGGACGGCCTGTGGCTGCTCTGCCTCTACGCTCGCGGCGGCCTCGACCTGCGGCGCCCGCTGCGCGAAGGCGCGACGCGGGAAGAGCTGATGCACCTCATCTCGACGGTGTGGTCGATGCGCGCGGATCGCGGCGCCGAGGAGCGCCTCAGCTCGCCGGCCCGCGACGTGCTCATCCCGGTGGCGGCGCTGAAGCGCGACGCGCATCTCGAGATGCACACGCGCGGAGGATAGGTGCCCGGCACAGCCCGGCACATCTTCGGCTCCGCGGTGCACGTCGACTGGTCGCTGTTCGAAGGCCCCGCGGCCCTGCGCTGCGCGGCCGGCGTGGCGATTCCCCTCGTGGCGGGCCTGGCGCTCGGGCAGCCTGCCATCAGCGCGTTCGGCGCCGTGGGAGCGGTCTCGGTCGGTTTCGGATCGTTCCAGGGCGCCTACCGCAGCCGCGCCGCCGTCATGGTGGCGGCGTCGCTGGCGATGGCGGTGGCGATGCTCGCCGGGTCGCTCGCCGGCTGGTCTGACGTGGCGTCGATCGTCGTGGCGACGGGGGCGGCGTTCGCCGGCGCGCTGGCGGTCGCGCTCGGGGCGGCGGGTGGGTTCGTCGGGCTGCAGGCGATCGTCGCCGTCCTCATCGCCACCGGCTTCCCCGCCGCTCCGCGGGACGCCGCGCTGCGCGGCCTGATGGTGCTCGGCGGCGGCCTGGCGCAGACGGTGCTCGTCGCGCTGCTGTGGCCGCTTCGCCGCTTCTCCGCGGAGCGCGCGGCGATCGCCGACGCCTACCGCAGTCTCGCGCGCTACGCCGCGTCGCTGCCCTCGGGCGACGCGGTCGCGCCCGAGCCGCACACGTTTGCCCATACGCCGTCGCCGCTCGACGACCCGCAGCCGTTCGCCCGCGCCGGGGACGTCCTGGTCTTCCAGGCGCTGCTCGACGAGGCCGAGCGGATCCGCGCCAGCCTCGCCGCGATCGTGGCGCGACAGCACGAGCTGGGGGCGGACGGCGCCTGCCGCACCGCGTTGTTCGAGGCGGCCGCGCGCGTCCTGTCCGAAATCGCCGACGCGCTGGCGGCGGGCCGCGATCCGGCGAGTACCGAGGCCGTCTGGCGCGCGCTCGACGCGTGCGTCGACGCGCTGCCCCGCCGCGTCCTCGTCGCGGCGCTGCTCGGACAGCTGCGCGCGGCGTGGCGCATGGCCGGCGTTCTCAGTGCCGATACCGCAGACGATGGGGCCGCCCGGCGGCTGCCGCCGCTCCGCCGCCGTCCACCGGTTCGCGACGCGTTCACGACGCTCGCCGCCAACCTGACGCTCCGCTCGACCGCGTGCCGGCACGCGCTGCGCGTCGCCGCGGCGGTCGCCATCGCCACGGCCGCCTACCGCCTCCTGGACATGCCGCGCGGCTACTGGATGCCGATGACCGCCGTGCTCGTGCTCAAGCCGGAGTTCCACGACACGTTCAGTCGCGGCGTCGCCCGCGTGGCCGGCACGATCGGCGGCGCCGCGCTGGCGCACGCGATCGTGCGGACGGCGTCGCCGGGGCACGCCGCGCTGACGCTGCTGGTGCTCGTCTTCGTGTGGGGCTGCTACGCGCTGTTCCGCATCAACTACGCGATCTTCACCGTCTGCCTCACCGCCTATGTGGTGTTCGTCCTGATGCTGAGCGGCGTCGGCGAGATGGTCGCGGCGACGCTGCGCGCCGAGTACACGATCGGCGGCGGCGCGCTGGCGGTGCTGCTCTACGCCGTCTGGCCGACGTGGGCGGGAGCCACGGCGCGAACCGCGCTGGCGGCGATGCTGCGCGCGCACGCCGCCTACGTGGACGCGCTGCTCGCGGCGTACGCGGATCCGTCGCGGCTGGATCGCGAGCGGCTGGCCTCGCTGCGCGCCGCGGCGCGCCTCGCCCGCTCGAACAGCGAGGCGGTGGTCGAGCGCATGATCGCCGAGCCGGTGCGGCGCGCGGCGCTGCCACCGCGGGTGGCGCTCGGCCTGCTCGCCGCGCTGCGCCGCAACGCGCTGGCGGCGCTGGCGCTTCACGCTGGGATCGAGCGCGGCGTGCGGGCGGCGGTGCCGGGGATGACGCCGCTGGCGCGGCAGATGACCGCGGCGCTCGACGCGCTCGCCGCGGCGCTCGATGCCGGCACGGCGCCGCCGCCGCTGCCCGATCTCCGCGCCGCGCAGCTTGCCCTCGGTCCGACCGACGCCCTCGTCAACGACGAGACCGACCTGATGGTCGACAGCATCAACACGATGGCGGTGCTGCTGACGCAGGCGTCGACCTACGCACGCCGCGATATGCTCTAAGGTCCGTGACGACCACGACCACCGCCGCCTACTCCGCGCGCCGGCCGTTTGCCGGCGTCCGCGTATCCGGATTCCGCCTCACGCCTGCCGACGCGCCGAAAGACACGCACCATCACGTCATCTCGCTCGCCGGATCCGGGATCACCTACCAGCCCGGCGACTCGCTCGGCGTGTGGCCGCGCAACCCCGACCCGCTCGTCGACCAGTTGCTGGCGCGCCTCGGCGCGCGCGGCGACGAGATGGTCGACGCCGGGGCGCACGGCGCCCTTCCCTTCCGCGAGGCGCTGACCCGCACGGTGGATCTGGAGATTGTCTCCAAGCGGCTCCTCGAGGCCTGCCTGGCGAAAGGCGCGTCGATCTTCGCGCCGATTCTGCAGAAAGGCGCCGAGGATCAGCTCAAGCGCTACCTGCGCTCGTGGGACGACGTGCACGATGTGCTGGACGTGCTACAGGACGCGCCGCAGGCGCGCTTCGAGCCGGCCGAATTCCTCGCTCTGCTGCGTCCGCTCCAGCCGCGCCTCTACTCGATCGCGTCGAGCCTGCGCGTCCATCCCGACGAGGCGCACCTGCTCGTCATCTCGGTGGCCTATACGTCGCGCGGCCGCACCCATTTCGGCGTGGCCTCGACGTTCGTCAACGAGCGCTGGCCGGCCGGGACGAGCGCGCCGGTCTACACGCAGGACTCCCAGCGCCATTTCGGCCTGCCCTCCGATCCGGCGACGCCGATCATCATGATCGGCCCCGGCACCGGCGTCGCGCCGTTCCGCGGGTTCCTCGAGGATCGCGCCGCCACCGGCGCCAGCGGCAAGAACTGGCTGTTCTTCGGCGAGCAGTCGCGGGCGTGGGGTTTCTACTACGAGGACGAGCTGGCGGCGTGGCAGCGACAGGGGCAGCTGCGGCTGGACCTGGCGTTCTCGCGCGATCAGCCGCACAAGATCTACGTCCAGCACCGGCTGCGCGAGCACGCGCGCGACGTCTACGCGTGGCTCGAGGAAGGCGCCGAGGTGTTCATCTGCGGCGACAAGGCCCGCATGGCCACCGACGTCCAGCTGGAGCTGCAGCACATCGTCGCGCAGGAGGGCGGCCGGACGGCCGACCAGGCGGTCGAATACCTCGCCGCGATGCGCAAGCAACGCCGGCTCAAACTCGACGTCTACTAGGCTATAGGTCGAAGGATAGGGTAACGGATACCCATATTGGCAGGTTCTGGCGTACTGAGTCCTATGGCCAGTTTTGGGTTACAGTCGAGATGAGCGCCATGGCGAACCCCGCCAACTACATGCCCCGGGCCGAGCGGCATGCGATTCCGATTGCGATTCTGTATCGCCGATCGGGCGACCACGACTGGCGCGCCGGCCTGACCGAGAACATCAGCCGCTCGGGTGTGCTCTTCCGCGCCGACCGCCCGCTCGAACCGAACACGCTCGTCGATTTGATGCTCGACCTGCCCAGCGTCGTCGCTCCGGCCGCCGGCGGCGGGCTGCGGCGCGGCCGCGTCGTTCGTGCGATCGGCCCGTCTTCGGCGGAGCATCGGCCCGCGCTCGCCGCCACCTTCGTCGATTACTCGATCACGCCGCCGCACGATCCACGCCGCATCTGATGCCGCTTCGCTGGGGCATCGCGGGCTGCGGTGACGTCACCGAGATCAAGAGCGGTCCCGCGCTCCAGAAGGCCGACGGTTCCGCGCTCGTCGCGGTGATGCGGCGCGATCGCGCCCGAGCCGAGGATTACGCGCGACGCCACGGCGTGCCCCGCGCCTACGATCGGATCGAAGATCTGATTCACGACCCGGAGGTCGACGCGGTCTACGTCGCAACGCCCCCCTCCTCGCACCTGGCGATCGCGCGGCAGGTGGCCGACGCGGGCAAGCCATGCCTGGTCGAAAAGCCGATGGCGCTGAACCACCCCGAGTGCCTGGCAATGGCCGCCGCCTTCCGCGCGCGCGGTCTGCCGCTCTACGTTGCCTACTATCGCCGCGCGCTGCCGCGCTTTCTCGCCGTGCGCGCGCGGCTGGCCGACGGCGCGATCGGCGCCGTCACGTCGGTGCACGTCGCGGTCACCGACACGCTTGCCGACGAGGAGACGCGGCGCAACTGGCGCTTCGACCCGTCGGTCGCGGGGGCGGGCCTGCTCTTCGATCTCGGCTCGCACTGCTTCGATCTGCTCGATTTCCTGTGCGGCCCGATCGCCGACGTGCGCGGCGTGGCGGTGAACACGGCCGGCGCCTACGCCGCGGAAGACGTGACCGCGGTGGCGTTCGCCTTCGCCAACGGCCCGGCCGGCACGGCGATCTTCAACTTCAACGCGCCCGCCAAGACCGACGCCATCGTCTTCACGGGCACACGCGGAACGCTGCGGACGCCGGTGTTCGCCGACACCGACGTGATCGTCGACAACGGCGACGGGCGCGAGGTGCTGCCGTTCCGCAATCCGCCGCACGTGCACCAGCCGCTCGTGCAGACAATCGTCGACGAGCTCGCCGGCCGCGGCCGCTGCGACTCGACCGGCGAGTCCGCCGCCCGTACCGCATGGGTCCTCGACCGCTGCGTCGAGAGCTACCGCATCGGCCACGGTTCCATGAACTCGATGCGCGTGCCGTCGGGATCGTAGACGTTCAGTTGCCAGCGGCGATTGACGCCGATCTGAGGGACGGCGCGGTGATTCGGATCGGTGGGGGCGGTCCGTTCGCGGACGGTTTCGAGGGCGGCCTGGATATCGGGCACGAGCAGCGCGATGTGGTGGAAGGTCCCGAGCTGCTTGCGGTCAGGCGGCGCCGTCGTCAACATGTATTCGAGGTAGTCCGTGCATTCCGGCGCTCGCATGTTGATCCAGTTGATGGTGCCTTCCGGACGACCGCCGCGCCAGATCTCGCTGAAGCCGAGCACGTCCTTGTAGAAGCCGTCGGCGGCCTGCGCGCTGCGAATCGTGAGCCCGGTGTGCAGGATGCGCCGCGAGATGCGGCGATCGGCCGCGCCGTCCGGCAGCCGCGCCGTCGTCAGCTGGATGACACGCACGTGATGCCCGTCGGGGTCGAGCATCTCGAGGGCGCGGCCCTGCCCTTCCCCGGCATCCTCGGCCTCGCGCGCGTCGACGCCATGGCCGCGCAGGTACGTACTCATCGCGGACACGTCGGCCGTTTCCCACGCCACGTCGACGAAGCGATCGCCGCGCTCCGGCGGCAGGCCGGACCGGACGATGATGTGCTGGCGATCGTTGACGCGGAAGATCGCCACGAGAGGCGACGCCTGCGGCACTTCCGAAAAGCCCAGCAGGTCGCCGTAGAAATGCCTGGCCTTACCCAGGTCCGACGTCATCAGTCGGACGTGCGCGAGACCCAGGATCGGCGGCCGTGCCGGCGGCGCCTGCGCCGTCAGCATCACCGCGACCACGACACCGGCCAGCGCGCCTCTGAGCACGGCTCATCCTAGCGCACCGTTGGCCGCGGCCGCGATCGACTATCATCCGCGCCATGCGCTTCCTGTGTGCGGCCGCGGCGTTGATCTCGGTTTCACTCGCAGCCGCGCCGCCGAACCTGAACCCGGCGGCATTCGCGGAACTGAAGTGGCGATCGATCGGCCCGCCGCGTTCGGGCTACGTGTCGTCGCCGGCCGGCGTGCCGGGCGATCCGACCACCTACTACGTCGGTCTTCCCGAAGGCGGCGTGTGGAAGACGACGAACGCGGGCACCACGTGGAAGCCGATCTTCGACGCCGTCCACGTCGCGTCGGTCGGCGCCGTCGCGGTGGCGCCCTCCGATCACGACGTGATCTACGTCGGCACCGGGAACCAGTCTGGCTGGGCGTTCACGACCGGCAAGGGCATCTACAAATCGACCGACGCCGGCGCCACGTGGACGAACGTCGGCCTGGCCGCGTCGCAGTACATCGGCGGCATCGTCATCGACCCTCACCACGCCGACACGGTGCTCGTGGCGGCGATCGGCCCGCGTCCCGCCGGCGGGCGCGGTGCGGCGTCAGCCGATGCCGCCGCCGCCAGCGCGGAGCGCGGCGTGTATCGAACGACCGACGGCGGCCGCTCGTGGGCGCGCGTCCTCCCGGCGGACGGCTCCGCCGGCGCGACCGACGTCTATCTCGACTCCGACGACCCGCAGTTCGCCTTCGCGCTCCTCGGCGCTCCGGCCGCGGGCACCGGCGCCTTCGCATCGAGCGACGGCGGCGCGACGTGGCACCCGATCGAGGGGCACGGCATGGACGACGGTGCACGGATCAGCGCCTTCGCGGTGTCCTCCGGCACGCACGGCCGCCGGCTCTACGCCGTCGCCGCCGCGGGCGGCGGCCGCGGGGCGCGCGGTCCGGCGCGCCGCGCGCTCTACCGCTCCGACGATGGCGGCGCCACCTGGATCCTGGGCTCGCGCGAGCTCGCCAGCGCGGCGGGGAAAATCTACGCCGACCCGCAGCACCCCGACGTCGTCTACCTGATGGGCACCGCCGTCTACCGCTCCGTCGACGGCGGGCAGCACGTGTCCGCCTACTGGGGCGCGCCGAGCGGCGCCGACCCGCGGTTCCTGTGGATCGATCCGACGAATTCGCGCCGCATGCTGGCCGGCGTCGATCAGGGCGCCGCCATCTCCGTCGACGGCGGCGCCTCGTGGACGCCGTATTACGGCCTCGTCAACGGTCAGTTCTATCGCGTGTCGACCGACTACGACTTTCCCTATCACGTGTGCGGGCCGCAGCAGGACTCCGGAACGGCGTGCGTCGCCAGCCGCACCGACTGGGGCGAAATCCGTCCCTCCGACTGGTATACCGGCGGCGGGTTCGAGAACGGCTTCCTCATCGCCGATCCGCTCGACGCGCGCTATCTCTACACGCAGGGCTGGTATCACGTGCTGCGCCGCTACGATCGCAAGACGGGACAGGTCATCGTGCTGTATCAGCCGGCGCCGGACGATCGCTTCGGCGGGGCGCCGCCGCTGGCCTTCTCGGCCGACGGCCGGACGCTCTACATGGCGGCGCAGCACGTCCTGGCGTCGAGCGATCGCGGCCTCACCTGGCGCGCGATCAGTCCGGATCTCGCCGCGCCCAAAGGCGTCACGCTCGCGCCCGGCGCGGCTGCCGGGGGCAGTGCGGTCAGCGGCCCCGCCGCCGGCGGCTCGCTGCAGGCGCTCGCGGTCTCGCCCGTCTCGGCGAACGTGCTGTGGGCCGGCAGCAGCACCGGTTTGGTGCACGTCACCCGCGACGGCGGAAAGACGTGGGCCAACGTCACGCCGAAGGACCTGCCCGCGGGCGCGATCAACATCGTCGACGCCTCCCACGCGAGCGCCGCGACCGCGTACATGGCGCTGCTGTCGCGCGACAACCATCCGCATCTCTATCGCACGACCGACTACGGCACGACGTGGCAGGAGATTTCGTCGGGGCTCGCCGACGATGCCGTCGCCCGTGTGGTCCGCGAGGATCCGGCGCAGCCGGCGATGCTCTATGCCGGCACCGTGAATGGCGTCTACGTGTCGTTCGATCGCGGCGATCACTGGCAGTCGCTCCAGCTCAACCTGCCGACCACCGTCGTCAGCGACCTGACGGTGCACGACGCCGACGTCGTCATTTCGACCTACGGCCGCGGCTTCTGGATTCTCGACGACGTCGCGCCGCTGCGGCAGGCGCAGGCGGCGCTCGCGTCCACCGCGCCGGCGTTCTTCTACAAGCCCGCGCCGGTCTCGCGCGCGCGCTGGGACAACACGCAGGACACGCCGCTGCCGCCGGAGATGGTGGTCGGCGAGAACCCGCCGGAGGGAGCCGTCCTCGACTACTACCTGCGCTCGAATGCCAGCAGCGTCAGGCTGACGATTGCCGACGCCGCCGGCCGCACGATTCGCGAGTACTCGAACGTGCCGCCCCCCGTCGACGAGACGATGCCCAACGTCCCGGAGTACTGGCTGATGCCGCCGCCGGTCATGCCGACGACGGCGGGCATGCACCGCGTGACGTGGGACCTGCGTTATCCCGATCCGCCGACGCTCAATTACGGCTACTTCGGATCGCTGCTCGACTACCGCGAGTACACCCTGAGCTGGCACGCCATTCCCGGCAGGACGCCGCGGACGACGCTGGTCGGGCCGATGGTCGTGCCCGGCACCTACACGGCGAAGTTGACCGTCGACGGCCGCAGCTACACGCAGCCCGTCACCGTCGTCGCCGATCCGCGAGTGCCGGTCACGCCGGCGGCGCTCGACGCGCAGTTCCGGCTGCAGCAGCGCATGGTCGCGGGCATCGCGGCAACCTATCGCGCGGTTACTCATGTCGAGCAGTTGCGCGCATCGATCGCCAAACGACTGGAGCGCGCCCCCGCCGACGCGGCGGCATCTTTGAAGGCGCTCGACGCGGCGCTGGCGCCGCTCGACGGCAGCGCGGGTGTGTTCGGGCTCGCCCACCGCGACCTCGGCCGGCGGTTGAACGATCAACTCGTCGGCGACGCCGCGCCGACCGCGAGCGTCGTCGCCGGCGTCGACGACCCGTGCGCCGCGATCGACAAGGCGCTGGCGACGCTGAAGGGACTCGACACGCGCACGCTCACCGACGTGCCCGCCTGGACCCCGCCGTCCGCCCCCGCCTGCGGCCGCTAGCTTCCGCCTTCGCGCGAAGCGCTTCGGCGGACCCGTCGTAGCTTTAGCGAAGGCGGGCAGGCGGAACCTTCAGGGCACGCGTAGCTTCCGCCTTCAGGCGGAACTCCAGGGCACGTGTAGTTTCCGCCTTCAGGCGGAACTCCAGGGCACGTGTAGTTTCCGCCTTCAGGCGGAACTCCAGGGCACGTGTAGCTTCCGCCTTCAGGCGGAACTCCAGGGCACGTGTAGCT
>Ga0070683_100004912_pt1 | contig 11085 bp, 10 predicted proteins | sample KBSC713LmetaG_FD_64662 | JGI IMG/M metagenome (GOLD analysis project Ga0070683, IMG submission 64662) | Corn rhizosphere microbial communities from Kellogg Biological Station, Michigan, USA - KBS C7.1-3L metaG | ecosystem: Host-associated > Plants > Roots > Rhizosphere ...
ATCTCGGCCTGTCTGCATGTGACCACCGAGACCGCCAACCTCGCCATCACGCTCAAGGCGGCCGGCGCCGATCTCGTCCTCTGCGCCAGCAATCCGCTCTCGACGCAGGACGACGTGGCGGCCTCGCTGATCGTCGATGAGGGTATTTCCGTCTACGCTATCAAAGGCGAGGACGAGGCGACCTACTTCCGCCACATCCACGCCGCGCTCGACCACCAGCCGCAGATGACGATGGACGACGGCTGCGATCTAGTGGCCTCGCTGCACAAAGACCGCGTTGACCTGATTCCCAACGTCATCGCTGGAACCGAGGAGACGACCACAGGCGTCATTCGGCTGCGGAGCATGCAGCAGAACAGCGTCCTGAAGTTCCCGGTGCTGGCGGTCAACGACTCCGATACCAAGCATCTCTTCGATAACCGCTACGGCACCGGCCAGAGCACCATCGACGCCATCATCCGCGCCACCAACCGGCTGATCGCGGGACGCAACGTCGTCGTGGCGGGCTACGGCTGGTGTGGCAAGGGCGTCGCCTCGCGCGTGCGCGGGCTGGGCGCTAACATCATCGTGACTGAAGTCGATCCGGTGCGCGCCATCGAGGCGGTGATGGATGGCTTCCGCGTGATGCCGATGCTGGAGGCCGCCGCCATTGGCGATATCTTCATCACAGTGACCGGCGATATCAACGCCATCGACGGGCCGCATCTGGAGCGGATGAAGGACGGAGCGATCATCGCCAACTCCGGCCACTTCAACGACGAGATCAACATCCCGGCGCTGGAGGCGCTCGCCACCGGTGGCCGCCGGACCGCGCGCGACTTCGTCGAGGAGTATACCTATGCCGATGGCCGCAATGTCTATCTGCTGGCGGATGGTCGGCTGGTGAACCTCTCGGCGGGTGAGGGCCACCCGGCGAGCGTGATGGACATGAGCTTCGCCAATCAGGCGCTCGGCGTGGAGTACATGCTTGCCCACGCCAAATCGCTGGAGCCGAAGGTCTATACTATCCCAACCGAGATCGACCACGAGATCGCGCGGCTCAAGCTCACGGCGATGGGCATCGCGATTGATACGCTGACGCCCGAGCAGGAGGCCTATCTGGCCGCCTGGGAGTCAGGCACCTAGTCGTTTGTAGTGTGGGATTGACCTCACCCCCTATCCCCCTCTCCTCGTAGGAGAGGGGGAACCGGAGGCCGGAAATGCTCTGGCTCCCCTCTCCCTTTGGGGGAGGGGCTGGGGGAGGGGGAGGACACGGCAGGCTAGTTCTTGAAAAATGTATGGGAGCAGTGGGGCAAGAAGAGAAGAAGAGAGATGAGCAGCAGTAACAGTTTTATGACCGACCCCAAAGCGTTCTTCACCAGTGAAAGCGTGACCGAGGGACACCCTGATAAGCTTTGCGACCAGATCAGCGACGGCGTGCTCGACGCGATGCTGCGCGACGACCCGATGGCGCGCGTGGCCTGCGAGGCGGCGACGACGACCGGGCTGGTGCTGGTGGCGGGCGAGATTACCACCTCGACCTATGTGGATATTCCGGCCATCGTCCGCGAGACGATTCGCAAGGTCGGCTATGTGGACGCCAACTATGGCTTCGACTATCGCACCTGCGGCGTCACGACGGCGATTGGCAAGCAAAGCCCGGACATTGACCGTGGCGTCAGCGCCTCGCTGGAGTATCGCGAGCGCACCGCCAGCGGCGAGCTGACCGACGCCGAGCTCGAGGCGGTCGGCGCGGGCGACCAGGGTATGATGATCGGCTTCGCCTGCAATGAGACCGACGTGCTGATGCCAGCGCCAATCTACTTCGCCCATAACCTGACGCGCAAGCTCGCCGAGAAGCGCAACGCCGACTGGGCGAGCAACGGGCCGATGGCCTGGCTGCGCCCGGATGGCAAGAGCCAGGTGACGGTGCAGTACGAGTATGGCAAGCCGGTGCGCATCGATACGGTCGTCATCTCGACACAGCATGCCGACACGGTTTCGCAGGAGCAGATTTACCAGGATATCGTCGAGCAGGTGATCAAGCCGACGTTGCCCGCCGAGCTGCTGGACGAGAAGACGCGCTATCTGGTGAACCCGACTGGGCGCTTCGTCATCGGTGGGCCGATGGGCGACGCCGGGCTAACCGGCCGCAAGATCATCGTGGATACGTACGGCGGTTTCGCCCGTCACGGCGGCGGCGCGTTCAGCGGCAAAGACCCGACCAAGGTGGACCGCTCCGGCGCGTATGCGGCGCGCTACGTCGCCAAGAACATCGTCGCGGCGGGCCTGGCGGATCGCTGCGAGCTGCAAATCTCCTATGCCATCGGCGTCGCCCGCCCGATCTCGCTCTTCGTCGAGACATTCGGCACAGGCAAGGTCTCCAATGAGATGCTGATTGACCTGATTCGCGGGCACTTCGATCTGCGCCCGGCAGGCATCATCCAGACACTGGACCTGCGCCGCCCGATCTATCAGCCGACCGCCGCCTATGGCCACTTTGGCCGCACCGACATCGACGCCCCGTGGGAGCGCACCGACAAGGTGGACGCCCTCCGTGCCGCCGTGGGCGCGCACGTTGGCCAGCCCGCGTAAGGGGCGCGGACCTCACCCCCTAACCCCCCCTCCTACGAGGAGAGGGGGTACCAGAGCATTCCGAAACCTGGAAAGACGAGTGACCCGATGGCGTCGGACGGTATCGCCGATAAGACGAAGCCGAAGGCCGCCCGGCTCTGGTCCAATCGCGACTGGGTGCTGCTCTGGAGCGGGCAGCTTGTCTCGGTCGTGGGCACGCAGGTCTCGCAGCTCGCCTATCCGCTGCTAATGCTGGCGCTGACGGATTCCCCGGCCCAGGCGGGTTTCCTGAGCGCCGCACGCACCATCCCCTATCTGCTGCTTGGCCTACCGGCTGGCGCGCTGGTGGACCGCTGGGACCGCAAGCGCGTGATGATCGTCTGCGACGCCGGGCGGGCGCTCGCGCTCGGCAGCATTCCGCTGGCACTGGCGTTTGGCTGGCTCACCCTGGCGCAGCTCTATGCCGTCGCATTGGTGGAAGGTATGCTCAACGTCTTCTTCAACCTGGCGGAGACGGCGGCGCTGACGCGCGTTGTCTCACGCGAGCAAATCCCCTCCGCGACGACGCTCAACGAGGTCACGCTGAGCACCGGCTCGATGCTCGGTCCCGCGCTGGGCGGGCTGATCTTCGCCATTGGGCAGGGCTTTGCCTTCCTGGTGGACGCGGTCTCCTACGCCGTCTCGGTGGTCTCAGTCTGGTTTATCCACTCCGACCTCAGCGCGCCACGCTCGGCAAACGCAAGCAGGCTGCTGGACGATATCCGCGAGGGCATCGTCTGGCTCTGGCGCCAGTCGCTGATGCGCTTCCTGGCGTTTGTGGTCGGCGGGACGGTGCTGATCGAGTCAGGATACATGCTGGTGGTCATCATCCTGGCGCAGCGGATGGACGCCTCATCCATCGCTGTTGGATTGATACTGGGCGCTGGGGGCGTGGGCAGTATCGTGGGCGCGGTGCTTTCCGGCCCCGCCATGCGGCAGCTAACCTTTGGTCAGATTGCGATGGGAGTCCACTGGATCTGGGCGCTGCTTTTGCCGCTCTACGCTATCGCGCCGACGCCACTGGCCCTGGCCGCCATTACCGCGGCGGCCTATGGCGTGACACCGATCTTCTTCGTCGCGCAGTATAGCTACCGCCTCGCACGCATCCCGAATGAGCTGCAAGGGCGCGTCAACGGTGTCTTCCGCCTGTTGCTCTTCGGCGGCCAGCCGCTCGGCCTCGCGCTGGCGGGCCTGCTGAGCCAGTCCATCGGCCCCGTGCGCACGGTGTTGGTCTTCTCCGCGCTGCTGCTGGCGCTGGCGCTCTCCATCACGCTGAACCGCGAGCTGCGGCGGGCGGGCAAGCTCACCCCCTGACCGCGCCCACCGGGCCACTGGCGCTGCGCGCATTATCCTCCGAGAGAATGTCCATCTGGTTCAGAGCATTACTATGCGCACATGGGTGTAGAATGAAGGCTCTGAATGAGAACATACCCCGGAATGGATGATGTACTTGAAACAGTTCAATAGGAATAACCATGTTCAGTATTGATGATCGCAATCGCGTGCGTGACCGCATGCTCGCGCTGGCGGCGTCAGATCCGCGCGTGGTCGCCGGAGCGGTCGTCGGCTCGCTCGCCCTTCATGAGGGTGATCGCTGGTCTGATCTGGATCTGACCTTTGCGGTCGCGGACGACGTGCCAATATCCGATGTCTTGAACGACTGGACCGGCGCCATTATGGACGAATACGACGCCATCGTGCTCTTCGATCTGCCCGCTGGGGCCAGTATCTATCGCGTTTTCATGCTCCCCGGCTGCCTCCAGTTCGATCTCTCGTTCACGCCAGCGGCGGCGTTCGGCGCGACCAGCCCGAAGTTCAGGCTGCTCTTCGGCGAGGCCGTCACAAAACCGCACATGCCAGCGCCCTCGCCGCAGGAGCTTTTCGGCTACGCGGTGCATCATGCGCTTCGGGCGCGCTTCTGCATCGAGCGCGGGCGGGTCTGGCAGGCCGAATACTGGCTCAGTGGCGTCCGCGACTATGCGCTACACCTTGCCTGTCTCCGCCACGAACTCCCGGCGCGCAATGGCAGGGGCTTCGACGACCTGCCCGCCGACGTGCTGGCTGCCTTTGCGGGCGCGCTGGCCCGGTCGCTGGATTCCGCTGAGCTACTGCGCGCGCTCGAAGTCGCCGTTTCGGGATTGCTGCACGAGGCGGCGCACGTGCCTGAGATTGCCGAGCCAACCGCGCAGGTCGAGTCGCAACTGCGCGAACTCACCCGCGCATGGCCGGACAAAGAGGAGACCTAAGAGAAGCGGGCCGGCACGTCGAGATATTGCAAGGGCTTGGGGTGAGGCATGCTATACTTGATGGCAATGTATGCTTTGGTCCAGGAGAGTCTCCCATGAGCAAAATTGTCCTTGCCAGCCCGATTGAAGAAATCGTTGCCTTCTTTGCAGGTGGGCCTTCACGTGACGCAATCGCCTCATTTCGCCTCTCGAAGGATGCCCAAGAGTATATCAGCACTCTGTTGGACAAGAGCCGCTCAGGAACATTGACGAGCGACGAGGATCGCGAGCTTGACAGGGTGATGGCTCTCAATGAAGTCATTTCGCTCATTCAGGCCCGCGCCAGGGCAGCCAACGCCCATCCTTTGACGCCATCCACCCCTGCGAATCTGCCAGGCGCATGAGTGAGGCTCATATTCCGGCGGCGTTACGCCGTGAAGTCGTCGCACGCGCCGGAAATCGCTGCGAGTATTGCGGAATACCGGACGACGCGACCCTTGTTTCGCATGAGGTTGACCATGTCGTTGCCGAGCGACATGGTGGCAAGACAACGCGAGACAATCTTGCATATTCTTGCTTTCGCTGTAATCGTTTGAAGGGCACTGACCTGACCTCAATTGACCCACAGACTGGCAAGATCACGCGGCTTTATGATCCACGCGCGGATAAGTGGCGGAGACATTTCCGGCTGATGGGATTAGACGATGCGATTATTGAGCCGCTCACCGCAGTCGGTCGAACAACAGTGCAATTCCTGAGGTTCAACGACATTGCCTGGGCAGCGTTACGAGCAGAATTGTTGCGGCAGGGACGATATATAGTACCCTCTTCTTGAATTCGCTCTAATCCTTGCCTACTTCGGCGCGCGGAGGCGATAGCCGATGCCTGGCTCGGTCAGTAGATAGCGCGGGCGGCCCGGCTCCGGCTCGATCTTGCGGCGCAGCTGGCCGATGAAGACACGCAGATAATGCGCCTCGTCCTCGTAGTCCGGCCCCCAGACCGCGCGGAGCAGCGTCCGGTGGGTGACGACCTGACCCGCATGCATCGCCAGATACTTCAGCACCTCGTACTCGGTGGGCGTCAGATGGACCTCGCGCTCGTCTACCAGCACCTGACGGCGCGCGAAATCCAGCGCGAGGCCGCCGGTGGTGAAGCGCGCGTCATCCCCGGCGCCGCCTGTTGCGGCGTGCGCGGCGTGACGCAGGGCAACGCTGATGCGAGCGCGCAGTTCCCCCATGCTGAAGGGCTTGGTCAGGTAGTCGTCGGCGCCCAGCTCGAGCGCGGTGATCTTGTCGGTGTCGCCCGAACGCACCGAGAGGATGATGATGGGGACCGCCGACCAGGAGCGTAGCGCGCGCGTCACCTCGATGCCGTCCATATCGGGCAGCGAGAGGTCGAGCAGGACGATATCGGGATGCCACTGCGCCACCCTCTCTAGCCCGCGCTGGCCGTTTGGCGCCCATGCCACCGCAAACTCGCCGCTGGCCAGCCCCAGCTGCACCGCCCGGCGAATCTCTGGCTCGTCGTCAATCACCAGCACCCGCACTTTCCCGCCGCCGGTGGCCTGCCCCGCGCCGGGCGTGTCGGGCAGCGCATCCGCCGCTATCTCATCGTTCGGCATGGGGCGCCTCCTCTGCCTCCGCCACGGTGGTCGTCTCTTCGGCGTCAGGGACAATATCGGGCAGCGCGCCCCGTGGTGTCTCTTCGGGAATCGGCAGCCGGAAGATGAACGTTGACCCTTTGCCCGGCGTGCTCTCGGCCCAGATGCGTCCTTCATGCGCGCGGATGATGTTATCGCTGATCGCCAGGCCGAGTCCGGTGCCGGTCGGCGGCCGGTCGGACGCCCAGGGGAGATGCACATCATGCACGCGGTAAAACTTATCGAAGATGGCGTGCAATTCGTTGGCGGGCACGCCGACCCCCTCGTCCTTGACGCGCACCTCCAGCTCGCGCTCCGGCTCCGCGGTCAGCGCGGCGCTGACGCGCACCGGGCGGTCTGCGGGCGAGTACTTGAGCGCGTTCTCCAGCAAGTTGGTCAGCACCTGCTCGATCTGCGTGTGGTCCATCGGGACCAGCGGAACGTCGTCGGCGACATCCACCAGTACCTCGCGCCCCTGTAACTGTCCGGCAAGCTCCAGCCGGTCCAGCACGGTGGCAATGACATCGCCGATGAGATACCAGTCCTTTTCAGGCGTCGCCACCCCAGCCTCCTGGCGCGAGATGTCGAGCAGATTGCCCACCAGCCGATTCAGCCGGTCGGCGCTTTCATCGATGGATTCGAGGAACTCGCGGCGCTCGCTCTCGCTCCATTTCACATCAGCCCCGAGCAGACTGGTGACCGCCGCTTTGATGGAAGCCAGCGGCGTGCGCAGGTCATGCGTCACCGAGCCAAGAAACACATCCTTGAGCTGGTTGCTCTCATCCAGCGCCTCGGCATGGATGGCCTGCTGCTGGAGGATGGCGCGGTCGATGGCGAGGGCCACCTGATCGCAACACGCGGCGAAGAGCGCCGACGCGCCACTGCTGCCTGCCGCTGGAGACGTGCGAGGCGAGAGCAGCGTGCGGATCGCGGGCTTTCCGGTGATTGCCAGCAGGCCGACGGTGTGCTGTCTGCTGGTGAGTGGGATGTAGTAGATGAGGTTCTCAACCGGCGCCGACTTCGGTGTTGGCATGTCGGCACGGCTCAACGTATGGGCAATCGTGTCGCCGACCGTCTCGCTATGCTCCAGCGCCCAGGCGGCCTCGGCGGCGTAGCTCTGGCTGGTGAGGTGGAGCGCGTCTCGCTCGGCGTCGGCTTCGGGATCGGCGGCGAGCGCCCGTACCACCGGGTAGATACCCTGGCCGGGCAGCAGAATAGCCACACCCGTCACCCCCGATGGCGAGAATACCTTGAGCATACGTTGTGTCAGATCGTCGAAGAGCGACCCCTGGTCCGTCGCGGAGGCGATCAACTGCGCCACGCCGTAGAGGGTTGCGGTCCGCTGCTGGCTCTGGAGCGCCTCGCGCGCGCGGTCGCGTACGGCTGATGCGAGCTGCCCGGTCACCAGCGATGTGACCAATAGCGCGATGAGCGAGAGCCACTCGGTGGGATCATCCACCGTGAAGCGCAAGAGCGGCGGGATGAAGAGAAAGTCATAGGCGAGAAAGGCGAGCACCGAGGCCAGAATGGCCGGACCGCGCCCGACCCACGCCGCCAGCCAGAGCACGACCAGCAGGTAGAGCAGTGAGATGTTGGCGACGTGGCCAATCTTCCCCACCAGCGCGATGGCCAGCGACGCGCCCGCCACGCCGAGCAGCGCATAGCCGTAGCCGCGGAGGTCGTCGCGGCTCATCCGCCAGCGCGGCAGGGCAGCCAGCCATGCGGGGAGCCGTTGCATGCCAGATTGCCATCCGAGCGCTCTGCGTCGTGCCATAAAATCCACGTCCTCTGACCACGTCCTCTGACCACGTCCTCTGAGCGCGGTCATTGTCCTGACGCACGCTCTCTCTGATTATAGGCCGACAATGTCGCTAAATGGACAACTACAACTCGCCGCCACATGGCAGGACGCCACCTCACCACGCCTCGCGGGAAGCAAGGCGCAATCCAGCAGAATATCCGATGGAGCGTCAGCACAATGTGTGATCTCCGTCATTGTATGCATCCGTATACTGGAGATACCAATCAGGTTTGTATCGGGTTGGTCACGAAGGAGATGGAGAATCATGCGCGTTCCACGGAGACCCATGCGCCCAATTCTCGCAAGTCTTTGTCTGCTGGCAGTGTTGCTGCTCGCTGCCTGCGCTCCCAGCGCCAACAATGGCTCGGATACCAATAACACCGCCAGCGGCACGCCAACGTCCGCCGCGCAGAGCACGCCGACCACTGGGAGCGACACCGGCGGCTCGGGTGGCAACGGCAGCCCAACGCAGGTTCCATTGAGCCAGTACAACGCCTATGCGGGCGGGCAGGACAATATGTTCTACGGCTTCAACGCGGATACCGGCGCGCAACGGTGGCATTATTCGATTGCCGGGACGCCCAATAAGCCCTGGGCGGTCAACGGCGGCGTCTTCGTCTCGACGCAGTCGGGCTACGTCTACTCATTCTCGAAATCGGGCTCGCTGAACTGGAGCAAATCGGTTGGCGGCGGCATACTTGGCCGCCCGACGATGGATAGCGGGCTGGTCTATGTCGGCACCGACCAGGGGCGCGTCTTCGCGCTCAACAGCACCACCGGGGATGTCGGCTGGAACTATACCACTGGCGGCACGATCAGCGGACAGGTGGCGGTGGCAAATAATGTGGCCTACGTCTCCGCCGATGGCAAGCTCTTTGCCCTGAATTCCAGCAACGGCTCGGTTGTCTGGTCAACCTCGATTGGCGCGATCAGCGAGTTCACCTCACCCACCATCAGCAACAACGTCGTCTACATTGGCAACGATGGTGGTCAGCTCTCGGCCCGCAAAACGAGCAACGGCGCGGAGCTCTGGCACTTCCAGGCGGGCGGCCAGATTTTTGGCAAGCCCGCGGTGGTGAACAACATCGTCTATTTCGGCGCGTCCGATCACTACTTCTATGCGGTGAACACCGGGAACGGCTCGCTCAAGTGGAAGTATCAGACAGGCGATAGCGTCAACGGCACGCCCACCGTCACCAACGGCATTGCCTATATCGCCTCTGGTGATGGCAAGCTCTACGCGCTTGACGCCAACTCTGGCCAGGTCAAATGGAAGTTCAGCATTGCCAACCAGAGTGTCTCTGGCGACTGGACCTCGGTGGTGAATGGGCGCGTCTACCTGGGCATGAGCGATGGCCGCATCTACGCGCTCAATGCGGGCAACGGCCAGATCATCTGGAAGACCCAGACCAGCGCGGCGGTTACCTCACCCGCCATCGGCCTGTAGAGACTTCTGACCCCTGACCTCATCCCCATCCCCTCTCCCACGGGGAGAGGGGATGGTCATCTATGGCCATCGTGGCTAGACACCACCATGGTCGCCTATGCCCTCCCCTCGTAGGGGAGGGTGGCCGAAGGCCGGGAGAGGTCTGAGCATCAATACCGAATAGGCGACAAAAAGGCGTGCTACGTTCGCAACGATGGCGCGCCTTATTGCTGCATCGAATCCCTGGAACAGCGAGTTTTTCTCTGTATGGAGAACCAGATCACATTTACCCGGCGCGGAGTATGGGCTGGCGCGCGCGCCGCTCTACCAGTCGCGTTGGGCGCGGGCGCCTTCGGGATCGTCTTTGGTGTTCTCGCGCGGCAGACGGGGCTGAGTCTGGCCGAGGCGCTGCTGATGAGCGCGATTGTCTTTGCCGGCGCGTCGCAACTGGTGGCGCTGGGCCTCTGGGTCACGCCACTGCCCGTTGGTGCGCTGATCCTGACCACGCTGATCGTCAACCTGCGCCATGTGCTGATGGGAGCATCGCTCCACCCCTGGCTGGCGAAGCTGCCACGCGGGCGTATCTATGCCTCACTCTTCTTCATGGTAGACGAAAGCTGGGCGCTGACGCTTGGTTCGCTGACCGGTGGCGGCGGCGATGGCGCGTTTCTGCTCGGCAGCGGCCTAACGCTCTACGTCTTCTGGGGGACAGCCACGGCCATCGGCGAGCTGGCGGGCGGCCTGGTCACTGATCCGACGCAGTGGGGGCTGGATTTCGCGTTCACCGCCGTCTTTCTGGCGCTGCTGGTGGGGTTGTGGCGCGGCAAGTCCGATCTGCTGCCCTGGCTCGTGGCGGCGGTTGTCGCGGTCGCCGCGGCGCAGTGGCTCCCCGGCAAATGGTACATCCTCCTTGGCGGGCTGGCCGGGAGTCTGGTGGGAGCGTTCCGCCGTGCAGATTGACCCGCTGGCACTGCTTGCGATTCTGGGGATGGGCGCCGTCACCTACGCGACCCGTATCGGTGGCTTCTGGCTGCTTGGCCGCGTCACCCCGACGAAGCGTGTCGAGGCATGGATGCGCGCGATTCCGGGCGCGGTGCTGGTCTCGCTCATCGCCCCGGCTTTGCTGGCCGCAGGCGTGGTCGGATTCATCGCCGCGGCAGCCACTGTCTTGATCGCCGCGCGGACGCACCGGCTGCTCCCGGCGCTGGTGGCGGGCGTCGTCATCGTCGCGGTGGCGCGGCTGGTGTTTCACGCTGGGTGATCTTCTGGCTGCGAGGAGGAGTCAGCAAAGTTCGCTTGCTCAGGCGCCGCGGGCGGTGACCCGCTGCCAGGCCATCTTCAGCGCCGTGCCATAGAGGCCGGGCCGATTGGCAAAGAGCGTCCGAATCAGGCCAAAGAAGCT
>Ga0070683_100004914_pt1 | contig 11081 bp, 8 predicted proteins | sample KBSC713LmetaG_FD_64662 | JGI IMG/M metagenome (GOLD analysis project Ga0070683, IMG submission 64662) | Corn rhizosphere microbial communities from Kellogg Biological Station, Michigan, USA - KBS C7.1-3L metaG | ecosystem: Host-associated > Plants > Roots > Rhizosphere ...
CAGGCCAGGAGATCGATACGCGCCGGCTTGCGTCGAAGGCCCTCGGCCACGACGCGACCGACGCGGAGGCGTCCACCTACTTCTTCGATCTGGCATGGAGCTGGATCCGCAGTCATCCCATCGACGCCGCGCTGCTGTTCGCGAAGAAGTTCGCCTTCACGTTCCACGCCTTTCACCTCGCGCTGCCGCAGAGCTACGCCTTCTTCGCCTACGACACGCCGGGGATCCTGCGGTTCCTCTGCGTCGGGCCGTGGCTGCTCGTGCCGCTGGGGATTGTCGGGGCCTGGATCCGGCTTGCGGGTTCTTCCGGTTCCACCGGTTCTGCGGGTTCTCGCGGTTCGGGTTCGCGCGCTGAGTTCCTGATCTGGTTGTCGTTCGTGCCGGCGTATGCGGCGGCGGTGGCGTTGTTCTTCGTCGCCGATCGCTATCGACTGCCGGTGCTTGTGCCGTTGTGCGTCTGCGCAGGCGGAACGATTGATCTTGCCATCGACGCGGTCCGGCGGTCACGCCCGCGCGTGCTGTTCGGGCCGGTGGCGGCGCTCGCCGTCCTCTTCGCCGCGGTCAACTGGCCCGTGGCGCTGGACGATGCGCGGTGGACGGAAGGGCTGCGGACGGCGGAGCGACTGGTCATCGCGCAGCGCTACGACGAGGCGGAGCGATGGGCGGCGTGGCTCGAAGCGCACCATCCGCCGCACGCCGGGTCGGGACAGCTCGGCGTCGCGCAGCAGCTCATGGCGCTGCGGCAGTACGAGCGCGCGCTCCCCTACCTGCAGCGCGCCGAGCAGGCGAACCCCGCCGAGCCGCACATCCACTACGCGCTCGGCCAGACCCTGCTGCAGCTCGGACGCACGCCGGAGGCGGTCCCGCACCTGCGCCGCGGCTTCGACGGCGACATCGAGCTGCCCGACAGCGGCGCGGACTACGCGCGCGCGCTCGTGGACACCGGCGATTTCGCCGGCGCGCTCGCTGCCCTGCGTCGTATCCGCCTGCCCGAGGCCGCGGGCGCCGACGCGTGGCTGCGGCTCGGCCGCCTGGCGATGGAGGCGAAGGCGCCGGATGCCGCCGAGCCCTTCTTCCGCCAGGCCGTGGCCATGCAGCCCGGGGATGCCGCCACGCGCCAGCAGTACGGCCTCGACCTCCTGGTGCTCAACCGGCTGGAAGACGCCGCGCGCGAGCTGGGCGAGGCGGCGCGGCTCGATCCGCGCAACGTCGATACGCTGTCGCGGCTCGCCTACGCCGAGGCGAAAATCGGTCGCCCCGCCGACGCGCGGCAGCACGCGCTCGCGGCGCTCGCGTTGGACCCCAACGATCCGCTCGCCACGCAGCTGATGGCGATTCTCCGCTGACAACTCCGGTATACTCGCGCGCGGAGGTTTCCTCATGAGTTCGCGGTCCCGGCTCCTGCTCCCGGTCCTGCTCGCCATCCTCGCCGCGCCGGCGCTCACCGCGCGTCAGGGTGGCGTCAACAAGTCGCTGTTCGTCGCCGTCCTCGACGAGAGCGGGCATCCCGTGCGGCAGTTCACGGCAGACGACGTGCTGATTCGCGAGGACGGACAGGACCGCGCCGTCGTCGAAGTGAAGCCGGCGAGCCAGCCCATTTCCGTGGCCTTTCTCGTCGACACCGCGCAGGGCAAGCGCGTCACCGATCACTATGGGACGCCGGAGGAGTACGTGCGCGACCTGCGCGTGGCCACCAGCAGCTTCGCGCACCAGCTACTGACGCTCAGCCCCGACGCGCAGATCTCGCTGATGGAGTTCGGCCAGGCCGCGGTCACCGTGGTCAAGTACACCTCGGACCTGACCGTGTTCGACGGCGGCGTCAACAGGATCGTGTCGCGGCCCGGCGTGGGCTCGGTGCTCGGGGAAGCGCTCGCCGCGGCGAACAAGGAACTGGCCGATCGGCCCAGCCCGCGGCGCGCGGTGGTATCGGTCAACCTCGAACCCAGCGACGAGCAGAGCTTCGAGAACGCCGGCCCGATCAAGGACGCCTTCCGCAAGTCCGGCGCGCAGCTGTGGGCGCTGTCGGTCCACCGCGGTGAGTTGAAGAATGCCGGCCGCGACGTCGTCCTGAACGACTTCGCCAAGCTGACCGGCGGGCAGCGCGACTACATCGTCGACATCTCGGCGATGGAGAACATCCTCAAGGCCTACGCCAACGCGCTGGCGATGCAGTACGAGGTCGTCTACAAGCGTCCGGAAAACGCCAAGACGGTCAAGGCGATCCAGGTCGGTACCCGCGGCGGCCTGAAGATCCACGCCAGCGGCTTTGCGCCGCAATAGGGACACGGAGTGAGCGCGCGGCGCGCATGACACGGAGACGGCGGATCGGCTGACTGCGCTCTACGTACGCCGATGCGAAAGACCGGGCTGACGGCTCTCCTCTTCCTCGTGCTCATCGGCCATCCGGCTGCCCGGATGGCCGAAACTGTTTCCGGCCTGCTCGACCGCTACAGTCGGGGCCAATTCGACGAGGCCGTCCGCGCCGCCGCCGCCGTGAAGGACGTCGACGCGCTCGTCAGCGTACTCACCCGCCAGGGGCCCAACTGGAGCGACGCCGACCGCTCCACCCGTCAGCATCGGCGGCTGGCGATCGCCGCCTTCACGCTCGAGCTCACCCACGCGCGCATGCAGCAGGGCTGGTCGGAATGGCAGGCGATGCGGCCGGTGCTCGAGTGGGCCTGCACGCTGCTGCGGACGGCCGGTCCGCCGACCGACGGGGAGCGCCGCTGGCACCTCGCCGTCATCTCCCTTGCCGGACGCGTCCGGGATTACGGCAGTTTGTCGGCGACACCGCCCGGATGGGCGCAGCATACCTTCGCGCACCTCTCGCTGAGCGAGCTGCGCCAGCGCGTCGAGAAATCTGAACATCTCGCGCACGCCTGGCAGCGCTTCCCGAACGAACCGCGAATCCTTCTCGCCGCGGCGTCAATGGCCGGCCGGTTCGGGGCGGACGCGCCACGCCGCTATCGGGACGGACAGCCCGTCCAGCGTCAGCCCGCCTCGAACGCGTGGCTGACGACCGCGCTCGCGGCGCTGCAGCCGCTAGCTGACGACCCGGGCGTCGGGGTGGACGTGATGGTGCGCGAGGGTCGCATTCAGTACGCGTTGACACACTTTTCAGAGGCGCTGGCGCTGGAGCAATCCGCGGCGCAGGCCGCCCACGATTCGCCGGAGGCGTATCTCGCCCACTTTCTTGCCGGACGCGCCTTGGAGGCCATGAACGATCGCGCCGCCGCCGTGGCGGAATTCGAACGGGCGGCGGCGATCCGTCCGCGGGCGCAGTCCGCGGCGCTCGCGGTGGCGTATGACCGGCTGCTGGCATCCACCGGTTCCGCCGCTGCCGCCGTGATGCCGGCGCTGGCCAGCCACGACGAGTTCGACGATCCGTGGCGTCTCTACGATTACGGCGACTACATGTATTGGCCGGAACGACTGTCGGCGCTCCGTGAGGCGCTCAAATGACGCGGCTGGCGGTGCTTCTCACGTGCCTGATCGGCCTGCAGACGTTTCGCAGCGCCGCGGACGCGGTTTCGATCAGCGCATCGGTGAAGAACGGCAACGCGGCCGTCGCCGATTTGAATCCCGAAGACTTCCGTCTCGTCGACAACGGCGTCCGGCAGGACGTCGAGGTCCTGACCGTCGAGTCCGTTCCCATCGACCTGACCCTGTTCGTCGACACGAGCGGCAGCACCGCCGGTGCCTTGAGCCGCATGCGCGCTGATGTCGAGAGAATGGTGCGCCTGCTTGGTCCCGCGGATCGCTTCCGTATCCTCACGATCGGCATCACCGTGGATGAAACGGTTCCCTGGACGCCCGAGGGAGGATCGTTTGCACTCACCGTCAGGCCGGTCCCGGGCATCTCGTTGATCTACGACGCCCTTTTCGCGGCACTGCTCCATCGGCCCGACGCGGGCCGCCGGCATCTCGTGGTCGGCCTCACCGATGGCGACGACTGCGGCAGCGTCATCGACGGTCCGTCGCTGCTCGACGCAAGCGCGCGGACCGAAGCCGTGCTGCACATTCTCTACGCCCAGGCGTACTCGAGAGGCGATTTCGGCTTGCCCGCCACCTGCACGCCCCTCGATCCATCGTCTTCCGACTTCATACGAAAGGCCGCGGAGCGCACTGGCGGCGCATTTCACAAGTCCCTCTTCGGAGACGCCTCGGTCCACGACTTCCAGCGGATTGTCGACGAGTTCAAGACGAGCTACGTGCTGCGCTATTCGCCACGCGGCGTCGCGCGCGCCGGCTGGCACGCGATCACGGTGGACGTGCCGGGACGGCCCGGCGTCACGGTGCACGCGCGGGCCGGCTACTTCGTCGACAGGTAAGCGAGCGCCTGGCGCGCCGGCTCGTAGGCCGGATCGATCGACAACGCCGTTTCGAGGTGACGCCTGGCTTCCTCGGCGTCCCCCTTCTTCATCAGCAGCAGCGCGATGTTCAGGTGCGCGCTCGGCAGCGGCTTCAACTGCAGCGCCTGCTGGTACTCGGCCATTGCCGCCTCGCCCTTCCCTTCGAGCGCCAGCGCTCCGCCAAGGCCGTTGTGTGCCTCGGCCAGCTTCGGATCGAGGCGCAGGGCCTCGCGGTAGTGCGCGACCGCATCCTGGGGCCTGTTGACGCGCAGCAGCGCGGCGCCAAGGCCGACGTGCGGTTCCACCGACTCGGGCTCCAGCTGGATGGCGGCCCGGTAGTGCGGGATCGCGTCCGCGAACGCGCCACCCGCGGCGAGGGCATTGGCCAGGTTGTTCTGTCCTTCGCCGAATGCGGGATCGAGGCGCACGGCGGCGGCAAAGTGCTCGCGCGCCTCGTCGGCCTTCCCTTCGCGCCCGAGCACGATGCCGAGGCTGTTGTGGACGACCGCCTCGTAGCGGGGTGAGCGCGCGGGAGCCAGGCTCAGGGCCACGCGATAGTTGGCCTCGGCGTCGGCGAACAGTCCCCGCTCGCGCTGCGCGTCCGCCAGCTTCTCGTAGGCGACGTAGTTGCGATCGGTGACGACCGCCGCATGTTGCCAGAGCGCGAAGCTGTCGGACCAGGTCGCCGCCTGCGCGCGAGCGCCCCACGCCGCAGCCAGCACGATCGCCGCAGCCGCAATCGGGACCGCGCGCCGCGGCACGGCACGCCGCAGCAGCGCGCGGCCGCCCCAGGCGGCGACGATGAGCAACCCGATGATCGGGATGTACATGAACCGATCGGCCCGGGCCTGCTCCCCCGCCTGCATCAGCCCAATCACCGGCGCAACCGTGACCACGTACCACAGCCAGCCGACGATGACGAACGGATACGAGCGGCGAACCGTCCACGCCGCGGCTGTGATCCCCCATAGAACGGCAGCCGCGGCGACGACCTCCCACGCGGTGATCTGCCGCAACGGGTAGAAGGCCGCCAGATGCACCGGCCACACCGTCGCGCCGACGTAGGCGACGTAGCCGACGACCGCGTTCTCGAGCCGCGCTGACAGCGGCAGCGCCGACAGACCCGCGGTGGCGCCGACCTGCTTCTGGACGACGAACGTCGCCACGCTCGTGGCCAGCGCCATCGCGAGCAGCGGAATCTTGTCTTTGTAGGCCAGGCCTTCAGACCTGGCCAGCCGCCGCAGCGGCCACACGTCGAGCAGCAGCAGCGCGAACGGGAGCGTCACGACCATCGGCTTGGCCATCAGCGCCAGCGCGTACGCCGCGGCGACGCACAGGTAGCGCCGCCAGCCCGGCCGATCGACGTAACGCAGGTAGGCCCAGATCGTGACGAGCAGGAAGAAGCTGCTCAGCACGTCCTTCCGCTCGGCGAGCCACGCGACCGATTCGACGTGCAGCGGGTGGACGGCGAACATCGCGGCGACGAATGCGCTCGGTCCCTCGTCTTTCGTCATCCGGCGCAGCACGGTGAACAACAGCAGCGTGCTCGCGATGTGGATGACCAGGCTGGTCACATGATGCGGCCCGGGGTCCATCCCGTACAACGTCACGTCGAGCATGTGCGACAGCCAGGTCAGCGGATGCCAGTACGGCGACTGAGCTGTCGTCAGCGCCCACCAGACATTCGCCGGCGAGAGGCCCGCCTGAACGGTCGCGTTCTCCGTCAGGTACAGCGGATCGTCCCAGTTGACGAAGGCAAAGTGCTGCACATCCCAATACACGGACACATTGAGCGCGACGAGCGCGATCAGGATCGGGACGGTCCGGCTGGGCTTCGGCGGCGCGGCGGCGACGGCCACGCGCTTCTGTCTGGGCACGCGTCAATGATGTTCCCACCTCTGCCATGACGGCAAGCGCGGGCCGCGAGCGGACGGATACGGTTGACGTCGTTGTGGTTGCAACGATTTCGCGGGAGAGAGAGACGACACGATCAGAAGGAGGTTCGCTACCGATGAGATCCATCACATCCACACTGGCCACCGCGTGCGCCGCGCTCGCGCTGACGGCTGGGCTCGCCACCGCGCAGACCGTTCCGCCGGACCGGCTCACCTACGTGACCTTCAGCGGTCCCGTGTCCGTGCCCGGTATGACGCTGCCCGGCGGCACCTACGCGTTCAAGATCATGGACTCGAACGCCGATCGCCACATCGTCCAGATCTTCAATCGCGAGCAGACGAAGCTGTTCACCACGCTGCTGGCCGTGCCAGCTACGCGCCCCGAGCCCACCGGCGATCCGGTGATCACGTTCAAGGAGACGCGGTCCGACCAGCCGCCGGCGGTGCACTACTGGTACTACGCCGGCGATCTCGCCGGCAACGAGCTCGTCTACCCGAAGCAGCAGGCGCAGATGATTGCCAATGCGTCGGGCGAGACGGTCATGTCGGTCGACAGCGAAGGCAAGACCATCGACGACTGGAAGAAGGGCAACCTGTCGCGCGTGAAGCCGACCGACACGACGACCACGCAGAGCTCGACGTCCTCGAGCACCGCGGCCTCGACAACCACCGACACGTCGGCGCAGCAGCCGCAGTCGTCGACCACCGCGTCGTCGACGACGACGCAGCCGGCCACGACCACCGCGGATCAGAGCCCGCGCCCGGCGACGACGACGGCCGACCAGTCGGCCCAGCCGACGACCGCTCCGCGTGCGTCGTCGACGACGATGGACCAGTCGGCGCAGCCGACCACGGCCCCGACGACTGCCCCGGCGACGGATAATCAGACGGCAGGCACCTCCGGCCACACCGCGGCCCCGCGCAGCTCGCTTCCCAAGACGGCGAGTGAGCTTCCGCTGGTCGGCCTGATCGGCCTGCTGGCGCTCGGCGGCGCGCTCACGCTCCGCGTCGCCCGTACGGCGTAACGTTCCGGTTCGATGCGCCGGCGCCCGCTCCCAGCCGGGCGCCGGCTCGATGTACGGAGGCCCTCCGATGCTGCCCGTGCTGTTGATGTCGCTGCTGGCGCAGGCGCCGCAGGCCGCGCCCACGTTCAAGTCGAGCTCGGAGCTCGTCGTCCTGCACGTCGCCGTGGTGGACCGCCATGCCGGGTTCGTCGCCGGTCTGCCCCGCGACGCCTTCTCGGTCTATGAAGATCACCGGCCGCAGCAGATTACGTTCTTCCAGAACGACGACACTCCCGTTACCGTCGGCCTCGTCATCGACAGCAGCCAGAGCATGGTGACGCGCCTGCCTGGCGTCATCGCCGCCGGGATGGCGTTCGCCGAGTCCAGCCGCGCCGACGACGAGATGTTCACGATCAATTTCAACGAGCACCTCCGGCGCGGCCTGCCGGAGGGCCAGTTGTTCACGAGCGATCACGAGGAACTGCGGCAGGCGCTCAACCGCTCGGGCGCCAGGGGCATGACGGCGCTCTACGACGCGATCGACGCCGGCCTGACGCAGCTCGATCAGGGCTCCCGCGAGCGCAAGGTCCTCATCGTCGTCAGCGACGGCGGTGACAACGCCAGCCACACCCGCTTCGCCGACGTGCTCGACGCGGCGCTGCGCCGCGACGTCGTCATCTACGCGGTCGGCATCTACGACGCCAACGACTCCGACGCCAGGCCCGACGTGCTGCGACAGCTGGCCTCGGCTACCGGCGGCGAGGTGTTCTTCCCGAAAACGTTCGATCAGGTCGAGCCGGCGCTGCAGCGGATCGCCCGCGACATCCGCAGCAGCTACACGATCGGCTACGTGCCCCCGAAAGACGGGGATCCGGCCGGCCACAGGCACACCGTGCGGGTTGCCGTGCAACCGCCGGACGGGCGGAAGCTCGCCGTGCGCGCGCGATCGGCATACATCGGCGGTGCCGAGGTCATGGGTGCCAGCAAGTAGCCGGCGCGTGGCCTGGCTGCGCGCCGGCGAGCGCGCGCTCTTCGTCGTCGCCGCCGTCGCGCTGGCGTGGTACGCCGGGGTGCGGATCGAGGCCTCGCGCGAGCAGGAAGCGCTGTCGCGCGAGCTCGACCGTGCCAGCGCCGCGCTGGCGGTCACACAGCCGGCGCCGCGGGCGGGCGATCGTACGTCCGGGCGGCAGCCCGCGCGCCCCGTCCCGGCGCCGCGGGACGTCATCGGGCGGATCGAAGTGCCCCGGCTCCGCCTCTCGGTCGTCGCGCGCGAGGGCGTCGACACGCGGACACTGCGCGGCGCCGCCGGGCACGTCCCCGGCTCCGCTCTTCCCGGCGAGCCCGGCAACGCGGCCTTCGCGGCCCATCGCGACACGTTCTTCGCGCCATTGCGAGACGTGCGGAAGGGAGACGGCGTGACCGTCACGACGCCGCAGGGCGAGTATCACTATGTCGTGGCCTCCACACAGATCGTCGATCCCGACGACGTCGCCGTCCTCGATCCCACGAAGGACGCCACGCTGACGCTCGTCACCTGCTACCCCTTCGACTACTTCGGCAGCGCGCCGCAGCGATTCATCGTGCGCGCCCGGCTGGCGGAATCGGCGGCGGCCCACGTCGAGTGAGCGATTCGCGCTCGGATATGATGGGGATCCTTGCCCTCACGCACGTCCAAGTCGATCCTCTTCTGGGCCGTTCTCGTCGTGGCCGCGGTCGCGACCTACCGCCTGCTCCAGCCGGGCGGACGCGTGTTCGCTCTCGATCGCGATCCGGAACAGAACGTCGTGCTGGTGACGATCGACACGCTGCGCGCCGACGCGCTGTCGGCGTACGGCGGGCCGGCGCAGACCCCCAACATCGACCGCCTCGCGGCGCACGGCGCGCGATTCACCTTTGCGCACGCGCACACGGTGGTCACGCTGCCCTCGCACACTTCGATCCTGTCTGGCCTGCTGCCTTATGAGCACGGCATCCGCGACAACAGCGGCTTCCGCGTCAAGCCGGGCACGGCCACACTCGCGACGCGTCTGAAGGCGAGAGGCTTCGCTACCGGCGCGTTCGTCGGCGGCTTTCCTCTGACCAAGCGCTTCGGGCTGACGCCCGGCTTCGACGTCTACGACGACCAGATGCCGGAAATGCGCGGCGCGATCGAGATCGCCATGCCCGAGCGCCCGGCGGATGTCGTGGTCACGCGCGCGCTGGACTGGATCGGCCAACAGCACGGCAAGTTCTTCGCCTGGGTGCACCTCTACGATCCGCACTCGCCCTATCGTCCGCCCGCCGCATTCGCGTCGCAGTACTCCCAGCAGCCGTATTACGGCGAGGTGGCGTTCGTCGACCAGGCGCTGGGCCCTCTCTTCGATCGCCTCGCCTCGCTGCAACGGCCGACCCTGATCGTCGTCACCGCGGATCACGGCGAAAGCCTGGGGGAGCACGGCGAGCTGACGCACGGAATGTTCGCCTACGAGGCGACCCTGCATGTTCCTTTGATCATCACGAAGGACACGAAGGATGCGAAGGACACGAAGGCGCTCGTGATCGACAGCCCGGTGCGGCACGTCGACATCGTGCCGACGGTGCTCGACGCCGTCGGTGCCGACGCGGATCGCGCGCTGCAGGGCTCGTCGCTGTTCCCGGTCGTGAACGGGCGCGAGACGACCGATCGGCCCTCGTACTTCGAGGCGATGACCTACAACCTGGTGCGCGGATGGGCGCCGCTGCGCGGGGTGCTGCAGGCGCGGAGCAAGTACATCGATCTGCCGTTGCCGGAGCTCTACGATCTCGCCGCCGACGCCGGCGAGCAGCATAACCTGGTCGACGCGCAGCGCGATCGCGTCCAGGTGATGACCAACCTGCTGCGCGGCTACGACACGGCGCCCCCCAACCGCCCCGGCCAGGAGCGCGCCGACGCCGCCGCCGCCCTGAAGTCACTCGGCTACGTCAGCGGCTCGGCGCCGGCAAAAGCCACCTACACCGAAGCGGACGATCCCAAGCGACTGGTGCAGATCGACAACGACCTGCACCAGGCGACGCAGTTCACCGCCGACGGCCGCGGCGACGACGCGATCGCGATGCTGCAGAGCGTGATCGCGCGACGCCCCGACACGGCCGACGCCTACCTCTCGCTCGCCTATGCCTACTGGGAGCGCGGCCAGCCGCAGCCGGCGATTGCCGTGCTCGAGAAGGGCCTGACCGCAGGGGCGCCCGACCGCGACATCCGCATCCGCCTCGGCATCTACCTCGCCGAAAGCCACGCCGGCGCCAGCCGCGCGATCGCCCTGCTCGAAGGGATGTCCACTGAAGACGTCGAGGCGCTCAACGGCCTGGGGGTGGCCTATGGCGACGCCGGCCGCCCCGCCGATGCCGTGCGCGCCTTCACTCGCGTGCTCGCGCTCGATCCGACCAACGGCCTGGCGTGGCAGAACCTCTCCGCGATCGCGCTGCAGGACGCCCTGTCGACGCGCTCGGCTCCCGAGCGCGTCAGCAAGCTTCGGGAGGCGGAGACCGACGCCCGCAAGGCGATCGCCGCCGATCCCGCGCTTCCCGACGCCTATACGACCCTTGGCGTCGTCCTCTCGACCACGGGCCGCAAGAACGAGGCGATTGAAGCGTGGAAGAAGGCGGTAGACCTCGACGTGCGGCAGTTCAACGCGCTCTACAACCTGTGGTTCGAACTGTCCGCCGCGGGGCGCCGCGACGAGGCGAACGTTTACGGGCGGCGGTTCGTCGACACCGCTCCCCCCGCGTTCTTCGCCCCCGACATCGCTCGCGTGCGCGGGTGGCTCCGCTGACTCGCGCGCGTCACCGCACGGCGAAGCCGACGTCTTTCG
>Ga0070683_100004915_pt1 | contig 11081 bp, 10 predicted proteins | sample KBSC713LmetaG_FD_64662 | JGI IMG/M metagenome (GOLD analysis project Ga0070683, IMG submission 64662) | Corn rhizosphere microbial communities from Kellogg Biological Station, Michigan, USA - KBS C7.1-3L metaG | ecosystem: Host-associated > Plants > Roots > Rhizosphere ...
CAGTTCGGTGGCATGACCGGGTGAACCGGCGTAAAAACAGCAGCTAATCGCACTCTTCTGGCCGTCATAACCGCGCTGATCGCGGTGCTCGTCGTGGGCTCACTCGTCCTCGGCGGGCACCGTGGCGGCAGCAGCTCGAATCGCGCGTCCGCCACGCTGGCGGCGCTCGAGAGCAGGCTGCTCATCATCGAGCGCCGTGTGGAGGGGATCCGGCGGCTCGAATTCACGCGCAGGCCGCTGCCCGTGCTCGTGAACGCCGACGAGGTGCGCAAGCAGGGGCTGCTCGAGCTCGACCAGCAGGTGACTGCGCCGGAGCAAACCGCCAACGACGAGCTGCTCAAGCTGCTCGACCTGATCCCTGCCGACTCAAACCTGCGCCAGATCCAGGCGGCGGTCTTCCAGGACCAGGTGGCCGGCTTCTACGACCCCGCGACCAAGAAGCTGGCGCTGGTCAAGGACGCGGGCGCGCAGGACGAGTCGGTCGGGGAGATCACGCTGGCGCACGAGCTCACGCACGCGCTCGACGACCAGCGCTTCGGCATCCGCGACCAGGCGCCCGGGGTGGATGACAGCTCGACCGCGTACAGCGCGCTCGTGGAGGGCGATGCCACGTCGGTGATGACGCGCTACGCGACCAAGTACATGACCGGCTCGAACCTGCTGGGAGCGCTGTTCGCGAGCTCCACGGCGGGCGGCCCGCGGCTGCCGCCCTACATCCAGGCTTCGCTCGAGTTCCCCTATCTCGAGGGCCAGCGCTTCATCGACACCCTCTACCACGACGGGGCCAACGGCTGGAAGCTCGTGAACTACGCGTTCCGCTTTCACCCGCCGGTGTCGACGGCGCAGATCCTGCACCCGCTGCTGTTCGAGCGGAACGTCAAGCCGGTCCCGGTCCGGCTCAGCGTGCGGCCGCTGATGACGCGCGGCTGGCGGCGCGCGCTCGCCGGCACGCTCGGCGAGTTCGACACCCGCCAGCTGTTCCAGAAGGCCTTGCCGAGCGACCGCGCCAACGCGGCCGCCGCGGGCTGGCGCGGCGGCGTCTATCAGCTCTGGCGCAGCGGCCCGCTGCCACGGGCGGAGTGCCCGAGCCCGTGCCGCCAGCACGACGCGCTCCTGCTCGCCTGGCGCACGTCGCCGGGACGCGACGCCCAGTCGCTCGAGTCGGCCGTAGCCACCTACGTGACGCGCGGCCTCGGCGGGCGCCCGCGCGGTCAGAACCTCTGGGCGCTGCCGGGCAGCGCCGCCGCCTTGACCTCCCAGGCCGGCACGACCGTGCTGGCCCTCGCGCCTACACCGGTACTCGCGGAGACGCTGGCCGTGCGGGCCGGGGCTGCCCCAGCTCCTCACGTACGCCGCTGAGGAACGCCTCCACCGCCGGCGGGCGGCGACGCCCCTCGCGGTAGAGCACGGAGACGGGGATCGGCGGCAGCTTGGGAGCGATCGGGATCGCCACGAGCTCGGGACCGAGACCTGCCGCGAAGGTGCGCGGCAGCACCGAAACGCCAAGGCCCTGCGCCGTCAGCGCCCGCACCGTGCCCGCCTCGTTGGACTCGTACGACACGCGCGCGCTGGCGCCGACGGCCTCCAGCGCCTCCTCCAGCGCGAGCCGCAGCGAGGCCCCGGTGATCGGCGCGATCAGCGGCTCGCCATCGAGCGATGCGAGCGCCACCTTCTTGCGGCTCGCGAGCGGGTGCTCCGGCGCGACCATCAGCGCCAGCTCGTCCTCGAGCAGCTTCTCCCCCGCGATGCCCTCCCCCGCGCGGTCGGGCAGGCAGAAGGCGAAGCAGAGGTCGAGGCGATCGGCGTGGAGGAGCTCGAGCGTGTGGTCGAGCGTGGTCTCGATCAGGCGGATGTCCACCGCCGGGTGCTGAGCACGGAAGCGGGCCAGCAGCCGCGCGGGGTCGAACGCGCCCACCGCCGGGATCACGCCGAGGGCAAGCGTGCCGCGCAGCAGCCCGTGGAGCTCGTCGATCTCCGCACGCAGGGCGTCGGCGTCCGCGAGGATCCGATCGGCGCGCGCCAGGGCGAGCTCGCCCGCCTCGGTCACGAGCACGCGGCGCGTGGTTCGGCTGAGCAGCTCCACGCCCAGCTCGCGCTCGAGCCTGCGTATCTGCTGCGACACGGCGGGCTGCGCCACGTGCAGCTCCTGGGCCGCGAGCGTGAAGCTCCCGTGGCGGGCCACCGCCGACAGGTAGCGCAGCTGGCGGAGCTCCATGCAGCCAGAGTAGATGCTTATCAATCGCCTCACAACTCGGTCTTTGACTTATGTGTCCTGGAGGCGGACACTGGCACCATGCAAGTGAGCGCCTCCTCCGACTTCCGCACCGACATCCGGCCCGGCGACCTGGGCGCGGTGGTGGCCTTCCAGGGCCGCGAGTACGGCGAGCAGTACGGGCTCGACTACCGCTTCGAGGCCGGCGTCGCTCGCGCGGTGGCCGAGTTCGGGATCGCGCATGGAGCGGATCCGTCGATCGGCCGGATGTGGCTCGCAGAGGACGAGCAGGGCCTGACGGGCTGCATCGCAATGACGCGCGAGGGCGAGCGGCAAGGGCGCGTGCGCTGGTTCCTCGTCGCGCGCCGGGCACGCGGCCAGGGCCTCGGCCGCCGCCTCTTCGACGAGGCGATGGCCTACGCGCGCGAGCGCTTCGACACCCTGGAGCTCGAGACGTTCAGCGAGCTGACCACGGCGGCCGCCATGTACCGCGCGGTGGGATTCGAGGTTCGCGACCAGCGTCCGCAGAGCGACTGGGGCCGCGAGATCCAGCTGCAGCACTACGAGCTCCGGTTCGACTGACGGCTCGCGGATACGCTGCGCGCTCGTGAGGGTGATCGCGGCGGTGCACCAGGACGATGCCGGGCCGGTGGTCTTCGGCGACGTGGTTCGCGAGCTCGGGCACGAGCTCGTGGAGTGGCGGCCGCAGGACGGCCCGCCGCCGCCAGATGGCGCCGACGCCGTGCTCGTGTTCGGCGGCGCCATGCACGTCGACCAGGAGGAACAGCATCCGTGGCTCGTTCCGGAGCGCGAGTGGATCCGCTCGCTGCTCGACTCGGGCGTGCCCACGCTGGGCGTGTGCCTGGGAGCTGAATTACTTGCGCTGGCGGTGGGCTGGGAGCTGGTGCGACTGCGCGTGCCGGAGATCGGCTGGCACGACGTCGAGCTGACCGCGGCCGGCCGCGACGATCAGCTGCTCGGCGGGCTTCCTGCCCGGTTCGCTTCGCTGCAGTGGCACAGCTATGCGGTCGAGCCGCCGGCGGGGGCGCCCGTGCTGGCGGTGGGCGCCGCGTGCGCGCAGGCCTACCGCGTGGGCGAACACGCTTGGGGCATTCAGTTCCACGCGGAGGTGGACGCCGCAACGATCGAGCACTGGCTGGACGACGGCAAGGACGACGATGACGTGCGCGAGGCGCAGCTCGATATCGAGGCGGTGCGGGAGCGCACGGGCCGCGAGATCTCCGGCTGGAACCGGATCGGGCGCGGCCTCTGCGCCCGCTTCCTCGAGCTGGCCGCCCGCTAGGCCGTCGCCGCGGGCTCGGCGAGCAGCTTCAGAAGCTCCTCGCGCGACGGCCCCGGAGCCGGTTGCGGCGGGTTGGCCTCGGCCAGCGCGAGTACCTTGTCGATCACTCCCGGCCGGGTGAACACCTCTTCGGGGAGCGCCAGGCAGCCGGTGATCTCGAGCCCGGCGCGGAGCAGCTCCGGGTCGAACGCCATTACGCGGAAGAGAGATGCTCCAAGGCCCGCCTCGAAGCTGGCCGGCCCGGGCGCCTCGAGGCCGTGACGAAGCGCCTCCATCTCGGCCATCCGCGCTCGGTCCATACCCACCGTGTTGCGGTACCACGGCGTGAGCTCGCGCTCGGTGGCCTCGTCGAAGGCCTCGGCGAATCCCATCGGATCGTCAAGCTCCGAGCGCGCCACGTCGCGCAGCAGCGCCGCGTGCGCGAGCCCGAGCGAGATGCCGCGGCCCAGCGACGGGTTGGTGCACGCCCACGCGTCCGCGACCGGCACCACACCCGTGACCACCGGCGCGCAGCCGTTCACGTAGCGGCGATAGCGGTCGATCACCCCGCCCATCGCGAGCACATCCGTGATCGGCTCGCCCTCGAGCCAGTGAGCGTGGAGCGGCAAGGAGCGGATGAGCGCCGTGTACGCGGGCTCGTTGCGCAGCGCCTTGAGCGGCTGGTCGCCCGATCCCACGAACAGCGTCACCGACCACGTGTTCTGGTCGGAGGGCAGCGTGAGGATGGAGAACGAGCCGACGGCGAGGAGAAACGGGCCGATCGCCTGCGGCACCTCGCCGTTTGCCGAGCGGAAGAAGCGGCTGTAGTAGATGAAGCCGCTGTCCTCGGCCTCCTCCTCGATCCGCGCGCAGCCGAGCTGCTCGAGCCAGCGCGGCAGCACGGAGCGGCGGCCCATCGCGTCCACCACGAGGTCGGCGCGCAGCTCCTGGCCGTCATCCGTACGGACTCCGATCACGTGCGGGATGCCGTCCGCGGCGGAGGTTCCCGTGACGAGCTCGGCAACACCGACGCTGCGACGCACGTCGAGGCGCGGCTCGGAGTCCGCGGCCGCCCCGAAGATCTGCTCGACGGTGGGTCGCCGCGCGGTGAGCGTGGCGAGCCGCTCGTCGCCCGGCTGCTGGGTTACGTCCGGACGGACTGCCGACATGCGCTTGATGTGGTCCACCTCCGCCGCGTCCGCGGCCACCAACCCCTCGCGGATGTCAGGCAGCTCGCTCGCGATCACCTGGCTCGCGCGCGCGTGGAGATAGTGCGCCAGGCGGAACTGGGTCACACCGCCGCGCTCCCACTCCTCCCAGGCCTCTTCGATCGAGCCGGGAACAGGCGCCGGGTCCTGCTCTAAGAGCGTGACCTCGTGACCGTCGCGTGCCAGCAGCATGCCGGTGGCGAGTCCGCAGATGCCGCCGCCGAGAACCAGGATGTCAGCCATCTGACAAGCATCTCCGGAGCGCCCGGTGCGCGCAAGCCTTGTGTGACCAGTGCCGCGCTCAGGGCGAGGACTTGGGCCGCCGCTCCTCGGCAAGCGGCTTTCCGCTCTCGTCCGCGAGCCCTGCGGGCGGCCAGGGGCCGAGCCAGTTGTCCCGCGCGCCGTCGATCGTGAAGATCGAGCCCGAGTAATAGTCACCCGCGGGCGAGGCCAGATAGGCCACGAGCCACGCCTGCTCCTCCGGTTGCCCCATCCGCCCAAGCGGCACGGTCATCGCCACCCCCGCCTTCACGGGCTCGGGGTACTTCTGGATCGCGTCCGTCTCGAAGTGGCCGGTGGCGATCGCGTTCAGCTTGATGTCGAAGCGCGACCACTCGATCGACAGCACGCGCATCATGTTCTCCACCGCCGCCCTCGCGGCCGACGAGTGCGTCATGCCGGGCAGCCCGTGGTGCGGAGACAGCGTCACGCTGATCACCTTCCCCCCGCCCGACGGGATCATCGACTTGGTGGCCACGGCGTGGGTCATCAGCCAAGTGCCCTCGAGGTTGAGCCGCACCACGGCGCGGAAGCCCTTTGGCGTGATGTCCTCGGCCGGCGACATGTACTGGCCGCCGGCGTTGTTCACGAGCGTGTGGATGCGGCCGTGGCGCTCGACCACGCCGTCGACGAAGGCGTCGACCTGGTCCTCCTCGCGGATGTCGCAGACCACCGGCTCGCAGCTGCCTTCGCACAGCGCCGCGGTCTCCTCGAGCGGCTCCAGCCGGCGGCCGGCGACCACCACCTGAGCGCCCAGCGAGGAGAGCTCGAGCGCCGTCGCGCGGCCGATCCCCGACCCCCCGCCGGTGACAACGATCACCTGTCCGTCGAGCAGCTCCGGGCGGAAGATCTGCGATGGCATCGGCGCGCAGGCTACCGGCCGAGCCAACCGGTAGATTCGCCACCGATGGAGGCCACCACCGCCACCCGCGGCGGCTCGTTCCTGGAGCGCCGCTTCAGGATCGCGGAGCGCGGCAGCTCGGTGCGCGTGGAGCTGGTCGGCGGGCTCAGCACGTTCCTGACGATGTGTTACATCCTGTTCGTCAACCCGGCGATCCTGTCCGCCGCCGGTGTGCCGTTCAAGGGCGTGGCCGTGGCCACCGCGCTGGCCGCCTGCGTCACCACAGCGGCGATGGCGCTGGTCACCAACTACCCGTTCGCGCTGGCCACCGGCCTCGGCCTGAACGCGGTGGTCGCGTTCGACATCATCCTCGGCCGCAAGGTCCCCTGGCCGGTGGGAATGTCGTGCATCGTGCTCGAGGGGGTGATCGCGATCGTGCTCGTGGTGGTTGGCCTGCGCGAGGCGATCATGCGCGCGATCCCGCTGTCGATGAAGCTCTCGATAGGCGTGGGCATCGGGCTGTTCATCACGCTCGTGGGCCTGCGCGAGGGCGGCATCGTGATCAACGACCCGGCCACCGGCATCGCGCTCGGCGACCTCACGGCCGGGCCGCCGCTGATCGCGCTCGCCGGAGTTTTGACGGCGGCGGTGCTGGGAGCCCGCAACATCCGTGGCTCGATCCTGATCGGCGTGGTCACGAGCGCTGTGCTCGGCCTGATCTTCGGCGTGCTGCACGGGCCGGGCGGCGTGGCGGAGTGGCCGGGCCACGGGTCGTGGGTCACGATCGGCGACTCGCTGGCGTGGCACAACCTCCGCGACGCGCTGGCGGTCGCTCTGATCCCCACGATCTTCGCGCTGTTCATGAGCGACTTCTTCGACACGATCGGGACGGTCGTGGCCGTGGGCGGCTCGGGCGGGCTGCTCGACGAGGAGGGCCACCTGCCGGGCATCCGCAACGTGCTGCTCGTGGACTCCGCGTCCGCCGCCGTGGGCGGCGTGGCCGGCGTGTCGAGCGTGACCACCTACGTGGAGAGCGGCGCGGGTGTGTCGGAGGGCGCGCGCACAGGCCTTTCGGGCCTGGTCGTGGCCGTCCTGTTCGGGCTCGCGATCTTCTTCGTCCCGATCATCTCGATGGTCGGGCAATCGCTGCAGTACCACGGCGCCACCATCAACCCGGCGGTCGCGCCCGCGCTGATCATGGTGGGCTACCTGATGATCAGGCTCGTCCCGGGCATCGACTGGGGCACGCCGGAGTCCGCGCTGCCCGCGTTCCTGATCATCGCCGGTATTCCGATGACGTTCTCCATCGCGGCCGGCATCGGGCTCGGCGTCTTCGGGTTCGTGGCCGTGATGCTCTCGCAGGGCCGCTGGCGCGAGGTGCACCCGCTCATGTACGGGCTCGTGGTGCTCTTCGGCGTGTACTACGCCAACGGCTGGCTCAGCTCCCACGTGTTCCATTGAGCACGGCGGCCGAACCGCAGGCCGCAGCGCTGCCGTTGCCGGGCGGACGTGAGGGGGCGACCGTTCGCGTGCACCCGCTCCTGACTGCCACGTGCAAGGCGCCGCCGGGGTGGCTGCTCGCCGAGGAGGGCAGGCTCGCGTCGGCGCGCGCGTTCGGGTTGGGCGTGCCGCGCTCGGAGTGGACCCAGATCCCGGTCGTGGCGTTCCTGGTCGAGCACCCGGGCTTCGGTCCGTTCCTGATCGACACGGGCTTCCACGCGTCCGTGGCGGTCGACCCCAAGCAGAACCTCGGGCGCATCAACGCGTTCTTCTTCAAGGACATCGAGATGTCACAGTCGGACGCGGTGTCGCACCAGCTGCGGGCGCGCGGGATCGAGCCAGGTTCGCTCGGGCTCGTGGTGATGACGCACCTTCACGTGGATCACGCGAGCGCGATCGCCGACTTCCCCTCTGCCACCTTCTTGTTGAGCCGGCGCGAGTGGGAGGCGGCGGTCGAGCCCCGCGGCGACACCCGCGGCTACGTCCGCCGTCAGTTCGACCACGCGTTCGACTACCGGCTGCTCGACTTCGACTCCTCGGCCGCCGATTCGTTCGCGGGCTTCGGCCGCTCCTTCGACGTGTTCGGCGACGGCAGCGTGCGGCTCGTCTACACACCCGGCCACACGTTCGGGCACCTGTCGGTGGTGCTGCGGGCGGCGGGTCCCGAGGTGCTTGTGGCCGGCGACGCCATCTACTCGATGACCACGCTGCGCGAGACGCGGCTGCCGCACCGCGTGGCGGACGAGCATCTGTTCCGGCGCTCGCTGCGCGAGATCGAGCTCTACGCCGAGCAGACCCCGGACGCCGTGATCGTCCCGGGGCACGACCTCGAGCGCTGGCGGGAGCTGGAGCCGAGCTACTGAGGCCGGCCCTTCATTGCTGCTGTTCCAGCCGCGCCACCGCTGCCAGCGTCACATGCAGCCGATTGAACGGTTTGCCGCCGCATGGCAGGGAAAACGTTCAATCGTTTGGGCCTAATCCGGTCGGCTATAGCTAACCCGCCGGCGCCGGTCAAAAGCGCCCGCCGAGCTGAGCTCCGGCCGCTACCCGGCCACAGGCCGCCGGCCCGCGGCCTCTGCTGCCTCAGCAGCCTTCCGCCTCGCCGCTCGCGCCGCCCGCACGGCGTGTCTGCGCCCGCGGTCGCGCAGCCCGTTGTAGAGCTCCTTCACGTCGGCGAACACCACTTCGGCAGCCGCCTGGGACTGCTCGCGCGTGGGGTGCTCGACCTGCTCGAAGCGGATCGGGTCGCCGAACTGAACGGTGACGCTGGGGAACTGCAGCTTCCGCCAGTTGCGGGCGCCCTGGGAGCCGTAGATCGCCACCGGCACCACCGGCACGCCGCTCTCGAGCGCGAGCCGGCCCACTCCGGGACGCGCCTCCCCGAGCTCCCCGCTCCGCGAGCGCCCGCCCTCCAGATACATGAGCACCATGTCGCCGCGGTCGAGGATCACGTGGGCCGTCTTGAACGCCTCCTCGTCGCGGCGCCCGCGCAGCACGGGGAACACACCGCCGTGGGTGAACACCCACTGCATCGGCCGCTCAAAGAGCTGCGACTTGGCCATGAACTGCACCTTGCGCCGCAGGTAGGCGGCCACGAAGAAATGGTCGAGGAAGGAGAAGTGGTTGGGCGCCAGCAGGACCGGCCCGCTGCTCGGCACCTTCTGCGAGTCGATGCAACGGCCGCGGTAGAGGATCGCGATGTACGGGACGAGCAGCAGGCGGACGAGGTCGTAGACCCAATCGGGCCGCTGCCTCCGCGCGCGCTCGTGGAAGCGCGTGAAGTGCTCCGCGGGGCGTGGATCCTTGTAGACCTGCTGCTTCACCCTCGCTTCTCCTACCCAGTCCCGCGCGGCTCGTTACTCGCCCAGCCCCGCGACCGCGCAACCGCCCGGTGCCAGCCGGCCAGCAGCTCCTCGCGCTCGTCCGCCGACATCGTGGGCTCGTAGCGAGCGGCCTCGCGCCACATGCCGCGCGTGTCCTCCTCGCTCCACGTGCCGGTGGCCACGCCGGCGAGGTACGCGGCACCGAGAGCGGTGGTCTCGGACACCTCTGGCACCACCACGGCCACGCCGAGGACGTCGGCCTGGAACTTCATGAGCCAGGCGTTCACCACGGCACCGCCGTCGGCCTTCAGCTCCTCCAAACGCCTGCCGGACGCGGTCTCGCAAGCGCGCACGGCGTCGGCGCTCTGGTAGGCGATCGACTCGAGGGCCGCCCGGGCGAGATGCGCGCGGCCGTTGCCTCGCGTCAGGCCGACGATCGTGCCGCGCGCGTAGGGATCCCAGTAGGGGGACCCGAGGCCGGTCAGCGCGGGCACGAAGTACACGCCGTCGTTCGAGTCCGTCGAGCGCGCGAGCTCCTCGGTCTCGCCGGCCACGCGGATGATGCCGAGGCCGTCGCGCAGCCACTGCACCGCGGCGCCGGTCACGAACACGCTCGCCTCGATCGCATAGTCCACGCGCTCGTTCACGCCCCAGGCCACGGTGGTGATGAGCCCATCGTGCGCCTCGGGTGCGGTGGTGCCGGCGTTCTGGAGCACGAAGCTGCCCGTGCCATACGTGTTCTTGCCGTCGCCCTCGGCGTGACACGCCTGGCCGTAGAGGGCGGCCTGCTGGTCACCCGCGATGCCGGCAACCGGCACGGATTTGCCGCCGAGCTCGCTCGTCTCTCCATACACGTGCGCGCTCGGGCACGCGCGCGGGAGGCAGTCCGGCTGGACGCCGAGCAGCTCGCACAACTCGCCGTCCCAGTCGAGCCTGCGGATGTCGAAGAGCATCGTGCGCGACGCGTTCGAGTAGTCGGTCATGTGCTCGCCGGTGAGCTTGTAGACGAGCCATGAGTCGATCGTCCCGAAGTACGCCTTGGCGGGGTCCACGCCGCCGTGCTTGATCAGCCACTCGATCTTTGTGCCTGAGAAGTAGGGGTCGATCACGAGGCCCGTGCGCTCGCGAACGAGCGGCTCGACCCCCTGCTCCCGGAGCTCGTCGCAGCGCTCGGCGGTGCGACGATCCTGCCACACGAGCGCGCGGTGGAGCGGCTCGCCCGTCTGGCGGTCCCATGCCACCACGGTCTCTCGCTGGTTCGTGATCCCGATGCCGCCCAGCTCACGCGCTCCCGCCTTGTCGATCGCCTCCCCCGCCACTCTGCGCGTGACGTCCCAGATCTCGCTCGCGTCGTGCTCCACCCAGCCCGGTCGCGGGAAGTGCTGCTTGAACTCGCTGTAGGCGCGGCCGCGCACGGCGCCTTGCTCGTCGAAGACGATGCAGGTGGTGCCGCTCGTGCCCTGGTCGATGGCGAGGATCACCGGCGGGAAACGTACACGCGGCCGATGTCCGCGAGTTGGCGTCCGCGGTGCGCGAAGCCGGCGGTGGTGCGGCCCGTGGCTCGGTGCTCGAGGTCTAGCTCGACCTCGGCGACGGCGATACCCGCGCGGAGGGCGTCGATGTTCATGGCGGTCTCCATGCCGAAGCCCGGCGCGAACGGGAGGACGTTGCGCAGCGCGGCAGCGGTGAGGGCTCGCTGTCCTGAGAGCGGCGCATCCAAGGTCCTCCCCGCGCGTCGCTTCACCACCCAGCGCGAGCTCCTCAGCGCGATCCCGAAGCCGCCGCCGACCCGGCGGGCGAACTTCGCGATGGCAAGGTCCCCGTGCCCGATCAGCCCTTTCAATGCCGCGGCCGACGCGCCGAGGTCGCCGTCGCAGAACAGCACCACGTCCGGATCGCTCGACAGGGCGTTCTCGGCGGCGGGCGTATTGGCTCC
>Ga0070683_100004918_pt1 | contig 11080 bp, 9 predicted proteins | sample KBSC713LmetaG_FD_64662 | JGI IMG/M metagenome (GOLD analysis project Ga0070683, IMG submission 64662) | Corn rhizosphere microbial communities from Kellogg Biological Station, Michigan, USA - KBS C7.1-3L metaG | ecosystem: Host-associated > Plants > Roots > Rhizosphere ...
CCGGTCGGAGAGATCATCACCAAGGCTGGGATTTTCGATTACCAGGCGAAGTATCAGAAAGGCGGGGCGCAGGAGATTTTCCCCGCCAACCTGCCCGAAGCCGCTGCCGCGGAGTTACAGCGACTTGCCTTGCGCGCGCACGATGCACTCAAGCTCGGGGTCTACAGCCGCATCGATTTCCGGATGGACCCGCGCGGCCAGTTCTGGTGCCTGGAAGCGAACTCACTGCCCGGCATGACTTCCAACAGCCTGCTGCCGCAGGCGGCACGCGTCGCCGGCATCGAATTTCCGAAGCTCGTGGAGCGGATTTGCCGGGCCGCGCTGCTGGCGAAGCGCAGCCGCTGATGCTGATCCATTGGAAGAAAGTCGCCCGCGGCGCTTTCTTCGGACATGAGCTGCGTTTCCGGCCCCTGCGCGGGCCGGGCAAAAAGCGTGGTTTTTGCCGCCTACGCTGTCGCGTTGCGGCGATCGCGCCCTTGCACGTCCAACATCCAACCCGGGTATTCCGGCGGCAGCGCCGACACTTCGTTCAGCGTTTGCAGCTCCTGGACACTCAATTTGAGCTCGGTCGCGGCCAGGTTGTCGACGAGCTGGTCGCGCGTGCGGGCGCCGATGATGACCGAGGTCACGTGCGGCTGGTGCACGAGCCAGGCGAGGGCGACACGCGCAACCGAGGCCTCGTGTGCCTTGGCAATGGGCCGCATCGCATCAATGATATTGAAAGCGCGCTCCCGATCGATAGGGGGGAAGTCGAAGGTGGTGCGGCGGGAACCTTCGGGTCCCTTGCTATCGCGCGAGAATTTACCTGACAGGAAGCCGCCCGCGAGGGGACTCCACGGCAGAATGGCAAGTCGCTGATCGGTGGCGAGCGGAACAACTTCCCGCTCGAGGTCGCGGCCGGCGATGGAGTAGTACATCTGCAGGCTTTCGAACCGTGCGAGGTTTTTCCTGTCCGAGATCCACAGCGATTTCGTGATCTGCCACGCCTGCAGGTTGCATAGGCCGATGTAACGCACCTTTCCGGCGCGTACGCACGAATCCAGTGCATCGAGGGTTTCCTCCAGGGGCGTATGCGGATCGCTGCCGTGGATCTGGTAAAGGTCGATATGGTCGAGTTGCAGCCGCTGAAGGCTCGCGTCCACGGCGCTCAGGATGTGAGCGCGCGACAGTCCCGTCTGGTTCACGCCCGGCCCCATTCGTCCCAACACCTTGGTGGCGAGAACGAACTGGTCACGGGGAACGCCAAGATTGAGCAGCGCCTGGCCGGTCATGACTTCCGACTGGCCGGCGTGGTACACATCCGCCGTGTCGATGAAATTGACGCCGCCGTCGAGCGCGGCTCTCACGATGCCGTCCACATCGCTCTGCTGGAGCTGTCCGATCTGGGCAAAAATGCCGCCCGAATGGCCGAATGTCATGGTGCCCAGGCACAGCTCCGAGACGAGCAGACCGGTATTGCCGAGCTTTTTCATGCGCATGATGTCGACCTCCGGATGTAAACGTTCTGATTATAGCCGTCGGGCGAATATCCCAATCTGCGGCCCTTCATCCTGCGCCAACCTGCGGATTTGACACGCAATCTGTCCTGGCCTGTGGTCCAATTGGCAAATTTCCCGGGGACGCGGTAACACTGGCCCCCCCGTCCGGACCGACTACAAGGAATGTGTGTCGTGAACCCGTTCGAGCTCGCCGAGTCCTTCATGGAACAACACGGGCGCAAGGTCCCCTTGCCCGAGTTGAAACTCCTGTTCGCATCCGCTCTTGAAGAGCTGGGAATCCGTTATTTCAGCTGCTGTCAGCACGTCGACCCGTTGGATCCACGCAACGCCCAGCTGGTATTCCAGAACTACCCGGCCGAGTGGGTGCGGTACTACAGTGAAAGCGGCCTCTATCGCAACGATCCGGTGTTCCGGTTCGCCGACGAGAGAATCCTGCCGTTCCACTGGAACGATCCGGAATTTCGTGCCTCGCTCTCGCAGGTACAGCGCGAAGTTCTCATCGAGGCCGCCGGACATGGCATCGTCAACGGCTACACCGTGCCGATCCGTCCGCCGGGAGCACAAACCGCCTCGTGCTCCGTGGTTCCCGACAGCGCCTCCGGCTTCGATCCTGGCGCGGGCCAGGCGGTGTTTGTCATGGCTTCTTTCATGTTCGACGCCATGCTGGGCGCCAGGTCGGAATGCTGTGCGGCGCGCTCCATCGTGTTGAGTGAGCGCGAGCGCCAGTGCCTGGAGCTGGCCGCGCAGGGCAAGGACGACTGGACGATTGGTCTGCTGTTGCGCATCAGCGAGCGCACGGCGCACAACCACATCGAGCGCGCCAAGCGGCGCCTGGGTGTTTGTACGCGGGTGCAGGTCATCGTGCAGGCGCTCAGCGAAGGACAGATCTCCTTCGGCAACGTGATCAGGATGGAGCCGCGGCGCGATTCCGAACGGGAACTGCGGAAAAGCGCGAGCTAACGGCGACGTCACTTCCGGCCGGGACCACCTAGTGGCAGAGTGGCCGCGATTGTTGGATCGTGTCCAGGTGTTTGTGCAGTGCCGCGCGGACGTTGGTCCGATCGGCTCCATTTACTCAAGTTATGTTTTATTTCAGCCTTGGCTCAGCTTCACCGGGCGCGGGTCTCGACCGATGGTGTTCATGGTCAACGCGGCAAGCCGCCACTGGTTCGGTGACGATGTCAAGTACCTGCTCGTCAAGGATGACTTGCATGGTCGAGTGCTCGCCTCGGTGCGGCTGTTAGGAACGGAGCGGCCTGCATGAATGCACTGCCACAATATCGTGTTCTTCCGGAGGCTCGTCCGACCACCATGGATATTCTGCGGTCGCAGGGCTACGTGATCCTCGAGGACCTCGTCGATCCGGAGACGATCGACAACGTGTGCCGCGAGCTCGAGCCCTGGATCGTCGCGACTCCCAACTGCCAGGGGGATTTCTATGGGTGGAACACCACGCGCCTGGGGGCGGTCCTGTTGAAGTCGCGCACCTCGCATGTGCTCCTCATGCACGAGCTCATTCTTGCCATCATGGAAGAGGTGCTGGGTCCTCATTGCGACTGGTACCAGCTCAACCTCTCGCAGGCCGTCCGTATCCATCCGGGGGAGCGGCAGCAGGTGCCGCACCGCGACGAGGAAATGTGGCCGTGTCCGAAGAACGGCATCGAATACCTGGTCAACGTCATGTGGACGTTGAGCGATTTCACGGCCGAGAACGGCGCTACGTGTGTCTGGCCGCGCAGCCAGTTCCACGTGCTCGATCGGGACGTGAGCTTCGAGGACCGCGTCGTCGCTGAAGCGCCGCGCGGCTCCGCGATCGTCTATCTCGGCTCGGTGACGCATTGCGCGGGCGCCAACCGGACAAACAAACCGCGCACGGGATTGCTCTTCAGCTATTGCCTGGGCTGGCTGAAGCAATATGAGAACGCCTACCTGACCTACCCGCCGGAGGTGGCGCGCCACTTCCCGCGGCCGATCCGCGACCTGCTCGGATACCGCATCCACCGCCCCAACCTCGGCGGCTATGAAGGGCAGGATCCGGCGGTATTGTTTGGCGGGCGCTCGCACACCTTGCCGGCGATCGATTCGATTTCGGCAGCCACCGCGGCGGAGCTGCGGGACTTTTATCAACACGTGTGAACATGAGACGGAGCAGGGATGACTCGTCCAAAGAAACAACATCGGCCCGGAGGGATTCACTACGTCGTGCTTTTCGGCAACGGCGGGCAGGAGATCTTTCTCGACGATGCGGATCGACAGAACTTTCTGGATCTGCTGAGCGTGGCGCAGGCACGTTGCAACGCGCAGATCTTCGCTTTTTTCCTCGGCCGCCGCGATGCACGGCTCGTGGTGCGGGTGGCCGACGTACCGGTGGGGCGCCTCGTGCAAAGGGTGGCCACCCAGTACTCCCGCAACAATCACGCGAAATATTCCACTGCGGGATACCTCTTCCAACACCCTTACCGTGCCTACCTGCTGGATGGCACGACGCATCTGCTGGACATTGTGCGGCATGTACACCTGGCGCCGTTGGAGATGGAGATCACGGATGATCTCGACGCCTACCGCTGGTGCAGCCATCGCGCCTACCTCGGGCTCGAGACGGTAGATTGGCTCCACCAGGAGCCCGTGCGCGAGCTGTTAGGACCTGCGCTCGAGGGGCAGGTCAGCAGTGCCGGCACGAGCACCGCCAGCGCGGCAGACGACCCAAAGACCGATGAGGCCGCCCCCGGCGATGGCGCCCCGGCCCCTGAGTCTGCCGGGATCGAAGAGTACCGGCAGTTCATGAGCACTCATCGGAACGCTGATGAGGCAGCTGCGACCGAGGGGGCAGCGAGGGAATCCCCAGCGGGGACGAGCGATGCGCCGCCGCGCAGCCAGTCCCCGTCGGACGATCAGTTCTTCAGTTGGCTGCGGCGCCACGCCGGAAAACCGCCGGCTTCCGTCACCGTGGACCAGGTGATACAGGCGGTTGCCAAGAAGATGGGCGTCGATCGGAAGCGGCTGCTCTCGACGTCACGGGAGCGCCGTCTCACTCTGACACGCGCCCTCATCGGCTGGCATGTGACGAAGAATCAGATCGCGACGCTCACCGAGGTGTCCCGCCAGCTGGGGCGCGATCCGTCAAGCGTTTATACGGCGTACGCACGCTATCGTGCCTGGCGGCCACAGCTGTTCCGCGACTCGCTGGCGACGATTCTGCAGTACCTGGATAACGACGAGACTCCGAGGGGGGATGCTTCGACCGTCAAGAAGCACTAGTTTGAAAACGCTGGATCCGGGCATCCGTGCCCGGCCCAGCGTGGCATCGCGCAAAAAGCGTGGTTTTTGCCCGATGCCTCCGCCACCTGCAGCGGCGGGGCACATCCTTGTGCCTGGTCGCTCGCTCGCGCGCCTTACTGCCAGGGCAGGTGGTCGAGGTCGAGATTACCGCCGCTCAGGACGATGCCGATGTTACGGCGCTCGATGGGAAGGCGGCGGGCGAAAACTCCGGCGTAGGCGACTGCGCCGGAGGGCTCGACGATGATCTTCAACACTTCCCAGATCTGCCGCATGCTCGCGATGATGTCTTCTTCGGACACGGTGACGATATCGTCGACGTGGCGGCGGATTTCCGCGAAGGGCTTGCGGCCCAGTGTGGCTCGCAGTCCGTCGGCGATGGTTTGCGGGTTGACCAGCGGCTCGATCTTGCCGCTGCGGAACGAGCGGTAGGCGTCGTCGGCGCCTTCTGGCTCTACACCGATGACGCTCATCGCGGGCTTGAGAGTCTTGGCGGCGACCGAGATGCCGCTGAGGAGGCCGCCGCCGCTGACGGGGGAAAGGATGACGTCGAGATCCGGCACGTCCTCGAGAAGCTCCACCGCCGTTGTGGCCTGTCCTGCCATGACACGCAGATCGTCATACGGGTGCACGAGAGTGGCTCCCGTTTCGGCAATCAACCGCTCGACGCCAGCCTCTCGCGCCTGCTGAGTGGGCTCGCAGAAGACGATCTTGCCGCCATAACGACTCACGGAGGCTTGCTTGGCCTTGGGGGAGTTGTTGGGCATCACGATGTAAGCCGGTATTCCCCGGAGCTTTGCCGCCCGCGCCAGGGCCGCCGCATGATTTCCGGAAGAGTGCGTGGCTACACCGTTGCGTGCCTCGGCATCGGAGAGCGCGAACACCGCGTTCGTGGCTCCACGAGCCTTGAACGCTCCCATGTTCTGCAGATTCTCGCACTTGAAGTACAGTCGCGCGCCGGACAAGGAGTCGAGCGTCCGGCTGGTCATGACGGGGGTTCTATGGACGCGGCCCTGGATGCGGGTACGGGCTTGGTCGATGAGGTCCCACGTGAGACCGGCTGTATCGCTGCTCATTCAAAAAATCATATCACGGAGGCCCGGTCGGCCGATGCCGCAGCTCGATGGTCGGCTCGCGGGAAGCGGGCTCCCCGAGGCTCATGGCGCGGATGCCGTAAAGTTTGTCCAGCGCCTCCATGAAACCATCCAGATTCGTGGTCTCGAATTCTCCACCCAACTGCAGGTCGCGGATGACCGGGTCGGTGACCTTCAGCTTGCGCCAGTTGTAGCGGTTGAATTCATCGACCGCCTCTCCGAGGGTCTCGCCCTTGAAGAACAGGTTGCCATTGACCCACGCCAGACGGCGCTCGAGCTCCTCGAGCTCGACCCGGCGCGTCTCCACTTCGAAGTCCGAAAAACTGTCCTGTGAGACTCGCGCTTCGTGACCGGCGCTCACCACGAGCCCCTCGGGCGACGGGGAGAAGTCGAACACGACGGTGTCGGTCCACAGCAGGCCGTTGGGATTGAGGATGACCGGTGTTGGATTGAGGTTTTCGAATACCTTCACGCGGCCCTGGGTCACGGCGATCTTGGTGCCACTGTTGCCGAGATAGATGCTGAACCGGGTGCCGAGCGCTTCCACGATCGTATGCCGGGCGTGCACTCGGAATGGACGGAGCGGATCCCGGGCGACCGAGAAGAGCGCTTCCCCTTCGATGAGCTCGATGTCACGTCCGTGCGGAGTGAACCGGACACGCAGCCGCGTCTGCGTGTTCATGGCGATCCGCGAGCCGTCGGCGAGTGGGATCGTGCGGTGCTCGCCGATGCCGGTCAGATACTCTCCCGGCGGGAGGTCTGCCGTAGCGAACAGGAAAGGCAACATCGCCAGGCAGACCAGTGCAGCCGCGAATACCGGGGCCCACCGCCATCTCGACGCAGGCGGTGCGGGAGGTTGCCCTATGAACCGATTGCGTAGCGGACGCTCAGGGAGATATCTCGAGATATCGACTACGTTGCCGCGTCGTGTTGGATTTCCCGCTCCGTAGGCCTCGAGCTGCGTTCGCTGCTCGAGACTCAGCCAGGTGAGCTCCAATGTGAGAGCCAATGCGAAGGGCATCTCGTCAGCGGCGTTCCGGCTCGTGCGGCGCAATATGCGCAGCGACATGTCGAGTCCTGCGCAGAGAAAATGGTGCAGTGCGATGAAGGTTTTCAACACGACGGCGAGCCGGCGAGGGCTTTGGCTGAATGACTTCCCTCTTTGCTCGCCTGACGTCACGAAGTTCCTTCTTGGTCCTCAGATCCTCGGCCACCGGCGTGCGTGAATACAGAGCCTGTCTCGAAAGACAGGCTCTTCACGCGATGGGCATTGCTGTTTTAGCGATTGTGTTACTTCAAACACTGCGGAAAATGCGACTCTGGTACTAAGACTCTGGTCATAGGGGTGTTTGACTCAGACCAAGGTATCAAATTTTTTTGCGCACCTGCAGCATGAGTTGATTGTTGGAATCGGCGCTGCGCCCGGCGCTGCGCAGCCGCGAACATCACATGTTATGTATCGGCCGCATTGCCGCCCGGCCGGCGCTTGCCTGGCGGCCGCCCGGATGGAAACCGGTGTCAGGGAGCCTCGGTAAAATAGTTGTCACAATGCGATTTCTCCGCGAGAATTCACGGTGTTGCGATTGAGGGGGTGTCAGGTCGGGCTTCGTGACCCGGTCTGGCATTATGGCCGCGCGCTGCGCGCGGAGGTGCACGGGGTTCGCGGGTGACCGCGGGCCCCGTTAAACCTGACTCATACCTCAGTGAACATCCCGGGCCGCTGCGACGCGCCCGCGATGCTGCTCCAGATCGAGCTTGGCGAGAGCCCCGTTCACGTTGATCGATCCCGCGCTCGCTCCAGTGTCTTCGGTGGCTTTCAGGAGCGAGACGATCGAGCCCGTGGAGAGGTGGGTGTCCGCCGAGGACATCAGGAGCGCGATCACTCCCGTCAGCTCCGCTGCCGCCACCGAAGTGCCCGACTCGAAGTCATATTGTCCGTCGGGGCGCAGAGTGAGGATGTGATTCGCAGGCACCGAGAAGGCGTCCGCCCTTAGCGAGCGCTGCTGTCCTTGTGCCGCGATCACACCGGAGATGCCGGTGGGAAACGCGTCGACCGGTTCCGCAACCGCTCCGACGAAGGTGACCCCCCGTTTGATGGCCACATCGATCAGTGAAGCCAGCAGCGGATCCTGCGGGCCGGCGATGCTCATGTTGACGAGCGTGATACCCGAGTCGAGCGCTGCCGCGAGCGCCTTCGCGAGCGTGAACGTATTGCAAACTGCCTCGTCGTTGTCGGGTCGCAGTTGCCAGCAGGCTTCAAAAACCTCGAGTTGCGCCAGCGGCGCGATCCCGACGATGCCGACGTGATTATTCGCAACCGCCGCGATCAGTCCCGCCATCGCTGTTCCATGGCGGTAAGAGGCGGCAGTGGACGCGCGGTGATCCACGAACGAGCGTGTCTTGACGATCCGGCCGTGAAGATCGGGATGGCGGGTGTCGACGCCCGTGTCGATCAAAGCGATGCGGACCCCGGATCCCTGGGAGCGCTCGTGAGCCGTCGCGATCCCGAGGGCGGGAAGATTCGCCTGGAGATCGTAGAGCGGATCGTTGTAAGGCTCCGGCGTCGCAGCCGCGGCCGGCTTGGGATCCGACAGGGTATGAAATTCGGACAGCGGCTCGGCCAGCGCGACAGTCGAGTCCTTCTGCAACTGCGCCAGCACTGCCGTTACCGGACGGTCGTCGGGAATTTCGTAGACCACGCAGTGAATCGCGAGCGAGCGGATGGGCCAGTTCGCAACTTCTCGCAGAGAGTACTTGGCAGCCACCCGCTTCGCGTCGGAGTGCGCGCTCTGCGCCAGCAGATAGCCGTCACCGGTGTAGCGCCGTCCAGTGCTTCCTGCGGGACCGGGTGATTGCCGTGGCACGTTTGCAAAAGTGACCACGACGCGCGGGTGCGTGATGCTGGCGGAAGCGACGGGCTCCGCCGCTCCACTGATTCCCGCACCTGCGCCCAGGATAAACAGGCTCAGGAGGCTAGCGTGCACGACAGCGCGCATCAGGGCCCTCGAGAAGTCGGAGCTCGAGCAGCACCGGGCGAGTCATTTCCCGGGATCGGCTCGACCCAACGCACACGCGGATCGGCGTGTAAGCGCGCGGCCAGTACGCGCAGATCCTGAGTCGTTTGCTCTGGAGTTGTTACGTTGGTGGCGCCGGGGGCAATGCCGAAGATGCCCACACTGTCCGGGCCTTCGACGATGTGCGCGCCCGTCGAGCGCAGCGCCTGTTCCGCCTCACGGATCGTTACCGTTCCGTAGAAGGCAATGTGCAGTACGTTCGAGGCGCCGTTCGCCGGATCGGTGTGTGTTGTATACCAGCGCACATCGAGTGGCTGTGTAGAGCGGTTGACACTGATGAAGACTCCGGCAAGGCCGAGCATCAGCACAAAGCTGGCCGCCCACGCGAGCCCAGGGGGCCGCCACAAGGAGACGTGCACCGCGCTCCAGCGGCGGCCGCGGACGCGCGCCGGTGTTGCTGGTGTCCTGGGGTGATCACCCGCCTTGCGGGGTTGTGCCGTCCCACCGTCAATGCGTTCCATGAGCTTGCGGAACGACGGGCCGGGTGCGTAGGTCACCCGGTCGGGTTCCGTGAGCGCGTTGCAGAGAAGGCGTTGGAACGCGAGCTCTTCGCGGCATGCGTCGCATCCGCGCACGTGTGGCTCGATCTTGTCCCGCTCAGCCTGGGAAAGCCGGCCGTTTGCCAGAAAAGGCAATGCCAGCCAGGCTTCTTCGTGCAGTGCGGGATCACCGGTCGCGATCATGACTTTAACCTTTGCCCCCTGAGCTTCCGCGGCCGCTGTCGTCCGTGGGCGCGGTTCCTCCCAGCGCGGGAAGCAACTTCTGCAGCTTCGCGCGCGCATGGAACAGCCTTGTCTTAACCGTGTTTACCGGGCAGCTCATGATTGTGGAAATTTCCTCGCAGGAATAACCGAGCTCGTAGCAAAGTTCCACTGCCAGCCGTTGCTCCACTGGCAGCTGTACGAGAGCGTGCACGAGCCAGTCGCGCAGTTCCTCGGTCCGCAATGACTCCTCACTAGTAAGTGGTGGAGGTGGAGCTTCCGGGTTCTCCACCGCAAGGATCCGAGATGAGGACCGGAACGCGTTTCTCGCTTTTCGGTAGGCAATCCCAAGAATCCACGTGGAGGGTTGTGAGTCCCCTCTGAAGTCGCCCGCTTTGCGCCACACTATGTAGAAGGTGTCGTTGATGACCTCTTCCGCCACGTCGTATCGCTTGGTGAGCCGGGTGAGGAAGCGCGCCAGGCGGCGGTGATAGAGGCCGTAGAGCTCCTCGAAAGCCTTGCGATCGCCCTCGGCGATGCGGGCAATGAGCTCGACTTCGCGGGCAGCGGAGCCGCCACGGTAGTTCGACTCGGAGGTTTGCGGGTCGATGTACTGCGTACCTTTCATTTCGGCTTCCTTTCCCGGTAAGTGTCGCGGGAACGCGTCAGGGTTCATCTCCCTGGGCCACATTTCCCATGTGACGGATATCTCAAAAACGCCAGCTCAGGGTGCCGGCGAAACGGTTATTGGCGCTGGGATACGGAAAAAGTCGCTGCGCCCGCGCCTTCTCGGTCAGGAAGTACCCGACATCGAGCCGCAGAGTGCGCCACTCGTAGGCGAGACCGAGATTGCCGTAGGCGTACCCGATGCTGGGATGGCGTGTGGGCATCGAATCGGTGCCCATGAAAAGGTAGTAGCCGATGCCGCCGGTAACGAAAAATCCCTTGCCGATCAGCCACTGCCCGGATGTCTCGGCGTCATAAGCCGGGTAGCGGCCCAGGCGGTATTCCCCATAGTGGGCGTAGCGCAGCATGTTCGGGATCGCCGAGAGTGAGAAGGTCCAGCGATCCAGGTAGGAGAGCGAGGCCGTGATCTGCTGGTAGTCGCTCGAGTAGCCCTGGTGACCGCCCAGATACTGGTAGTTGGTAGCTGTGATACTAGTATTCCAGGCACTGCTCAAGTCGAAGCGCTGGCCGATGTATTCCTCCACGTCGAGACTCGCCCAGGGGCGGGAATGCTTATCCAGGGTCGACATCCATATGCCAATGAATGTTCCGGTCTGGAGGCTGGCGTGCAGGTCGAGTTGCAGAGCGGCCTTGTTGTTGCTTTCCGAATAGCCGCGATAGATGTAATCGCTCGTCAAGGCCAGGTCTCCGCCAAAGGAGACCGCGCGCGCCCATGAAGCTGCAGTGAGGCTGGCCAGGGCCCAGGTGCA
>Ga0070683_100004920_pt1 | contig 11074 bp, 8 predicted proteins | sample KBSC713LmetaG_FD_64662 | JGI IMG/M metagenome (GOLD analysis project Ga0070683, IMG submission 64662) | Corn rhizosphere microbial communities from Kellogg Biological Station, Michigan, USA - KBS C7.1-3L metaG | ecosystem: Host-associated > Plants > Roots > Rhizosphere ...
ACCGCATTCGAGATCGCGTCCTGCGAGCTGTTGCGCGCGGTGCGGAAGATGTAGCGGTTCCACTTGTCGCCGGTGATCGAGTCGGCGACGGCGGGCTCGACGAGCAGGATCTTCTTGTACTCCTCGGCGACCGGCAGCATCGCGAGCGCGACGTTGCTCGCGGTCGGGCCGACCGCGAGGTCGACCTTGTCGTCGCCGTACGCGGCGGCGAGCAGGCTCTTGCCGACGTCGGGCTTGCCCTGGTCGTCCTTCTCGATGACGACGATCTTCTTGCCGGCCACGGTCATCGTGCCGCCGGTCGCGTACTCGAAGCCGAGCATCAGGCCGGTCTGCGTCTGCTTCGCGTACGCCTCGAGCGGGCCGGTCTTCGAGTAGACGTGGGCGATGCGGATCTCGTTCTTCGCCTGCGCGAACGCCGCCGGCGCCGCCGCGACGGCGGCGACCGCGGCGAGCGCCAGCAGCGAGCGGCGGGATGCGAGGGTCGGGAAAGCGAGCGTCATGGAAGGACCTCCGGACCAGGCCCGCCTGGGAATGCGGGCGAATGGGCGCGGAGTTTAGGGGATCGTTTTGCGTTCGATCCGCTGAACGCGAACGCCGGGCGCTACAGCTTCATCTCGAGGCGAAGCTGGACGTTGATGAAGGTCGGCGCGCGCGTCGTCGCGGTCTCGCGGACCTGAACGCCGAGCGCGTCCGGGCCGTCGGCGGCGCTGCCGGTGACGTAGTCGCGCGGATCGAGGTTGCTGAAGGTGACGCGCAGCGCGAGCGCAGGGTTGAACGTCCACACGCCGTAGGCGTCGACGATGAGCTTGCTCGACACCGACGCTGCCTGGGTCTCGGTCAGCCGCGTCGCGTAGCCCGGGGTCCAGTTGACGTTGCCGCCGATCGTGAGCGGGATCGACGTGAAGCGGTGGTCGGCGCCGACGTTGGCGGTCATGTCGGGCTGCTGGTCGAGGCGGTTGTCGGGCCCGGGAACGCTCTTCACGCGCGAGTGGAAGAAGCTCGCGTTGGCGCGGATGTCGGTGCGCGGCGCACCGGCGAAGACGTCACTGGCGCGGAACTTCGCCTCGAGCTCGACGCCCTCGGTGACGGCGTCGCCGATGTTCTGCGCCCGCGTCACCCAGCGCGGCACGTTCGCGTACGACACGGTCTCGAGCGTCGTCACGCTGCGCATGGTGTCGCTGATGTCGCGGCGAAAGACGTTGGCGCTGAGGATGCCGCTGCCCGGCAGGTAGCGCTCGATCGCGATGTCGATGCCGGTCGCGAGCTCGGGCTTGAGGTTCGGGTTGCCGGCGCGGTCGGCCTGCGTCGGCGTGTTCGGGCCCGGCACCGGATAGCGCGTGTTGACCGCCGGCCGCGCGATCAGATTGGCGAGCGTGGGCGAGCGGTAGCTGCGCGTGAGGCTGACGCGCACCTGGTCGCGCCCCTTCGGGTCGGGCTTCCACACCGCGTGGACGAGCGGCGACCAGACACTGCTGCGGTTGACCGCCTCGGGCTGACCTTCCTCGACCGAGCCGCGGGTGCGGATCCCTTCCCAACGCAGCCCCGCGTGCGCCGCCCAGTGCTCCGAGACCGGCCACTCGTCCTGCACGTACGCGGCGAGCCGCTGCACCGACGCCGAGATGTTCTCGGCGAAGTCGGTGAGGATCGGCAAGCCGTCCTGCAGGCTCGTGCGGGTGTCGTCGCGGCGGGTCGACTCGGCCTCGACGCCTGCCGTCGCGGTGTGCGTGCCGAGCATCGCCGCGATCGCCTTGCTGCTCGCGGTCACCGAGGTGTCGTGCGAGTCGCTCGTCTCCTCGAGCGTTCGCGAGGTGACGCCCGAGATCTGCTCGGTGCGAAAGCTGTGCACCGGCAGCACCGAGCGGCCGACGCCGAGGCGCGACTCGACTCGCACATCGGGCGAGAAGCGGTGCGTCCATTCGCTGTTCAGCCGCCCGAGCGACGTTCCGGTGCGCGCCGTCGTCGTTGCCTGCTCGTAGGGCGCAGGCAGCGCGCCGACGGTCTGGACGAGCGTCGAGTCGCGCTCGGAATGGAAGCGGTTGGCGAACAGGATCGGGCTCAGCAGCACCGAGTCGGCGCCGCCTTCGGGCCGCCACTGGATGCGCGCCGACGCGTGGACGCCGCCGCCGCCGACGCGAACGCGCGAGTCCTCGAACTGCGCGAGCGTGACCGTGCCGTCGTCGAGCCGCTGGTCGATCGTCGTCGTCGCGCTGCTGTTGTCGCGGTCGATGTGGAACGCGCTCAACGTCGTGTTGACGATGAAGTCGCCGGCGGTGAAGTTGCGCGTCCACGACGCCGACGGCTGCACGCGGTCGTTCTCGAGCGCGGCGGCGACGCGGACGTCGTTGACGCGCCGCGTGTAGCCCCCGCGGGTGACGATGTTGATCGTGCCGGCGATCGCGCGCGCGCCGGTCTCGGCGGTCGGCGCGCGCAGGATCTCGATCCGCTCGATCTGGTCGGGCGGGATCGAGTCGAGCGAGAAGCCCGGCGGCACGCGCTCGCCGTCGAGCAGGATCTGGGTGTAGCCGTTGCCGAGGCCGCGCAGGCGGATCGCGCCGCCGCGCCCGGGCCGGCCCTGGATCGTGACGCCGGGCAGTCGCTTCAGGACATCGCCCAGGGTCGAATCGCCGAACTTGTCGATCTCGTCGCGGCCGATCACGATCTTGGCGGTCGTCGAGCTGCGACGCTCCTGGACGTCGTCCGGCCGGCTGCCGGTGATCTGCACGGGGTCGAGCCTGGCGGCGTCGGCGCCTGCCGGGGCATTGGCGCCGGGCGCAGGCGGAGCGTCGCCGGCCGGCTGCGCTGCCGCGGCGGCGCCGACGAATGCGGCGACGAGCGCAGCGAGCGTGACCGCTCCGCGCGAGCCGATCCCGCGCGGGCGTGCGACCTCCAGCATCCGCCGAGTCTATCGAGCGGATGCGAGCGATCGCTCCGCGGGCACCCGCAGGTGCGCGGAGCGTCGCGGCGTCAGCGACCGACGGCGCGCTCGAGCTGCGCCTTGTTCATCTTCGAGCGGCCCTTGATGTTGGCCTTGGCAGCCTCGGCGTAGAGCTGCGCGTAGGTGCGGCCGCCCTCGCCGCGGTGCGAGCGCAGGCCGCCGCGCCGCTCGGGCGAGATGTCGTCGAGCGAGGTCCGGCTCGCGGTCTCGGATTCACCGGCGCGCGCCCGGTCCTTGTTGACCGTGCGGGCAGCGATCTCCTCGGCGACCTTTTCGCCCTTGCCCTTGTCGAGCAAGCCCTCCTTGATGTGCTCGTACTGGCGTTCGCGCTTGGCGCTCCAACGTGCTTGTGGCATGGCGATCTCCATGAAGGGATCCGTTCGCGGGGCAATCCGGATGCCGACGCGTTCGCCCCGAATTGACGTGCCCGCCGAGAGCGCAAGAATCGTCCGGACACCGTCTTCCGGACGCGCACGCATGACCGCCGCCAACGCCAACCTCTTCGTCGCCCTGCGTGCAGGCTTTCCCGCCGAGCTCGACGGCGTCGCCATCGAGACCGTCGACAGCGGGCTGGTCTACACCTGGCGCGACCTCGAGCGCGCGACCGCGATGCTCGCCAATGTGCTCGAGTCGCTCGACCTGCCGCCGTCGAGCCGGATCGCGGTGCAGGTCGAGAAGTCGGTCGAGTCGCTCCTGCTCTACCTCGCGGTGCTGCGCGCCGGCCACGTCTACCTGCCGCTCAACACCGCGTACAAGAGCGACGAGATCGGCTACTTCCTCGGCGACGCCGAGCCGGCGGTCTTCGTCAGCGCGCCGAAGGACTTCGCGTGGGCGTCGCGGCTCGCCTTCGCCCGCGGGACGCGATACGTGTTCACGCTCGGCGACGACCGCAGCGGCAGCCTGCTCGAGCGCGCGACGCACTTTTCCGACCGCCACGCGCCGGTCGAGCGCAAGGCCGACGACCTCGCCGCGATCCTCTACACGAGCGGCACGACCGGGCGCAGCAAGGGCGCGATGCTGACGCACGGCAACCTCGCCACCAACGCGCTGACGCTGAAGACGTACTGGGGCTGGCGCACCGGCGAAGCGCGCGACGTTCTCATCCACGCGTTGCCGATCTTCCACGTCCACGGCCTCTTCGTGGCGTCGCACGGCGCGCTGCTCGCCGGCGCGCGCATGCTCTGGCTCGCCCGCTTCGATCCGACCAAGGTCGTCGCGCTGCTGCCGCGCGCGACCGTCTTCATGGGCGTGCCGACGCTCTACGTGCGTCTCCTCGGCGAGCGCGCGCTGACGCGCGACGCGTGCGCGAACATGCGTCTCTTCATCAGCGGCTCGGCGCCGCTCCTGATCGAGACCTTCGAAGCGTTTCGCGAGCGCACCGGCCACACGATCCTCGAGCGCTACGGCATGAGCGAGACGGTCATGCTGACGTCGAACCCGTACGACCCAAAGGACGGCGAGCGACGCGGCGGCACGGTCGGCTTCCCGCTGCCCGGAGTCGGCCTGCGCGTCGTCGACGGCGACGGCGCCGAGCTGCCGCGCGGCACGGTCGGCGCCATCCAGGTCCGGGGGCCGAGCATCTTCGCCGGCTATTGGCGGATGCCGGAGAAGACGCGGGAGGAGTTCAGCGCCGACGGCTGGTTTCGGACCGGCGACGTCGGCATCGTCGACGACCTCGGCTACGTCACGATCGTCGGCCGCAGCAAGGACCTCATCATCAGCGGCGGCTACAACGTCTATCCGGCCGAGGTCGAGAGCTTCCTCAACGAGCTGCCGCAGGTCGCCGAGAGCGCGGTCGTCGGCGTGCCGCACCCGGACTTCGGCGAAGCGGTCGTCGCGGTCGTCGTCGGCCGTGGCGGCGCCGCCGTCGACGCCGACGAGTGCACACGCGTGCTGAAGGGAAAAATCGCCAACTTCAAGGTGCCCAAGGCGATCTTCGTCGTCGCCGAGCTGCCGAGGAACGCGATGGGCAAGGTGCAGAAGAACGTCCTGCGCGCGCAGCACGCGGCGCTCTTTTCCTGAGCGCAAAGAAAAAGGGCCGGCTTCGCCGGCCCTTCGAGTCGCGACGCCCGCTCAGCGGTCGTGCGCGTAGATGTCGACGTCCTTGGTCTCGCGGATGAAGAACGTGCCGATCACGAAGCTCATTGCGGCGACGACGATCGGGTACCAGAGGCCGTTGTACATGTTCCCCGTTGCGGCCACGATCGCGAACGCGGTCGTCGGCAGCATGCCGCCGAACCAGCCGTTGCCGAAGTGGTACGGCACGCTCATCGACGTGTACCGGATGCGGGTCGGGAAGAGCTCGACCAGCATCGCCGCGATCGGTCCGTAGACCATCGTCACGTAGATCAGCAGGATGAACAGGATGCCGACGATCTTCCACCATTGGCCGCTCATGAATTCGATCGGCTTGGCCTTGGCGGGATAGCCCGCGGCGGCGAGCACGGCGCCCATCTCCTTCTGGAACGCGGCGATCTTGGCGGTGCTCTCGGCGTCGAACTTGCCCTTCTCCACGGTCGCCGCCGGCGGATTGATCGTCTTGTCGCCGATCGTGATGGTCGCCGGGGTTCCGGCAGGAACGTCGACGTTGTCGTAGCTGACCGAGCTGCGTGCCAGGAAGCGCTTGGCGATGTCGCACGGGGTGCGGAAGTCGATCTCGCGCGCAATGGGGCTGCCCTGGAACGAGCAACGTGCCGGATCGGAGTGGACGACGACCTTGTTCTTCGCCTGCGCCACGGCGAGCGCCGGGTTGGCCGCTTCTGTCAGGGCATGGAACAGCGGGATGAAGGTGATCGCCGCGATCAGACAGCCGGCCATGATGATCGGCTTCCTGCCGATCTTGTCCGAGAGCGAACCGAAGACGATGAAGAACGGCGTTCCCAGCAGGAGGGCAGCACCGATCATGATCTGCGCGGTCGTCGGATCGACCTTGAGCTGGGCGGTCAGGAAGAACAGGGCATAGAACTGGCCCGTGTACCAGACGACCCCCTGGCCGGCCGTCAGGCCGAGCAGCGCCAGCAGCACGATCTTGCCGTTTTTCCAGTTGGCGAGCGACTCGGTGAGCGGCGCCTTCGACGTCTTGCCTTCTTCCTTCATCCGCTTGAAGGCAGGCGTCTCGTTCAGGCTCAGCCGGATCCAGACCGAAATGATCAGCAGGAAAAACGACAGCCAGAACGGAATGCGCCAGCCCCAGTCGTTGAACGCGTCGTTGCCGAGCATTTGCTGACAGGCGATGACAACGATCAGCGACAGGAAGAGGCCGAGCGTCGCGGTCGTCTGGATCCACGACGTGTAGGCGCCGCGCTTGCCGTGCGGTGCATGCTCGGCGACGTAGGTCGCCGCGCCGCCGTATTCGCCGCCAAGGGCAAGGCCCTGCAACAGGCGCAGGCCGATCAAGATGATCGGCGCCGCTGCACCGATCGTGCCGTAGCCGGGCAGGACGCCGACGAGGAACGTCGACAAGCCCATGATCGTGATCGTCACCAAGAAGGTGTACTTCCGACCGATCATGTCGCCGAGGCGGCCGAAGACGAGCGCGCCGAAGGGTCGGACGAGAAAGCCCGATGCGAAGGCGAGCAATGCGGCGATGAACGCCGCCGTCGGGTCGAGCGCTGCGAAGAACTGCTTCGCGATGATCGTCGCGAGCGCTCCATACAGATAGAAGTCGTACCACTCGAAGACCGTGCCGAGGCTCGAGGCGAAGATGACTTTCTTCTCCTCGCGCGTCATCGGTCGCGCGCCTTCGGCGCGAACAGGCACCGCTGAAGTGACCATGCGATTTCCCTCCGTTAGAAGACGAATCGCCCCGCGGCGACGCCACCGCGAATCTTGACAAATATTTCCCTGCTGACGCTGGGGAAACAGCGACGGCCGCCTTGGGTGAAACCCCGAGCCGTCGATGCGGGGAAGTGCGCTAGCGCCTGCTCACGAGCGTCGCACGCCGGCGCGCGGCGCGCCTTCGCGCTCCCAGTCCGGTGCGTCGAACCAGGGGTCGTTCTTCAGCAGCGCTGCAACCATGTCGAGCGCATCGAAGCCCCAGAACCGCTTGTCGCCGACACCGATCGTCGGCACGCCGAAGACGCCGTGCGCGAGCGCGTCATCGGTCGCCGCGCGCAGCTGCTGCTTGACCTCGTTCGACTCCGGATCGCGAGGCGGCGCGAGCACCGCGCGGAGCTCGGCGAGGCGCGCTGGGTCCTCGGCATCGGCGCCTTGCGAGCGCCAGACGTGGCGCAGCACCGTCTCGCACGCCCAGCGCGACGGCGTCGCTCGGTCGGCCGCGCTCGCCCAGAGCAGCCGCGAGAGCGCCAACGGATTGAACGGATGGCGCGCCGGCGTCGCGATCGGAATTCCGGCACGGTGCGCGAGCCAGTGGACCTGGCGAAACGTCCACGCGCGCTTCGGCTCGATCTCGGCGGGCCCCTTGTGCGCATGCGCCTTCAGCAGCGCGCCGAAGACGATCGGCCGGTACGCGACGCGGTACGAGACGCCGACGAACGCCTCCGGCAGCCGCTCGAACGCGAGGTACGCGTACGGCGAAACCGGATCGAACCAGAAGTCGACCGGCGTCATCGCGCGGCTTCGCTGGCGGCGGCGGCGGCGCGCCGGTCGCGCTCGGCACGGCGCACGGGCAGCAGCTTCCAGACCGCGCGCTTGCCGCGGTCGTCGAGGCTGCCCCACGCGGCGATCTCGTCGATGGTGCGCAGGCAGCCCGCGCACCAGCCGGTCGCCGGGTCGATCGTGCAGACGCTCGTGCAGGGGCTCGCGATCGCCGCCACGTCTCGACGCCTCTTGCTCAGGTGGCCGCGACGACCTTGACCGGACGGCGCGTCACCGTCGACAGCACGAGGTAGGTGACCGCGCCGATCGCGACGCCGAAGAACCAGCCGTAGATGCCCCACCACGACGGCAGCAGCGTCGTGAAGTTGGGCAGGATGCTCGAGAAGAGCGCGCCGACTGCGGTCGCGATCAGCGCGTTGACGTTCCAGCCGCCCTGGTAGCGGTAGCGGCCGTCCTCGCGATACAGCGCCTCGACGTCGACCTCGCCCTTCGAGAGCAGGTAGTAGTCGGCGAGGATGATGCCGAGCAGCGGCCCCATCGTCGCGCCGATCGCGCCGACGAACGCGGCGGCGTTGCCTTCCCACGGCGCGAACGGATAGAGGACGAGCGCGATGACGGCGGCGATGTAGCCGCCGGTCTTGAAGCTGATCCGGCGCGGGAAGACGTTGGCGAAGTCGAACGCCGGCGAGACGAAGTTCGCGACGACGTTGATGCCGAGCGTCGCCACCGCGAACGTGATCGCGGCGACGAGAGCGAGGAACCAGCTGTCGAACTTGGCCGACACCTGGTCGGGGTGCAGCATCACCTCGCCGTAGACCTTGAACCCGGCGATCGTCGTCACGCCTGCGACGAGCGAGAACAGCACCAGGTTGATCGGCAGGCCCCAGAGGTTGCCCTTGCGCACCGTCGCCTTGTCGGGAGCGAAGCGCGAGAAGTCGCAGAAGTTGAGATAGAGCGCGGCGAAGTAAGTCACCCAGGTCGCGCCGACCGCCATCAGCGCCCAGAAGGTTCCCGGCTCGCCGGGGACGCCGGCGTCCTTCGTCTTCGCGAGCAGGACGTCCTTCGGAATCGAATGCTCGAACGAGAAGCCGCCGGCTTTGACGATCAGCCCGATCGCGAGCACGAGCATCGCGATCCAGACCGCCGGGCCGGCCCAGTCCTGGAAGCGGCGCACCGTTTCCATCCCGTTCTGGATGATGAGGAGCTGCAGCGCCCAGACGACGACGAAGCAGATCACCTCGAGCCCCGAGTGGCCGAGGAAGTGGGTCGACTTGTGGAACTCCATGAACGCGTCGGTGCGGGTCAGGAGCGCAACGATCGCGCCCGACGCCGCCGCCGTCTGCGCGCCGTACCAGAAGCAGGCGACGACCGCGCGCACCAGCGCCGGCAGGTTCGCTCCCCAGACGCCGAACGACGCGCGCGCGAGCACCGGATACGGCACGCCGGTCTTCACGCCGGCGTAGCCGACCAGGTTCATGAGGAAGAAGATGACCAGCGAGCCGATGCCGATCGCGAGGATGAAGTTGACGAAGCTGCCGCACAGCAGGAACAGGCTCGCCGCGAGGTAGTAGCCCCAGAGGCTGTGCACGTCGGACGTCCAGACGTTGAAGATGCTGAACGCGCCCCACTTGCGCTCGCGCGCGGGCGCGAGGTCCTCGTTGTAGAGGTCGGGAGACGGGTTGCGGATTTCCATGGCGTCCTCCTCTAGTGCTCGCCGCTGCGCGCGAACCTCCGGCGCGCTTCGTCGGCGCTGTAGTAGCCGAGCGCGATATCGCGCTCGAGCGCTTGCACGGGCCGCGCCGTCGGCGGACCGAAGCCGCCGCCGCCGGGCGTCGAGACGGCGACGACGTCGCCGGCGCGGATCGCGATGTCCTGGTCCTTCGAGAGGTGCGGCGGCACGTAGGCGACGCCGTCGCGGATCACCTCGACCTTGTTGGTGCCGCCGGCGCCGCCGCCCTGCGCTCCCGGCGGGCCGCTGCGCCCGTGGTCCATCACCATCGAGACGCGCGCCTCGCCGCGGCGCAGGCGAATCCGGTAGTTGACGCCGAAGCCGCCGCGGTGCTCGCCAGCACCCCCGGAGCCCTCGTGCAGCGAGTACTCCTCGAACAGCACCGGGTAGAGCTGCTCCATGATCTCGATCGGCGTCGTCTTCGAGATGCCGATCGTCGAGCAGCCGTTCGAGATGCCGTCGCCTTCCGGGCTGCCGCCGTAGCCGCCGCCCGAGATCATGTACATGACGTAGGCGCGATTCTTTTCCGGATCGAAGCCGCCGATGCCGAGGTTGCCGCTCGTTCCCGCCGGCGCGCCGAACAGCTGCTCGGGAATCGCCTTGCCGAGCGCGGCGAACACCGCTTCGGCGATCCGCTGGCTGACCTCGGCGGCGCAGCCCGAGACCGGCCGCGGGTAGCGCGCATAGAGGAACGTGCCCTCGGGCTCGACGACGTGCAGCGGCTCGAAGGTGCCGGCGTTGAGCGCGACCTCGGGAAAAACGTGTTTCACCGCGAGGTAGATCGACGACTTGGTCGTCGCGATGACGCTGTTCATCGGCCCCTGGCAGGGCGGCGACGAGCCGCTCATGTCGAACGTCAGCGCCGCGCGCTCGGCGTCGCTGCCGCCGCTCTTGGTGACGCGCATCGCGATCTTCAAGGGCGCATCGACGACGCCGTCGGAGTCGACGAACGCCTCGCCCTGGTACGTTCCGTCGGCGATCGTCGCGATCTTCTCGCGCATCTGCCGCGCTGCGCGGCGTTTCAGCTCGGCGATCGCGGCGTCGACGGTGCCGTCGCCGTAGCGATCGAGCAGCGCATCGAGCCGGGCCTTGCCCGTCGCGAGCGCCGCCGCCTGCGCCTTGATGTCGCCGATCCGCTGATCGGCGATGCGGATGTTCGAGAGGATGATCGAGAGGATCTCGTCGTCGATCGTGCCGCACTTGTAGAGCTTGACCGGCGGCAGGCGCAGACCCTCCTGCTCGACCTCGGTCGCGTTCGCGGAGAAGCCGCCGGGCACCATGCCGCCGGTGTCGGGCCAGTGGCCGGTGTTGGCGAGCCAGCACCAGAGCCTGTCGCCGCGGAAGTGCGGCTGCACGAACTTGACGTCCATCAGGTGCGTGCCGCCGAGGTACGGGTCGTTGACGATGAAGACGTCACCTTCCTCGAGCGGAATCTTCAGCCGCTCGACGCGCTCGATCACCGCCTGCACCGAGAACTGCATCGTGCCCACGAACACCGGCAGTCCCAGCTCGCCCTGCGCGATCAGCTCGCCGGTCGAGCGGTGGTAGATGCCGTCGGAGCGGTCGAGCGCCTCGGCGATCACCGGACTGAACGCGCTGCGGACGAACGCGAGGTCCATCTCGTTGCAGACCTGCATCAGGCCGTTCTGCAGGACCGAGAGGGTGACCGGGTCGAGGGTCATGTCGTCGATTGTGGTTGAAGGATGACTGCTGCGGTCGCGTCCCCCACACTGCGGGCGCGGGCGGCGGGTGGCCGATTTCCTCCATGTCCCCCGGGCCTGGCCTGAACGGCCGGCCCTCCTCCTCTACTTCCGGAAATCGGCCACCCGCCACCCGCGCCCGAACCGAGCCGC
>Ga0070683_100004926_pt1 | contig 11069 bp, 7 predicted proteins | sample KBSC713LmetaG_FD_64662 | JGI IMG/M metagenome (GOLD analysis project Ga0070683, IMG submission 64662) | Corn rhizosphere microbial communities from Kellogg Biological Station, Michigan, USA - KBS C7.1-3L metaG | ecosystem: Host-associated > Plants > Roots > Rhizosphere ...
TGGTTCACGTATCACTTTCGAGTTCGCTCATACCGGCTGTGCCCGACGTCACCGACCACCTTCCGGGGCACGGGTACCGTTGGGACAATGCGAACCACCTCTCGACTCGTCCCACTCGTCGCGTGCGCGCTCATCGCATGTAGCGCCGCGGAGACCGCGCCATCAAATGGATCGCCGTCCGTCACAACCGACCCTGGTTCGCCTGGCATTCCCGCGCTTGGCGCCGGTGCGAGCTTGAACGGACGCCGTCCCTTTCCGTCAGATAATCCGTGGAACACCGACGTCTCCGCAGCTCCGATCGACGCCAACTCGGCCACACTGATCGCGAGTTGCGGAAGCAGCGGCTTGCATCCGGACTTCGGAACGGTGTGGGACGGCGCCCCGAATGGGATTCCCTATGTCGTCGTATCGGGCACACAGGGCCGAGTGCCCGTGAGCTTCGCCTACGCGTCGGAGAGCGATCCGGGTCCGTATCCCGTTCCGCCAGGCGCGCCGATCGAGGGCGGCACGGCGTCGAGCGGCGACCGCCACGTGCTCGTGATCGATCGCGACAACTGGAAGCTCTACGAGTTGTACGATGCGCATCCGGTCAACGGCGGCGCGCAGTGGACCGCCGGTAGCGGTGCCGTGTTCGACCTTTCGTCGAACGCGCTACGGCCCGCGGGGTGGACGTCGGCCGACGCCGCCGGCTTGCCCATCTTTCCGGGGCTCGTGCGATACGACGAGGCGATAGAGCAATCAGAGATTCGTCATGCGCTTCGCTTCACGTGCCCGCGCACGCGGCGTGCTTACGTCGCGCCGGCCACGCACTGGGCAAGCTCCAGCACCGATGCGTCGCTTCCGCCCATGGGCATGCGCGTGCGGCTCAGGCCCGACTTCGACGTGTCGACCTTTCCACCCGAAGTGCGCGTCATTCTCCGCGCCATGCAGAAATACGGCATGCTGCTCGCCGACAACGGCAGCGGATGGTACGTGAGCGGAGCACCGGATCCGCGCTGGAGCGACGACAACCTCGCCACGCTCTCTCGCGTGCGAGCCTCGGATTTTCAAGTCGTGCGAATGGGTACGCTCGTTACGCAGTAGTCGCTCGCGCGCTCGATCCGGAAATGTCCTTGTACCACAGGAATTGGATCTCGTACGGCAAATCCGGATATGCGAATGCGTTGACGGCGGCAAGCGTGAAGCCATGTCGCGCGTACAGGCGGCACGCGGGTGCGTTGATGTTCTGCGTCTCGACTTTCAGCCATCTCACACCTCGCTGGAGCGCCCACTGCTCCGACGCGGCGAGCAACGCCGAACCTACGCCTGTCCCGCGCGCGTCAGGAGTCACTCGCAAGTCCCACAGCACCGCGAGGTCGTCGCGCTCCTCCAGCATGTCGAGATCGGCCGAGTGAAGGACGACCGTCGCTCCTCCGACACGCGATCCACCCACGCATGCCGCCAGAAATCCCCAGGCCGAGATGTCGAATCGCTTGGGCCAGTCGAGCGGTCCATTATCCGGGATCGCGTCGTAATCCTTGACGAACTGCATCGAGAGACGCCTTTCGTCGAGCACGAACTCGCCTCCGGGCGCAACCGGCCGCGCCTCGATGATGCTTCCCACCTCGAACGCGATCGGAATCCGTGCATACTCGCCGAGCGCATCGGAGGTTTCCTCCCGAATCTCGAGTCGCGTCGTCATCTGGTCGCTTCCAAGCGCGGTGGCTCGAACCATGGTGCGTCGCTCCCATCGAAGGACGGCGGTGAACGGGGATTCAACTCGGCAATTCGGCGATCGAGCTCTCCAGCGCGTCGACCAGCAGGTCGCCATCCGCCTCGCGAAACGGCATCGGCGGACGAATCTTCACGACGTTGTGATACGGACCGTCGGTTCCAAGCAGCACACCACGCTCTCGCATGCGATTCGCCACGAATGACGCTTCCGCTCCCGCCGGCTCGAGCGTCTCACGATCGCGTACCAGCTCGACACCAAGGAACAAGCCTGTTCCGCGGACGTCACCAACGATCTCGTAGCGATCGATCAACGCGCGAAGTCGCGACAGCAGCCGGTCGCCAACGCGGAGCGCATGCGCTTGCAACGCCTCGTCGCGCACCACATCGAGCACGGAGATTCCAATGGCGCACGACACCGTGTTGCCACCAAACGTGCTGAAAAACTCCATGCCATTGTCGAATGCGTCGGCGATGGCCCGCGTCGTCGCTACCGCGCCAATCGGATGACCATTTCCCAACGGCTTGCCCATCACGACGATGTCCGGCTCGACGTGATGATCCTCGAACGCCCAGAAGCTCGTACCCATTCGTCCGAGTCCGGTCTGGACTTCGTCGGCGATGCACAAGCCGCCGGCGCGCCGAATGTGACGATAGACATCGGCCAAATATCCGCGCGGCAGGATCAACTGTCCACCGACACTCGGACACGTCTCGGCGATATATGCGGCGAGTTTCCTCCCGCGCGCCGTCATGTCGTCGATCAGACTTCCGACTTGGGCCGCGTAGTTCTCGCCGGCATTCGAGTCGCCCCGCTTGTACACGCCGCGGTAGTCGTCCGGCAACGGCGCGACATGAACCCAATCCGGGGCGCCCGAGCCCCCCGGTCCGGCATGCTTGTACGGGCTCAAGTCGACGAGTGACGTCGTGTTCCCGTGATACGCCGCGTCGAGAACGATCATGTCGCGCCGTCCGGTGAACGCCCGCGTCAGTCTCAGCGCGAGCTCGTTCGCCTCGCTCGCCGAGTTGACGAAGTAGCAGACGTCGAGCGACGGCGGAAGCGTCGCGAGCAGGCGGTCCGCGTACTCCGTGAGCAGGTCGTTCAGGTATCGCGTGTTCGTGCTCAGCACGCGCATCTGAGTCGCCCCCGCTTCGACGACCCGCGGGTGACAATGCCCCACGTGCGGCACGTTGTTATACGCGTCGATGTAGCGCCGGCCATCATCGTCGTAGAGGTACTGCATCCACCCGCGCACGATCTTGACCGGATCTCGGTACGCCACGCTCAGGTTGTGACCGATCCGCGCGCGGCGGCGCTCGATCGTCGCTCGCTTGTTCGGTGCGGACGTGGGGAACCGCTCGGCCGGGATGCGCGCAAGCAGATTCGGGTCGGGACATAGCGCGCACCATACGCGTCGCTGCGTTGGTCGTGCGACGCCGGGAAAGTCCGTTCCGAGACCGAGCAAGTCGGTGATGATCTGCAAATGCAGGTGCGGCGTCCAGCCGCCGTTCACGTCCGGCGCGCCGAGCGTGGCGATCTGTGCACCGGGTTCAATGCGGCGACCCACCTCGAGTCCGCGCAGCGATTGGCGGCTCAAATGCCCGTACAACGTGAAGAACTCCGTACCGTCATCAGTCGCATGTCGGAGTACGATCACTGGACCATAGTCCTGCGGCGTCGCGTTGTCGGCAAATGCGTGAACGGTTCCGGCCAGCGGCGCATACACCGGCGTGCCCGCGTCCGCGAAAAGGTCGAGGCCAATGTGAATCGTTCGGTGCTCGTCGGTCACGCGATCGCCGAGCGCAAAGGCGGGCGCGACGTAGAGCAAGCGCGGCTCGTCGTATCGTCCAATCGCGACTCGCACGTTCGACTCGCGCATGAGCGCGTCAACGCGTCGCGTGAGCCTCGGCTCATCGTTCTCGCTCGTGTCGCCGCTCAGGAGCGGGCCCGCCACACTCAGGTCCAGCACGACACTCGGCTCGCGCCCCAGATCGAAGCCGATGACGGGGACCGGGTTCTGCTTCGCAAGATACGACGCGACTCGGGCGCTGGCCGGCACGGGTTCTACGCCGGCGGCATCGCGAAGCACCGCCTCCGCGAGACCGAACGGAATTGCCGCGAGTCTGGGAAGCATACGTGCGATCGCCGACTGGCTGACGCCGAGGTACACGTTGTCGGGCTGTCGCTGCAACTGATCGGCCGCGATGCACACGCTCATGCAGAGACGAAGGGCCACGAGTCCGAACAACGCCGCGAGCTCCTCGTTGGAGAGCGACAAGCCTTCGCGGTATCCACGCACCACGTGCGACGCGATCGAGAGCGGATCGTCGCCGCCAAGAATCGCGTACGCGATGGCGATCGCCAAGTCACCGACTCGATAGCCGTAGACCATGTCGCCGAAATCGACGATACCAGTAACGCACTGGCCGCGCGTTTCGACGTCACCGCCGCCACCGACGAGGACGTTGTAGTCGTTGAGATCGGCGTGGATTGCGCCGCGCGGAAGGTTCGCCAAAATCGGTGCCGTCGCGCGATCGAACTCCGCCACGAGCCGATCGAGCGAACGGGCGAGATCGGCGTCGGCGATCAGACGCCGGTGCTTGTCGACGATCGCGCGTCCGTTTGCCAAATCCCAGTAGAATGCGCGGTGAATCGCCGGTCGGTCGAAGCCTGCCAACGCGCGACTGAGCGCGGCGACCTGTCGGCCCAGGTCTTGGTACAACTCCGGCGACCGGCGTGACGCGGTGGCCAATGGCTGCCCCGGAAGCCATGTGATCGCCCAGAGCAGGTGATGCCGTTCATCACCGCCGATGATGTCGACCAGCGTCGACCCATCAGTCGCTCGCAAAACGCGCGGCGTCGTCGTCAGCGTCGGCGCGACGTGGGCAAGGACGTCCTGCTGCGCGTCGAGCATCTCCCGCGACTCTCCGGCGTTCGCGATCTTGAGAACGATTCGCGATCCGGCGGCGCCCTCAATGAGAAAATTCTGATCGCGTTCACTCGTCAGGGCGGTCGCCGTCCCCGCGAAAGAGAAATGCTCGCGCGCCAGCTGTTCGGCGTGGGTCGTATCGAACCGAGGTGCCTGGTCGAGCATGGCGGGGGCCGGGGCCGACGATGACGTCACAGTCGGTGAGTCACCGCTATTTGGCCTCGCCCCGGACTTCCTTGGGGATGCGGCCTTCGAGGACGGCACGCCAGCCATCGGCGCGACGCACGACTTGATAGGCCCGCTCGAAGCGCAGCGCCTGCGAGACCCCGGACGACGGCGTATCGTACTTTTGGGCGTACAGGTAGACCTGCGTCGAATCGCCGCGGAGCGTGAGCACCGGCGAGAATCGAATCACGTAGCCCGGCAGCTCCGCCGCGCAGCGCGCCGTCCCGCGGTCGCCGTCGAGCTTTGGCTCGCATGTACCCTTGACCGCGCCGCGGCGGCGCATCTCCGCCGCGACGTCGCTCGAAAGGTTGCCGGCCGGCGCCAGTCCGACGGTCCGGGGCAGCAACCGGCGATCGAGAAGCAGCGAAAGGGCGGGATCGCCTACGTCGAATGCCGCGCGGATTGCGGCCTCGTACACGTGCGCTTGGTCAATCGACGACAGTGAGGCCGTGGCCAGACCACGCCCGCGCACGTCGCGCGAGACGTCGCCGCTACATCCAGCGAGTCCGCTGGCCAGTGCTATTGCGACGACGCCTCGTGCAAAGTGCATTCATGAAACTTACTACAAGAGTCAGTTGGGGTCGCGATCGTCGTCCCGATCTCGATCGCCCTTGTGCTTGTGGTGCTTTGCCTTCGCCTTCCCCTTGCCGTTCACGATCTGGTCGCGGCGTTCGTAGATCTGGTCCTGGCTTCGATAGACCCGGTCCCGATGGCCGTACACACCGGACACGCGATCATCGCGATCGTTGTCGTTGATCCGGCCACTGTTGATGGTCCCGTCGTTCGGGCAGAGCGTATGCACCCGGCCGTATTGGTCGGTGCGCTGAATGCAATTCTGGCCGTTGGTGATCACCTGGCCGTTCGAGTTGTACACTCGGCGGTTGGACGGGTACGTCTGATCGCCGTAGATGATCCTGCCGTTGTACGGCACGTTCGCCGCGGCAGTATTGCAATCGGTCGGCGCCGGCTGACGGCCCGGCGGAAGACCGTCGATCCAGATGCGACACATGCCCGCACGCGGGCGCTGTCCCGGCGGAACGCCACCATTTCCTCGGCCGCGTCCCTGCGCCATGGCTGGCGTCGCCATCGCGAGGGCGGCAAACGCTGCAATTAATTCGATTCTTCGCATGAACTCCTCCTGAGCCGCATGATCCCACGTCGACTCAATAGGCAGATGCGATGCCGCGCCGCGGGCCTCGTGACGAATTGCTAATTGCCTGGGACTCAACGACTTCAGGCATAGGTGACAGCGATCACAACGGCCGAGGCGTCTCTGCCGCGCGAATTAGTCGTCCACGCCGGTGGACGCACGTGCGACCGCACCGCGTCGCCACGCCTGGTAGACCACCAGGCCGAGCAGCAGGATGGCAACGCCGATCCCGGCATTTCGCGGGTACTGCACGATCGTCGTCAAAGAAACCGCCCAGCAGGCGACGACGAACACGAGCGTCGTGAACGGATGCCAAGGCACGCGAACGAGCTCGCCCTCTCCGGCCTCCGTCCCCGCGCGTCGCGCCCGTGCGCGAAACACGAGCAACGATGCGCCGGTGAGCCCGAAGAACAACACGTCGATCGAGACCACGTAGTTGAGGATTTGATCATACTTGCCCGTGAGCGCGATGATCGCCGCCCACACACCCTGCAGCACGATCGCGACGACTGGCACGCGCGATCGCGGATCGAGCGTGCCGACCGCTTTGAAGAACACGCCATCTCGCGCCATCGCGTAGTAGACGCGCGGCGCGGTGAGAATGCTTTGGCTGAGAAACCCGACCGTGGAGATCGCGATGCCGAGCGCGATCAATCTCGCGCCGCGTTCGCCGAGCGCGCGGCGCATGACCTCCGAGGCGGGCGTTGACGTCTGCGCCAGGCCATCGACGCCGAGGGTGCGCAGGCACACGTACGTCACCGCCAGATACAGCACGATCACGCCGACGACGCCGATCAACAGACCGCGCGGCAGGTCGCGGCGCGGATTGCGCATCTCGCCGCTCACGAAGCTCGCTGTTTGCCATCCGCCGTACGCGAACAAGACGGGCACCATTGCGGTCGCGAGACCGAGCGCCCCTCCCGAGTCCGTCGCCGCCGCCGAGCTCATGACGGGCGCCGGCGTGACGAGGATGAATCCCACGCCGATGAGCAGCGCGATGGCGGCGAGCTTGGTGAGCATCAACGCACTCTGCACGTTGCTCCCCGAGCGCACGCCCATGCAGTTGATGATCGTCAACAGCGCGAGCGTGATCGCGGCGACGGCCTGCTCCGGCACACCGAGACCAGTCAGTTCGCGGAAGTATCGGCCGAAGATGATCGCGGCGCCCGCCATGCCGCCCGTTTGCGTCACGAGCAACAGTGTCCATCCGTAGAGGAAGGCCACGGGGGTGCCGTATGCGTCGCGCAAATAGGCGTATTGTCCGCCCACGCGCGGACGCAGCACGGCGAGCTCCGCGTACACGAACGCGCCAATCAACGCGATCGCTCCGCCAATGATCCACGCGCCCAACACGAGCGACGGCGTGTGGACTTGCCGCGCGACGACGCTCGGGTTGACGAAGATGCCGGCGCCGATGATGCCGCCCATGACGATCATGGTGGCATCGAATGGCCCGAGTCGGCGCGCGAGTGTCGGTTGGGCGTCCGGTCTGTCGGCGGCCGTCACTTGGCCATTGGGGTTGTCTCTGACAGGGTTGAACTGGCGGATGTAGATTAGAGGCCTCTAATCTTAAAACGCTTGCACTCCCGAGGCGGATTTCTTAGGTTGTGACAACGACGCGGCCTATCCCTACCACGGCCGCTCTCCACGACACTGACTCACCCCAGCGTCCCATGCGCCTTCACACGGCCATCGCGTCCGCGCTGTTGCTGCTGAGCTCACGGACGATCGTCGCCCAACGCGACAAGGAGCCTCGCCGACCCAAGCTTGCCGCCGGCGATACCAACGACGCGCACGCGTACTACGATTACGCGATCGACCAGCTCGCGCGCGATCCCGACAAGGCGGCCGACGCCCTCTATTGGTCGACGCGCCTGGAACCTATGTGGGCCGAGGCGTTCTATGCTAGACGGATCGCCCTGCTCCTCACCGACCGGCGCCGCCTCATCCGCTATTGGTCGGGCGACCGACAAGTCGTTCAATCCGACGACATCCGGCGGATCGATTCGCTGTTCTATCGCGCACTCACATTGAAACCGTTCGTCTCGCAACGGCTGGATCACGAGCTTTTTGACGCCGTGATCAACGAGATCACGCAGAACTACGAGCGTCGCGGCTACGGGTCGGCCGCCGAGATCCGGTACGCCATCGACCAGCAATTAGCCCGTGCACCGGTCGCCGATCGCGCGTGGTACGCCTACGGCGAGGGCCGCTTCGCGGACGCCCTGTTGCTTTACGCGCAGGCGGTTCGTGACGACAAGAAGAACGGCCCGCTCCGCGTGGACCGGGCGCGCGTGTTCATGCAAATGAACAACCCGGACAGTGCCTTGGCCGAACTGACGCTCGCCGTCGATGACATGCGAAAGCGCGATAAGAAAGATCTGATCTACGTCTATCAGTCCAAAGCGCTCACGGAACACAGCATCGCCATCGTCCAACAGCGGCTCGGACACCTCGACGCCACGCGCGAAGCACTCGGCCGCGCATTGCAGGAGGACCTGTCATACTATCCGGCGCATTTGCAACTCGCGTTCTTGGCCATCGACGCGAAGGACACCACCAGCGCGCTGACCGAGATGGACCTCGCGGTGCAACTGCGCGGCGATGACGCGGCCGCACGCTACCTGTACGGGTTCACTCTCGCCTCCGCCGGAAAGCTCGCCGACGCCGAAGTGCAGCTCAAGAAATCCGTCGAGTTGAATGCGGTATATGCCGCCCCGCATTTCGTGCTGGGTCAGGTGATGGAGGCGGTCAACCGGCCCGCTGATGCGGCGAAAGAGTACACCACGTTTCTCGCCATTGCGGCGAAGTCCGACGTGCGTCGAGACGCCGCCGAGGCAAAGGTGACGTCGCTCGGCAAATCAACGTCGCGAACGAGCCCGTTCGATCCATGAAGCGCGGGCTCGTTCGCGCCGTGACGATTGCGGTCGCGCTGGCCACCGCGCGACCTGGGTCTGCGCAGGATTCGCTGCGCGCGCCGACGCGACGACGATCGCTCGCCGAAGATCTTCAGTTGTTCAGCCAAGTGCTCAATCAGATTCGGGTCAATCACCCCGACTCACTCGACACACACGAGCTGTTGATGGCGGCGATCGAAGGAATGGTCGCCGCGGCGGACCCGCATTCATACGTAGTTCCCGCTACGCGCCTCGATTCCGCCAAGGAAGCCGAGATGCGCGAAGGGCGCCTCTATCCGGTGCCAATCGCGTTTCGATTTGTCGCGGGCGCCCCCTTGGTAGCCGGTGTCGCTCCCGGGAGCCGCGCGGTATCCCTCGACATTCTCCCCGGCGACGAGCTCGTGACCGTAAACAATCGCGCCGTCGCCGCGGCTTCGGCGGACGAGCTCGATTTGGCATTGGCCGGCCCAAAGAACTCCACCGTGACGATGAGTCTTCGACGACGGCGCGCGGACGGAAGCGTCGCGCGACTCGAGCGTGTCGTCACGAGAGAACGAGTCGACGAATCATCGGCGGTTGCCGCGGCCATCATGCTCGACGCGCAGACCGGATACGTTCGCGTCACCACATTCCTCGGCGACAAGGTTGCCGACGATCTTCACGCGGCGCTCGAGCGTCTCGAGGGCAGCGGTATGCGCCGGTTGGTGCTCGATCTGCGCGGAAATGGCGGCGGTCGTGTCGACGAAGCGAAGCGCATCGCGGGAGAGTTCTTGCCGCGCGGCACAATCGTCTACACGGCGTCGGGACGAAAAACCGAAATCACCGATACCGGTCGCGTGCAGCGATCGTTCTGGAAGAGCGAGCGACGTTATCCAATTGTCCTGATGGTGGACGACGGAACGGCAAGTGCGTCGGAGCTCGTCGCCGGCGCGCTCCAAGATCACGACCGGGCGCTCATCATCGGTCGGCCGACGTTCGGGAAGTCGCTGATCATGCAAACGTTCCCGCTCACCGACGGCTCGCGTATGGCGCTCGTAATCGGGCAAATCCGAACGCCATGTGGTCGGATCATCCAGCGAGCGTATCACAATGCGTCGCGCCGCGAGTATTATCGCGACGCCGGCCAGACGTCTGACACGACGGGCCGACCTGCGTGCCGAACGGATCGCGGACGAACGGTCTACGGTGGTGGCGGGATTGTGCCGGACGTGATGCTTCCCGAAACCCTCACGCCGTCGTGGTTGGCTCGCGCAGGCGAGCATGGATTGTTGATCACGTGGGCCGCCGGCTTCGTCGATCGATCAGGACCCAAGCTGGCGAGTGTCGATGCGCTGGTAGGCACGCCACCTCTCGAAAGCGCGGACCTTGCGGCGTTTCGCTCGTTCGCCGCGTCCAGCGATATCCTCGTTCCAGTCGACTCCGCGAGCACCGAAGCGCTGACAAAAGCCATGATTCGTACGATTGCGTTCTCTAAATTCGGTGAGGCCGGATACTACAAACTGGTTGCCCTCACCGACCCCGGGGTAAAGGCGGCCGCGCACGCGTTCGAGCGCGCAAGCGAACTGCTCGGCGCAGTACAACCGCCCGACTGACGGGAGCGATGGTGCGTCAATCCGAACGCAACGTCACGGACGGATCGACACGCGGCGCCACGCCGTACAACATCGTCGTCACGAACCGTGTCGCGATCAGTGTGGCAATGATTCCGACGATCACGCCGCCGGCCGCCAGCCATCCTCCTTCGCGCACGATCATGCCGACGACGTTGCGCGGCTGCGCGCCAAGCGCAATGCGGATGCCCATTTCACGCGAGCGCTGCGCTACCGAGTAGCTCACGACGCCATAGATGCCGATGACGGCCAGGATCAGCGCCGTCCCCGCAAACACGCCGACGAGTAGCAGTGGGAAGCGCCGCATGAAGATGGAGCTCGAGTCCGAGATCAACCGGTCCATCGGCGCGGCATTCACGACAGCGGCACCGGGTGCTTGCTCCGAAACCGTCTTCGCGAGCTGGCGTCCGAGCTGCCCCGCGTCGGCCTCGCCGCGTATGACGAGCGCCATGTACGTCTCGGACGACTGTGCGAGCGGAACGTACAGCGTCGGTGGAATTTGATCGCCGATGTTGCCGATCGGTACGTCGCCGACCAAGCCGACGAT
>Ga0070683_100004927_pt1 | contig 11068 bp, 9 predicted proteins | sample KBSC713LmetaG_FD_64662 | JGI IMG/M metagenome (GOLD analysis project Ga0070683, IMG submission 64662) | Corn rhizosphere microbial communities from Kellogg Biological Station, Michigan, USA - KBS C7.1-3L metaG | ecosystem: Host-associated > Plants > Roots > Rhizosphere ...
GTCGCGCTCGTGCCGACCTACAGCTGGCGCATCCTCTGGCTCATCGGCCTGCCGACGGGACTGCTCTTCATCGTCCTCAATCGCTGGATCCCCGAGTCGCCGCGCTTCCTCCTCGCCAACGGGCGCGACGCCGAAGCCGATGCCGTCATGCACCGCTTCGGCGCGCGGGTCGTCGAGCGGCACGACCAGGAGGTGGGGCTCGAGGTCGAGGCGCAGGTCCAGAGCAGCTGGATGCAGCTCCTCAAGGGTGAGCTGTTCTGGCTCACCGCCATCGTCGGCATCCTCGCGCTGGGCTCCGGACTCGTGCTGTTCGGCTTCAACCTCTGGATCCCGTCGAACCTGCGGAAGCTCGGCTACACCGACGCCGACGCCATCCTGCGCAACGCGGCGTTGATCGGCTTCCCGCTCAACCTCGTCATCGCGTGGATGTACGGCTTCTGGAGCAGCAAGAAGACCATCATCGTGCTGACGGCCGCGACCGCGGCCGCGCTGTTCGGCTTCGTCATCGCCGGCAACGCGATCGTGAACAACCGTCCGCTGCTCTACCTGCTGCTCGTCGTCCCGATCTGGGGGATCAGCTCCGTCGTCGCCGTGCTCTCCGTCTACGCGGCGGAGGTGTATCCGACGCGCGTGCGCTCGCGCGGCTCGGGATTCGCCGCGGGGGCGAGCAAGGCGGGGGGCGTGCTGATCATCGCCCTCGTCGCCTTCGGCATCGCCGCGCCGTCGATCGCGACGGTGGCGTTGATCGGTGCGGTCCCGCTCGCGATCGCCGTGCTGCTCGTCGCCATCTTCGGCGTGGAGACGCGCCAGCGCCGCCTCGAGGAGATCACCGCCGAAGAGCTGCGCCTGGCGACCTGACGACAGTGCGGTGACGCGTCACCGCACTGTCGTCATCCCGAGCGAAGTCGAGGGATCTGCACTTCGCCGTCATCCCGAGCGAAGTCGAGGAATCTGCACTGGCCGTTCAGCGCCCCTGCTGCATCGCGGCGGGGTCCATCTCCCAGAGCACGTTGACGATCACCCAGCGTCCGTTGCTCTTCGCGATGTGCAGGTAGTCCACCCAGCTCGACGCCTGCACGCGCACGCTGGCCGCGTTCTGGTAAATGTCGAGGATGCGCACCTCGTCCTTCCGCTTGTCGGCGGGCGTGTCCTTCCCGCCACCGCGCGCCGTGTTCTGGACGAGCGTCATCGCGCTCTGCTGCCCGAGCCGGCTGCGTCCCTGCGGATCGGTCATCACGATCCGCTTCGCCAGCTCGGGGTGCAGCGCGCGCTCCATCCGCGCGGCGTCGCCCGCGTACCAGCCGTCGATGTAGTCGAGCGCGGTGGCCTTGATCGCCGCGGAGTCCGCGGCACTCTGCGCGCAGGCGGTGCGGGGCGCGAGGAAGCCGACCGCCACCAGCGCGAGGGCGTACACTCGAGGTGACATGATAGATCGCTCCGAAGAAGTGGGCTCGGTCGCGCACGCGACCTGACGCCACCTTCGCGTCGCGCCTCGCCCGCGGCAACGCCGGAGTGACGAACCCGCGCCCTCCCGTGACGATCTCCCCAATCAACCCCGTCATCCCGAGCGAGCGTAGCGAGTCGAGGGATCTGCACCTTTCGACATTCTTACGCGCGCAGGATCTCCTGCACCTTCGCGCTGTACGCGCGGCTCGTGTCCACCTGCGCGCCGCTCGCGAGCTGCAGCCGGTACTCGCCGTGACCGAGTGGCTCGGCGCGCACGAGTCGTGTCACGTTCACGATGGCGGAGCGATGCACCCGCACGAACCTCGCCGGATCGAGCCGCGCCTCGAGCGTCTTCATCGTCTGCCGCACGAGGTGCCGGCGCCCGCCGGCGTGCAGCGCGGCGTAGTTCCCCTCCGCCTCCACCCACTCCACGTCGTCCGTGCGCACGAAGTAGTAGCCGCGCGGCGAGCGGACGAGGAACCGGTGCACGTACGGCTGCTCCGGGCGCATCCCGTGCAGCAGCTCGCCGACGTCCGTGCGCGTCGCCGACTCGCCGGCGGCGAGCCGGCGCTCGACCCGCGCGAGCGCCCGGTCGAACCGCTCGCGGTCGACCGGCTTGAGCAGATAGTCCACCGCGCTGAGATCGAACGCGCGCAGCGCGAACTCGTCGTACGCCGACACGAACACGATCGCCGGCCCGCTTCGCTCGTCGTCGCCCGCGACCGCCTCGGCCACCTCGATCCCGTCGAGCCCCGGCATCCGAATGTCGAGAAAGACGACGTCGGGCTGACGGTCGAGGATCGCTTCGACCGCTTCCGCACCGTGCCGACATTCGGCGACGATGTTCCACCCCGGATGTCGCGCCAGCAGCTGGCGCATCCGCTCGCGCGCCAGCGCCTCGTCGTCGGCGACGATCGCTCGGCGCACGACGTCTTGCGCTGTCATGTGTTGGCGAGCGAACGGAAGGGCAGGCGGAGCACGACTTCGGTGCCGCCACCGGATCGCGGGCGGAGCGCGAGCGATGCCGCCTCGCCGTACAGCGCGGCCAGGCGGGCGCGCGTGTTGGTCAGGCCGATGCCCAGCCCGGCGTGCCCGTCTGCGCATTCACCGGCCCCATTGTCGCGCACCCTGAGGGCGAGGTGGTCGCCGTCGCGCTCCGCATTGATCTCGACATGCGCACTTCCTTCCACGCGATCGACGCCATGCTCGAGCGCGTTCTCGACGAGCGGCTGCAGCACGAACGTCGGCACGAGCGCGGACTCCACGTCGGCCGGGATCGTGCGGCGCACCGTCAGCCGGTCGCCGAACCGCGTGCGCATGATGTCGAGATACCGGTCGAGGAGCTCGAGCTCCTCCCGAAGCGGCGTTTCATGACGTGGATCGCTGCGCAGTGCGTGACGCAGCAGCTCGCCCAGGCGCGTCAGCATCGCGTCCGCCGCGTCCGGGTCGCGATGAACGAGCACCGTCGCCGCATTGAGCACGTTGAACAGGAAGTGCGGGTGCAGTTGGGCGCGCAGCACGTCGAGCTGCGATTGGCTGAGCTGCGAGCGGAGCTCGAGCGTCAACGCCTCGCGCTCGCGGTATCGCCGGTAGAACTCCACCGCGTGCAGCACGCCGACGACCGCCCAGAAGATCATCACCTCGCTGATCGCGTTCCCGGCCAGCACCATGCCGAAGCTCTGCATGCGTGCCGTGGGGCCCATGACCGCCCCCTGCAGCGAGAAGAGCAGCGCGTACTTGGCGATCGCCGCGACCATCGTCACGCCGATGTACATCGGCAGTCGGCGCGGCCAGGTCGCGCGCTCGAGTGGCCAGCGTCGCACCAGCCAGACGAGCGGGGGCACGAACAGGGCGCAGCTGTACCAGTCGATGGCGCGCCAGGTGAGCAGCCGAGGCCACTCGATCGGCTGGCCGCGCATGCTGAACGACATCGCCGTCTGCATCGTCGCCAGCAGGGCGAGCGCCGTCCACGCCCCGAACCCGACGAGCCAGAACATCGCGCCCGACGGCGTGCCGCGCGCCGACGTCCTGTCCTTCGTCGCGCGCCCGATGACCGATCTGGCTGCCGTCGCCTCCCCTTCCATGCGGCGAAGATAGGTCCGCGCTCGCCGCCCCGCGACGCGCTGGGACGAATCGGCCTCGACGAGGGATCGCTTGCGCACCCGCCGCACGCGGGCGACTCTCTGGCATGCATCCGAACCCATCCGGCCTGCTTCGGCCGATCCAGCGCGCCGTCGCTGCCGTCGCCCTCGCGGCCGCCGCCCTCGCGTGCGGCAGCGACAGCACCACCAACGTGACGCCCGGCCCGGAGATCGGTGTGACGCCCGCCAGCGCGACCATCGCCGTCGGGGACAGCGTCAAGATCACCGTCATCCTCCCGCCGGCGCTGGCGTCGAACGGCGCCACCTACGTGAGCAACAACACCAGCGTCGCCATCACGCGCACCAATGGCTGGGTCATCGGCGTTGGGCGTGGCAACACGAACATCACCGTGACGTCGATCGCCGACACGAGGCTGTCCACGCCCTTCTCCCTCTCCGTGACGCCGTGAGCCCGCACCAGGACGGCGACGACCGGCTCGGCATGAACGAGCCGATCACGCGGCGCGACTTCGTCAACGCCGCGCTCGTCGCCGGCGGCGGACTGTGGCTCCACGGCCGAATGCCGGCCGATCACACGGCTGGCGGCACGCCAGCCGATCTATGGACGGGCTACGGCGGCGTCGGCGACTACGCGCGCTCCAACGGCAACACCTTCGACGTGATGAACGCGGCGCACGCCATCCGCGACCGCACCTTCGAGTCGAAGCTCGCCGGCGTGATCGACACCGGCGAGACGTACGATCTGCTCGTCGTGGGCGGCGGCATCAGCGGGCTCGCCTCGGCCGTGTTCTTCCAGAAGCGGAAGGGCGGCCGTGTGCTCGTCCTCGACAACCATCCGATCTTCGGCGGCGAGGCGAAGCGCAACGAGTTCCTCGTCGACGGACAGCGCGTCGTCGCCCACCAGGGCTCGGCCATGTTCCCCGTGCCGAAGAAGGGGGGCTACGTCGCCGGCGTCTACGAGATGATCGGGATGGACCGCCCCGCGCTCGCGTATCAGCGCTGGCGCGGCCCGTCGCCCGAGATGCCCCTCAGCCAGACGCCGTACGACACCCTCGGCTCGCGACGCACCAACTTCGGGCTCTGGTTCGGGCCGCGCTTCGGTCAACGGCCCGGCGTGTGGGTGATCGATCCCTGGCATCGCAGCCTCGAGGGCGCGCCGCTCAGCGATGCCGACAAGGCGGAGCTCATGCGCTGGCGCACCGTGCACGACGGCGGCCCGCGTCCAAAGTTCGAGGGCGACGAGATCTCGCGCCGGCTCGACACGATGACGCTCGAGGACTACGTGATGGCGAGCCATCACATCTCGCGCGACACCGTGCGCAACTTCCTCTCGCCAGTCGAAGGCGGTGGCTACGGGCTCGGCCCCGACGTGCTGTCGGCCTACTGCGCCTACGCCCCCGAGACCGAGTATCCCGACGAAGGGGACGACGCGCTCGGCGACCAGATGTTCCCCGACGGGAACGCCGGCTTCGCGCGGCTCATGGTGAAGACGCTCATCCCGGACGCCATCGCCGGCCCGCGCACCGTCGAGGCCGTGTGGCGCAACCGCGTCCACTTTGCCGCCCTCGATCGCCGCGACAACGCCACGCGCATCCGTCTCGAAGCGACGGTGCTCCGCGTCGAGCACGCCGGCGATCCCGCGCGCGCCCGGTACGTGAACGTCGTCTACGCGAAAGGCGGCACGCTCCATCGCGTGCGCGCCCGCAACGTCGTCATGGCCGGCGGCAGCTGGACGACGAAGCACATCGTGAGCGACCTCCCGCCGAGCCACCGGGACGCGTACGCCCAGTTCTATCGCTCGCCCTGCCTCATGGCGAACGTCGCCGTGCGCAACTGGCGCTTCCTCTACGACATGGGCATCTCCGGCTGCCGCTGGTTCGAGGGGCTCGGCAACTACTTCGAGATTCGAAAGATGTCGACTCTCGAAGGGCGCGACACATTCGGACCCGATTCGCCCACGGTGCTCACGCTCAAGGTATTGTTCGCCAAACCGGGCCTTCCCATCGGCGAGCAGGGATCACGCGGCCGCGCCGAGCTGTTCGCGACGTCGTTCGCGCAGTACGAGCGCGCCTTCCGCCAGCAGCTCGGCGACATGTTCGGCGGCCACGGCTTCGATCCGCGTCGCGACATCGCCGGGATCATCCTCAATCGGTGGGGCCACGCCTACGTGAACCCGCAGCCCGGCTTCTTCTTCGGCGTCGACGGCCAGCCCGCCCCGCGCGACGTGCTGCGCAACCAGCCCCACGGCCGCATCACCTTCGCCAACACCGATCTCTCCGGCGCGATGGACCATCGCAACTCGATCCTCGAGGCCGATCGCGCCGTGAAGCAGCTCGTCGGCTAGCGGTCCACCACCGCGGCCACGAGTGCCGCACGGCGACGTCGGCTCACCGGCAGCTTCGTGCCGTCATGGAGCACGACGACGTCGGCTCCCGTCGATCGCACCTCGCGCACACGCGCGATGTTGACCATCGCACCACGGTGGACGCGAATGAAGCGCGCCGGATCGAGCCGATCCTCGAGCGAGGTCAGCGACTCGCGCAGCAGGTACCGCCGCCCCGCGGCGTGCACGGTCACGTAGTAGTCGTTCGCGGCAATCCAGTCGATCTCGTCGAGCATGATGACGCGTTGGCCACTCGTCGTCGCGACGACGAGCTGTCGGGCGGATGGTGCCTCGGCGTCTCCTCGAGCGCCTGCCCCGCGTGCGGCGTCGGCCGGCAGCGCGAGCCGGCGGCGGACGCGGCGCATCGCTTCCTCGAATCGCTCCTCGCGCACGGGCTTCACGAGGTAATCCACCGCCTCCACGTCGAAGGCGTCGCGCGCGAACTCCTCGTAGGCGGTGAGGAAGATCGTGAGCGGCAGCGCCGCGCTCCCGCCCCGCTCGGCGCGCGTGCGGAGCACGGCGAACCCGTCGCACTCCGGCATCTGGATGTCGAGGAAGACGAGATCGGGGGTGAGCGCGTCCAACGCAGCGATCGCTGACGGCCCGTCGCCGCATTCTCCCACGATCTCGATGTCGGCATGTCCTGCCAACAGCTGCCGGACGCCGCGGCGCGCCAGCGCTTCGTCGTCGACGAGCAGCGTCCGTATCACGATTGCCTCCACTGCGCGGGTAGGCGAGCCACGCACCGGGTCCCCGCTCCAGCGCGGCCGGTGATCTGCAGCGTCCCCGCACCACCGGCCAGCGCCGCCAGTCGCGCTTCGCTGTTCGAGAGCCCGATGCCGTAGTCGTCCACGCCGCTCCAATCCGCCGGCAGCCCCACACCGTCGTCCGCCACCCACAGCTCGAGCCCATCGTCCGTGAGGCGCGCGCCGATCTCCACCGTGCCGCCGGCGACGCGCGGCGCGATTCCGTGGCGCACGGCGTTCTCCATCAACGGCTGCAGCACGAAGGGTGGCACGAGCGCCGATCGCGCGCGCTCGTCAACCACCTCGCGCACGCGCAGCCGATCGCCGAACCGCACCTGCTCGATCTCGAGGTACCGTCGCGCGAAGGAGAGCTCGTCCTCGAGCGGGATCGAGTGCGTCGCTTCGCTGCGCAGCACGTCGCGCAGCAGGTCGCTCAGCAGGGTGAGCATGCGCGTCACCCGCGGTGTGTCACCGTCGCGCGCGAGGACGATGATCGCATTGAGCGTATTGAAGAGAAAGTGTGGATGGAGCTGCATGCGCAATGCGCCCAGCCGCGCCTCCGCGAGCTGCGCGGCGAGCTGCGCGGCTTCGACCTGTCGGCGGCGTGCCTCCCCGAAGTAGTCGAGTGCCAGCCCGACCCCGAGCGTGCCGAAGTACGTCAGGGTGGTGAGTGGAAGGGCCGAGAGGTACCACGCGAGCACCGTCTGGCCGAACGACATCGGTCGCGGGACCGGCGTGAACAACGTCGTCGTCGCCGTTGCGACCGTCGCGTAGACGAGCCCCGCGCTCAACGACACGGCCAGATGGGCGGCGATGTTGCGCGCGAGATGTGGCCGCCGCGGCGGGAGACGGCGTCCGAGCGCGAAGACGAGGGGCGTCAGCAGCGCATAGGTCGCCCACGCCGGCCCCTCCATCAGCACCGCGCGCCAGAACGGATGGCTGCGTCCGCCCAGTCGCCAGAAGAGATATGTCTCGCTCGCGGCGAGGAGCGCCGGCACCAGCCAGACACCGGCGATCACGACGCTGCGATGCTCGAGCAGCCGCGCGGCCGTCGCCGAGGACGTTGTGGTGCGACGAGTGCCCCGGCTGGAGCTCACCACGGCGGCGTGCGACATGGATCCACACTAGGCCGCGCCTGGAACAGGGTCAAGCCGCGCGCGCTGCGCCGGCGACCGCTCGCTGCAGATGCGACACCGCTTGCTGCAGAGTCGTTGTGCGCAGCCGGACGGCCGGCCAGTGTGCGTGCACCAACTTCCTCTACCGACATGTCATTCTCCGCTCGTCGTGCGGCGCTCATCGCCGCTGGCGCACTGTTCCTGGCTCCGTCCACTGGCCGCGCGCAGAGCGCCCGATCTCTTCTCGATTCCGCCATCGTTCGGATGGGTGGCGCGGCGACGCTCCGCGAGGTGAAGCGGGTGCGCTTCGATCTCATCACGCAGTGGCAGCGCATCACGTTCGATGGCCGGCCGTACGGCGATCAGCCGAGCTACGAGTCGCACACGGATCTGCGCGACTACGAAGCCCATGCGTGGCGGAACGCGCGCCGCTTCATGGGCTCGGGCCCCACCGGGGAGATCGTCGACGTCGTGCTCGACACCGTCGCCATCCGACGCTCCCTCGGCGGCCCGGGCGGGGTCGCGTCCCCCGCCGTCGCGGCGCCCGGTGCGTGGACGACGCTCAACATCGCCTACGTGGACGAGCGTCGCTCACTCTTCGCCCTCGCGCCGGAGCGACTGCTCCTCGCCGCGCGCGAGGCGGGCGACCTTCGCCTCATCGGCGACACGACGATCGGCGGCGCCGCGTACGCGCGTGTCGTCGCGACCATCGACGGCGGACGCCGGACCGTCCTGCTGCGTCGGAGCACCGGCTTCCTCAGCGCCGTGCGCTTTCGGAGCGCCGAGCCGAACGACTTCGGGCTGGTCCCCTACGGCGACATGGAGGTCGAGCTCTGGTACAGCGCATGGCGCAGGCAGCCCAATGGGATCGTCTATCCCTTCCAGTGGGACGTTCGCCGCGCGGGACGCCCGTACAAGCGAATGACCGTGATCGCCGCGACGTTCAATCCACCGGCGACGCCGGATTCGTTCGTCGTCAGCGATTCACTGCGCGCCGCGTACCTCGCGACGTCGACGAAGCCGATGCACGAGATCGCGCTCGACTCGGCTCGCGTCGTCGAGCGTGGCTTCGTGTCGTTCAACACGCCGGGCGCGCCGGTGGGCGCCGTGAAGATCGGCGCGCGATGGGTGTTGCTCGAGACGGGGCAGGCGCCATCGAGCGCCGCGCGTGCGGCGACGTGGCTTGCCGCGCACGATTCCGGCGCCCGGATCGCGGAGGCACTCGTGACGATGCCAGGCCAGGGCATGGGCGGCGCCGCCTGGATGGCACGGCACGAGGTGCCGATGCACGTTGGCCACGGAGTGCAGCCCTTCGTTGCGGCCTCCCTCGGCGGCTACGCGATTCCCGACGCTCGCGTGACGGCGGTGACGGAAGGGCAATGGCTTCGCGTCGGTGGCGATTCCCTGCGTCTGGAGTCGATCGATCTTCCCGATGCGCCCGGCGTGCTCGTCGCGTACGCTCCTTCACTGGAGTGGCTGTACAGCGCCGCGGCAGCCAACCCGCTGTATCTGGAGCGTCTGCTGGCGCACGCCCGCGCGCGAGGGTGGCGCGTCTCACGCGTCGGATCGGCTCGCGGGGTGCTCGCGCCGTCACTCTCCGCCGCGCGCTGAGGCCGCGCGCCGACAGCCCGAACACGGCGGCACGCGGTGGCGGCGATTGACAATCGCGCCGCCGCGCTTGACTTTGGCGCCATGCTGAAATTTCAGCCAGCACGCCGCACGCGCGCCATTCGCTGCGTCCCGTTCGCGCTCGCCCTCCTGGGCGCCGGATGCCGACTCCGATCGGCCCCCGCGACGCCCGACCACGTGTACGAGCTACGCGACGCCCGCTGGCTCGGCGCCGACGGTTTCCACCCCGGCACCCGCTACGTCGTCGACGGACGCTTCACCCAAAAGCGCCCCGCGCGCGTCGACTCCGTGATCGACCTCGCCGGCCGTTGGATCGTCCCCCCGTTCGGCGAAGCGCACAACCACAACGTCGACTACACCACGCCGCGCCGCACCGACTCCCTCCTCGCGCGCTACCTGCACGACGGCGTCTTCTACGTGCAGAACCCCGGCAACCTTCCACGCGGACGCGACTCCCTCGCCGGCCGCGTCAACGTGCCCGGCGCCATCGACGTCACCTTCGCCAACGGGCTCCTCACCGCGACCGGCGGCCATCCGATGGGGCTCTACCAGCGCAACCTCGCGCGCGGTGGGATGTCCCTTGCTGATGGGGATGGCGCCTTCTTCTGGCTCATCGACAGCCTGCCCGATCTCGAGCGGAAGTGGCCGCGCATCCTCGCCCAACGGCCCGACTTCATCAAGGTCGTCCTCGTCCACTCCGAGGAGTTCGCGCGCCGCCGCAACGACTCCGCGTACTTCAACTGGCGTGGTATCGACCCCGCCCTCGTCCCCGCCGTCGTGCAGCGCGCCCACGCCGCCGGACTCCGCGTCGGTGCACACGTCGACACGCGCGGCGACTTCCACAACGCCCTCGTCGGCGGCGTCGACGAGATCCTCCACGTCCCCGGCTTCCGCGGCGACGAGCGCACCGAGCTGACCGATCCCGCACCCTACGAGATCTCCGAAGCGGACGCGAAGCTCGCCGCGTCGCGCGGCGTGGTCGTCGTCACCACGCTCGGCGGCGCGCTCGGCTTCGATCCGCATGGCGCCGACAGTACGCGTCGCCGCCAGTTCGACGCGCTGGCGACCCGCAACCTGCGCGCGCTCCGCGCCGCCGGCGTTCGACTCGCGCTCGGCAGCGACACCTACCGCGACGATTCCGCTCTCGAGGCCGAATATCTCGCGACGCTCGGCGTCTTCACGCCGCTCGAGCTGGTACGGCTGTGGAGCGAGGCGACGCCACGCGCCATCTACCCGACGCGAAACGTCGGATGCCTCGCGGCCGGCTGCGAGGCGTCGTTCCTCGCTCTGGCCGGCGATCCTTCCTATGACTTCTCCAGCACGAAGCGGATCGTGCTCCGCATGAAAGGCGGCCGGCTGCTGCCGTAGCGCGCCTATCGATCGTCGACCAGCTCGCGCTTCTCCACGAAGTCGTACAGCGTGACGCGCCGCAGGTAGTAGTACGACATCCAGTAGGTGCGCAGCGCCTGGACGTACGCGACGACCGCGTTGTCCTTCTCCCCCTGCGCCAGATACAGCGCGTCGTTCGCGATCTTGCCGATGATGTAGCGGTTGCGCGCCACCTCGAACTGCTTCCCCGCCACCGTGTCCGCCTTCGCCGCCAGCACCACGGTCCGCTGCGCCTGCTGGAGCTGCAGCGCGGAGAAG
>Ga0070683_100004935_pt1 | contig 11062 bp, 6 predicted proteins | sample KBSC713LmetaG_FD_64662 | JGI IMG/M metagenome (GOLD analysis project Ga0070683, IMG submission 64662) | Corn rhizosphere microbial communities from Kellogg Biological Station, Michigan, USA - KBS C7.1-3L metaG | ecosystem: Host-associated > Plants > Roots > Rhizosphere ...
GGATCCGCGATCGCGAGCAGCCCGATGATCGCATCATCGCGCGAAACCCACACCACCGTGCGTGCGGAGATCTCCCATTCCTCGGCGCGTTGCCGCAGCGGCGCGGGAATTGAGACCCCGTTCGTTTCCAGAAACGCGCTCCGCCCGACTCGCAAAATCCTGCCATCGATCTCGGCCGTGACACCGCCGCCCGTGGTGCTCTGAAAGTTTTTCGCCGGCAGAATTCCGACGCCTGCACTGCCCGCCCGTTTAACCAAGGCGCGCGCCAGCGGATGCTCGGAATGCGTTTCCACCGCCGCCGCCAGACGGACAACTTCATCCACGGTCATATCCGCCACCGCGAACGCGTCCACGACTTCGGGCCGCCCTTCGGTCAGCGTTCCGGTTTTGTCGGTGAACAAATACGTGATCTTCTCCGCCGTTTCGATCGCCTCGGCATTCTTGATCAGAATCCCGTGCTGCGCGCCTTTGCCAATGCCGACCATGATCGACATCGGCGTCGCGAGCCCGAGCGCGCATGGACACGCGATGATCAAAACCGCAACCGCGTTCACCACCGCAAATGCCAGCGCCGGCGGCGGCCCGTAGATCGCCCAGGCGACAAACGCGACTACCGCTATCAGCACGACGGCGGGCACAAAATAACCGGCGACGGTGTCGGCAAGTTTCTGGACCGGCGCGCGGCTGCGTTGCGCATCGCTGACCATTCGGATGATTTGCGCGAGCACGGTTTCGGAACCGACCGCGTCCGCTCGCATCACAAAACTGCCCGTCTGGTTTACCGTCGCGCCAATCACATTTTCGCCCGGCCCTTTTTCGACCGGCAACGGTTCGCCCGTGAGCATCGATTCGTCAATCGACGACTTACCTTCGACGATCGCGCCATCGAGCGGAATCTTTTCGCCGGGCCGCACGCGCAGCAGATCGCCTTTGACCACGTCATCCACGGGAACGTCCTGTTCCTGACCAGCGGTGACTCGGTGTGCCGTTTTCGCGGCAAGGCCGAGCAGCGCTTTCACCGCCTGGCCGGTGCGACTGCGTGCTTGCGCTTCCAGAAATTGGCCGAGCAAGACCAGCGTGGTGATCACGGCCGCGGCCTCGAAGTAGAGTCCAACTTCACCGTGTTGTTTGAAGGAAGCCGGAAAAATCCCCGGCGCTATCACCGCGACGACGCTGAACCCGTACGACGCGCCGACCCCGAGCGCGATCAGCGTGAACATGTTCAACTGCCACGTCACAATCGAGCGCCAGCCACGGGCGAAGAACATCGCACCGGCCCAGAGCACGACCGGAGTCGTCAGCGCAAGTTCGAGCCATCCGAGCACGCGGTGCGTGAACCATGCTTCGACGTGCACGCCGAACATTCCAGCCATCGCGAGAACGAGCAGAGGCAGCGTCAGCACCGCCGAAATCCAGAGCTTCGTCCTGAGTCGGCGGATTTCACGTTGTTCGTCCTCGTCAGCAGCCGCGCTGCCGCCAACCGGCTCGAGGTCCATTCCGCAGATCGGGCACGCACCGGGATGTTCCTGCCGAATCTGCGGATGCATTGGGCAGGTCCAGATGGTTTTCGTCGAGGCCTCACGACGCGCCGGATTACGTTCGAGCGGCATGCCACATTTCGGACAATCTCCGGGCTTGTCCGCCTCAACGCCGGGACACATCGGGCAATAATATTTTGCCGCAGAAATCGGCTTCCCCTCGGTCACGTTCCTGTCGTGACTATCCGCGCCGTGTCCGCCCGAAGCGTGTTGGCCGCCGTCAGCGCGATCATTGCGAGGCTGGTGTTTGTCCGGAGCGGACGGGTGAAAATGTTTCATGGTTCTCCTCGTTCCTGCCGGAGACGCAAAGGCCAAACCGTACCTTATCCGTCATTCTTTCGGATCGCAAAAAAACGCGCGCCGGCCGCCCGGTGCGGAGCGCCGCCAAGGCCAGATCAGCGGAAAATCGCTACGACACCGGCCCATCGCGCGCTGAACAAATCGCCAGATGTGTGGTCTTGCGAATCAGACGTCTGCGCCGTCGGTTGCGCGTTCGCGGCGGTTTCGGGCGAGAGAAATCAAATGAAACCCGACCGAACCTCGCCGGGCCGGCGTGATTCGAGCGACCGATTTGGGGCGCGCGATCTTTTCACCGCAAAATTGAAGGCTACTTATGAATTTCGAAATTCCTGATTTTTCCAAAATACTTCCGGCACTGATCGCCGCCGCGCCTTCAGCGCTGGCTATAATTGCCGGAGCCATCGCGTTGAACATCGTGATCAGCCGCACGCTGCTTCTCGTGGCCCACCGCACGAGTTTCACCGAACAGGAGATTCGCCCGGTGCGTCGGGTGTTCAAATGGATCATCACCGTCGCCGCACTCGTGCTGGCGCTGGGCGCGTTTGGACTCAACCTCGGCGGCATGTGGGGAATCATTTCCACGATTCTTGCGATGGTGGCGATCGGCTTCGTCGCCGTCTGGAGCGTGCTGAGCAACACGCTGTGCACACTGATCATCATGCTGTTTCGACCGTTCGCCGTCGGCGACGAAATCGAATTCGCCGGTGAGCCAGTGAAGGGGCGCGTGATCGACCTCAACTTCATCTACACCACCCTCGAAGTAGGCGACGGCACGGTCATGCAAATTCCAAATAATCTTTTCTTCCAAAAAGTATTGTGCCGCCGGCACGCGACCAAGCCGGTCTCGCCCGTGGCGCACATGCGCACGAAACGGCCCGATCGTGCCCAACCCGAACCCCTGCCGAAGCCAGCCCCGGCACACGCTGCGCATTCATAGTCCTCGCAGCGCGACGAAACGGAGCCGCCCGGCACAAACCAATCTCCTTGTCGCTTTCTGAATCATGAAGCACTGCGCAGGCTGGCTCATATCCACCGTTGCACTACTGACCGTCAGCGGCGCCGTTCCGCCGACCGTCCCACCCTTGCCGCAAGTGATCGAAGCATGGTCCGGCCAGCACGCACAAACATCCGCTGCCAGCACGCACGTGGTCCGGACGCCTGAGGAGTGGCGCAGCGTGTGGCGCCTCGTCGGCCGCAGCGAACCGCGGCCGTTCGATCCCGCCAAAGAAATCGCGGTTGCGGTGTTTCTCGGCGAACGCCGCACCGGCGGCTTCGCCGTCGACATCGTCGAGACCGCGATTCACGAAAATCAACTCATCGTCAGGTATCGCGAGAAAACGCCGGCACCCGGCCGGATGGTCGCGCAAATCATAACCTCGCCCTGGACGATCACCGCGCTGTCGGCGTCCAATCTCGCCGTCACGTTTCGCGCGCTGCCCTCAAAACCAGCCGTGCGTCCGTAAACTCCAGATGGACCGCGCCGTCGTGGCGCGGTCCGGTGCCTGGTCGAGCACCGTGCTCGCCATTGCAAAGAAACTCGGAATCTGCGCGCAGCTGCCGGCTCAAAACATCACTGTCGCGGAAAATTTCACGTTGATGCCAGGCGCAGTTGTGATTCCGGTGCCCGACACCCGACCGCCGGCGACCATGATGTAGCCTTTATCATCGAGCGGATTGTCGATGTTCAAACGGAAGAGATATTTTTCGTTCCACTTATAGGACGCACCGATCGTCGGAGCATACATGGGTTTCAGGAAGAAGCTGACTTTGCCGACGACCCCGAGCGGCGTGAAGTTAACCGCCGTGTCGCCCGCGCGCCGTCCCGTGTAATTCACGCCCAGATAAAGCGACAGATTTTTGAACTCTCCGTCCGTGACACGATAATTCAGCAGCAACGCCGCAATCTTGTCCGCGACCGCGCGGACCGGACGACCGAGATTGTCTCGCATGTGAAGCTGCGAATACGTCGCCACGACCGACAGATCGCGAGTCACGCTGCCCATGAGTTCAAACTCGATTCCGTGATTACCGAAATCCGAAACGAGCTGTTCCGGCGCCGATGGATTCGTCTGGTGGTCGGGATTCGGAACCGTGACGTTGGTCTGCTGGATTTTGAAATACGCTCCGTTGAAAGAAAGCCGTTGCTGGAAAAATTCGGTCTTGAAACCCCACTCATCCTGCACGCCATCGCGCCACAACGGGACGTTGTTGGCGATGACGGGCGACGAATTCGTCGAGTGGCTGTAATAGAGCGAAACATTTTCCAGCGGCTTCACCAGCGCACCGACCGAATACATGTTCTTGCCGTCATCGAGGATGCTCGGCGCGGCATTCGTCAGCGCGTTTTGGGCCGTCGTGCGGGTTTGGAAACGTAAGATTCCGCCGGTGACAAACACCCGGTCCTTCAAAAAGCCGAGGCGTTCGTTCACGTAAGCCTGCCAGTTCGTATAGGAGCTTTTGTTGAACGTGTTCAACGCCGGCCCGTAAACTGGAAATACCCGGTTGTCCGGCCGGCTGAGATCGATGTCGGGCAGCGGAGTATTTTTCCCGTGCGTGTAACCCGTCTGGTGGGAAAGCGCCGCGCCCGCAACCGTCTGGGTCGTCACGACGGGAAAGTTGTAATTCGCCGCGATATCGGACTGGAGGTTCACCGTCGAGCGACGGCTCCACTGAATATCGCCGCGGTTCGGAATATGCGCCGGATTGAAAAACGGCGAGAAAGTCGGGACATAATTTCCGGACGCATCTTTCGCCCACGTGTAATCCTGCGTCAGCTCGCCGGTCATCGGATTGTAGCGATTGGTCAGGCTCGGGGTGGACAGAAAATCCTGATGCGAGTCTTCAAAATAGTAGCGTCCATTGGCCGCGAAACGCAGGCTGATGTTCTGGTTGAGCGCCGTCGTGAGTTGGGTGAAAAGATCCGCGGTGTGCGTGCCGACGTGGCTCCACGGCTGAATGCCATTGAGTCCTTTTTTTGAAATTCCCGGCGCCAGATACGGATCGTCCGTGCTCGCGTTCACCGCCGGGTCGATGATCAAAAGCGGTTCGCGGAAAATCCAATGCTCCGCCGCCACCAGCTTCACGGTGAGCAGCGTCTTGTCGGTGATTTTCCACGAAAACATCGGAGCGAGGACCTTCCCCCGCGTGTAAGCTTCGTCCGACCAGTACTGGCGCGTATCCTGGAACGCGCCGACCAAACGGTAGGCAAACGGGCTCCCCGGCGCAAACGGGCCGCTCGCGTCGAGCGTTAGTTTCTGCGCATCGTAGATTCCGACCAGCGCCGTGACGCTGCTCTGATTGCGGTAGAGCGGCGTTTTGGTGATGATGTTGAGCGAACCGCCGGGCGCGCCCGAGGGAGAAAGAATCGCGTTCGGTCCCTTGGCCACTTCAACACGATCGACCACGGCTTCGTCGATGTTGTCGGCATCGGCGGGCTGGAGAAAATTGTCGACAGTGCGTGCGCCATTCTGCGTTTCAAAGCCGCGAATGATCATGCGATCCTGAAACTGCAGACCACGCCCATCCTGCACGCCGGCCGCGTAACGGGTGACATCGAAAATCCGATTCGGCGCCAGATCGTCGATCATCTCGCGCGTCAGCACCGTGATCGAGCTCGGCGTGTCGATCAGCGGCGCGCGCACGCGAACCGCCGAGATCGCGTCGGCCGCGCGGTAACGGTCGGCGACTTCGCCGGAAACCGTGAACTCCGGCAGCTTGACTACTTCCTCGTCGGAGGCCGCCGTTTGCGCCGGCGGTGGTGGAGGTGGCGTGTTCTGCGCATGCGAAAATGGGACGGCGATCGCCGTGGCCGCAGCGCACAGGGCGGCGAGAATGAGCCGGCGGCGAAGCGCCGACGTGGAGGGTTTGAGGTTCATCAGCAGGTGTGGGTGAAGGTTTGCCGCCGGCGAAGCGCCGGCTTCCCTTACGACGTCGGACGCGCGGGGATGGGGGATCGCGTCGCGCGAAATTTACGCGCCGCGGTTGCGTCCGCCGAAAATTTCCCGGCTGCGCCGCCTTCGCGTCTCGTTTATTGCGGAACCGTTGAAGGTCGCGCGCGCCGAACCCGCTCAGAAATTCACGGTCGTCGAAAACTTCACGTTGAGACCTGGTGCGGTGGAAATCCCCGTGCCGGAGACGCGGCCGCCAGCCTGCTGAATGTAGCCTTTGTCGTCGAAAAGATTGTCGAGGTTGAGGCGAAAGAGATATTGGTTCCACCGATACGACGCGCCAAAATTCGTCGCATAGTAGGGCCGAAGAAAAAAGCTGACCTGGCCAACCACATTGAGCGGCGTGAAATTAATCGGCGTATCCCCGGCGCGGCGCGCGCTGTAGGTCACGCCAAGGTTGAGCGCCAATCCGTCCAGCGCATTTTCGTGAAACCGGTAGCTCAACAGGAGCGCCGCGTTGCGGTCCGCCACTCCGCGCACCGGACGACCGAGACTATCGCGCATTCTCAACTGCGAAAACGTCGCGAGGGCCGAAAGATGGCGCGTGATGCCGCCGAGCAGCTCGAGTTCGATGCCGTGGTTTCCGAGATTGGAAATGAGCTGCTCCGGCGCGGACGGGTTGGTCTGCCGATCCGGATTGGGAACCGTGACGTTGGTCTGCGAGATTTCAAAATAGGCGCCGTTGAACGCGAGCCGTTGATTGAAAAATTCGCTCTTGAAACCAAACTCATTCTGCACGCCGTCGCGCCATAACGGCAGATTGTTCGCGATCACCGGCGAGGAGTTGGTCGAATGGCTGTAGTAAACCGAGAGATTGTCCCGGATCTTCACGAGCAGGCTCGCCATCCACATGTCCTTGTTGTCCTCGAGAATGCCCGGCGGCGCAGCGCTGAGGTGATCCCTCGCATAGGTGTACGTGTCGTAATGGAGCACGCCGCCGGTCGCCTGCACGCGATCGCCGAAAAATCCGAGCCGCTCGTTCACGTAGGCAAGCCAGTTGGTGAACTGGCTGTCGGTGTCGAGACTCCACGCGGTCGACCAAACCGGTTCGACGCGCAGATCCGTTTTGCCGAGATCGATGCCGGGCAGAACGCCGGCAACCGCCCGACCGTAGTTGGTTTGTCGTGACAGCGCCGCGCCGCCCACCGTTTGAGAACTGACCGGACCGAACTGATATTTTGCGACGAGATCGGTTTGCAAATTCACGGTCTTTCGCCGCGTCGCCTGCTTGTCGCCGCGGACCGGAATTGATGCGGGACTGAAAAACGGCGAATAGGTCGCGACGTACGCGTCGGCCGCGGGATTCCAGGCCCACGTATAATCCTGCGTGAGTTCTCCCGTCGAAGGATTATAGCGATTGGTCAGGCTTGGCGTGGAAAGAAATTCCTGGGTGGAATCCTCGAAGTAATAGCGGCCGTTGGCGGCGACGCGAAGGCTGATGTTGTCGCTCAATATGCTCGTCAGCAGAGCGAAAAAATCCGCGCTCCGCGTGCCGACGTGGCTCCACGGTTGAATGCCATTGAGACTTTTTTTCGAGAGGCCCGGCGCGGAATAAGGATCGTCGGTTGTCGCGTTGACGGACGGGTTGAGGATGAGCAGCGGCTCGCGAAAAATCCAATGTTCGGCGGCGATCAGTTTTAATGTGAGCTGGGTGCGATCCGTCAACCGATAGGAGAACATCGGCGCGAGCACTTTTCCCCTCAGGCGCGCGTCGTCCGACCAGTAACGCCGGGAATCCTGCAACGAACCCACCAGCCGATAAGCCGCGCGCCCGTGGTCGGAAAACCCGCCCGTCAAATCGAGGCTCACCTTTTGCGAGTCGAACCAGCCGATTTGTGCGGTGAGGCTGCGCTGTGTCGTGGTGAGCGGCGATTTTGTGATGACGTTGATCGAACCGCCGGGAGCGCCCGACGGCGAAAGGATGGCGTTCGGGCCCTTGGCAATTTCGATGCGATCGATCACGACTTCGTCGATGTTGTCCGCGTCAGCCGGCTGGAGAAAATTGTCGACGGTGCGCTGGCCGTTGCTCTCGAAACCGCGCAGGATCATTCGATCCTGAAATTGGATACCGCGGCCGTCCTGCACTCCCGCGACGTAGCGGGTCACGTCGAAGATGCGCGTCGGCGCCAGATCGTCGATGAGGTCGCGCGTCAAGACCGAGATCGAGCCGGGCGTGTCGATCAACGCGGCGCGAACACGCACGGCGGAAATCGCATCGGCCGCGTGATAGCGATCGACTGCATTTCCCGACACGGTGAACTCCGGCAACACCACCAGTTCGGCGCCGACGGAGGCCGCGGCACCAGCCGGCGAAACCGCTCGTGCTCCGGCGACAGGTCGCGCGTCGATCCGGCGAGAAACCGTCATCGGGCCGCCCGGCCCGTCACGGTGCACAGTGAGATTGGTGCCGAGCAGCATCCGATTCAGCGCGGCCAGCGCGGTGAATTCGCCATGGACGGGTTGCGTCGCCTGGCCGCGGACGTTGTCGATGAGATAGACGAGTTGTTCTCCGGATTGGAGCGCGAACATCTCCAGGGTCGTCGCTGCATTTCCCGCCGGAATGTCGTAATTTTTCGTCGTGCCATCTGCGGCGAAGACGGGAACGACCAACACGGAAAACAGCCAGGGGACGAAAATGCGGTTCACAAACCGGCGGAGGTGTGTGAGTGAACGGATCGTCATCAAGGAGGTGATTGAGCGGGCGACGGCACGGTTCCGTGGGGCGCGATCCCATAAACTTTGAGCGCGCCCGAATCCTATGGCAGCCCGTGTCGCGAATCAACCCGATGCACCTTACGGGATCTTGTGAAGCAAAACGCGATTTTCCGAAATTCGTTCGACCCGCACGTCGCCCGCCACGCTGAGCAGATTGATGAACGACTCGGCATTATCCGCATCGAAATTTCCGCCGACCGAGCGCTGCGCCAGGTCCGGATCGGCAATCTCCATTTGCACGCGGCTGTAGCGGTTAAACCGCTCCACCACTTCGGAGAGCGGAGTGTTGTTAAAAACCAACCGCGGCACATTTCGCGCCTTCACCGTCGCGGCCGACCCCGGCGCCTGATTCGTGGCAATCGCCGTCGCCACGGTGTTCTCGACGAACGCACGCTCGCCGGCGGCAAGAAAAATGGGCTCCGATCCCGCAGGGTTGGCCGCGCCCTCGGCGTCAGTGCGGCTGACTTTTACCTTTCCTTCGGTCACGAGCACCTCGACGCCCGCGGACTCGCGGCGCACCTTGAATGCAGTGCCGACCGCGCGCACGATCACCGCGCCCGCGCTCACGATGAACGGATGCAACGCATCTTTCGCGACGTGAAAATGCGCTTCTCCCCGTTGCAACCGCACGCGCCGTTCGCTTCGCGCGAACGCGACCTCCACTTCGCTGCTGGCATCCAGCACCAGCGTGGACCCGTCCGGCAAATTGATCGATTGATGATCGCCCGCGACCGTCGTGTAGGTCGCGTTCGCGCTTTCGAGCGACGGTTTTGAAACCACAAAAAACAACGCGACGCACGCCGCCGCCGCCAGACCACCGAAAAATTTCCACAACGTGGAAACCGCCACGACCGCGGGCCGCGCCGAGCAAAGCGCGTCGACTTCGGCCAGCATCGCGGCGGCGGCTGGCGTCTCCGGGAGTCGGGCGAGCAAGTGTTGCGTCGCTTCGGCGCGGCGGAGCGCGGAAGCATGTCGCGGATCGGCATCGCGCCAGCGCGCAAACTCGGCCGCCTGGGCCGCATCGAAGCCCGCATCGCGGCGGGCAAGCCAGGTCGCAGCCGCATCGTGGATGTCGTCGTCGGACCGCGGCTGGCCGGAAAAATTTTCAACCGGTTTCATCCGAAAATAGTTTTCGTTCCTCGAGCAGGCCGCGCGCGGAGAAATAATCGGCGCAGAGTTTTACGCCCTTGGCCATGTGCGTCTTCACCGTCTCCGGGGAAACGCCGAGAATCGCGGCGATTTCCTTGTAGGAGCAACCTTTGAGATAACGAAGCATGATGACCTGGCGGCAGCGGGTGGGAAGCGTTTGCACCGCCGCCGCGAGAAACTCCAATTCCTGTTTCTGGCTGACTGCTTCCGCGACGTGCGGCGCTTCCTCAACGACGTCAGCGACGTCGGAATGGGTGATCGTCTCCCCGGTCGAATGGCGGCGCCGGCGGAAAAAATCGAGCGCGACGTTGCGCGCGGCCGTGAACATGAAGGCACGCGGGTGGCGGATTCGCCCCGCGTTTTTTTCCCGCAGCAAGCGCGCATACGTCTCCTGGATCACGTCGTCGGCATCGCGGAGCAGCGGGAAACGCGAATGCAGATACGCACGTAAAGCCGGCTCGTGCGGCTGCACTTCCAAGGTAAACCAGCGGGATTGTTCAGTGTCCTGGGAGGACATCGGATGGGGCGGACGACCAGTTGATGTTCTGATACGCGGCACCGCGATGCTGGCAAGCAGGATTGATTGCGGCCCGAAGACGGATGTTTCCTGTTTCGTTTTGGAATCGCCGATCACGGCAGCCCGTTCGCCCGCACGGTTGAAGCGCAAACAAATTCGCGGCCTGCGCGGTAAACGTTCGCCTCACCCAAATGAACGCACGGGAAATGGGCCTTGAATTTTTTGCGACGCCGCTCCCCTTTCTCTCCAACTCGCGCGTCTCAAGTGGTGATCGCCGTGCCACATGAAATGCGAAGACTTGTTTCCCCGTTCATGTTAGTTCGTTTTTCGATGTTCGCGCGCTCGAGCGCCGCAGGTCTCCTTGCTCCAAAGTCGGGCAACATGCGTGCTCGGTCATTCGGCGCCCTTGATTCTGGAACCGCTGCCAAAAAATATCCGAACGGCAGCGGCGCTACCAGTCGTCCTTCCCGCGCGTTGCCACGCCAACACCGCGATGTCGCATGCGCATTCCGCATCGTCCACGCGCTTTTGCGCAGGGTCAGATGTGCGATCCCTTTCTTCGGCTGCCTCCTCACGATCGCGTTCGGCGCGAACACGACGCCGATCGACCGTCACGCACTCGTCACGCGCCATAATCCGGTCCTCCGTGAGATCGACTGCGACGCACCGCTGACCATCGGCAACGGCGGCTTCGCGTTCACCGCCGATCTTACGGGCCTGCAAACCTTCTCCGACTACTACTACCGCAATGGCATTCCACTTGAAACGCTCTCGCGCTGGGCCTGGGTGACGGACCCGAACCCGCACCACTACACGCTCGCCGATGCGAATCAAAACTTCACCCTCGCGGGTGGGCGCGTTCAGGCATTTCCGACCAACGCGAATTCGCCCGCCGG
>Ga0070683_100004938_pt1 | contig 11060 bp, 12 predicted proteins | sample KBSC713LmetaG_FD_64662 | JGI IMG/M metagenome (GOLD analysis project Ga0070683, IMG submission 64662) | Corn rhizosphere microbial communities from Kellogg Biological Station, Michigan, USA - KBS C7.1-3L metaG | ecosystem: Host-associated > Plants > Roots > Rhizosphere ...
GCGTGCGTGTGACGCGCGAGGTTCGCCGCGACGCTCGGCAGGCCGATCCCGACGAAGCAGACGTTGTCGTCGGTGAGCCGGCGCGCGGCAGCGACCGCCATCATCTCGTCCGCGCTGTACGTGGCCGTCTCGGTCGTATTCATGGGCGCTCCTTAACGGTGCCAGGCACTGTAAAGAGCCTGCTCGGAGCGAACTTCTTGGCTGGTCTCTTAACAGTGCCTGGCACGGTTAACGCGCTCACGCCGGGACGGCCTCCGCGAGGCTCGCCCGGTACTCCTCCACGTCCGCCGTCTCCAGCACGTGCCGCCGCATCCACGCGAGGAAGGTGTCGCGGTCGCGGCTGATCTCGTCCCAGGCGACGTAGAAGTCGTTGTCGCGCTCGTAGTAGCCGTGCGCATACGAGGGGTGAGCGCCGCGCGGCGCGAGGCAGACGGCGTCGACCACCCAGGAGGGCAGGACGACGCCGCCGGGCCGGGGCTCGAGCTCGTCGACGATCTCCTCCACGGTCACGATCGCCCGCCTGGCGGCGAGCACCGCTTCCTTCTGCACGCCGGTGATGCCCCAGAGCTGGACGTTGCCGCTGCGGTCCGCCTGCTGGGCGTGGACGACGGCGACGTCGGGCCGGTTGGCGGGGACGGCCGCGAGCTCCTCGCCCGTGAACGGGCAGGTCACCCGCTCGACGCGTGTCCGCGCGGGAAGGTCGCCGCCCCGGTAGCCGCGGAGCAGGCCGAACGGGAGGCCGGCCGCGCCGGCTGCGTACGCGGCCGCCATGCCGGCATGCGAGTGCTCCTCGAGCTCGAGCGGCACCGGCCAGCCGTGCTCGACCGCGTCGCGGAACCGGTGCAGCGACCCGACGCCGGGATTTCCGCCCCAGGAGAACACCATCTTCCGGGCGCAGCCCATCCCGATCAGCTGGTCGTAGACGATGTCGGGCGTCATCCGGACCAGCGTCAGGTCGCGCCGTTCCTGCCGGATCAGCTCGTGCCCCGCGGCATGCGGAATCAGGTGCGTGAACCCCTCGAGCGCCACGACGTCGCCGTCGTGGACGTACTCGGCGACCGCATCGGTGAGCGGGACGATCGCGGGCATAGCGCTACCGGACGCTATGGGGCCGATTGTCCACTTGTCAATACACCTTCCCGAGTATTAGAACACCGGGATGCAGCCGGGAGAACGGACGACCACGGCGAAACGGCGTGCGCACTCGCAGTCGCTCGAGCGGGGGCTCGCGATCCTCTCCTCGTTCACCTCCGTCCAGCCGCTGCTCGGGGTCAGCGAGCTCGCCCGCGAGGTGGGACTGAACCGCAGCACCACGCATCGTTACATCGCAACGCTCGCCGCTCTCGGCTACCTCCAGCAGGACGCGCCGACGAAGAAGTACCGGCTCGGCCCGCGCGTGGTCGACCTCGGCTTCTCGGCGATCAACTCGATGGAGCTGCGGGCGATCTCGATGCCCCACCTGCAGCGGCTGAGCGACGAGACCGGCCACACGGTGAACATGGCGATCCTCGACGGGGCGGACATCGTCTACATCGAGCGCTGCCGCAGCTCGCGGCGGGGCCAGCGCGAGATCGACCTCAACCTGCACGTCGGCTCGCGCCTGCCGGCCTACTGCACCTCGATGGGCAAGGCGATGCTCGCGTTCCTGCCCGACGACGAGCGGGCGGCCGCGGTCGAGCGCGTGCAGTTCAGCCGGCTCGGCCCGAACACGCGCACCAGCCGCCAGGCTCTGCTGAAGGACCTCGAGCGCGTGAGGGCGACCGGCATCGCCGTCAACGACGAGGAGCTCGCCTACGGCCTGCGCTCGATCGCGGTGCCGGTCCGGGGCGCCTCGGGCGACGTCGCCGCTGCGATCAACCTCGCCGTGCACAGGACCATGGTCTCCCTCGACGACCTGATCGTCCGTCTCGGCCCCGCGCTCACGCGCTGCGCGGGCGAGATCTCCGCCCGGCTGGGCTACCGCCATCCGGCGTAGAAGAGGCGGCGGGTGGACGCGGGGCCGCAGGCCCGCGCCCACCCGCCACGCTCCCTCAGCTGACGGTGAAGCTGCCCCGGAGGGACGGCTTCGCGTCGCTCGAGTACGTGTATCGACCCTTGGCCAGCTTCGTCGTGAAGCTGAGCCGGCCCACCTGCTTCTTCCCCGTGGACTTGTTCAGGCCGGGGCCTTTGAGGTGGAAGTTCTGCGTCGCCGAGCGGTCGGAGACGACGAACGTGTAGGAACCGGCGAGCAGCGACTTGAGCGGCTTGCCGTCGAGCTTCATGGAGATCGCGGAGCGACCCACGTCCCCCTGGAGCGTGAGCCCTGTCGAGATCGCCGCAGGAACGAGCGCGGCCAGGTTCGGCAGCGTCGTGATCGCACCGAACTGCTTGCAGTACTTTGCGAGCTGGACCAGCTGGCGGCGGTCGATCAGCGAGCTCCAGACCGGCAGCCGGATGTTCCGGGTCGCGGCCGGGAGCATCGCCCGGACAGCGTCCGGGTGCGCCTGCGCGTACGCCAACGACTCGGCCATGGCGTCGTGGAACCCCTTGGCCAGCGCGGGGTTCTTCTGCACCCAGTCCTGGAGCGCGACGTACGTGCCGTTCGGCCAGTACTTGCCGAGCGTGGGCCCCGGCGCGACCAGGATCCGGTCGCCGTCCAGGGTCAGGCCCTGGGTCATGAACGGCTCGGGCGCGCAGATCGCGTCCACCTGTCCGGAGTTCAGCGCCGCCCGCATCGCCGGGAACGGAATCGCCACGAACTTGATCGAGTCCTGGTTGACGTTGAACTTGCTGAGCGCCGCCCGGATCACGATCTCGCAGACGCCCTTGAGGGCGTTCCCGGCGATCGTCTTGCCTTCCAGGTCCTTCGGCGTCCTGATCGAACTCGACCCCTTGACGAGGACGTTCTGCCAGTTGTCGTCCACCGATGTCGCCTCGTCGTCGCTCGCGGAGACGGTCACCACCGGGATCCCCTGCGACCGGGCGATGATCGCCGGCACCCAGCCGATGTAGCCGATGTCGCCGTTGTGGTTGGCCATCGCGAGCACGATGTCGTTCCCGCTCTGGAAGACGGTCTTCTTGATCTCGATGCCGTGCTTGGCGAAGAACCCCTGCGCGATCCCGATGTCGAGCGGGAAGCCGTTGGCGATCGGCAGGGAGTCGAGGGTGATCGTGGCCAGCTTCCGCTGCTCTCTGGTTGGTGAGCCTGCCGCCGGCCCGACGAGCAGGACGGCTGCGCCGACGAGAGCAAGCGTCAACGCGAGCCGACGAATCGCGGTGCGTGTCATCGCGTGTACCTCCCCGACCTCCAAGAGGTCGCTCGTACCGTCAAACGTCCGGCCGTGCGGATGCGATTATGGAGCGTCGGATGTCCGATTGCTAGACGCTTGTTCCACTTACCGGAACGGGCCTCTCCACATCTTCGATGTCCTGCTCGCGCTTGATCAGCCGGTAGACGTGCGCCCGGAGCCGCGCGAACTCGGCCAGCTCCTTCGTGGCGATCTGGTCACGCGGCTTCGGCAGGGCGACCGGGATCACCTCCTTCACCTCGGTCGGTGCGTGGGTCAGCGCCACGACCCGGTCGGAGAGGTAGACCGACTCGTCGATGTCGTGTGTGACGAAGAGGATGGTGATCCCGAACTCGTCGCGGACCTGCAGGACGAGGTCCTCGAGGTCGCCGCGGGTCTGGGCGTCGACCGACGCGAACGGCTCGTCCATCAGGAGGATCTGCGGCTGGTAGGCGAGGGCGCGGGCGATCGCGACCCGCTGCTGCATCCCGCCCGACAGCTGCCACGGGTAGCGGTCCATGAACCCGACGAGCCCAACCGCGCGGAGCGCGTCCTCGACCAGGGATCGGCGCTCGGCCCTGGAGAGCTTCTTGTGCCGCAGGGGCAGCAGCACGTTGTTCCGGACCGACATCCAGGGCATCAGCGACCGGCTGTACTCCTGGAAGACGAGCGCCATCTGCTCCGGCGGGCCCGTCACCCGGCCGCCGCGCAGCAGCACCTCGCCCGCCGACGGCCGCAGGAGGCCCGCGATGCACTTGAGCAGCGTCGTCTTGCCGCAGCCCGACGGACCGACGACGCAGACGAACTCGCCCTCCTCGATCGAGAACGAGACGTTCCCGACCGCGTGGGTCGCGGTCGCGCCCGTTCCGTAGGTCTTCGAAAGGTTCTTGATCTCGAGCATCGGCCTATCGCGGAGTGGCGGCCCGCCAGCCGCGGTGCCAGGCGAGCACGTGGCGCTCGACGAGCAGGAAGAGCGCGTTGAGGAGATAGCCGAGCACGCCGATCAGAACGATCGCAGCCCACATCGGCAGGAACTGGAACGTGTTCTTCGAGATCAGCAGGACGTAGCCGACGCCGCTCGTCGAGGCGAAGTACTCGCTGAGCACCATCATGATCACGGCGAGCGCGAGGCTCGTCCGCATGCCGGCGAAGATCTGTGGGAGCGCCGCCGGGAAGACGATCCGCCGGATCCGCTCGTGCGCCGGGATGCGAAACGAGCGCGCCGTGTCGATCAGCGTCGGCTCGATCGCCCGGACGCCGTCGATCGTGTTCAGGAGCACGGGGAAGATGCAGAAGAAGGCGATGAACGAGACCTTCTGGGTGTTGCCGATCGAGTGCAGGAGGATGATCGAGATCGGCAGCAGGGCCGGCGGGGGGATCGCCCGCCAGTACTCGATGTGCGGCATCGCCGCGCTCCGGCCGATCCGCGAGAGGCCCAGCGGGATGCCGATCGCGACGCCGAGGACGACCGCGATCGCGAAGCCGAGGCCGATCCGCTCGAGGCTCGGGACGACGTGCAGGTCGAACTCGGCGAAGAAGAAGCGGTTCCGGACCTCGGCGACGATCGTCGTCGGCCGCGGGAACTTCGGGTCGTCGCGCTGAACCGTGTAGAGCCACCAGGCCAGGAGCATCAGGAAGGGCACGGTGATCTCCGCGCCGATCTTCAGCGTGCGGTAGACGCGCGGGCTCACGTCGTCGACGTCTTCCGTTGCGAGGGATGCCAGCGCAGGACTCGCCGCTCGACGGCCGAGACGGCGAAGTGGATCGCCACGCCGAGGAAGCCGGTCGCGAGCGCGAGCGCGTAGATCTGGTCGTTGAGCCCGAAGGTCTCGACGTAGTTGAGCCGCTGGCCGAGGCCGGGCGTGCCCATGAAGAGCTCGGCGGTGAAGGCCAGGATGAGCGCGACCGTCGACGAGATCCGGACGCCGGTCATGATGTACGGCAGGGCGCTGGGCACGGTGACCCGGAACAGCCGCTCGTTCCGGGTGAGCTGGAACGAGCGCGCAGTGTCCACCGCGACCGGGTCGATGTCGCGCACGCCGTACATCGTCTGGACGAGCAGCGGCCAGAAGGCGCCGAACGTGGCCAGGAAGATCTCGCTCTTCAGCGTTGTGCCGAGCGTGAGGAAGAGCAGCGGGATCAGCGCCGCCGACGGGATCGGCCGCAGGAACTCGATCGGCACACGGAAGGCCGAGGCCGCGAAGTCGCTGGAGCCGAGGGCGACCCCGATCGGGACGGCGAGCGCGGCGGCGAGACCGAGGCCGATCGCCCAGCCGCGGACGGTCTCACCCAGGGCTTTCCAGAACGTCCCGGTCTGGACCATGTCCCAGAGCGCCTGCACGGTCGTGCTCATCGCCGGCAGGTCGCGTTGCGAGATCACCCCGGTCTGCGAGATCAGCTCCCAGAGCCCGAGCGCCGCGACGACCGAGAGCACCGGCACCGCGATCGAAACCATGCGGTCGGAGACGCGTGGGCCCGCGGGACGCAGTCGAGCAGGCGAATCCGACGAGACCGGGGCCGCGCTCACGCCGGTGTTCTAGCGTGCGGAACGGCGTCTTGACAACTCGACGCGCCCGCTCCCACCTGTCCGGTTCCGCTGCCCCCGCCCACTCGCCGAACCGATGAGTTTCGCCTGCCCCGGCCGTCTACACCAGCGAAAACGGGTGCAACGAAAGGAGACAGCATGAGGTTTCTGCTCACTTCCGCCGGCATCAGGAACACCAGCATCCACAACGCGCTGGTCGACCTCCTGGGCAAGCCGATCGCCGACTCCAACGCCCTCTGTATCCCCACTGCGGGGTACGGGCATCCCCATGCCAGTCCTGAGCGGGCATGGCGTTTCATCAGTGGACGAGAATCCCAATGCCCCATGTCCGAGCTGGGCTGGAAGTCCCTGGGAGTGCTGGAGCTCACCGCGCTGCCCAGCATCGACGAGGAACGCTGGGTCACCTGGGTCCAGGAGACGGACGTCCTGCTGGTGAACGGCGGCGACGCCCTCTACCTGTGCCGCTGGATGCGGGAGTCCGGGCTGGCGGATCTCCTGCCGTCGCTGGACGAGACGGTCTGGGTAGGACTGAGCGCCGGGAGCATGGTGATGACCCCCCGGATCGGGGAGGATTTCGTCTATACGAAGCCCGCCAGCGGTGACGACAGCACGCTGGGCATCGTCGACTTCTCGATCTTTCCGCACCTGGGTTACGCGGAGAACACCATGGCCGCCGCAGAGAAATGGGCGGCCGAGATCGCGGGCCCGGCCTATGCGATCGACGACGAGTCCGCCATCAGGGTGACCGACGGCACCGTCGACGTCGTCTCCGAGGGGCACTGGAGACTGTTCACCCCCGGGGACAGAGAGCCCAGCGGCAAGAGCGACGGCGAGCCCGTGCTGACGAGGCCATAGCCTTACCCTTTCGCCATGTCGTTGTACGACACCATCGGAGCGACCTACACCGTGACGCGGCGCACCGAGCCGCGGATCGCCGCCCAGGTCTGGGCTGCGCTCGGCGAAGCGCGGACCGTGCTGAACGTCGGGGCCGGCACCGGTTCCTACGAACCCCCCGACCGTGAGGTCACCGCGGTGGAGCCGTCGGCAGTCATGCGTGCGCAGCGTCCCGCAGGCGCAGCGCGGTGCGTGGCTGCCAGCGCGGAGAGCCTTCCGTTCGAGGACCAGTCGTTCGACGCCGCGATGGCTTTTGCCACCGTTCATCACTGGCAGAACCCGATTGCCGGCCTGCGCGAGATGCAGCGCGTGGCTCGCCGCGTGGTGGTGTTCACGTGCGACACGACTGACCGGAGCTGGCGTCGCCGGTTCTGGCTGACTCGTGACTACCTCTCCGAGGTCCCTGCCTCCCGCGTCGGCCTCGCTACCGAGCTGGCCCGCGCGATCGAAGCCCGGATGGAGCCGGTGCTCGTTCCGTGGGATTGCGCCGACGGCTTCTTCGAGGCCTACTGGCGCCGGCCCGAGGCATACCTGGACGAGAACGTCCGTCGCGGAATATCGGTGTGGGCCGCAGTCGGGCCGGACGCCGAGCAGAGGGCAGTGCGCAGCCTCCGTGATGATCTCGCCTCCGGTCGGTGGGCCGAACGCAACCGCGACCTCCTCGTTCTCGAGGCGGCAGAGCTCGGCCTTCGCCTGCTGATCGCCTGAGCCCGCCGGTGGTCGCGCGCCGGGTCCGCGAAACTAGAGTGGAGGTTCATCCGGAAGCGCACCGACCAACCGCGGAGGTCGCCATGAGCAGCACCCTCCAGACCGCCACCGACATCCGTCCCTTCCACGTCGACGTTCCCGACGAGGAGCTCGCCGAGCTGACCCGCCGTATCTCGGCGACGCGCTGGCCCTCCCCGGAGCTGGTGGGCGATCGATCGCAGGGCGTGCAGCTGGCGACGCTCCAGCAGCTCGCGCGCTACTGGGCGACCGAGTACGACTGGCGCAAGGCCGAGGCGAAGCTCAACGACCTGCCGAACTTCACGACCGAGATCGACGGCGTGGACATCCACTTCATCCACGTCCGCTCGGCGCACGAGAACGCGCTGCCGCTGATCATGACCCACGGCTGGCCCGGCTCCGTAGTCGAGCTTCTGGAGACGATCGGCCCGCTGACCGACCCGACCGCGCACGGCGGCAGCGCCGAGGATGCCTTCCACCTCGTGCTGCCCTCCCTGCCCGGGTACGGATTCTCGGGCGAGCCGGTCGAGCTCGGCTGGGAACTCGGCCGGACCGCACGGGCCTGGGCCGAGCTCATGCGCCGCCTCGGCTACACCCGCTACGTCGCCCAGGGCGGCGACGTCGGCGCCGGCGTCACCGACGCGATGGGCCGCCAGGCACCCGAGGGCCTGATCGGCATCCACACGAACCTGCTGGTGCCGGCGCTGGGCGGCACCATGCCGACGGACACGGACGAGGAACGCGCCGCGGCCGCCCAGATCGTCACCTTCGGGCAGTCCGGAAACGGCTACTTCGTCGAGATGGCCACTCGCCCGCAGACGATCGGCTACGCCCTGCTCGACTCCCCAGTCGCCCTGGCCGCCTGGATGTCGGACCACGACACGGACGCCTACTACAAGATCGCGCGCGCCTTCGTCGACGGGCAGCCTTCGGGCAACCTCACGCGCGACCACATCCTCGACAACATCACGCTGTACTGGCTGACGGGCACCGGCGCCTCCGCGGCACGGTCGTACTGGGAGGCCTACGGCCCCGACGCCCCGGCCGCAGGCCGGCAGCCCCTGCCGCCGCCGACGATCCCGTTCGGCTTCACGACGTTCCCCGGCGAGATCTGGCGGACGCCGCGCAGCTGGGTCGAGGCGAGCTATCCGAACGTCGTCTACTTCCACGAGGTCGACAGGGGCGGCCACTTCGCCGCCTGGGAGGAGCCGGATCTGTTCTCGTCCGAGCTCCGCGCCGCGTTCAGCTCACTGCGCTGATCGTCCCCGGCGAGCGGCACCCGGCGCGGCACTCGCCGAAGGCTATGCCCAGGGGAGGCGATTCCAGGACGGCGGCCGCTGCCGCCGGAACCACTCGGCGTTCGCATACGCCTGTTCCGGATCGGACGTCTCCTCGGCCACGCATGCGGCGTATCGCGCCGCGACCTCGGACACGGGGTACCGCACCTCCGGGCCCGACCGCGCCCCCGCCATCAGGATCACGCACGGCCCGTCCCCCGCACCCACGAATGCGTGCTCCGTCCAGGAAGGCGAATGGAAGAAGTCCCACGGCCGGAGGAGTCGCTCCTCCCCCTCGACGACGAGCCTGCATTCCCCTGACAGCACGAGGAAAGCCTCCTGGTTCGACTCGGCGTGGTAGAGGCTGGTCTGGCCGGCCTCCAGGACGGTGACGTTGATCCCCAGCTGGGCGAACTCGACCGGAGGGTCGCCGTACTCGTTGTCGAAGGCGCACCTCGCGCCCCTGCTGTCCGCGAACCACCACTCGGCATCGCGAACGTTCACGACGAACCAGCCCTCGGTGGCCGGTGCGAGCCCTGAACCGGTGTTCTGGAGTTGCGCCTCGGGCACGGCACTAGTCTAGGCAACCCGTCCGAGGAGCTCCGCGTAACCGGGCTCCGTCTCTGCGCCGTCGATCCGCGGTCCGACCCCGACCCGCCGGCTCATTTCTGTCGGGGAGGCGGAACGTCCTCTGGCGGAGTGTTCTGAACTCCCGACATCCCCGCCCCGCTCGAACCTCCTCGCCGGCGGCTCCGAGATCCTGTCTCGGGCACCGAACTGGCAGACGCCGCGCGTCTCGCGACCCCGGCGCGATCGAGTGCGAACATGCGGAGGTAGTAGTCGAGGATCCATTGCTGATAGCCGTCGGCGGTCAGGCGTGCGTGGTCGGTGAGAACTCTGTACGTGCCCCAGTCGAGCGCAACCCAGAACGTTGTCCTGACGTCGGCGGCGTGGAGGTGGTCGACACCCGGCTTGGCGAGCAGGGTGCGGGTCGCCCATTCGATGCCGTCCCGGCGGTTCTCGTTCATCTGCCGCCAGAGGGCAGCGACGTGTTTGTCGCTCTTTGCCGCTTGCTCGACCACGAACGCCAGGTGAGCCGAGCGGCCATGGACCGCACGGAGGTGGCCGGAATGCAGTTCCAGCATCGAGACCGCGCCAGGCGCGGTCTCGATCTGGTTCGTTATTTCGCGGCCGCGAATTGGTAGCGGGTCGATGTCGCCGCGGATCGCGTAGTCGACTGCCGCTCGCAGTAGCACCGCCTTGGTCCCGAACAGCGCCTCGACGGTGCTCAGCGAGGCCCCTGCCCGCTCGGCGATCGCCGCCAGCGTCGCGCCTGACCAACCCTGCTTCTCGAACGTCGCCTTGGCCGCTCTGGTGATGAGCAGGCGGGTGCGGAGCGCGGCCTGCTCTCGCAGCGGCGCACGGTACGGGCGCGGTTCCCTAGCTTTTTCCTTCGTCATCGTCGCCGGTCGAAGTTGTCTACGGTCGAATGATATTCAATAAGGATGAGCCACATTCAGTTCTGATAGGGTCGTTCGCCGGCGGCGATTACACGCCGCCCAAACGGAAGGGGAGAGACCAGTGAAGAAGATACTTCTTGGTGTGCTCGCGGCTGCGATCGCAGCCTCCGCGCTTGTTGGCGGTGCGCTTGCCAACAACGGAAAGACCAGCGCTCAGGTTGTCGGCGTCGTGCGGATCGACTCGACCGACCCGACCATCGCCCAGGTGACGGCTCGCTATTCCTGCCAGCCCGGTGCTCCCGGCTCGACCGCGGCGGCTCATCTGTTCGTGTCGGTCAAGCAGAACGCCGACCGGACGGCGGACCCGGCGGTCGCCACTGAAGGAGCCGGCTTCGGCGGGCTCGTAGCGGCCTGGTCGCAGAGCCATCCGACCGACCAGGTGGTCTGTGACGGGAAGGTTCACGTCCAGACCTTCGAGGTGCATCAGGGTCTCGACGAGGAGTCGGGATTCCCGACCGGCTACGGCGCGCTTGCCAAGGGCTGGGGGTATGTTCAGTTCTGCCTCTTCGGCGGCGACGGCACCTACACGGCAAGCCAGGTCTTCCAGCGCGTCCAGTCCTAGACCGCTGCCCCTCCCGGCGGGCGGGCGTGCACCTCGCGCCTGCCCGCCGCGAAGGTCTACGACCTGCAAGGTACTGCCGCGATTCGCGGCAGCTGCTCGGGCCGTTCGAATGCCCGACGGGATCGAGAACATCGGCTGAGGCGACCGCCAGGTTTCGCCGCCGCAGCCGACCCTGTGCGGCTGCGGCCCGCCAACGCTTCTGAGGTGCGGGTCTCGCCGAACATCGTCATGCGAGCCGAAGGCGAGCGGATGTTCGGCGGATGATGCCCC
>Ga0070683_100004939_pt1 | contig 11060 bp, 10 predicted proteins | sample KBSC713LmetaG_FD_64662 | JGI IMG/M metagenome (GOLD analysis project Ga0070683, IMG submission 64662) | Corn rhizosphere microbial communities from Kellogg Biological Station, Michigan, USA - KBS C7.1-3L metaG | ecosystem: Host-associated > Plants > Roots > Rhizosphere ...
GGCCGATCCGCCGGGCCAGATGGCGTTTCACGCCACCGAGCGCAAGGGCACATTCGCGCTGCAGGACGATCCCGCGACGAGCTCATACCTGTCGCCGCCGTCATTCATTTCCGGCGGCGGGGGGCTCTGCTCGACCGCGGCCGACTACCTCACCTTCTGCCGCGCGTTGCTGAATGGCGGCGAGCTCGGCGGCGTGAGATTGATCGGGCCGAAGACGCTGCAACTGATGACCTCGAACCATCTGCCCGGCGGACTGGACCTGCCCGCGATGTCGCGTTCGCTGTTTTCGGAAGCCACCTATAACGGTATCGGCTTCGGCCTCGGCTTCGCCGTCACCATGGAGCCCGCCAAAACCCTGATCCCCGGCAGTGCGGGCGAATACAATTGGGGCGGCGCGGCCACGACCTCGTTCTGGATCGATCCGGCGGAAGAGCTGATTGCGATCTTCATGACCCAGGTCCTGCCGTCGAGCGCGTATCCGCTGCGGCGCGAGCTGCGCACGCTGGTCTATTCTGCGATCAGCGAGAGTAATCTTTAAAAATGAGCGGTTCCGCGGAGCGTTTGCTGCGCTGCGGAACCGGCCAAATTCCTTAGCCGGGTGCAGTCGCCTCTCGTATGCTTGCCACCCAGGCTGGGCAGCTCCGGGAACCGTGTGCCAAAACCGTCGTTGTCAGTGCGCCTTGTCCTTCTGGTCGCGGGGACCACGCTGCCGCTGATCTTGTTCGCGGTGGGCTTCATCTTTCACAACTATCTGGAGGACCGGACGGCCGCGACCGAACGCGTGCTGCAAGCCGTGCGCAGCATCCGCCTCACATTGGACGCGGAGATGGAGCGCATGACCGGCGGGCTGCAGGTGCTCGCCATGACCGATACGCTGAAAAACGGCGACTTCGCCGGTTTCCGGCGCATGGCGCTGGGCTTCCTCGATCAATACGCCAAAGGCGGCGTCATCCTGGTCGCCGATCGGGAGGGCCATATGCTGTTTTCCACGCTGACGCCGGATGCAGCGAGCCTGCCGATCCGCAACAACCGGGACATCGTCGAGCAGGTCTTCCTCAGCAAACGCCCGCAATATTCCAACCTGTTCTACGGCGCGGCGGAGAAGACGACGATCGTGACCGTCGAGGTGCCGGTACTTCGCGACGGCGTGGTGATCTACGATATCTCCTTCACACCCCCGCTCGAGATGTTCCAGAACATCCTCGAGGGGCAGCGTCCGAGCACGGACTGGACGCTGTCGATCCTGGACGGCAACGGCGTCGTGTTCGGCCGCGTCCCAAATCCGCAGGACTCCTTTGGCAGGCGCGCCACGACCTCAGTGCTGTCGGACATGCTGCAAAAGAGCGAAGCGGTCCAGCCGACGGTGTCGCTCGAAGGCATTTCGCTGATGTCGGCGTTCGCGCATTCCTCGCTCACGGGATGGATCGTTGCCGCCGGGATCACGGAAAGCTCGCTGGTCGCCCCGCTCTGGCGCAACCTCGCGATTGCCAGCGTGATCGGCGCGGTCGCGCTCCTGATCGGGCTCGGCTTTGCGGTCAGGATGGCGACCACCATCGCGCGCGGCGAGAGGCTGCATGACCTCCTGATCGAGGAGCTCAATCACCGCGTGAAGAATACGCTTGCGATCCTGCAGGCGATCGCGGTGCAGACCTTCCGCAGCGCGACCAGGCTCGAGCGCGAGAAATTCGAAGGCCGGCTCGGGGCGCTGGCGGAAGCGCATAACCTGTTGAGCACGGAGAAATGGCAGGGCTCCGAGCTCGCCGAGGTGATCAAGCGGGTGCTGCAGCCCTATGTGCTGAGTAATCCCGAGCGCGTGAAAATGTTCGGTCCCGTGGTGCCGCTGTCGCCGCGGCTTGCCGTGGTACTGTCGATGATCGTGCATGAGATCGCGACCAATGCGGCGAAATATGGCGCGCTGTCGAACGACAGCGGCCGGGTCGCGCTGGATTGGGAAGTGCTTGACGTTGATGGGGCGCGCAAGCTGCGGTTGATCTGGACGGAAACCGGCGGGCCTCCCGTGGTGGCGCCGGTGCAGCGCGGCTTTGGCTCACGGCTGATCGAGCGCAGCGCCCGCGACCAGCTCGGCGGCGAAGCGACGGTCGATTTCCTGCCGCGCGGCGTGGTCTATACGGTGCTGGCTTCGCTGGAGGAAAGCGCATGATCCGGAAAAGTGGAAGCCGGCCAAACAAAAATAGCGCGATGGCTTCATGCCATCGCCCTAGCCAAAGCTCTGCAGCGACGGGAATGCCTCGAGCAGCCAGCTGCTCACGTTCGACACCGCGCCGGTCAGAAAGCCGATGCCGGTCACGATCATCAACACGCCCATCGCGCGCTCGACTGTCGCCAGATGCCGCTTCATGCGCGAGAACAGCGAGGAGAATTGCTCGACCATGAAAGCCGCAACCAGGAAGGGAATGCCGAGACCGGCGGAATAGACCGCAAGCAAAGCCGCGCCTTTTGCCACCGTCGCCTCGGTCGCCGCAATCGACAGGATCGCCGCGAGGATCGGACCGATGCAAGGCGTCCAGCCGAAAGCAAACGCGAGCCCCATCACATAGGCGCCCCAGAGGCCGACGGGTTTGGGGATCGGCAACCGCCCTTCCCGCATCAACAGGCCGATCCGGGTCAGGCCGAGGAAATGCAGGCCCATGACGATGATGACAACGCCGGCGACGATCGCGAGCTGTTCCGACCAGGCGCGGATCAGGCCGCCGATGTACGAGGCGCTGGCTCCCAAAGCCACGAACACGGTGGAGAAGCCGAGCACGAACAGCAGCGCCGAGATCATCACCGCGCGGCGGGAGGAAGACTGCTGCTCTCCATGGGCGACATGCTCGATGGTGGCGCCGGTGAGATAGACCAGATAGGGCGGGACCAGAGGCAGCACGCAAGGTGAGAGGAAGCTGACCAGGCCGGCGATCAGCGCCGCCGGGACCGAGACATTTGCAATCATGCCGCCATCGCCATTCACATCCACGTCGCTGCGGCTAAAGGCCGCCTTCCGTACTACGACTGCATAACCGCGCGCGTTATCGATGACGAGGGCTTTTTCCCAATCACAAATACGGCATTTGCCGCACCGCACGCCTGCGGAGCGACAGCCGTCGAAAGGCTGGATGGCTGGCGCCTACTTGACGACGCGAAGCTGCGGCCGGCGGAACGGGCGCGCGTCGTCAGGGCGCATGATCTCCTCGCACAACGCCTTCAGCTCGGCATCGCCGATCCGGTTCAGCTTCATGCGCAGATCGAGGATGGCGACCGAAACCAGCTCGGCCGTGTCCAGCCGGCCGTCGAGCCGCAAGGCCGTCCGGCATTCCTCGAGGGTCGCGAGGATCGCCAGCAATTGTTCGTCCGAGTTACCCACCACCGCTCATTCCACCGGCTCATATGCCATTGCCAGACTCGCGAGGAGCGGCCGCGACGATCCGCTCGGCCATCCCGTACGCCTCGCCACATACTCAGATATCGTCGGAACCGCGCGATGCACCTGCGCCGACATTTGGTCGAGCGCATGGTTTGCGGGGGCATCGCAGCAGCAGGTCGCCCTGTGCTTCCGGTGAAACGCTTCACGCGGGGTCATTGGGCAGGACGACTCACCTGCGGACCCGATGGTCACCATGCTACCACGGCTTCGATCCATAAGGGCCGCCTCGCCGCAATTGGCGAAGGCGGCCCCGCGGTATGTTCCTGCCCATCGACCAGAACCAGAGGCGGAACGGCCGCCGAATTGCCACAGACGAGAGGGCTGAGGACGGCGCTCATGCGGCGCCCTGTCGCAGGCCGAGGGGCTGGAAATCGGCTCGCACCATTCCCCCAATACCGTTTCTATCGGTAAGGTTGAGTGTTAAATCGGAGGACACCCGACCCGCCGTGGTTGTAGTCCGTGCAGGATTCTGCCAAGTTTAGCAGACTGAAAGGACTTGTATGCATCTGACAGCGGACAGGGGCGTTCACCCAGAGGAACGCCGGAGGGTTGCTCTCTCCAGTCTCAAGGACTGGGACGCGGCTCGCGTGTTCCTGGAGGTTGCGCGCAGCGGCAGCTTCCGCTCCGCGTCCGAGCGGCTCGACCTGTCCATCAATGCCGTGCGCCGACGGGTCGGCGCTTTCGAGCGACAGATCGGCTCGACCCTGTTCATCCGCGACGTCCACGGCGCCCGCCTGACCGAGGAGGGCGTGTATGTCGTTGCCGCCGTCGAGCGGATGGAAGCGGCGGCCTACGACCTGTTGCGCGCCGGCGGCTCCGTCACCGACGCCCACACCGGCGAGATCAGGGTCGCCGTCGCCGAGCGACTGGGCACATTCTGGCTTGCCCCACGCCTCGTCGAATTTCAGCGATCGTTTCCCAACATCCTGATCGATCTGCATTGCGCCGCGCGCTCGGCCGACGTGTCGCAGCACGAAGCAGATATCGCCGTCCAGCTGGCGCAGCCGACCATGCCCGACGTCAAGCAGCTCCGGCTCGGCCGCTTGCACCTGATGTTCTTTGCCAGCGAGCAATATCTCGACACCTACGGCACGCCGAAGACGGCGGACGAACTGGTCAAGCATCGCCTCGTGATGCAGCTTGCCGACGAGGTGAGCGCGAAGGAAGCTTTCGCCGAGCTGTTTCCCGGCTACAGCGAGCGCGACCTCGTGGTGATGAAGACCAACGTCTCCAGCGCCAATTACTGGGCGGTTGCCAACGGCGCCGGCATCGGCATTTTTCCAACCTACGCGCATGCGCTCGGCGGGAGGATGGTCCCCCTCGATATCGACGCGCGCCTGTCGCTAGACATTTGGCTTTCTTATCATCCAGGCAGCGGCCGCATCCCCAGGGTGCGGCACATGATCGACTGGCTGATTGAAGCCTTCAATTCCGCAAAGTACCCGTGGTTTGGCGATGAATTCCTCCATCCCCGGGAACTCAAGGCGGTGTATATGGGTGAACCCCTGACCCAACTGTTCGGGGGCTTTCCGACCGAAGGACGGTGAGACGAGAATGAACAAATCAGCGGCTAAGAAGATGAAACAGCGTAGTGCGGGCAAGCCCGACATTGAACTTGGCAAGCGGATTCGTCTGCGGCGCGTCGAGCAGAAGATTTCGCAAGCCGAGCTCGGCGACAAACTCGGTGTCAGCTTCCAGCAGGTGCAGAAGTACGAGAAGGGCGTCAATCGCGTCGGCGCCGCGCGCCTGCAGCAGATCGCTACGGCCCTCGATGTTCCCGTCACCTTCTTCTACGACGGCGACAGCAAGGCCCGCGAAGTCGAGAGCCTGTTGTTCCTCGACAGCGCCTTCAGCCTCCGATTGCTCCGCGCCTACAGCAAGATCAAGGATCAGACGGTGCAGCGCCAGCTCGTCTCCTTGATGGAATCGATCGCCGCCAACGAGGAATAGGCGCGAGCTTCTCGCGCTTACGGCCGGCCAGCGCCTACGGCGCTGCGCCGCGGATGCGATCGATCAAGACGACCGGATCGGCCGGTACGCGGTCGCCGCGCCAGGCCACATGCTGGTCCGGGCGCGACAAGACCAGTTTGCCGCCCTCGGAGGCGGCATCGGGCTGCTCGACGTCGAGGATCCTGAGCGGCACGCGTCTGTCGCGGGCTGCGACGGAAAGCGCCGTCACGTCGACGGCAGCATCGAAGCGCAGCAGCGTGAATTCCGGCCCCATCGCATCGTAAAGCGAGCTGCCGTCGTCGCGGAAAAAATGCGGCGTGCGGCAGCCCGGCACGGTCGAAGGCGTGTAGCTGCTCATGGTGTAGGACGGCGGCGGGCTGCCATCATAGGCAATGATCGGCGAGCGGTCGTAATAAGCGCCGAAATTCAGCCCGGCGCAGGCATATTGCCGAACGTTGCTCTCATAGGTCAGGCGTCCGATCTCGCGACGCACGGCCTCGCCGCGTGCCCCCTCCTCCTCGATCTCCGCTGGCACCGCGCCGCGCCGCTTGATCTCGGCTTCCGCATGCGACATCGCAAAGCGCGAAACCTGGCTCGTGATCGGGAGCCGCTCGGCTTCATAGGCATCGAGGATCGCTTCCGGCGCCCAGCCGTTGAGATGCGCGGCGAGCAGCCAGGACAGGTTCATCGCATCGGCGATCCCGGCATTCATGCCATAGCCGGCATAGGGCACCCAGATATGCGCGGCGTCGCCGGCGATGAAGGCCGCGCGGTCGCGAAACTTGTTCGAGATCAGGCGGCGGCCGTACCAGTCTTCCTTCGAGATGATGTCGTACTTGAAGTTGGCATCGACGCCGAGGATGGTGCGCAAGCAGCCGTCACGATCGACCGCTTCGAAATCGTCCTCGTTGGGCCTCAGATAATTGTGCACCAGCCAGCGCTCGCGGCCGTCGATCGCATAGACCATGCCGGAGCGGCGCGGGTTGATGGCTCCCGTTCCCCAGGCACGTTCGTGCCGCTGGCGATCGATCAGGCCGGGCGCGCGGATGAAGGTCGATTGCACGCGCTGGATGATGGCGTCGCCGGAAAATTCCGCGCCGATCGCCTTGCGCACGACCGAGCGCCCGCCGTCGCAGCCGATCAGGAAGCGGCACTCGATGCGCTTCATGGCGCCGCTGTCGAGATCGCGCAAGGCGGCGCTGGCAGCGTTGTCCTCTACCACCACGTCTTCAACCGCGGTGCGGTTGAGGATGGTAATGCGCGGCTGCGACGCCGCGTGCTCGAACAGGATCGGCTCGAGGAAAATCTGGTTGATGCGGTGCGGGGGCTCCGGTGTCGGCCAGTTCGCATCGGCCGCATCGGTCGCGGTGAAGCGGTCGCGGCGGCAGGGAATCTTGATCCGCGTCAGCTCCTGTCCAGTGAACGAGGTGCGATAGCTGATGTCATGCGGATAGTCCGCCGGCAATCCGGCATTGCGGATTTTTTCGGCGATGCCGAGCCGGCGGAATATCTCCATGGTCCGGGCGGCGACATGGTTGCATTTCGGCTCGGGGGGAGCTGCACGCGCGCGCATCTCCACGACCATCACATCAATGCCGCGCCAGGCCAGATCGATCGCAAGCGTGAGCCCGACAGGCCCGGCGCCGACGATCAGAACGGGAGCTTCGCTCATTCCGCTTCCGCGCCCGAGTTCTTCACGATGGTCGCCCAGCGATCGACCTCGGTCTTGATGTAGCTCGCAAAACTGTCCGGCGTCGACGCCGGTAGTGGCTCGATCGCGATCGAGGTGAAACGTTGGATGGTCGCGGGATTGGCCAAAAGCTTGGCGATCTGCCCAGCCAGCGCATCGACGATCGGACGCGGCGTGCCCGCCGGCGCCACGACCCCCTGCCAGGCGACGAGCTCGTAGCCCGGCAGCCCTGCTTCCGCGATGGTCGGGATGTCGGGCGCGGCCGCGACCCGCTTGGGCGTGGTTACGCCGAGCACCCTCACCTTGCCTTCCTTGATCTGCTGCAGCGCCGGCTGCAGGTCGACGATCATGAAGGGAATGTGGCCCGCGATCACGTCAAGCATGGCCGGAAGGCTGCCGCGATAGGGCACGTGGCGAATGTCGATATTGGCCGCGGATTTCAGCATCTCGGCGCCGAGATGCTGCGGGCTGCCATTGCCGGCGGAGCCATAGGCGAGCCCCGGATTCGCCTTGGCGTAGGCGATGAACTCGGTCAGCGTCTTCGCCGGGATCGCCGGATTGACGATCAGCGCGAACGGCACGGCGGCAACCAGCGCAACCGGCGCAAAATCCTTCACGGGGTCGTAGGGCAGCTTCTTGTAGAGCGTCTTGTTGATGGCGAGCGTGGTCGATGTCGCCATCAACAGCGTGTAGCCGTCGGGCTCGGAGCGGGCGACCTGCTCGGCGCCAAGCGTGGTGCCGGCGCCGGGCTTGTTCTCGACAATGACGACGGCGTTGAGCCCGGTCTTGATCTGGTCGGCGATCAAGCGCCCCAGCAGGTCGGTGGTGCCGCCGGGCGGATAGGGCACGATCATCTTGATGTTGCGGCTTGGATAGGCCGCCTGCGCTCGCGAAGGGCCTGCCAGCATGGCGAGGCCGCCGCCAAATCCGATCATCGCCTCGCGGCGCGTCAACCCCATGGGACCTCCCCAAAAGCTGTTTTCCGCTTCCGTTTTTCGCGAACCGGCAGCGTGCTTGCTGCGACATATCAAAGGCCGTCCGGGACAAAAAGGCGACCAAAGTCATAGCCCTCCGCCGGGCGCGCATTGGGGACTTCAGCAATTGATGAGAACACAGCTCGCGTGGGCTATCTCGGGCTATTTCCGGCCCTCCCCGGCCGCGCCACGCCATCATTTCCTCCTGCCGCCGCCACGGCGCCCGCCAAGGACAAAACGCATGCAGAGAATGACGATTTTGGCCGCCGCCTTGACGCTGGCCGGAGGTTCCGCGCTGGCCCAAGTGGCGCCGCCAACGGCAAAACCCGCGGCCGCTCCCGCCCACACCGCGCCGCCGAAGGCAGCCGTGGCGCCTGCGTCCACTGCGGAATCGCGCTCGGCTGCGGCGCTGGCGCTCTCGCATGAGCCGACCTTCGATGAAGGCACCGCGCAGCGGATCAAGGAAGCAGCGTTGAGCTATTCCGATATCGCCGTGCGCGGCGGCTGGCCGACCATCTCCAGCGATGCGAAATTCGCGCTTGGCGTCGCCGGACCCAATGACGAGCTGTTGCGCAAGCGGCTGATCATCACCGGCGACCTCGCCGCCGATAAGGCCACCGGCGCCTTCGATGCCGACCTCGCGGAAGCGGTGAAACGCTTCCAGGTGCGTCACGGACTGGCGGCGACCGGTACGGTCACGCCGCGCACGCTCGCCGCGATGAACGTGCCGGTGCAGAAGCGCGTCAAGCAGCTCGAGGCCTCGCTGGAGCGCCTCGAAAACATGAACTTCTCGTTCGGCCACCGTTATGTCGTGGTCAATATCCCGGCGACCTATGCGGAAGCGGTCGAGGACGATCACGTGGTGCGGCGCTATCGCGTCATCGTCGGCAAGACCGAAAAGCCGTCGCCGACGCTGACGGCGGAAATCACCGGTGTCGTGCTCAATCCGACCTGGACCGTGCCGTCCTCGATCGCGAAGACCGAAATCTCCACGCATATGCGCAAAGATCCCACCTATCTCTCACGCATGCATATGGAAGTGCTCGACGCGCACGACCATGCGATCGATCCGCATTCGGTCGACTGGTCGGGCACGCATACGCCGAACTTCACCGTGCGGCAGGACAACGGCGCCTTCAATGCGCTCGGCGCAGTCAAGATCGACATGCCCAATTCCTATTCGGTTTACATGCACGACACCAACCAGCGCAGCCTGTTCAACGACGACTATCGCTTCGATTCGCATGGCTGCTCGCGGGTCGACAACGTGCGGGATCTTGCCGCCTGGCTGCTATCGGAGGAAATGCCGAAATGGAATCGCGGCGCAGTCGATGCGGCGATCGCGACCGGGCAGCATCAGGAGGTCACCTTGCCAAGGAAGGTGCCGGTGGCCTGGATCTATCTCACGGCGTGGATGACGCGCGACGAGACCGTGCAGTTCCGCAACGACGTCTACGCCCAGGACGAGCAGCTCCTGGAAGCGACCGCCGAGGAAGCCGCGTTCTTCAGCCAGGCCGCCAATCATCCATTGACGGCGCATCTCGCACAGTGATTGATACCTCCCCGTAAGAATAAAAAAGCACGGGAAACGCGATGATGATCCTCCGTCACGGCTGGCGCTCCAGCGCCTCGCGCCGGGTGCGGCTCTGCCTGGAGGAAAAGGGCCTCGCCTACGAAAGTCATGTCGTCGACATGACAAGGATGGAACATCTCGCCGCCGTGCCCTTCGTCAAGCGGATCGATGAGGAGATTGCGCCGGATCAGGTATCCGAAAAGCAGCATCCTCGCGCCGCCGCCTGGTGGGCTAGAATACAGGCGCGGCCGGCCTTTGCGCGCGTCAATATCGGCCCATTCGCGACCACCGATTCCTAACCGAAAGCTGCTCCCATGCTTGATGTCACCAAGACCGAGAAATCCTTTGCAGACGGCAAGATCCTGAAAAACATCAAGGACGGTGTCGGCATCATCACCTTCAACAATCCGGAAAAGCGCAACGCCATGTCGCTCGAGATGTGGGAGGGTTTTGGCCAGGCGCTGACCGAGCTGCGCGACGATGACGAGGTGCGCGTGGTGATCCTGGTCGGCGCCGGCGACAAGGCCTTCCTGTCGGGCGCCGACATCAGCCAGTTCGAGAAGACGCGCCACAACGCGGCGGCCTCTGAGGAATATTCGAAGAAGAGCCAGGCGCAGCGCGCCCTGCTCGGCAATTATCCGAAGCCGACCATCTGCTGCATCCGCGGCTTCTGCCTCGGCGGCGGCATGCAGATCGCGATGCTGACCGACATCCGCATCGCCGCCGAGGACAGCCAGTTCGGCATCCCCGCCGCCAAGCTTGGCATCGCCTATGGCTACGACGGCCTGCGCAACCTGGTGTCGCTGGTCGGCCCGTCCTGGGCGCGGCTGATCATGTATACGGGCATGAAGATCGACTCCAAGGAGGCCTTGCGCATCGGTCTGGTCGACCGCGTGATTCCGACCAATGAATTGTGGGGCTCGACCATGGAGATCGCCACCACCATTTCCGGCAACGCGCCGCTCGCGATCAAGGCGGCGAAGATCACCATCGCGCAAGTGCTCAAAGACCCCGCCGACCGCGACATGGCCGCGGTCAAGAAGATCGGCCTGGATTGCATGGACTCGGAAGATTTCCGCGAGGGCCGCCGCGCCTTCATGGAAAAGAGGAAGCCCGAGTTCAAGGGAAAATAGCATCCGCTCAGGCGCGCATTTATCGGGGGGCAAGCATGCATAAGCTCGCGGAAACTTCTTTGCATGTGACACCGGAGAACCAGGCTTCGCGGCTGCCACTGTCGCGGTTCAAGGTGATCGACCTGACCTTGGCGCGCGCCGGCCCCTCCTGTGTCCGCACGCTGGCCGACTGGGGTGCCGACGTGATCCGGGTCGAACCGCCGCCCGAAGGCGACGAGGCCGGCGAATTGGTGGGCCGCCGCGACGGCTCGGACTTCCAGAACCTGCATCGCAACAAGCGCGCCATCACGCTGAACCTGAAGAACGAGCAAGCCCG
>Ga0070683_100004940_pt1 | contig 11059 bp, 8 predicted proteins | sample KBSC713LmetaG_FD_64662 | JGI IMG/M metagenome (GOLD analysis project Ga0070683, IMG submission 64662) | Corn rhizosphere microbial communities from Kellogg Biological Station, Michigan, USA - KBS C7.1-3L metaG | ecosystem: Host-associated > Plants > Roots > Rhizosphere ...
GCGTCCGCGACCAGCAGCCAGTTCCCGGGCGTCACGATCAAGCACGCCTTCGTCGGCCACGGAGACACCTGCGGTGGCATGGGATATCCGGGTCCCCATGGTAGTGGCGCGGTCGATTACCTCATCTCGTGCCTCGCACACGAGGTCGTCGAGACCGTCACGGATCCGGAGTCGACCGCCTGGCGGCAGCCGAGCGAAGTCGCCGATCACTGCAACGGCATGTTCCCCGGACGCGTCGTGACCGCCGGACAGTACTCGGACATGGCGCTGGGCGGAGACCGCTTCCTGGTTCAGGCGTTGTGGGTGAACCAGGAGGGCGGCTACTGCGCACTGGCGATCGAGCAGCTGGGGATCGACGCGACGGCGCCCGCGGGCGGATTGGCGTTGAATGAAATCGGCAATTTCACGGTGCGCCTGACGAACACCGGCGCAGCGCGGCTGGACGCGGGCAGCCTCTACATCACAGCCCGCGCGAACGGCCTTCTTGCCACCGAGCCCGTTCCTCTCAAGGTCAGCGTCGCGCTGGATCCCGGCGCGAGCGCTGACGTCCTCGTTCCGGTGCAGGCACCCTACGAGATTGATGGCAACGTCGCGGAGGTTGGCGTGTCGTTCACAGTGACGGAGCTCGCGAACAACGCGCACACCTTCCCCAACCGCGGATTCACCACTGTCGACGTGCGACGCGCCCCGATATTGATCGACCAGGCAGCGTGCACGATAGAGCTCCCTGTTTCGGTGCTCTCCGGGCAACAGGCGATCGGGACCGCCAGGTTCCGCAACGTAGGGACGACCGAGTGGCTACCGCTCTCGTACCGTTTCGTCGGTCTGCCGCTCGAATACCTGCATCCCGAGCTCGACAACTTTCCGCACACCCTGTACGACCCGGTTTATCCGGAGAACGGCGCGAGCAATCCCCCGAACGCGCGCACCAGCTACGGCTTCCAGTTCCTGGTCAACGCTCCGATGGTGACGTCGGCGCAGACCCTCGACATTGGAATGGGAGTCGCGAATCCGGCAGGCTTCTTCATGGAAGGTTGCGCCGCATCCATCACCGTTGTGTGCGACCCCGCGACCGATCCGACGTGCACCAGCGGGTCTGGCCAGCGGGACGACGCCGCGTATTTACCCGACGTGCCGGACGTATCGAAGTACTGCGCCAAGACACCGATGCTCAGTTGTTATGCGGCGGACATTTGCTTCGGGCACGTCTTCGGGACGCCGCCGGTCATCACGATGCAAAACAGCGGCGGCACTGCCTGGAGCAAGAGCGCCGGCTACGCGCTGTCGGTCCTCGATCCGAAATGGGGCGTCAGCGCCGTCGACTTCGCTGATGCTGACGTGGTGGGCCCGGGAGGGAGCTATACGTTCTCGTTCAATCCCGTCGCGGCGCCGTCGAGCAGCGGCGGGGGCGAATTCCGGCAGCTGAAGTTTCAAATGTCGCGCAACGGAACGCCGTTCGGCGAGCCGACGCCCGACGGCATTCAGCTGTGGGCCGCGCCGTGCGGCGGTTGACGCACGCTCGACGCTGGCGCGGGGCAGCGGCTGACCGCCTGGATCACATCGCCCAGAGCAGGCCCAGGCCGAGGCCGTTTCCGCTGGCGATCGGCAGCAGCACCGGACGCGTGGCCCCGGTCGCGCCGGTCTTCACGGGCGCGCCGCCATACCGGTAGTGAAGCAGCCAGGGCAGGCCGTAGCCGGTGCCGAAGCCCAGCGCGGCGCCGGCGAGCGAATCGGTCGCCCAGTGGCGGTCGGAGATGATCCGCGTGAATGCGGTCAGCGCGGTCGCTGCGGACAGCAGCACGCACACACCCGCGTCGGCGGCGGGCTGGCCGTAGATGGGAAGGTAGCGGTGGTGGACGCAGGTGAGGCCGGCGGCCACGGCGATGTTGACGGTGTGGCCGCTCGGGAAGCTGGCGTTGTTGGCGGGGGTGCCGCAGAGCGCGTCGTAGTTCGGATCGGCGGCGCAGTCGGGGAACGACGGACGCGCGCGGCCGGCCTCGACGAAGAGCAGGTTCTTGATGAAGCCGGACACGGCCTCGGCCTCGAGGTCCATCATGAGGACCTGCCAGGCGAGGCCGGGCTGGCGATGAACCAGCGCGATCAGCGGCAGGTCGACCACGAACGGCACCGCGGCGCCGCCCCACGACAGGATGTTGCCGACCTTGCCGGCGCTCTCGCGCCCGGCGCGCCCGTCGGCGACGAACCAGTCGCGAACCGCGTCGTCGAAGAAGTTGTTGCCGTGCCACCTCGGCTGGTCCGGGGGCGACACGTACTCATAGAGGTAGATCGACGCGCCGCCGACGAGGGCGGTGCCGGCGTACTCCCAGATGCGGAAGCGCGGCCACTCGGGGTTCCACTCGACGCGCCGCCTGGCGGGGGCGTCGCTCTTGGCGGGCGCTTCGTCCGCCCGTGCGGATCGCGGGGCGGCCCCGACCGCTAACGCGGCCGCGACAGTTGCGAGGAAGACGATGGTCCCGCGGGAGGGCATCGAACCGACCGCACAACCTAAGAAGCAAACCGCCGACGCCTATGTCCGGCTACGGACGATCCCTCTCACCGACGATCCATAATCCGGCGCCCAATGGTCCAGCCAAGGACGATCTTCAGAGCCGGAGGTGTCGCCCTCGCGACGTTGCTGCTGATCGCGGTCGGCCGCGTGCGGTCGGAGCCGGTGCCGGCGACCGGGAGCGACGCCGCGACGGCTGCGCCTTCGGTGGCGACGCTCGAGAAGGCGTACCGCGAAGAACAGGACGACAACAAGCGCGCCAAGATCGTCCGGAAGCTCGCCGCCCTCCCGGGGTCGACGGAGGTTCTCCGCCGGGTCATCACCGACGATCCGTCCGATGACGTGGCGCTCGCGGCCGCGCACGCCCTGCGACGGGCGGCGATCGGCCAGGTGGCATCGCTGCTCGACCGCCGCATCCAAACGGGCAAGCGTGATCCCGCGGCGCGCGAGCGGATGCTCCGCGAGATCGAGCGTCACCAGGTCTTTGCCGAGGGGCAAAATCTGCCGCGCTTCCTGAGGGAAGCGCCCCCGGTCTTCAAGGTGGCGACGCGCGATCGCCGCCGCGTTCGCGTGCTGGCGTTCGGCGATTTCGGGGACGGAAGCGACCGTCAGGCCCGCATCGCCGAGGCGATGAGGCGCGCGCACGCCAAGGCGCCCTTCGACTTCGCGGTGACGTTCGGGGACAACTTCTATCCGGCGGGCCTGGGCAGCCCCGACGACGAGCGGTGGGAGCGCGACTTCGAACGGCTGTACGGCCCGATGCGAATCCGATTCTTTCCGACCCTGGGGAACCACGACTGGGTGCTCGCCGACAGCCCCGCGTCGGAGATCGCGCGGACGACCCGATCGAAGGTCTGGCAGATGCCGGCCGATCGCTACACGTTCACGGCCGGCCCGGCGCAGTTCTTCGCGATCGACACGAACCTGATCTCACACGCGCAGCTCGAGTGGCTCGATCGCGAGATCGCGAACAGCACGGCGCGCTGGAAGATCGTGTATGGCCATCATCCGATCTACTCGTACGGCGCGCACGAGGACGAGGTCGCCGTGCGGGATGTCCTGCTCCCGATCCTGAAAGGGCGCGTCGACCTTTACATGTGCGGCCACGACCACGACCTGCAGCAGATCGCCGCGGAGGACGGCATCCACTTCGTGGTCGCAGGGGGCGGCGGCGCCGCGACTCGCCCGATCGCACCGGGGCCGAAGTCCTTGTTCGCGGCGAGCAAGAACGGGTTTGCGGTCGTCGAGGCGACGAAGGCGACGGTCACCGTTTCCTTCATGGACGAAGAGCTGAACGTGTTGCACCGCTTCACCATCCCCGACTGACGGCTGGCGCTCAGAACCGCTCGGCCCGCGACGCCGGGACCGCGTGGTCGACGACGGAGACCGCGGAGCTGATCTCGGCTTCTATTGCCGCCCTGCGATCGGTCGCCAGCACCATCCAGCGCGCCGCCTGGAGACCGGTCACCGCGACCAGCAGCGAAAGCAACCACAGGATGGCCATCCGAATTGCGCCCCGCAGCAACCCCATCCGCGCACTCTCCTCCCCGTGAAAGAAGGTAAACGCGCGCTGCCTTCCAAGAAGGGGGAGCCGTCGTTGTCCGGCGCGGAGCGGCGCGCCTCGTCCGCGCCGCTGGGCTCAGAGGCCCTGCGCGCCGGCCGGCGCCGACATCAGCTCGGACAGCTGAACGAACCGGAAGCCGCGCGTACGCAGCCCTTGCAGGATGGTCGGCAGCGCCTCGGCCGTCTTCCAACCTCGGCCGTTGATGTGAAAGATGATGATCGACCCGGCCCGCGCCCGGGTGACGACGCTGTGGACCATTCCCGACTTCGTCGTCTTGAGGCTGGGATCCCCGGAGACGACGTCCCAGGTCACGAACGGCAGGTGGTGCTGGGCCACGACCTGCATGACGAGATCGTTCCAGTCTCCGAACGGCGGTCGAAACGCCACGCTGTGCCGGCCGTAGCGATCGAGCGCCGCCTCCGTTCGAACGATCTCATCCGCGATCTGCCCGGCGGGCAGACGCGACATGTGTGGGTGGTCGTAGGAGTGGTTGCCGAACTCGATCAGCGCGTGTCCTGCCATCTTCGCCATCGCGTCGGGGTGCGTCTCCACCCAGCGGCCTGACACGAAGATGGTCGCCGGCACCGCTTCCTTCTCCAGGACGGCGAAGACCGCCTTGTCGAATCCGTTCGCCTGTCCGCGCGTCGCGCACGCGTCGAAGGTGATGGCGACCTCGCGATCCCGGGTGCGAACCGCCGTCAGCGGCCGTCGCGTCGGCGCGCCGGCCGAGCCAGGTGCGCGCGGGGCGACGCCGGCCGGGCGGACTGACGCCCCGTGCAACACACCCAGAGAGAGGATCGCGGCGAGGAGCGCTGTCATGGACCTTCGGCGCCGGCGCGCTCTCCCGATCATCGTCAGCGAGGGCCGTCGAGTTTAGGAGCCCGGCGGGCAGACGCAGCGGGCGACGGGGTGTCGTTACAACTTTGCAACATTCGAACGGGAACGTTACGGGCGGGCTCCGTGATGTTGGTGAACCCGGTAAGGCACGGTTGCCCGGCCCGGTCCCGTTCTTGCTCAGCACGTTCGAACATGCGGGCGGCACGACGGGGGGCGAGGGGAATGGGGCGCAATTCGGCGACGGCATTCGTCGTGGGCGCGGGGCTGCTGGCGGCGGCGCTGGCGATCGCAGGCTGCGGCACCGATCGCACGGCGGGGACCTCCGCAACCACCGACGGGCGAGGGGGCTCCGGCGGGACGCCCAGCACCGATCCCGCGGTCCAGCCGGCGACGTTCGACGCGACGGGCGGCCCCGCGATCGATCCCGGCGGTCGCGGCGCGCCCGGCGGGAACGTCGACGTCATCACGACCGGGCCCCTCTCGTTCGGCTCCGCGTTCGCCGCGCCCGGCAACGCGCCCACCGCGCCGGCCGATGCCCAGCCGATTGCGTCGCTGGGCGCGGACGTGAGCGTCACGGGCACGGCGCGGATCGACGGCGACGTCGTCGCACAAGGGGCGCGTCGTGTCACCGTCACGGGCGGCGACCTTTTCATCGCGGGCAGCGTGCGTGCGGACGGTGACCTCACCATCGAGGCGCCCGACGGCGCGGTCTACGTCAGCGGGACGATCGATACTGCCGGCGCGGCGGGCGGCGGTCGTGCCGGTGACATCCGCATCACCGCCGGCGGGGACGTGATGCTCCTCGGGTCCATCAAGGGACGCGGTGGCGCGGCGTCGGTTCCGTCGGGCGATGCCCAGGGCGGCGCCGGGGCGACGCTGGCGATCGACGCGGGCGGGAACGTGCAACTCGGTGGGGTGATCGACCTGCGCGGCGGATCGGTCCGCGCCGGTGCTTCGGATGGCGTCGTCGCGGGAGGGGCGGGAGGGCACCTGACGATCGGCGCGAGCCGCGCGCCCGCGTCGGTGACCTTCGCGCTCGACGTTTCGGCCGACGGCGGTGACGGCCATGACGCCGCGGGGGCCGGCGGCAGCTTCACGCTGGTCGTGGGCGGCGACTTCACGGTAGCGGGAACGATCCGCTCGCGTGGCGGTTCGATCGCAGCGGGCGGCAGCGGGGACGGCGGCCTCGCCGGCAATCTGACGATGGACATCAACACGATCGTCGGAAACCAGAGCTATCGGCCGGGGAGCGTCATCATGCTCGACGGCGGCAGCTCGGGCGGCGTCGGCACCGCCGGCGGTGGTGGTCACCTCTACGCCCGCAGCTTCGACGGCATCGTGACGATGAGCGGAAACCTCCTCGCCCGCGGCGGCGCCGCGCGCGATGCCGGGGGCATCGGCGGCCTGGGCGGGCACGTCAACATCTTCAGCGACAACAATTTCGACGGCGTCGGCGGCAACCTCACGGTCACGCCCGAAGGCGTGATCGACGCGTCGGGTGGCTCCGGCACGACGGGCGGCAGCGCCCGCAACGACGGGACGACCGACGTGGCCGACTTTCCCATCAACCAGGAGCTGATCGCCGTGCTGCTGAACGCGGACGGCATTCACGGCACGCCGACCAACGGCGTGATCGACAACCAGGGCGTCGTGATCGTCCGCGGCGGCGAAGCCAACGGCGCGGGCGGGGACATCGCGTTCCACGGTGAAGGAACCGGCGGCCTGCACGATCCGCTGGGGGGGCACCTCGAGATGGGCGGCCACGGGACCGGCCCCGACGGCCAGTTCGCGAGCGAGTGATCGCCCATGTGTGGCACGACCGCACGCGACCGCGCGTGCACGCTCGTCGTCGGGCTCGCGCTCGTCGGTTCCGGCTGCGGCGCGGACAGGCCGATCGAGACGGCCCCGGCCACCGTTGATTCTCCGGATGCCGGATCGCCATCGATGATGGACGGATCGGCCACCGACGGCGGCGCCTGGACCTGCGGCGCGCCGGCGACTGAGCTGGATCTCTGCGCGGCGCTCCCGACGGGGGTGGTCGCGCCCTGCGCCGATTTGCCGGACGGCGATCCGTCGACGGACGGCTACCTGGAGATTGCCCTGCCGGACGGATCGCACGTCTACACGTGCGCGACGGCGTGGACCGACGGGGAAGGCGGTTTCTGGTTCGACGCGCCCGACGCCTTCATGGCGGACGCGCAGAGCTGTTGCGGTGGTGCGCCGACGCCGATCGGGCTGCCTCCGTTTCCGCCCGTCGCGCCGGGGACGCTGGGCGCGCTGCACGGACCGCGCGAGATCAAGCCGCAGGAGAGCGTCGAAACGGGGGCCGGCAAGATTCGAACGAATCCGTTCGCGGTGGTCGTGCGCGACCAGGTCGGCGCGAACGCGTATGCGACGGCGGCCGCGAACTGGCAGGCGTGGGCGGGCGACGGCCTCGCACACGCGGGCAGCGACGGCACGGGCGCGTACTATTTCCCGGCCGAGTTTCCCGTGAACTACGCCGTTCTCGAGGCGACCGACGGACAACCTGTTCTCGTCATCGCGCCCGAGGTCTCGCTGACCGACGACGGGATGGCGCCACTCGGGCATCCCACGCTCGGCGCGTGCGCGGCGGGCGGCGGCGCGCCCCTGGTGTTGATGGCCGGGGAAGTCTGGGGACCGACAATCACGAACCACTCGGGCCGCTTCAACCACGATCCGGCGGTCACGCAGGAAGCGCTGGAGAACGCGGCGAAGCTTTTCAATTGCCTCGGCATCTCGATCACGCGCACCACCTACTACCCGCCCAAGCTCTGACGGTCAGGAGGCTCGCGGCCCGCCGAGATCGACGAAGGGCGTGTGTTCGGCCTATCCTGCCGCTCGGGTTTTGAACGTGGCAGATGCGTAGCGTGATCGAGCTGGCTCTGGGGCTGGGCGTCGCCGGCGCCACGACGCTGGGGATGGGCATCTTCCATCCCCACTCGACGCTGTTCGGGCCGACGCTGTGGCACGGCCCGCGCGATCGACCGCAGGTGGCGCTGACGTTCGACGACGGACCGCACGCGACGTTCACGCCGCGCGTCGCGCGTATCCTCGCGGAGCACGGCGCGCGCGGCACGTTCTTCTGCGTCGGCTCGGCGGTCGAGTGCAACCGCGACGTCGTGCGCGCGCTGGTCGCCGCCGGCCACGAGATCGCGAACCACAGCTACACACACAGCACCTTCGGCGACCTGTTCTCGGCGGCGCGCCTCGGCGCCGACCTCGCCCGCAACCAGGAGGTGCTGAGCGCGTACGGCCCCGCGCCGCGCTTTTATCGGCCCGTCGCCGGCGTCCGCAACCCCGAGGTGCAGGCCGCCGCCCGCCAGGTCGGCCTATCGATCGTGACCTGGAGCCACGCCGCCCGCGACGGCGTGTGGTCGCTGACCGCCGAGAAGGCCCGCCGCATCGCCAGCCGCACCCGCGCGGGCGACATCCTCGCCTTCCACGACGGCACCCTCTCGAACCAGACCGCCCTCCGCGAAGCCACCGTGCGCCAGCTCCCCGACCTCCTCGCCAACCTTCGCTCGCGCGGCCTGGACTGCGTCACGCTGTCCGAGCTGCTGACGACCGAGGTCGGGGCGTCGCCTCAGTCGGTCCGCGCGGCCGCGCGGTACTGAGACAGGGCCATCAGCGGGAAGTAGTGCCGGTAGTAGGCGTAGTTCAGATAGAAGACGCGCGGGAAGCCCGTCCCCGTCCAGGGCGCCTGGTCCCAGGTTCCGGCGCGCTGACCTTCGAGGAGATGGCTGACGCCGCGGCGCACGGCCGCGCTGCTGGTGTCGCCGGCGGCGACCAGACCCATGATCGCCCACGCTGTCTGGCTCGGCGTCGAAACGCCCTGGCCCTTTTCGGCCGGGTGCTCGTAGCTCGCGATGCTCTCGCCCCAGCCGCCGTCGAGGTTCTGTCGTTCGCTGAGCCAGCTCGCGGCGCGGCGGACGTAAGGGGCGCGCATGTCTTCACCGATGCAGCGCAGGCCGCGCAGAACCTGCCAGGTACCGTAGATGTAGTTCACGCCCCAGCGTCCGTACCAGCAACCTTCGGTCGTCTGATCGCGGCGGAGGAAGTCGATCGCGCGGTCGACGGCCGGATGGGCACGAGAATAGGTGGGAAAGTGGGCGAGGCATTCGAGCACGCGACCGGTGATGTCGGCGGTGCTGGGATCGATCATCGCGTTGTGATCGGCGAAGGGGACCTCCGTCAGCCATTGCTTGTCGTTGTCGCGGTCGAAGCTGCCCCAGCCGCCGTCGCTGTTTTGCATCCCCATCATCCAGTCGAGTCCCCGCTGGATGGCGTCCGCGCGCGGCTCGTCGGCGGCCGCGGTGCCCTGCGACAGCACCATCAGCGCCATGCAGGTGTCGTCGACGTCTGGATAGAACTCGTTCCGATGTTCGAAGTACCAGCCGCCGGGCGGGGCGGGATTGCGCACCGACCAGTCGCCCGTCCGGCGCGTCTGCTTGCCGAGCAGCCACGCTGCTGACCGCTCGAGGGCCGGCGACTCGGGCGACACGCCGGCTTGCAACAGCGCCGAGCTCGCGAGCACCGTGTCCCAGACGGGCGACAGACAAGGTTGCACGCGGATCGCTCCCGCCTCGTCGCGCAGCAGGAGGCCGTCGAGGTGTGCCACGTTCTGCGCCAGCACCGGATGGTCGTCGGTGTAGCCGAGACAGCGCAACGCGAGCACCGTGTTCGCCATCGCGGGCAGGATCGCCGAGAGCCCGTCGGACTCTTCCAGCCGCTCGAGGATCCACGCCTCCGCCCGCTTGACGGCCCGTGATCGCAGAGCGGCCGCGCCCGGAACGCGCTCCCACGTTTTGAGGAAGCGATCGACGCGGGTGAACAGCCGCTTCCATCCGGTGCCCGGCGCCGAAGATTCCGCGGCGCCCGGCCCACGAAAGAGCTCCTCGACGCCGCAGGTCGCCGGCAACGCGACGACCGGCTTCTTGGCCCAGATGATCGACAGCGGAATGAAGATCGTCCGCGACCAGCTCGACATGTCGTAGATCGTGAACGGCGAGACGCGCGGCAGGAACAGCATCTCGGGCGGAATCGCCGGGACTGCCGCCCACGACAACTGTCCGAAGAGCGCGAGGTGGTAACGCGTGTACGTGTTCGCGCCCTCGACGCCGCCGAGCGCGCGGATCACATCGCGCGACGCGCGCATCCGGGCCGTATCCGCGGGCTCTCCCGCGACCTTCAGCGCGAAGTAGCTGAGGCACGACACCGAGAGATCGGGCGGTCCGCCGGGGAACTGGCTCCAGCCGCCCGCGGGCAACGTTTCATCGCGGATCACGCGGGCCAGATCCTGGACCTTGGCGCTCTCGCGTCGGCCGAAGAAGGCCTCGAGCAGGATCATGTAGCTCTCGAGGGTCGTGTCCCCCTCGAGCTCGCCGCACCAGAACCCGGCAGGCTCCTGCCGCGCGAGCAACCAACCGGTGGCCGTCGCGATGGCGGCATCCAGGCGCGCCCGCGAGAGCGGCGCCGAGAGAGGCACGATGTCCGCTGATGGCCCGGACAGGCTCGCTTCCGTCGTCGTCATTGAACAAAACGAGTGGCACCCCGTTGTGCCCCTCGGTCGGCATGGTTACCGAGAGGTGCGGTCGGAGGTGACATGCGGTTCCCCTTCCATATAACGAGCGACATGGTGGGTTACCAGATCCGCCAAGCAATTAAGGGCCAGACACGCTACCCGTTCGTGCTGATGCTCGAACCCCTCTACACATGCAATCTGGCTTGCATTGGTTGCTCGACGGAACGCCACACCGGGAAGCTCGCCGATCGGCTTCCGCTGGAGACGTGCCTGCGCGCCGTCGACGACTGCGGCGCGCCGACGGTGTCCATTTGCGGGGGCGAGCCGACGCTGTACCCCGAGCTCGCCGAGCTGGTCTCCGCGATCATCGCGCGCAAGCGCCACATCTATCTCTGCACGAACGGTCTGGTCCTGGACAGCAAGGTTTTCGGGCGTGTGCCGCCCCACAAACGCCTGACGATAAACGTGCACCTGGATGGCATGCGCGAGACGCACGACAAGGTGTGCGCGCGCGAGGGCGTGTTCGACAAGGCGATCGAGATGATCGGCGAAGCGAAGCGCCTCGGTTACCACGTCACGACGAACACGACGGTGTTCAAGGAGACGTCGA
>Ga0070683_100004941_pt1 | contig 11057 bp, 8 predicted proteins | sample KBSC713LmetaG_FD_64662 | JGI IMG/M metagenome (GOLD analysis project Ga0070683, IMG submission 64662) | Corn rhizosphere microbial communities from Kellogg Biological Station, Michigan, USA - KBS C7.1-3L metaG | ecosystem: Host-associated > Plants > Roots > Rhizosphere ...
TGACCAACCAGGTGCGTAACATCGCCGGCGTGACCACCGCGGTGGCGAAGGGCGATCTTTCGACCAAGATCACCGTCGATGCGCAAGGCGAAATCCTGGAGCTGAAGAACACCGTCAACATCATGGTGGATCAGCTCAACGGCTTCGCGGCCGAAGTGACGCGCGTGGCCCGCGAAGTGGGTACCGAAGGGAAACTCGGAGGACAGGCCGAGGTCAAGGGAGTCGCCGGCGTGTGGAAGGATCTCACGGTCAGCGTGAACTCCATGGCCAGCAACCTGACCAACCAGGTGCGTAACATCGCCGAAGTGACGACCGCCGTGGCGACGGGCGACTTGTCCCGCAAGATCACGGTGGACGTCCGCGGCGAGATTCTCGAACTCAAGAACACGATCAACACCATGGTGGACCAGTTGAACGGGTTCGCCAGCGAAGTGACGCGCGTGGCGCGCGAAGTGGGTACCGAAGGCAAACTGGGCGGCCAGGCGCAAGTAAAGGGCGTCGCCGGCACGTGGAAAGATCTTACCGAATCCGTGAACTTCATGGCGAACAACCTGACCAACCAGGTGCGTAACATCGCCGAAGTGACCACCGCCGTGGCCAACGGCGACTTGTCCCGTAAGATCACGGTGGACGTCCGCGGCGAAATTCTGGAGCTGAAGAACACCATCAATACGATGGTGGATCAGCTCAACGGCTTCGCCAGCGAAGTAACCCGCGTGGCGCGCGAAGTGGGTACCGAAGGTAAACTCGGCGGCCAGGCGGTGGTGCGAGGCGTCGCCGGCGTCTGGAAGGATCTTACCGAGTCGGTGAACTCCATGGGCAGCAACCTCACCGACCAGGTGCGTAATATCGCGGCGGTGACAACGGCCGTGGCAAACGGCGATCTTTCCCGAAAGATCACGGTGGACGTGCGAGGCGAGATTCTGGAGTTGAAGAACACCATCAATACGATGGTGGATCAGCTCAACTCGTTCGCATCCGAGGTCACCCGCGTGGCGCGCGAAGTCGGTACGGAAGGAATCCTCGGAGGCCAGGCGCAGGTGCGAGGCGTCGCCGGCGTCTGGAAGGATCTGACCGACAACGTGAACTTCATGGCCGCTAACCTGACGACGCAGGTCCGCGGTATCGCCAAGGTCGTGACGGCGGTCGCGAACGGCGACTTGAAACGAAAACTGGCCCTCGAAACCAAGGGCGAAATCGCCGAGCTTGCCGACACCATCAACGGCATGATCGACACGCTGGCCGTGTTCGCCGACCAGGTGACCAGCGTGGCTCGCGAAGTCGGTATCGAAGGAAAGCTCGGCGGCCAGGCCCGCGTGCCCGGCGCGGCCGGTATCTGGCGCGATCTGACGAACAACGTCAATCAGCTCGCGGCCAACCTCACTACCCAGGTCCGCGCCATGGCCGAAGTGGCCACCGCCGTGACCAAGGGCGACCTGACGCGATCCATCGCTCTCGACGCGCAGGGCGAAATGGCGGCCTTGAAGGACACGATCAACGAGATGATCATCAACCTCAAGGAGACCACCCGCAAGAATACCGAACAGGACTGGCTGAAGACCAACGTCGCGCGGTTTACCAGCATGGTGCAAGGCCAGCGGGACCTGTTGACGGTCTGCAAACTGGTGCTGTCGGAACTGTCGCCGCTGGTCAACGCGCAACAGGGCATCTTCTATATCAATGATGCCGCGCAGTCCGAGGCGCCCATCATGAAGCTGTTCGCCAGCTATGCGTATCGCGAACGCAAGACGGTCGCCAACGTCTTCCAGGCCGGCGAGGGCCTGGTCGGACAGTGCGCCCTGGAGAAGGAACGCTTCGTCCTTACTAATGTCCCCACCGATTACATCAAGATCAGCTCCGGGCTGGGCGAGGCGACACCGCTCAGCATTGTGGTGCTGCCGGTGCTGTTCGAAGGCCAGGTGAAAGCGGTTATCGAACTGGCCAGCTTCCACCAGTTCAGCGACATCCACCTTGCCTTCCTGGATCAGCTCACCGAGTCGATGGGCATCGTGTTGAACACCATCGCGGCGACGATGAGAACGGAAGAACTGCTGAAGCAATCGCAGGCGCTGGCCGAGGAATTGCAGAGTCAGCAGAGCGAGTTGACCAACACCAACAAGCGGCTGGAACAACAGGCCAACACGCTGCAGGCTTCCGAAGAACTGCTCAAGAACCAACAGGAGCAACTGCAGCGCACCAACGCCGAACTGCAGGAAAAGGCGCGACTCCTGGCCGAACAGAAGACCGAGGTCGAACGCAAGAATCAGGAAGTCGAACAGGCCAAGGGCGCACTGGAAGAAAAGGCCGAGCAGTTGGCCCTCACTTCCAAGTACAAATCGGAGTTCCTGGCCAACATGTCGCACGAACTCCGGACGCCGCTCAACAACCTGCTGATTCTGGCCAAAATGCTGGCCGACAACGCCGAAGGCAACCTGCAGACCAAGCAGGTGAAATTCGCCGAGACCATCCATTCATCCGGCACCGACCTGCTCTCGCTGATCAACGACATTCTCGATCTATCGAAGATTGAATCCGGCCAGATGATCGTCGAACCCAGCGAGGTCAAGCTCGCGGAGGTGGAGGATTACGTCAACCGCAACTTCCGCCACGTGGCCGACGGCAAGGCGCTCGACTTCACCATCGACCTCAGCCCGAACCTGCCGGAGGGCATCACCACCGACGTCAAACGTCTCCAGCAGGTGCTGAAGAACCTGCTTTCGAACGCGCTCAAGTTCACCGAGAAGGGCAGCGTCGCTCTGCACATCGAGCCGGCCAAATCCGGCTGGCAGCCCGACAACGCCATCCTGGCGCACGCCGAATCGGTGATCGCGTTCTCGGTGGTCGACACCGGTATCGGTATCCCGTCCGACAAGCAGCGCATCATTTTCGAGGCGTTCCAACAAGCGGACGGCACCACCAGCCGCAAGTACGGCGGGACCGGACTGGGCCTCTCGATCAGCCGCGATCTGGCGCACCTGCTGGGCGGCGAAATCCGCCTACACAGCGTGCCCGGTTCCGGCAGCACGTTCACTCTCTACCTGCCGCAGACGTATGTGGCGGTGGCCCATCGCTCCGAACCGCGCACGCAGGCGCCGCGCCTCATGCCGACCCAGGGCGAGCCGGTCATCGCTACGTCGCGCATCAAGCCGTCGCTGCTGGCGCGCGTCGACCAGGAGGACGATCGCGAAACCATCAAGCCCGGCGATGCCGTCGTGCTGGTGATCGAAGACGATCTCACGTACTCGCGGATCGTTATGGACGAAGCCCACGGCCGCGGCCTGAAGGTGATCGTCTCGACGCGCGGCGATATGGGACTCGCGATGGTGCGCAAGTTCCGGCCGCAAGCCGTGCTGCTGGATATCGGCCTGCCGGACACCACCGGCTGGGCGGTGCTGGATCAACTGCAGCATGATCCCGACCTGCGCCACACGCCGGTTCACCTGCTCTCCATCTTCGAGGACCGCAAGCGCGGGCTCTCACTGGGCGCGGCTTCCTATGACCGCAAGACCGAGGGCCGCGAGGTGCTGGAGAAGGTCTTCAGCCGGGTGCAAGATCATGCGGGCAAGAGGGAACAGGAAGTGCTGGTCATCAATGCCGACGAACGCACCCGCCGCGACGTGGAAGACGTGCTCGACATCGAGGGCGTCAAGGCCGTGTATCCGCCCAGCGTGAACGAAGCCATCGATGAGTTCAAGACGCGCCGCTTCGATTCCGTGATCGTCGGGTCCGGCACGTCCGATATATCGGTGGCCGATCTGCTCGTCGAGCTGCAAAAAGCGGCTGAAGGCGACCTCGAAGTGCTGGCCTACTCGCCGGAAGGCGAAATGGCGCAGGACCTCCGCCTGGCGCCTCTCCGGGAAGGAACCATCCTGCGCCGGATCGCCGGTCCGGCCCGCCTCTTAAACGAGGTCACCCGCATTCTGCACGTGCCGGATTCCGTGCTGCCCGAATACAAGCGCCTCAAGCTCGATCATCTGCGCCAGACCGACCATGAACTGGTCAACTCGCGCGTGCTGATCGTCGACGACGACGTCCGCAACATCTTCGCATTGACCAGTATTCTGGAACGGCATCAGATTCAGGTACTGCACGCGGAAAACGGGCGCGCCGGCATCGAGACGCTGATGCAGACTCCCGATATCGACGTCGTCCTGATGGACATCATGATGCCCGGAATGGACGGGTATGAAACCATCCGAGCGATCCGCGAGGTGGAAGCCTTCAAGAATCTGCCCATCATCGCGGTCACCGCAAAAGCGATGAAGGGCGACCGCGAGAAGTGCATCGAATCGGGCGCTTCCGATTACATCGCCAAGCCCGTGGACCTGGATCAGCTATTCTCATTGATGCGTGTCTGGACGCACGAACGCCGTCAGAAGGCGTCGAGCGCCGGCATCGCCGTATGAGCGAAACTGTGAGGTAGGCCCTTGAGAACCCAATGAATCATTCGAGTTCCAGTCTCGCAGCCGCTCCGGCGCTGCAATCCGAGACCATCGAGCTGGTGAAGATCCTGCTAGTGGACGATCAGCAGGACAACCTTCTGTCGGCCGAAGCGGTGCTTGAGAGTTTGGGCCAGACGATCGTGAAAGCCGAGTCGGGCAGGGAAGCGTTGCGCCACCTGCTCGACGAGGATTTCGCCGTCATCCTGCTCGACATCATGATGCCCGAGATGGACGGGTTTGAAACCGCTGCGCTGATCCGTCAGCGCGAACGCTCGCGCCATACTCCCATCATTTTCCTCACCGCGTTGGGCCGCAGCGAGGCCCATATTCGGCAGGGCTACGACCTGGGCGCGGTCGACTACATGATGAAGCCTTTCGTGGCGGAGATCCTTCGGTCGAAGGTCAGCGTCTTCGTGGAACTGGAGCGGAAGAACGCCTTGCTCGCGCAACAATCGCGTCTGCTGGAACAGCAGAACGCGGAATTGCAGCGCGCCATCGACCGCAGCATCCAGGCCGAAGAGGAAATCAAGGCACTCAATCGCCACCTGGAAAATCAGGTGGGTGCGCTGAACGAGGCCAACCGCGAACTCGAGGCCTTCAGCTACTCGGTGTCTCACGATCTGCGGGGTCCGCTGAGCCGCATGGCGGGGTTCAGCAAAGCGCTGCTCGAATTTCATTCCGAGCAGTTGGACGAGCAGGCCTCGTTGTATCTCAATCGCATCGAACATTCCGCCCATCGCATGTGCGATCTGGTGGATGACCTGCTGAACTTCTCGCGGCTGACCCGCGTCGAACTCAGCGAGAGCAAATTCGACCTGAGCGCGATCATCCGGCCGCTGGCCGCCGATCTGATTGCCCGCGACTCGGATCGCCAGGCCGAGTTCGTGATCGAGGACGGCGTGCAAGCTTTCGGCGACCCCACGCTGCTTCGCGCGGCCATGCAGAATCTGCTCGAGAACTCCTGGAAATTTACACGCAAACACGCCACCACCCACATCGAGTTCGGCATCCGTCGCGATGGCGCGACGGCAACGTATTTCCTGCGCGACGACGGGGCGGGCTTCGACATGGCGGACGCGAAGCGACTGTTCAGTCCCTTTCAGCGATTGCACAAGGACTCGGACTTCGAAGGCACGGGAATCGGCCTGGCAATCGTCGAGCGGATCATCCGCCGGCACCGCGGAAGGATCTGGGCCGAAGGTGAAATCGAACGCGGAGCGTCGTTCTACTTTACGCTGGGCGAGGAGAGTGGCAAATGAGTTTAGCTGCAGCGAAACTCGAGGCCGTGCCGTTGCGCGTCCTCATCGTGGAAGATTCCGAGGAGGACGCTGACCTCATTCTGCTGGAACTCAAGCGCGGAGGGTACCACCCCACGTATCGCCGGGTGGACACGTCGGAGCACATGATTCGGGCGCTCGAAGACGATCGCTGGGACTTGGTGCTTTCGGACTTCTCGATGCCGGCATTCTCCGTGTCGGAGGCGTTGACGCTGGTGCAGCAGAAGGGCATCGACGTGCCGTTCGTGATCGTGTCGGCGACCATCGGCGAGGAAGCCGCCGTGGAGGCGATGCGCGCCGGAGCGCATGATTACATCCTGAAACACAAGCTCGGGCGGCTGGTGCCCGCGATTCAGCGCGAACTGCGCGAATCGGCGATCCGCAGCGAGCGCCGCCATTTGGAAGAGCAACTGCGCCATGCCCAGAAGCTGGAAAGCCTCGGCCTGCTGGCGGGCGGCGTCGCGCACGACTTCAACAATCTACTGACCGGAATCCTGGGCAACGCCAGCCTCGTGATGGAAATCGTCGAGACCGACGAAGCGGTGCAGGGCATGCTGCAGGACATCATCCGCGCGAGCGAGCGGGCCGCCGATCTGACGCGCCAATTGCTGGCCTACGCGGGCAAGGGCAAGTTCGTCATTTCGCCGGTGGACGTCTCGGCACTGGTGCGCGACATCAGTGAGTTGCTGCGGTCGTCCGTGCCGCGGACCGTGGAATTGTCGCTGCACCTGCATAGCGGACTGCCGCCGATTGAAGGCGACACGAGCCAGATTCAGCAGTTGGTGATGAACCTGATTCTGAACGCGGTCGAGGCCAACGGAGAGCGTCCCGGGGTCGTGCGGGTCACGACGGCGATTCGCGAGGTCCGCGCCGGAGAACCCATTGGGCAGTTGCGTCCGGAACCGCCGGTGCCGGGGACATATGTACTCGTGCAGGTGACCGATGATGGGTGCGGCATGTCGGAAGCGGTCAAGTCGCAGATTTTCGATCCGTTCTTCACGACGAAGTTCACCGGTCGCGGGCTCGGTCTGGCGGCGGCACTGGGGATCGTGCGTGGACACAAGGGCGCGATCGGAGTGGAGAGCACCGAAGGCATGGGCAGCACGTTCACGGTGCTATTGCCGGCTGCCGGGGCCGCGTTCGCGCCTGCTCCTTCGGAATCGAATTACCCGGCGCAACAGGTGCCGCAGAGCAGCCTCGGCGCCATCCTCATTATCGATGACGAGGACGTGGTGCGGCGGACTGCGCGGGCAACGTTGGAGCACTTCGGGTACACGGTGTTCGAGGCTGGAGACGGGCGCGATGGGGCCGATCTGTTCAGCCGGCTGCACGATCGGGTATCGGCGGTCCTGCTCGATTTGACGATGCCGCACATGGACGGGCATGACGTCTGGAATTATATCCGGCGGGTGCGTCCGGATATGCGGGTGATCGTGTCGAGCGGGTTCGAAGAGGCGGACGCGATGAAGCACTTCGGCGAGGATCCGGCGCTGCTGTTTATTAAGAAGCCTTATACGGCGAGCGGGTTGGTGCGGACGATCCGTACGGCACTGGATCGACGGGCTTAAGCGGTAGCCGCCGCCGCGGAGAAGGCAAATTGGCTTTGTTCCGTGCACACGGGGAAGGTTTCTTCACCGCCGAGGCGCCGAGACGCTGAGGGCGTGGCCTGATTTTGAGGCACACTTCGGGCGTAGGAATTTGCCGGGCGAGTATTCAATTGTCAAAGAGCAGTAGGGCCTTAGAAATCGAAGGGCGAATCGTCTACTTGGGCGGCCTCTTTGAACCAACGATTTAGTATTTCCTCCTTCTCTTCCGGGGACAATTGGGTTTGTTTCGTCACTGGGGCTACCGGCTTCGCTTTGGCGCGGGCGGCCTGGAGACGTTCGAGGTCGCGGGTGGCCTGGCTGAGGGAGCGCTCGATGCTGGCCAGTTGTCTTTGGAGGCGGCCGAGGAGTTTTTCGGTGCGCTCGAAGGCTTCGCCGAAATCGGCGGCACCGGACGCGACGGCGCGGTCCCAGATCTGGGCTTCGGCGAGACGGAGGCGATCGAGACGCCAGGAATTGTGGATGAGGCGATCGACGAAGGCCGATTCGACGAGGTCAGCGGGGTTCCACGTGTCGCGGAGCGCCTGGGCGAAGGCTTCGAATTCCTCGGAGCTTTCGCCGGTGATGATGACCTGGGTGGCATGAATGCCGGTTTTCAGGGCGTTGAAGCGGACGGCTTGCTTGCCTTCGGGCGTGACAGGCCCTTTCGATTTCAGTGCGTTCAGTTGGTTTGCGGTTATCTGCGCTTGAGTTGCCATTTCGCGGCACCTACCCTTAGTAATAGCAGGCTGTGTCAAGAAAATCGGGCCTTTTGGGGGTGGCTGTGTTGCAGGGAAAGGAAATAGAAGTTGTCAACGAGTTTTGAATGACTTCAGAATCTGGCGGGCCTGGGGGGGCAGGCGTGCGAGATTGATCAGCTCTTGCGCGGGGCAGATTGCGCAGGTCAGAAACAGCAGCGCCAGTCGAGGTCGCATCGATCGTTATCTTAGCCTAACGCGGCGCGCGGAAACCGGCGACAAAGATCGCCGGCGTTACCAAGGCGCCACGTTACAGGCGCGCCTGCGGCGCGGGCGCAGGCCGGAGGCCTACGCTACGTGCGGAACATGGCGATGGCTTCGATTTCGATCAGGAGTTCGGGACGGCAGAGGATGGCCTGAATGCCGGTGGAAGCGGGGAGGGGGTCGAGTTCCTGTTCGGCGTAGAAGGCGGTGCGCTCCTCGTTGAAGACGTCGTAGTCGCGCTCGATATCGCGAAGATAGCAGGTGGTCCGGACGATGTCGTGCCAAGTGGCGCCCTCGGCTTCGAGAAGCGCTGTGATGTTATCGAACGTCCGCCGCAACTGCGCCCGGAAATCGCCGATATGGATGCTGCGGCCCTGCTCGTCGATACTGGCGGTACCGGAGATGAGCAAAATCGTGAGGCCGTTCAGGTCGATGCGCATGCCGCGCGAGAAGGAACTGGGTTTGACGTAGGCGTACGCTTCGTTCAGCACCCTCAAATTGGTGATCGCGCGCTTCTCGACGGGCGCCATGGCGATTTCGTTCAGGAGTTCGGCATCCAAAAGCATGTGTATAATACCCGAAGCTCCGAAAGAAGTTGCGGTGCGGGGGCGTTATCTGCGGCGGTCCCGATTTTGAGTTTTGGACTCCTTGTCCTTGGGACGGTGCTTTCCGCCCTCGTAGCCCGGTCCGGCGCCTTCTTTGCGCGCCTGCGATTTTGCTTTGGCACTGGACGCTTTGGCCTGTTTCGGCATTTGGAGCTCCGCGATACTCCGTCGCAATTGCATTGCACTAGTGAGCAAGCGGACGGAGTTCGAAGCGCAGACGGAAGTGGCTCAAGGTGGCCGGAATGGGCTGGCGCGGTTTGAGCGGCGACCCGGGCAGCAAGCGCAGGCGGGCATGCGAAAGCAGCGACGAGATGGTCGCGCTGGTCAGCATTAGGACCAGTTCGCGGCCGGCGCAGGTTGCCGGGCCTTCGCTAAACGGGACGATGGCGGCGTCCGGCGGCGGCGCGCCGTTCTGCCAGAGTTCGGGCGCGAAACGATCGGCGTAGGGGAGGCGCTTGTCATCGCGATGGAAGAACGGCGCGAAGATCACGATGGCTGTATCGGCCGGCAGCATCCCGCTGTCCCATTGGGTATCGGCTGTGCTCTCGCGGAGCAGCAGCGGCGTGGTGGGCCAGAGGCGGACGGATTCCTTGTGAGATCCTTTAAGCGTGAGATCCATCCTGATCGTTGTCGGGCTGCTGGGTGCGGCACAGGCGAATAGCCAATCACTTACGTTCGAAGTTGCATCGGTCAAGATCGCGGAGCCCGGGCCGGGCGGTGTGGCGGGCGGGTGCCACGGGACCGATTCCGTTTACACGGGGAGGCAACGGCAGTCGCCGCCGCCGCTGGGGCGATGCGTGATCACGGACGCGCGTCTGAGTCATCTGATCGGGGTCGCCTATGGCGTGGAGATGCAAGCGCTGAAAAGCGGTCCGGATTGGATTCAGAGGGGCGATCTTCGTTTCGATATTCAGGCGAAGGCCGAAGATCCGTCTAAGACGACCGAGAAGCAATTGTTGACGATGTTACAGAACTTACTCGTCGAGCGGTTCCACTTACAGTTTCATTACGAAACGAAGGCAGAGCCGGGCTTCGTTTTGACCGTGGCGAAGAACGGTCCGAAGCTGAAGGCCTCGACGAGCGAAGAAGAGGCACTGTCGTTTCGTGGGCCCAAGGGAGAATCGGTTGGCAAACCGATGGGAGGCCAGGCCGTTTCTATGTCGGCCCGCAAGTACTCCATGGATATGCTGGCACACGTCCTGTCGCCCATGGGCGCTCCCGTCGTGGATAAAACCGGCCTGACCGGCGAGTACGATTTTACGCTGGCGTGGGATGACGAGAATGGGCCCGCTCTGTCCTCGGCGGTCCGCGATCAGTTGGGTCTCGTGATAAAGCCTGAGAAGATTCCTGTGTCTACGCTGATTGTCGACTCGGCGGAAAAACCCGCGGCGAATTGAAGTACGAATTCTTTACAAAACCAGCACCATTCTGTCTGCCGTCTCTCGCAAAATCGGGATGAACCTGCTCAAGTTCCGCTGCTCCTACTGAGTTCAATCTTGTAATGGAGGGATAGTATGCGAGCGAGAATGCTTACAGTCGGAATGGTCGTGCTGGCGTTTGCCGCCTACGCGGATGACGGGCATCACGGGAACAATAACAACAACAATAACAATAACCAGAACAACGGGACGAGCGATTTCCAATCCGGCGTAGTGGGGTCGACGCCGGGGGCTGCGATCGGCGGGATCGGCAGCGGAGGCGCGCCGTGGGTGGTGAACCAGGGACAAGTACAACTGTCGCCGGACGGTCAACTTCAAGTCCAGGTGCAAGGTCTGCTGATTGGGCCGGGTGGTCCGGCGAACTTCGTGGGAACGACGGGTCCGGTCACGATGGTCGCGGCGACGGTGGTTTGTGGTGGAACGGGAGGGACTGCCGTGGTGGTGCCGGAGTCCTCGGTGATGCCGGCTCAGTTGAGTGGCTCGGGGAACGCGCAGATTAATCAGTCGGTGAGTCTGCCGGCGTCGTGCATTGCTCCGGTGGTGCTGGTGAGGATCTTCAATCTGAGTCAGCCGCCGGGATCGCAGTTGGGACCGTTCATCGCGGCTAGTGGGATCGCGCCGAATATGGGACAGAACCAGAACGGGAATCAGAACGGGAATGGGCACGGGGACGGGGATCGGGAGTAGGAGTCGCCGAGCCCGGGTTCACGCAAAGACGCGAAGCCGCAAAGAAAAACAAAGGCAAAACG